>Ga0247727_10012696_pt1 | contig 14391 bp, 9 predicted proteins | sample WisWelCaveWW1625_FD_202498 | JGI IMG/M metagenome (GOLD analysis project Ga0247727, IMG submission 202498) | Biofilm microbial communities from Wishing Well Cave, Virginia, United States - WW16-25 | ecosystem: Environmental > Aquatic > Deep subsurface > Groundwater > Cave microbial mat | place... | reverse complement strand
CCGGCGGGATGCGGCCGTGTGGAGATCCGAAGCGTGCCCCCGCTCGGCATGGCGTCGCGTGCGTTCAGCGCGAGGTTGAGCAGCACCCGCTCGATCTCACCAGGGTCGGCGCTCACTGCATCGAGCCGCGCTGCGAGGTCGAGCACCAGGTCGACGTCTTCGCCCATAAGGCGCGCGAGAATCTTCTCGAGCCCACCGACGATCCCGTTCAGATCGATGGCCCGCCGCGAAAGCGCCGTGGGACGCACCAGCGCCAGCAGACGGCGAGTGAGGTCGGCCCCGCGCTCGGTCGCGCGCACGATCTCCTTGACCCTGCTGCGCACGTCTTCCTTGTCGCTGCCGCTCTCCAGCAGCAGCTCGGCGCTGCCGGAGATCGCCATCAGCAGGTTGTTGAAGTCGTGCGCCGCGCCGCTCGCGAGCTGGCCGATCGCCCGCATCTTCTGCGACTGGCGGAGCTGCGCCTCGAGGGCGAGGCGCTCGGTCACGTCCCGTGCCACCACGAGCAGTCGCTGGTCGCCCTCGTCGTGGAAGCGGGTCAGCGAGGCCTCGAACCAGAGCACCCGCTCAGGGCTCACCACCCAGCGCACCGGACCGAGCCGCACGGAGCGCTGGGTCGCGAGCTGGCTGAGCGCTGCTTCGAGTGCAGCGCGATCGTCGCGGTGGATGCCGTCCAGGGCGGTGCGTCCGTCCAGAGACGACAGGAGCGCCGGGTTCTTCGCGCTGGAGTGGACGACGCGCCCGGTCCCGTCGATCTCGGCGATCAGGTCGGGGCCATGGTCCGCGAGCGCGCGATAGCGGCGCTCGCTGCGCGCGCTCTCGCGCACGGAGCGAATGCGCCTCCACTCGTACGCGGCGACCAGAGGAAGCAGCGCCAGGTGGAAGACCAGGGCGCCACGCATCGCGGAGCGCAGACCGCTCTCGGCGTCCATGGCGATCGGGAAGGAGAAGCCACGAATGTGGAGCCCGTAGAGCGTGCCGGTCGAGAGGAGGCTCGCGAGGCCGAAGAAGATGGCGGCCCGTCCACCGAGCATCACCGCGGCGAGGCCGGCTGCGAAGACCATGTAGTACTGGGCGGCGATCATCACGCCGCCCGTCGCGACGGCGACGGTGAACGCGCTGAGCCAGATCGTGGAGCAGAGCAAGGCTCCGGCGGGCCGCCAGGCGCCGCTGCGCCGGATCCAGAACGGCAGCGCCGCGCAGATCAGCGCGCAGATGGCACAGGCAAGTGCCGATTCCCGGATCCCCCAAGCGAACTGAAGGATGCCGATCAGGGCGGCGAGACCCGCGGTGATGAGGCAGCCCGCGATGGCCAGGAGGGCACGCTGTCGCTCTTCCGGGTCGCCCTGCTTCAACCGGGTGGGCAGGAACCAGCCGAGAAGCTCGTGCATCCTCGCTCCCGCCCGGATCACGAAACTGCGCCAGCACCGAGCAGAGCGAGCCGCCCGGCTTCGTCGATCACCGCGACCTCGGAGCGCCCCGCGCCCGGGTGATACGCCGCGCCGTCTTCGGGTAAACGCCCCGGATACGGCGCAGCCGCGCCAGCTCCACGCTGGCCTCGCGCGCGAATTCAGGCAGGATGTGCTCCCCCCCCCACAGTCGGCATTGTCCGCCTGGCGCGCCCTGCGCGTCAACCCCCCGAACAAACGGGAGCAGTCATGCGCGCCTGGGAATGCGTCGCCTAGACGGGGGCCGGGCAGCACGGGGTTGCGCGAAGCCCTGTGCCTACTTTCCATCCGCTCCCTCGAGCTGCTCTCACTGTGCCACCACCCGATTCCTCCCCTCACGCTTGGCGCGGTACAGTGCGTCGTCGGCGAGCTTCACGAGCGCGTCGGCGTCGAGGCCGTCGCGGACGCAGGCCACGCCGATGCTGGCGGTCACGGCGACCGCCCCCGCGGCGGTCACGACCGGCTCTCCTTCGATGGCGCACCGGACTCGCTCGGCTGCGATGACGGCCTTCGCGTCGTCGATGTCGGGAAGAATCACCAGGAACTCCTCTCCTCCGTCGCGACCGAGGGAATCGTGTACGCGCAGGGCGGAGCCCGTGCGCCTGGCGACGGCGCGCAATACCTCGTCGCCGGCCGGATGTCCGTGGCTGTCGTTGATCTGCTTGAAGTGATCGATGTCGATCAGCATCACCGTCAACGGCAGAGCCCCGCGCCGCGCGCGCGAGATCTGCTGGTCGAGCAGTCCGCGGATCGCGCCACGATTCCAGAGGCCCGTGAGGGCGTCGCGCGTCGCGGATGTGCGCAGACGCTCCTCGAGGTCCAGGATGCGCCGTCCGACCCGCAGGCGTGCATCGAGCTCGGCCGCGTCGAAGGGCTTTACCACGAAGTCGTCCGCGCCGGCCTGCATCGCGTCGACGACGTCGCGCCCGCCGTTCCTCGACGTCAGGACGAGCAGGTAGATGTAGCGATCGTGCCTGGACTCACGGACCCGACGGCACACCTCGAGGCCGTCGATGCCCGGCATCACCCAGTCGATGATGGCGAGCTGGGGGCCGTCGGGCTCCGAGAGGCTGCGCAGGGCGTCCTCTCCGTTGGTGACGAGGGTCGCGTCGAAGCCCGACTTCTCCGCCAGCGCTTGGAGCAAGCGTCTCGACACGGCGTCGTCGTCGGCGATCAGCACCCTCATCCGGTCCCGCCCCTGGCCCCGGAAGCAAGCGCCGCGAGCAGCGCGGCGAAGCGCCGCAGCTCCGCGTCGAGCTGCGCGTGAGCCTTTGCGGCGCCTGCGCGCTCTCCTGCCAGTGCCAGCTCCTCGAGCTGCAGCGCGAGCGCGAAGACACGGCGTCCACCGAGGTTGCCCGCCGCTCCCTTCAGGCGATGTGCCCAGCCGGCGAGCGCCTGCAGATCGTCGGCGCCTGCCGCCGCGTCGATCTCCTCGCGCAGCTGCGGCAGCTCCTGGAGAAAGAGCCGGCTCAGCTCGAGAAGCAGCGCTGGATCTCCGGCGGCTCGGCCCAGCGCATCGACGCTGTCGAACACGACCCCGCCCGCCTCGGCGCCGTCTTCCGGCGAGAGGGGCGGCGAAGCGCTCGCCGTCGGGTCCGCCTCGGGCGTTCGCCCCGCAGTGCGCTCCAGCGCCGCATACAGCTCCGCGGGTCGCACCGGCTTCGCCACATAGTCGTCCATGCCCGCCGCGATGCAGCGCTCCCGGTCGCCCTTCATGGCGTGAGCCGTCATCGCCACGATCGGGAGGTGCGCCCCGCTCTCGCGTTCGCGCGCTCGAATCGCCGCCGTCGCCTCGAGGCCGTCCAGCTCGGGCATCTGCACGTCCATCAGCACGACGTCGAAGCGGCTCGTCTCGAGCGCTGCGAGCGCCTCGCGGCCGTTCGATGCCAGGCTGACGCTGTGTCCCTGCCGCTCGAGCAGCGCCTGCGCCAGGCGCCGATTGACGGCGTTGTCCTCCACCACCAACACCCGCAGCGCGCGAGTCGGCGCGGCGGGGCTCTCGGCGGCACGCGTCTCGGCGGGCTTGCCGATGGCGACGAGCAGCGCCCGGAGCAGATCCGACTGCCGCATGGGCTTCGTCACGTAGAGATCGACCTCGAGCTCACGGCAGCGCTCCACGTCGTCGGCCTGCTGCGCCGACGAGAGCAGCATGATCGTCACGTGCCGGTATTCCGGGTGCTCGCGGATGCGGCGGACCAGCTCGAAGCCGTCCGTCTCGGGCATGTGGACATCCACCAGTAGGATGGAGAAGGCAGCCCCCGCGGCGTGCGCTCGACGGAGCTCCGCCAGGGCGAGTTCGGCGCTCCCGGCGAGCGCGGGGCGCATGTGCCAACCCTTGAGCATTCCGTCGAGCACGCGCCGGTTGGTCTCGTTGTCGTCCACGACCAGCGCCCGCAGTCCGGCCAAGTCGCGAACCCCAGCGCGCCGGGCCCCCAGCGCCCCGTTCTCCTCGCGCAGGCCGCACCAGACCCGGAAGTGGAACTCGCTTCCCTGCCCCGGGCCACCCTCGACCCAGAGGTCACCTCCCATCAGCTCGACGAGCTGCCGGGAGATGGTGAGCCCGAGCCCGGTCCCGCCGAAGCGGCGCGTGGTCGAGCCGTCCGCCTGACGGAAGGGCTCGAAGATCCGCTCGCGTTGCTCCTTCGGCACGCCGATCCCCGTGTCACGCACCGCGAAGTGGAGCAGCACCTGCTTCTCGCTCGCGGGCTCCTGCGTCACACGCACGCCGACCTCGCCCCGCTCGGTGAACTTGATGGCGTTGCCGACCAGATTCACCAGGACTTGACGGAGCCGGCCGACGTCTCCTTCGAGCGGCTCCGGCACGTCTGCGGCCACGTCGAAGACCAGCTCCAGGCCCTTGCGTTCCGCCTGCACCGCGAACAACTGCAGCGTCTCGCCGAGGCTCTCGCGCAGGTCGAAGGGGTGCGCGTCGAGGATCAAGCCCCCAGCCTCGATGCGTGAGAAGTCGAGGATGTCGTTGATCACCGTGAGCAGGTGCTCGGCCGAGGCGTGCACCAGCCCGAGGTACTCTCGCTGCGCAGGGCGCAGCTCGGTCGCGCGCAAAAGCTCCGTCATGCCGAGGATGCCGTTCATCGGCGTCCGGATCTCGTGGCTCATGTTGGCGAGGAACTCGCTCTTCGCGCGGCTCGATTCCTCGGCGGCTTCCTTCGCGCGGGTCAAGTCTGCCTCGGCGACCGTCCCGCGCCGGATCACCACGACGCAGCCGATGAGGGCGGCGAACACGGTGACCAAGCCGACAACGAGGGTCAATTTCGCGGACCGTTGAAGCAGCACTCCGTCCTGCACCAGCTGCGCATCGACCCGATCGAGCATGTCGCTCATGCCAGCGGAATAGGCCTGCTTCTGCGTTTCGTATTCCACGCTGAGCAGCACACTGCGCGCCTCGTCCAACCGATCGAGCGCGATCAGGGCGAAGGCCTCGCCTTCCATTGCGACGAGTCTCTGATTCGCCTCGTCGGTTCGAGCGCTGTTCGGCACGAGGCCGAGTGCGAGTTCCAGTGCCATCGCTTCCTTGATCGCGGCGTCGAGGGTCGGTTCGTAGCTGCGATAGCGCCTCTCCCAGCGTCGGTCGCCGGTGGCAGCTGCCATGCGTGCGGACATCGTCAGTGTCTCGTCCAACTGCAGGATCGTGCCGTGCAGCTTGATGCCGCGCAGACGCTTCTCCGTTACCTGAGTCGCCTGCTCCATGGCCGCATGGGTCCAGAAGAAGGCGACAGCGGGCGCAACGAGAAGAACCAGCGTGATCAGTCGCCCGATCAGCGTGCGCCGCGCCACGCGCCGGCGGTCGGCATCCTCACCGGCAAGTCGCCCATCCATGCTCGACTCATCGGAGCCCGCGCTGCGCCGTGGATCGGGCGAACACCCGAAACGCGGCGGAATAATACCCGGCCGCGACGAGCCAGCTCCCCCTACTGCAAACGCACTCGCGTTCTCGGGGCTTCGCCCGATCGGACACCGCATGCGCACCACCGATCCGTACGGCGAACCCTCGCGGAGGACTCCATGGAGATGCCGACCCTTGCGGCGCAGACCCCCAGGACCGCCGGCTCGGCTCGACACGCACCCGGCTGGAGCGGTGTCCTCGGCCGGCGCGCTCTCCCCCGCGTCGCGATCTCGTTCCCCGTCCGGCTGCGCGTGGCGGGGCTCGCGGGAAACCTCGAGGCGCGCGCGCGCGACGTCGGGGCCGGCGGGGTGTGCGTGGGCACGCCGTCCCCCTTTGCGGTCTCCGATCTCCGAGGTGTCACGCTGCTGACGCCGAACGGTCGAGTCGACCTCGACGCCGAAGGGCGCTGGCAGCACGAGGTGTCGGGCGAGGACGGCTTCTTTACCGGGCTTCGCTTTCTCGAAGTGCCGCAAGGGCCGCTCGAGCTACTCTGGGATCTGGTCCACGAGCGGGCAAAGTCGCTGACGCGCTGGCTCTTGCAGCAGCCCGACTTGTCCGCGCTGGGCGTCCAGGACAACCTCGAGATCGCGCAGGTCACTCGCCTGCGCGAGGTCCGGGCCGGCGGGCTGCTGTATCGGCAGGGCAGCCGCGAAGACTCGATCTTCGTGGTGACGCGCGGCGAGATCGTGTTCGAGCTGCGTACGCCGCGGCAGCGCAAGTGCGCGCTCGGCCGTGTGGGACCGGGCCAACTGGTCGGCGGTCTCGGTCTGGTCGCGAACTCCCTGCCCGGCGAGACCGCGATCGCCGATCGCGACGTGAGCCTGCTCGAGATCTCGCGCGGGGCCTTCGAGAATCTGCAAGCGGCCAACCCAGGCCTCGCCCTCCACGTCGCATCCCTCGTCGTCAACGGGCAGCTGCGCCGCATGGAGACGGCGCTCGGCCGCTGGATCGACGAAGACCGCTGACGCGCACGTGGCACCCCACGTAGTCGTAATCGGGGCCGGGAGTGCCGGCTGTGCGGCGGCTCTCGAGGCGGCCCGTCACGGCTGCGAAGTGACGCTCGTGGACCGGTCGCCGCTTCCGGGGGTTGGCGGCTGGGCGCGGGGGACGCTGCCCGCTGCGATCCTGCGTGGCCAGGCCCGCGCGGCGGCTCACGGGGCACGCGGGGAGCGCGGCTCCGCCCTTCGCCAGCTGCGTCTCGCTGCGTTCTCGAGCCGGCGCAAGGAGGTGCTCGCGGAGCACCTGGTGCACACGGGGCGTCTCCTCGACGCGGCGCACGTGCGTTTTCTGAACGGCCGCGCGCGTCTGTGCTCCAGCAGCGAGGTGATGGTGGAGGGCCACGGGCTCCTGCGCGCCGACACCATCGTGATCGCGGCCGGAAGCCGACCGCGCCGCCCTGCCTCGTTCCCGTTCGACGGCCGCGTCGTGTGCGACGAGGAGTCGATCTTTCGCCTGGAGACCCTGCCGCGCAGCCTCGTGATCGTGGGCGCGGAGGTGGTCGGTTGCGAGTTCGCGTGCCTGTTCGCGGCCCTCGGCGTGAACGTCACCCTGATCGAGCGCCGCCTCTGCTCGAGCTGTTGCACGCCCGCATGCAGCAGCTCGGCATCGTCGTCGCCGTGGAGGAGGACATCGAGACGCTCGTGGTCGAGCCCGGCGCTGGGCAACCCCATGCTTCGCTGAGGCTCGAGAGCGGCCGGGTCGAGAAGTGCGATCGCCTGCTGGTGCTGGCCGGGCGCGAGCCCCAGGTCAGGGGGCTGGACCTCGGCCGCGCCGAGATCGAGAGCGACGCACAGGGCTTCATCACGGTGGACGAGCACCAGCAGACCTCGAAGCCGGGCATCTACGCGGTGGGCGACGTCGTCGGCCCCCCCTTCCGGATCGGCGCAGCGCACTACCAGGCGCGCGTCTCGATGCTCCACGCGTCGGGCGGCGAGCTCGCGTGTGGCGGAGAGCCGCCGATGGCGATCTACACGATCCCCGAGATCGCGGTGGTCGGTCTGATCGAGGAAGCCGTGCGCCGGCTCGACATTCCCTATGGAGTCGGACGCGCCCGCCTCGACACAACCTTCGCCGGACGGGTCAGCGCGGCCGGGCGCGGCCTCCTGAAGCTGGTCTTCGCACGCGACGGCGGAGGGCTGCTCGGGGTGCAGATTCTCGGCGACGGTGCGACAGAGCTCGTTCACCTCGGGGCAGCGTGGCTCCAGACGGGTACGCCGGTGGAGCAGATCGCAGCCACGGTGTTCAACTACCCATCGCTCTCGGAGGCGTACCGCGTCGCGGCCTTGGACGGCCTGGCGCGCGCCGCAGCCCGCTGAGGCCTCGACTCAGCCGGCAAGGCAAGCGTCGCCGGCCGGCTCGGCTCGAACGTCGAGGCGACGATCCACCTCCGCTTGGAGCCGCGCGAGCTGCGCAGGTTCGAGCGCGAAGAAGAAGACGCCGACGCGATGACCGTCGCCACTCGGGCTCGGGCTGCAGTGGAGCACGCGACCCTCGAGCGCTTGCGGCGAGGGCTCGAGCCCCGCCTCGAAGAGCACCCGAACCGGCGTGTTGACCGGAAGCGCCCTAGCGCAGCGCAGGCGGATGCCCCCACACGACAGGTTCTCGGCACGCTCCAGGGTCGAACTCCCTTCGGCGTCGAGCTCGACGGCGAAGTCCACGGGAACCCGCACCTGGGCGCGGCCTGCGTCGGGGCTGAGCCCGAGGGTCGAGGCCACGCGGAACGCGAGATCCTCCGGCGTCACCGCGCGCTGGACCAGCCCCACCACGCCGAGCTGTTGAAGAGACGCACGATCGAGAGGCGCTCCGTCGAGCGCGGCGACGCCGAGGACGGGGGTGTGCTCGAGCCCGGGGAGGCTCCGCAAGCGGAGGAGTTGAACCCGGGCCAGCTCGGCGGTAGCGACCAGGGGCACGAGGGCGAGATCGACGGCGAGCCAGCGGCGAGTCTCGTGAGAGGCGGCCTCGGATCGCGACACGACGCTGAGCTCGATGCCCCAGCGTTCGAGGATGCGAGCGAGAGCCTCGAGATCAGAGACCGCACCCTCCACGGCGACCACACGGCGCCGCGGCTTCGGCCAGGTGCGGCCCGAAAGAAGCCTGCTCAGCTCCTCGGACTCCCAGAACGGCGGAAGGCCCGGGGTCGCCGTGAACGGGGGTTCGGATCGGAGCCGCTCGCGGATGCGCTCGCGCAGCGCCGCTTCGCTCGGCGCTGTCGCGCGAACGCCGAGGCGTTCCACGAGGCGCTCGAGCAGCGGGCCACTGTTCGCGAGCGAACGCCGCCCCCACGACGCGTGAAGGGCCCACAGCAACGGCACGATCGACGCAGCCTCTTCCTCGCACCAACGCTCGAGATGCCCGCTCGCACCCTCGGCATCCCCCCAGGCCAGCAGTGCGAGCCCCCAGGCGCGATGCAGACCGCGCGCGCCCGACGCCCAGCGCGAGGCACGCAGACAGCACTCGAGCGCCCGCAGCGGCTGCCCTTCCTCACGGGCCCGATCGGCCGCGCGGACCATGAGCCGAGCGGCATCTTCGACCCAGCCGAGCCCGACACGCCCCTCTGCGAGCACCACGAGCGTCTTCGAGCCGCACGCGTCACCCGCCTTCTCCGCCTCGCCGAGCACGCGCGCCGCGTCCGCGGTTGCCCCGGCGCTCTGTAGGGTGAGCGCCGCGCGCGCAGCAAACGCTGCTCCCAGCTCGGGGAACCCGAACGGGAAGCAGGCCATGGCCAGCCGTTCATCCAGATCGGCCGTTCGGGCGGGACCTCTCAACAGCGACCGAAGCATCTGCTTGGTGTGTCGCTTCGGGCCCTTCGAAGCAAGCGAGAGTACGACGCTCTCTTCGACCTCCGAGCAGGCGTCGCGGAAGACGGGGCGATTGCTCTCCTTGCGCATGCGCCTCGTTTCGGCGAGCGAGCGCGTGGCTTCGCAGTCTGTTTCGCCCGGGCAGGCCACCCGGCATCCCCTACCCGCTGGACAGGTCTTTTACCGATGGTGGACTCGGCGGTCGCTCAGGCCGAAGGAAGCCGCACCGTGAAGACCGCCCCTCCGGACGCCTCCGAGGAGAACTCGATGCGCCCCCCGCTCTGATCCGCGATGCCCTTTGCCACGGCGAGGGCAAGCCCCGCTCCGCGGCTCCCGCAGACGCTCGCATAGGGCTCGAAGATCCGTTCCCCCAGCGAGGCATCGAGCTCGAAGCTCGATAGCCGCAGCTCGACGGAGACCGTGTTCGCAGGGCCTGCCACGGAGGCGCCGATCGCTAGCACGAGCTGTCCGCCATCCGGCATCGCGCTGCGAGCGGCAACGACCAGCTGATCGAGCAGACGCGAGAGCTGTCTCGGATCGACGAAGGCCGAGCAAGGCTCGACCGCCGGCTTGACGTGAAGCTCGATGTCGCCGAGCAACCGGCGCAACCGATCTTCCGCGTCCAGGATCGTCTCGTTCAGCTCGATGCCCCGTGGATGCAGGGCCTGCCGTCCCGCGACGGCGACCAGATCGCGACCGAGGGCGCCGCCGCGGGTCACGGCGGTCGCAAGCCATTCGAGCTGGCTTCTGACGTCGGACCCGGACGCCAGCCTCTCTTGCATGAGATCCGAGACCGTGGTGACCGAGAGTAGAAGGTTGTTAAGTTCGTGCGCCACGCCCGCCGCGAGCTGCTGGATCGCCTCTATTCGCTCGAGGGAGACCTGACTGGGTGCGCTGTGTCGAGACACTTCAGCCAGATTAGCCGGCGCCGCAGTGGACCGAACGCCTCATTTGGGGGGGGGCCAAGGGCGAGGTCTGTTCTTCCGAAGAGCAATCGAAGAGCTAGGGTGAAAGCCGGATCGGCAAAGGGGGAATGCCGTTGACCACACGTGTCCTGCTGGCAGACGATCACAGTCTCTTCCGCGACGCACTCCGCGAGCTTCTAGAGGCGCGCGGGAGTGCCACCGTCGTCGCCGAGGCCAGCGACGGCAAGGAAGCTGTCGCACTGGCTGAGCGCCATCGGCCGGACATCGCGATCCTGGACCTTTGGATGCCCCGCGTCTCCGGTGTGGATGCGACCCGTCAGATCGTCCGCGGCGGCTGGGGCACGAAGGTACTCATCTTGAGCATGCACGAAGATTGGAAGCAGGTTCGCGGCGCCTTTCAGGCCGGCGCGGTCGGGTACGTCGTGAAGACGGCCGCGTCGAGCGAGCTGCTCGACGCGATCGAAGCCCTGCGCTGCGGGAAGACGTACATCTCGCCCGCGGTCGCCCACCACGTCGTGAGCCTGCTCGAAGGCGGGCCGCCGGGAGGAGATCCCCTGGGCGCGCTCACGGATCGCGAGCGCGAGGTCCTCCAGTTGATCGCCGAAGGGCTGTCGACGAAGGAAGTCGCGGTGCGGATGGGCGTCGCCGTGAAGACCGCCGAGAGCCACCGCGGCAGCCTGATGAAGAAGCTCGCCGTCCACAAATCGTCGGAGCTGGTCCGGCTGGCGATCCGGGAGGGGCTCCTCCCGGCCTAGCTCGCTCGGCTGATCTCGGACACGGCGCGCCGCAGCTCGGCCAGCGAGAACGGCTTGAACAGGTGTCGCACGTTCGTGCGCTCCAGGAACTCGCGGCTCTCCGGGCTGAGACCGTCGCCCGTGATGAAGACGAAGCGGTCCTCGCACTCCGGCCAGCGGCGCACCGCCTCGGCGTAGAGCCCCGGCCCGTCGAGGCGCGGCATGCGCACGTCGGCCAGCACGAGGTCGTAGGCGACCTGCTCCATGCACCCGAGAGCCTCTTTGCCATTCCGGGCGACGTCCACGCGAGTGCCGTCGTCACGAAGAACCTCGGCCAGCATCTCCGCGATCTCGGGCTCGTCGTCGACGACGAGGACCGTGAGCGCGCGATGGCGCTCGGCAGCGACCTCGACGGGCGCCTGCCCTGCCTCGGCGAGGAGGTCCGGCTGCGCGACCGGCAGCGTCAGGCGGAAGCGCGCACCCTGCCCGGGCGTACTGACCTCTTCGATGCGGCCACCGTGACTCTCCAGGATGCCCCGACAGATCGAGAGGCCGAGCCCGGTGCCCTCCGGCTGAGTCGAGGAGAAGGGCTCGAAGAGCGTCGAGCGCGCCGCCGCGGAGATGCCGGGGCCGGAATCCTCGACGAGCAGCACGACCTGGTCCAGCGCTCCGTCGTACGAGCTCGCGAGACGAACGCGCCGCGGCCCCGAACCGCCTTGGAGCGCCCGGTGGGCGTTCGTGAGCAGGCTGAGGAGCGCTTGCTGGAGCTGGTGAGGATCGCCCGACACCTTGGGGAAGTCGTCCGCCAGCGCGAGGTCCACGTCGATCTCGGCGAGCACGAAGGCATTGGCGACGAGCTCGAGGGCTCCCTCTACCAGCTCGCGGACGGAAACCGCCCGGAGCGAGGGCGGCTGCTTCCGGGCAAGGGAGAGGAAGCTCTGCACGATCCGCCCCGCGCGCTCGATCGCCTCGACGACCTTGCCGGCACGGCGCACGCTGGGGCTCTCGCGAAGCTCCCGCTGGAGCAGAGAGGCCTGGCCGAGCGCGACCGCCAGCGGATTGTTCAGCTCGTGCGCGACCGAGGCCAGCAGCTTTCCCATGGTGGTGAGCTTCTCGGACTGCCGGAGCGCCTCGCGCTGCACGCGCAGCTCCTCGACCGCCTGCTGGCGCTCCGTCACGTCCGCGATGACGCCCACCCGGAGGAAGCGATGGCCGGCGTCATCCCAGATGCGCCGCGACTCGCAGCGCCACCAGACGATGCTCCCATCCTTGCGGCGCGTCCGGAACTCGACCGTGACGTTCTCGCGCTCGAGTAAGGACACGGCCCGGGCCGCGAGCTGCTCCCGATCCTCGGGCAGCATCTGTCCCCAGAAGAAATCAGCGCCGGCGGCCAACTCCTCCCGCGTGAATCCGCTCATCCGCCGGAACTGCGGGCTCGTGAAGATGGCCTGCGGCGGAATGTCTTCCGTGACGAGGTAAGTCGCGACGGGCGCCTGCTCGATCAGACGGAGCAGCGCCCGCTCCCTCCTCCGCTCCTCGGCCGCCCTCAGCTCGCGCGCGAACGCCGGCACCAGCCGCGCCAGCTTCCCCTTGGTGACGAAGTCCTTGGCCCCCGCCCGCAGCGCCTCCACGGCCAGCTCCTCGTCCAGCCTCCCCGAGACCACGAAGAACGGGGCGTCGCAGCCGCTCTCGCCGTAGACCCGTAGTGCGGCTTGGCCGCTGAAGGCCGGCAGCACCCAATCTGCGACGATGGCGTGCCAGCCCCCCGGTTCGAGGGCCCGGACCATCTCCGGCTCGGTCTCTACCCGCTCAGCGCTCACGCGGTAGCCCCCGCGCTCGAGCTCGCGGAGCAGGAGCTGGGCGTCGTTCTCGTCGTCCTCGACGAGGAGGACGCGAAGAGGGATGCCGGCGTCAGGCATGCGGCGGGGGCTCGTTCAGCTGCAGCCAGTAGAGGCCGAGCTGGCGTAGGGCGTCGATGGACTCCGCGAAGTTCACGGGCTTGCAGACGTAGCTGTTGGCGCCGAGCGCGTAGCACTCGACCACGTCCTGCTCCTCCTTGGAGGAGGTAAGCATCACGACGGGCAGGAGGCGCGTGCGAGAGTGACTTCGGATCTGCCGGAGCACCTCGAAGCCGTCGACCTTGGGGAGCTTCAGGTCGAGCAGGACGACCTCGGGCAGCTCGCCGCCTCCCGTGTCGCGGTCCGCGCCGAGCAGGTAGTCGAGCGCCTCGAGGCCGTCGTGCGCCGAGACCACGCGATTCGCAATCTGGCTCTGGCGCAGCGCGCGCAGGGTCAGCTCCTCGTCGTCCGGGTTGTCTTCCACCAGCAGGATCATGCCTCCGCGCACGCGAGCTCCTTCTCGTCGGCGACGTCACTCCTCAGCGTGAAGTAGAAGCTCGCCCCGACCCCCGGGGCGCCTTCCGCCCAGACTCGCCCCCCGTGCCGGCGCACGATGCGGGCGACAGTGGCGAGCCCGATGCCCGTCCCCTCGAACTCGCTCCGGTTGTGCAGCCGCTGAAACGGCGCGAAGAGCTTGCCGACGAAGCTCATGTCGAAGCCCGCCCCGTTGTCGCGAACCCAGAACACCGGCAGCCCGTCTCGCACGCCGCCGCCCACCTCGATGCGGGGCTCCGGCTGCGGGCGCGTGAACTTCCAGGCATTGCCGAGCAGGTTCTGGAGCGCGTCGCGAAGCAGGGCGCGATCACCGCTCGCGGCGAGCCCGGGCTGAACCACGACCTGCACGGTGCGCGCCGGCTCGGCCGCGCGCAGCTCCTCTGCCAGCTCCAGCGCGAGCCTCGAGAGGTCCACCGCTTCCCGCTGGAGCGGCGCGCGCGTGACACGCGAGAGCCCGAGCAGGTCGTCGATGAGCTGTTCCATGCGCTGCGCGGCGGCGCGGATGCGCTGGAGGTGGCCGCGGCCCACAGCGTCGAGCCGATCCCCGCAATCCTCGGCCAGCGCCAGGCTGAACCCGTCGATGGCGCGCAGCGGAGCGCGCAGATCGTGCGACACCGAGTAGCCGAAGGAGTCGAGCTCCAGGTTGGCCAGGGCGAGAGCATCCCGGGAGGCGCGCAGGGCGACCTCCACCCGCTTCCGCTCCGTGACGTCGACCATCACCGCGCGGGCCGAGGCGAACTTGCCGTCCGTCCCGAGAGCGGACGTGCCGCTCACCGTCACGAAGAAGGTGGAGCCGTCCCGGCGGACCTGCTCGCACTCCAGATCTTCGAAGTGCCCCTGCTCGAGGAAGCGCGGGAAGCTCCGGCGGAACTCGGCCTGGCTCGCCGGCGTCAGGAAGTCGGTGACGGGCCGCCCCAGGACCTCCTCGCGCCGGTAGCCGAGCCAACGCAGCTCGGTTTCGTTGACGTCCACGCACACGCCGGCGGCGTCGAGCGAGTGATAGCCACAGGGGGCGTTGTCGTAGAGATCCTGGATGCGGTCGGCGTGAGCCCGGAGCGCCAGCTCGGCTCGCCTGCGCTCGCTGACGTCGTGGAACACCGAGATGGCTCCGAGGCCGTCCGGCAGCGGGGTCGCGGAAAACTCGAAGAATGCGCCCATCTGGTTCGCTGGGCTCTTCCATAGGATCTCGAAG
>Ga0247727_10012695_pt1 | contig 14391 bp, 11 predicted proteins | sample WisWelCaveWW1625_FD_202498 | JGI IMG/M metagenome (GOLD analysis project Ga0247727, IMG submission 202498) | Biofilm microbial communities from Wishing Well Cave, Virginia, United States - WW16-25 | ecosystem: Environmental > Aquatic > Deep subsurface > Groundwater > Cave microbial mat | place... | reverse complement strand
CGCCGGTTGTATTCGATTTCAATCCGCGTCGCCATGAGTGATCCTCCTCGCGAATGGGGTGAAACAATGTCCTGAAACCATCCCGGATACTACCGTTCGGCTCCGAGAATATCCAGGCCAGCCTCGGCATTATTCCGTGCCTCACCGTGCTGAATCTGATCCGGCTGCGGCCCGTGCAGGATGCCCAAAAATATACTTTACACATTCTATCGACTTGGCACGAGAGTTCATGAGGCGTGCGGCTGAACATGGTGTCGTATCCGCAAGCTGCCGTAGTTATGCCGCTCATCATGGAACTCTGGCAGCAGATCCTTGCACCCGATCAGGACATTCTGGCCGGATGGCGGTATTTCTCGATGAAAATTGGGTGATTCTGTTTTGGCATGCGAGTTCATGTCTCAGTGTGGCACGCCATGATACCGAGGTTGGCGTGGCGGATGGACGCAGCGAAGTGCCCAACGGACTCACCGTGGTTCTGCGCTAATTATTTCGAGCCGGTGGGCGTCAGCCCCCGGATTGATGCCGGTGCCGATGCGCATCCGGGGGCTGACGCCCACCGGCTCGCCTGGTCTGCGGCTCCGCTGCGCACGCAGTTCCGGCGTCCACGGCCGAGCGTCCCACACCTTCACCGTCCCGTCCTGACTCGCCGAGGCCAGCCGCTGCCCGTCCGGGCTAAACGCCACGCTCATGACCCAGCCGGTGTGTCCTTTCAGCGTGAGCGACTCCTGGCCCGTGGCCGCGTCCCACACCTTGACCGTCTGGTCCCAACTCGCCGAGGCCAGCCGCTGCCAGTCCGGGCTAAACGCCACGCTCCTGACCTCGCCGGTGTGTCCTTTCAGCGTGAGCGACTCCTGGCCCGTGGCCGCGTCCCACACCTTGACCGTCCAGTCACCACTCGCCGAGGCCAGCCGCTGCCCGTCCGGGCTAAACGCCACGCTCGTGACCAAGCCGGTGTGTCCTTTCATCGTGAGCGACTCCTGGCCCGTGGCCGCGTCCCACACCTTGACCGTCCGGTCTTCACTCGCCGAGGCCAGCCGCTGCCCGTCCGGGCTAAACGCCACGCTCCTGACCTCGCCGGTGTGTCCTTTCAGCGTGAGCGACTCCTGGCCCGTGGCCGCGTCCCACACCTTGACCGTCTGGTCAAAACTCGCCGAGGCCAGCCGCTGCCCGTCCGGGCTAAACGCCACACTCGTGACCTCGCCGGTGTGTCCTTTCAGCGTGAGCGACTCCTGGCCCGTGGCCGCGTCCCACACCTTCACCGTCTGATCCCCGCTTGCCGACGCCAGCCGCTTCCCGTCCGGGCTAAACGCCACGCTCCAGACCACGCCGGTGTGTCCTTTCAGCGTGAGCGACTCCTGGCCCGTGGCCGCATCCCACACCTTGACCGTCTGGTCAAAACTCGCCGACGCCAGCCGCTGCCCGGCCGGGCTAAACGCCACGCTCGCGACCCTGTCGGTGTGTCCTTTCAGCGTGAGCGACTCCTGGCCCGTGGCCGCGTCCCACACCTTGACCGTCTGGTCATCACTCGCCGAGGCCAGCCGCTGCCCGTCCGGGCTAAACGACACGCTATAGACCGTGCCGGTGTGTCCTTTCAGCGTGAGCGACTCCTGGCCCGTGGCCGCGTCCCACACCTTGACCGTCTGGTCAAAACTCGCTGAGGCCAGCCGCTGACCGTCCGGGCTAAACGCCAAGCTATGGACATACCCGGTGTGTCCTTTCAGCGTGAGCGACTCCTGGCCCGTGGCCGCGTCCCACACCTTGACCGTCTTGTCCAAACTCGCCGAGGCCAGCCGCTTCCCGTCCGGGCTAAACGACACGCTATAGACCGTGCCGGTGTGTCCTTTCAGCGTGAGCGACTCCTGGCCCGTGGCCGCGTCCCACACCTTGACCGTCTGGTCCCAACTCGCCGACGCCAGCCGCTGCCCGTCCGGGCTAAACGCCACGCTCATGACCCCGTCGGTGTGTCCTTTCAGCGTGAGCGACTCCCGGCCCGTTGCCGCGTCCCACACCTTGACCGTCTCGTCATCACTCGCCGAGGCCAGCCGCTGCCCGTCCGGGCTAAACGCCACGCTCGTCACCCAGCCGGTGTGTCCTTTCAGCGTGAGCGACTCCTGGCCCGTGGCAGCGTCCCACACCTTGACCGTCTTGTCCCAACTCGCCGAGGCCAGCCGCTGACCGTCCGGGCTAAACGCCACGCTCGTGACCAAGTCGGTGTGTCCTTTCAGCGTGAGCGACTCCTGGCCCGTGGCCGCGTCCCACACCTTGACCGTCTTGTCATAACTCGCTGTGGCCAGCCGCTGCCCGTCCGGGCTAAACGCCACGCTCTCGACCCCGTCGGTGTGTCCTTTCAGATTGAGCAGGTAGGAATGGGCCAAGTGATTCCAATAGTACCACTCGAAGCCGCGGAGATCTGGTTCGTCCGGTTTCGGTTCGTGTTCGCCCAGCAGTTCCAGGAGCCGTCCGACTCGTGCATCTTCCCATGCCGCTTGAACGAGGTTCATGTTTGAGAAGTAGATTCGACGACGGAGTAGATCGGACTGTTGATCCGCCCGGTCCTTCTGCGCGACGGCGTCGGCGGCTTTCTGGTCGGCTCGCGTTTTTTCGGCGAGGGCCTCAATGGCTTTGTCGTCTGCCCGGCCTTTCTGGGCGACGGCTCGACCCTCGGCGGCGATGGCCCGAAACCCCTGCCACGTGGAGACGACGATGCCGATGAGCAGCGTACACGCGACCGCTGCGGACAGGGCCGCGACCACTGGCTCGCGACGCACCCAGAGCGCGAGACGCTCCGGCCAACGCGTGTGGTAGACCGAGACCGGCTGGTTCGCCAAATATCGCTGCACGTCCTCGGCCAGGTCCGTCGCGCGGGCGTAGCGGTCCGAGCGGGACTTGGCCATCGCCGTTGCACACACGGCGTCGAGCGGACGGGGGACGTCCGGAAGTCCCCTCACCCCCAACCCCTCTCCCCGAAGCGGGGCGAGGGGGGCATGAATCTCCCCTCTCCCCGCTTCGGGGAGAGGGGTTGGGGGTGAGGGGATTCCGCGTGCCCGCGGCGTCTCGCCGGAGATGATCCGCGCGAGGAGTTCCGCTGTGTCGTTGCCCGAGTGCGGCGGGCGGCCGGTCAGGATCTCGAAGAGGATCGAGCCCAGGCCGTAGACGTCCGTGCGGGCGTCGATGAGGTCGATCCGGCCTTCGGCCTGCTCCGGGGCCATGTACGCGGGCGTGCCGAGCGCGCGGCCGCGCCGCGTCGCGTCCGGGTTCGCGTCGTCCGTGACGGCGACGGGCAGGTCGGCGGTCGATACGTGCGGGTCGCTCTCCTCCTTGACCAGCTTGGCGAGGCCCCAGTCGAGCACGATCACTTCGCCGAACGCGCCGAGTACGACGTTGTCCGGCTTCAGGTCGCGATGGATCACGCCCCGCGAGTGCGCGTAGGCGATCGCATTGCACACGGACACGAAGGCGTTGAGCAGCCGGCGGAATTCGAGCGAGTCGGACACTAACCCGACGCGTGAGCGAGGGTCTGTGCTTGCGGTGCTTTTGGTGGTGCCTCCCTCGCTCACGCTTCGGGTTAGTGTGCGGCCGGAATGGTAGTCCTTGATCGCGTCGCGCAGCGTTTGGCCCTTGATGAACCGCATCGTGTAGAACGGCTGGTTGTCTTGCGGCCGGCGGTCGAGGTCGTAGACCGGGACGATGTTCGGGTGTTCGAGTTGGCCGGTGATCTGGGCCTCCTTCAGGAACCGCCGCCACGCCTCCGGGTGCGCGGCCTGCTCCGGCTGGAGTTCCTTGATCGCGACCGGCCGGCCAAGCGTCTGGTCCTGTGCGAACCAGACTCGGCCGAGACCGCCCTGGCCGTGCAGCCGCGTGAGCGTGTACCGCGAGCGCTGTTCGGTCTGCGGCAACATTGTCTCGGCCGGTCCCGGCACGGCGTGAAGGAGCACGTGGCCGGCGGCGGGCGGCAGCGACGAGATGCTCTGGCGCACGTCCGAGTCGGCCACGTCGCGGATCGCGTCGCGGACTTCGGCGTCGGCCAGCGCGGCGAGCGAGGCTCGCACGTCGCCGCCGTAGCGCTTGAGCTTGCGTTCCAGAAGTTTCTCGACGTTCGATTTGTCCTCGGCCGTGATCCAGCCGCGGTCGATGAGCAGGTCCGCGAGCGCCAGGTCCCGCCGCGCCGCCCACGCGCCGCAGGCGTCGGCGAACTGCTTCGGGTCGATCAATTCCGTCTGGAGGGCCAGCACGCCGAAGAGCGGATTGCGGTCGGTGTTCATGGTGTTCGCTCACTGATCGGTTCGCGACACTCCGAGCGACTTCAGCGCCTCGCGCGACGAGCGGATCAGCAATCCGGCGTCGGAGCCGGCGCCGATCATTTGAAAGCCCTGCTGTTTGCGGATCACGCCGTTGGCGACGTCCGTGGCCATGATGCCGCACGGCACGCCGCGCGAGCGGATGTGGTCTTTGATGCGCAGCAGTTCGTCTTCGACGCCCGGCCCCATCCACTGGCCGAGGAATCCGGCGGACGATGAATAGTCGGCCGGCCCGAATTGGATCGCGTCCACGCCGGGCACGTCGAGGATCGCGTCGATCGCCTTGCCGGCGGCGACCGTCTCGACGAGCGGGATGACCATGGTTTCGTCGTTGGCGACGGCGGTGTAGTCGGCGAGCCGCGTGCCCCAGCCGGTCGCTCGCTCGCCGCCGACGCCGCGAATGCCCCAGGGCGGATACTTGGCGAATCGCACGGCGTGCGCCACTTCGTCCGCGCCGTAGACTTGCGGCACGAGGATGCCGTGCGCGCCGATGTCGAGCACGCGCTTGATCAGCCCCTGCTCGATCTCCTGAATGCGCACGAGCGGCGTGGTCGTCGAGTGGCGCGTGGCGCGGACGTGTTCGAGAATCTCCTTGAAGTCGAGGTGCCCGTGCTCGGCGTCGATCACGACCCAGTCGAAGCCGAGTTCCACGGCGATCTCCGTGACCGACGCCGATTCGAGCGTGACCCACAGGCCGATCGTCGTCTCGTGCCGGGCGAGTTTGTCTTTGAGGGCGTTCTTGAACGACATGTCGATTCCGTCCGATTCGGTTTGCCCGGTCTACTTCTGCACTCGTCGCATCGCGGCGAGTTCACCACAATGCGAGGCGTGTACGCGAATGTTTGAGGCCCGCTGATGCACTTCCATCAACCGACCGCGAGCAGCATCGCGCCGCAGCGGCGGGCGATGCGCTGGTCGCTTAGTATTGGCGTCTGCATGTTCGCCGGCAAGGGGCTGGCGTTCCTGCTCACCGGCTCGGCCGCGATCCTGTCCGACGCGGCGGAGAGTGTGGTTCACGTGGTCGCGGTCGGTTTCGCGGCGTACAGTTTGTGGCTGTCGCACCAGCCGCCGGATCGCAATCATCCCTACGGCCACGAGAAGATCAGCTTTTTTTCGGCCGGATTTGAAGGGGCGATGATCATACTCGCGGCGCTGTTCATTATTTATGAGTCGATCGTGAAGTGGATCGCGGGTCCCCAGATCGAACAGATCGCGGCCGGCTCGCTGCTCATCCTGCTCGCGACGATTGTGAACGGCGGCCTCGGTTGGTTTCTCGTGCGGACCGGCCGCCGCGAAGGGTCGCTGATTCTCGTGGCCAACGGCAAGCACGTGCTGACGGACAGCGTGACGAGCTTGGGCGCGGTTTTCGCGCTTGGCCTCGTGTGGCTGACGCAGTGGCAGCCGTTCGATCCGCTCGTCGCGATTGCGATCGCGATTCACATTTTGTGGTCGGGCATTCAGTTGGTGCGCCAGGCGTCTCGCGGATTGATGGACGAGGGGGACCCGGAGATTGAACGGCGGCTGCGGCAGATGCTCGACGAGTGGGCCGCGACGTCGGGCGGCCAGTATCACGACCTGCGTCACCGGCTGGCGGGCGACGTGCTCTGGGTGGAAGTACACCTACTTTTTCCCGGCCATCAGGAATTGGACACGGCGCACGCGTCGGCGACGGCCGTCGAAGATCGCATCGAGCGCGAACTGGTCAGTCACCGCGTGGTCGTGACGTCGCACTTGGAACCGCTCGAACAGCACGCCGCGCATCACCCGCCGTTGGACGCGAGTGCTGCGAGTTGATCGAGGTCCTGGCGGCGGCCGAGCATGATGAGGATGTCGCCCGCTTCCATGATCGACTCGGGCGGCGGATTGAAGATCATTTTGCCGGTTGACTTCTTGATTGCGACGATAATCAGTCCGTGGTCCTGGCGGATGCGGCTGTCCTTGAGCGTCGAACCGGCAAGCGGGCTTTGCTCCGCAATGCGTGATTCCTCGATGTTGAGTTCCATGTGCTCGGTGCGCGTGGCGAGTTCGAGGAAATCGACGACCGTCGGCCGCAGCACGGCTTGTGCGACGCGCGAGCCGCCGATCAGATACGGCGACACGACGCGATTTGCGCCTGCGCGGAGCAGCTTTTGCTCGGACCGCTCGTCTTCCGCCCGCGCGACGACGAAGATGCGTTCGTTCAGCAGGCGGGCACTCATGGTGATGTACAGGTTCTCGGCGTCGGACGCGACGACCGTGACGAGTGCCCGCGCGCGGCGCACGCCGGCCCGCTCCAGCACTTCGTCCGACGTGGCGTCGCCGTGCAGTGGCACGCCGCGCGGAATCGAAAAGTTCTCAAGATGATCCGCGTGGCGATCGATCACGACGAACGACAGGCCCTGCGTGGAGAACTCCTGGCACACCAGCCGGCCCATGCGGCCGAATCCGCAGACGATCAAGTGGTCCTTCAGTTCGGCTAGATTGCGTTCCATTCGACGACTCCCCAGAAAGGACTGAACCTCGCCGCTCACGATCGCCGCGATCAGCGCGCCGGCCGAGTAGAACAACGTGAAAATCCCGCCCAACGCAAGCAGCATCGTGAAGATCAAACCGGCCCGCGACAGCTCGTGTACCTCGCGGAAGCCGACCGTCGTCAGCGTGATGACGGTCATGTACAGCGAGTCGAGCGGCGTCCAGCCTTCAAGCACGATGTACCCCATCGTGCCGACCGCGATGAGCAGCACGGGCACGAGCAGCAACAACAGAAATCGCTTGGGCAGAATTGTCACGACGCTCCGAACGGTTCGATCTTGGCCGCTTGGGCCGTAACGTAGTGAGTTGGCTGCGTTGCCGCAATCAACGGCGAGGCAACGTCGGTTTGTTCCCGCCTTGTCACTTTAGCCAGTGCCTGGCATAATCCCGCCCCGATTTTCAGACGCGCGACTCGAAGCTGTCTCGCGCACGGAGGCGCGACGCATGCATCGGAAACTCACTTTTCCGTCACTGGCATTTCAGTGTGGCCTGCTGGCCTGCACGCTGGCGATCTATCACTTCGTGCTGCGGTTTTTCATGGCCGAATTCGGTTTGCGGCTTGGCGCGGTCAGTGCCAAGTTGGTGCCGCTGTACGCGTACTGGCGGCCGCACGTGAAGGGCTGGCTGCTCGTGCCGCTCGTGGTGCTCGCGGCCTATTTTGTGGTCTTGCGGCGCACGCGCGTGGCCACGTCGTTGACGGACCGCGGCGCGGTGGCGTTCTTCTTGGTCGCGTTCGTCGCCATTACAACGAGCGTCGCGATGCTTGACGACGGGCCGCAGTCGATCGTCGCGCCGCTGCTGCGTACCGATCTCGAATATTTCGGCGGCATCGATCGCGTTCATTCGGTTCGCGAGTTTCTGCGCGACTACCCGCGGCAGGCGAGCACGATGCCGATGCACGCGCAGGTACACCCGCCTGGCGCGATCCTGTTCGTCTGGGCCGCGTGCAAGCTGTTCGGTGGCGGCCCGTGGGCGGCGGCCGGCGCAATCATCGCGTTCAGTTCGATCTCTGTTTGGCTCGTGTACCGCTGGGCCGAACGACTCGGCGGACCCGGCGTGGCCCGCCGCGCGGCGGCACTTTTCGTGCTCACGCCCAGTGTCGTCTTGTTCACGGCAACGTCGATGGACGGTCCGTTCGCTGTTTTTCTCATCGCGACAATGTGGCTGTTTTGGGAAGCGTTGAACAGCCGGCCGTTCCTGTTCGGTTCGCTTGCGGGCCTGGCAGGCGCGACGGCGGCATTGATGACCTATTCGGTCGCCGTCGCGATGCTGTTTTGCGGTGTCGCGGCGTGCGTCTCGTGGTTTGTTCTTGCCGATCGACGACGCAGCACGCTCGTCGCGGCAACAGCCGCGTGCGCGGCGTTCGTTTGCTGTCACGTCCTGCTTTGGGCAGCGACTGGTTTCGACCCGATCGAGATGTTCCGCGCAGCCGTGGCAAACGACAGCCGGATCATGAACGGCGCCCATCACGACTCGCCGTCTCGCTACTTTCACTTGGCGGTCGGCAACTTCGTCGTATTTTTCATCGCAGCCGGATTGGCATGCACGGTGGTCTGGTGGCCAACGGTGCTGGATTCAATCTTCATGAGACCCCGCTGCGCCAATCACCGATCACCGACTACTGATCACCGATCACCGATTACCCATCACCTCCGCCTGTTCTCAATCACGGCCGTGCTCACGCTGCTGATTGCCGCCGCCGTGCCGGTTTACGTGCTTGAAGTCGAACGAGTCTGGATGTTCCTCGTGCCGCTCGTGCTGATTCCAGTCGCGCGTCTGCTATTCGAGCATGAATGGTGCGACGGCAAACCGCGGGCGACACTCGCCGTCGCAGCGCTACTCGCGGCACAGACGCTCGCGACTGAAGTGCTGCTCACGACGTACTGGTGAACAGGCTCTCCATCAACTCGCCGGCACATCGAACGCCCTCTTCGGTGCAATCGTTCACCGACACACCGCGAAAGGAGTTGCCGGTCAGAAATAGTCCGGGTTGGCCTTTGCGCCGGGCCTCGATGGCCGCGACGCGGTCGAGATGTCCCAGGAAATATTGTGGAATTGCCTGCGGCCAGCGGACGATGCGGACGAGCGCGGGCGAGGCCGTGATTTGCATCGTCTCGCGTAGTTCGTCGAGCACCGCGCGCGTCAGCCGCTCATCGTCCCACGCGACGATTTCCGGCCGGTTCCAGCCGCCGCACATGGCTTGCAGCAGCACCATGCCGGCCGGTGCGCGATGATCGAAGATCGACGAACTCCAGAGCACACCCAGCACGTCGCGGCGCGATCGCTGCGGCGACAGGTAGCCGAAACCGTCAAGCGGCCGCGGCAATTGTTCGGCGCGAAATCCCAGCGCGACGACGGCGACGGAGTTGTACTTGATCTCCGCGAGCAGCCGGGCGAGTTCGGAGTCGAGCGACTCCAGAATCGTCGCTTGCGCGAAACTCGGACACGCCAGCACGACCGCGTCGGCCGGCCACTCGTCGCGCCCATCGCCGCGCACGATCCACTGGCCGCTGCCGCCGCCGCGCACGCACCGCACCGACACGCCGCGAATTATTTCCGCGCCGCTGCACTCGGCCAGGCGCTCGGTGAGTTGTCCCATACCGCGTTTCAGAGACCACAGCGTGCCGCCGAGGCCGGGTGATGAAGGTGAGTGGCGAGTGGTGAGTGGTGAGTCGCGTGCGGCCGCAGCAGCCGCTGCGGCGAAACGTTTGCGGCGGACTTGTCGCATCGCGCGGATGAGGCCGCCATACTCGCGTTCCAACTCGATCATGCGAGGGAACGCGGCTCGCACGGAGAGCAACGACGCGTCGCCGGCGTGGATGCCGGTGACCATCGCGTCCACGAGCACTTCCGCGGCCTCGCGGCCGATTCGCCGGCGGGCGAATTCCAGCACCGATTCGTCGCCTGCGTCGCGCCGCGCCGGCACCAGAACTTCCGCGAGCAGCCGCAGCTTTCCCCGCCAACTCAACAAGCCCGATCCGAGCAACTCACGAGGCCCCATCGGGAGTTTTTGAAGCCGGTCCGGCCAGAATAGGAAACGATTCTGCGCCTCCGGCCGCGCGGCGAGCAACTCGCCGGACAGATTGATTTCGGCGCACAATTCCAGTGTCGATCGCTTCGAATCGAGAAAGCCGTTGGCGCCCATTTCAACCTGAAACCCGTCCACGCGCTCCGTCCGCACGCGTCCGCCCGGCCACGAGTCGCTCTCCAGCACGGTGGTTCGCAGTTCGACGCCGCGCTCGCGCGCCAGCCGACCGAGATGAAACGCCGTGGCGAGTCCCGAAACGCCGCCGCCAACGATTACAATGTGCTTCATCGCGAACGATCTTAGAAGGAGGTTCGAGAGAATGAACTACGAACTGCCTCGCGTCCAGGCGTTGCCGGTGGCCGATGATCAAGTGTCGTTTCAAGTCGACGGCGTGGATCGGCTGCGCTGGCATTTCGGCCGGCGCTACCCACGGCCGTTTTTCTATCCGTTCGTCGGGCCGGCCGGCCGGCCGCTCACGCGCATGGGGCACTCCGCCGCGCCGGACCACGATCATCATCGTTCGATCTGGTTCGCGCACACGCACGTGGCGGGCGTCAATTTTTGGGAGGAGGGCAAGGACCCGCAAATTCGCCAGGATCGCTGGGTGCTGTACGAAGACGGACCGGACGAAGCCGCCATGGTGGTCGAATTGGGCTGGTACGACGCGCACAACGTGCGGCTGCTCCGCCAGCAACTCATTGCCGTCTTGCGGCCCGCGACGGATTCGGCCGACGTTCCGAGTCCGCGCGATCTGGGTGAAATCGAGCTGGAGGTTCAGGCCACGTTCTCGCCGGAATTGGCTTCGCTCGAATTGGGCAAGACCAACTTCGGATTCTTTGCCGTTCGCGTCGCCAAGTCGCTTTCCGCCCATTACGGCGGCGGGCGGCTGACAAATTCCGGCGCGGCCGTCGGCGAGAAAAACATTCACGAGAAAATCGCCCGCTGGGTCGATTACAGCGGACCCGTCGTCCCTGACCGGAGCGATCCGGCGAACGGCAATCTGTGGAACGGCATCACCTACTTCGATCATCCCACGAACCCGCACCAGCCGACGCTCTGGCACGTGCGCGACGACGGCTGGATGTCGGCCTCGTTCAACCAACTCGGACCGTTAGAACTCAAAAAGACCGACCCGCTCGTGCTGCGCTACCTGCTACACGCGCATCGCGGCGACCTGGATTCCGCACAAGCAAACACAAAGCACGAACAATTCGCAAAGTCGCCGGCATTCGAGTTGATCTCACGGCCTTCGCCGCACCGGCACGCGTTGCGAAGGAAGGACTCGTAGCCATTCGGCTCATCGCTCAAAAACAAAACGGCCACGCTTTCTTGAACTAGCTGCCGACTTTCGCGAGAATCGTTCCGGGACCCGATAGGCTGGGCTGGGCACATGTCGCAAACGCTTGCTGAATTCCTGGCGTCGCTCGATTTTTATTCGGATCGCGTGCCGCTCGACGAACTGACCCGGCGGCTAGAATCACTGGCAATGGACGTCGACGACGTGCGCGATGTGCTCGTGTTTGGCCGCGAGAGTTACCGGCGAAATCTGATTCACGCGGGGGCGGCGTATCACGCGCTGGTGCTGTGCTGGCGGGCCGGGCAGCGGAGTCCAATTCACGATCATCGCGGGTCGAGCTGCGCGGTCCGCATCTTGAAGGGCGTGGCGACGGAAACGCAATTCGAGAAGACGAAGGACGGCCACGTGTTTGCGACGTTCTCGCGCAAGCTGGCGGCCGGGTCGGTCTGTGCGTCGCAGGACGACGACATTCATCAGATGTCGAACCTGCAATCGGGCATAGACCTCGTGACGCTGCACATCTATTCGCCGCCGCTGTTGGTCATGGGGCAGTATTCACTGACCGTGCCGACGGTGGCCGAGTTCGCCGATCCGATCTTCGAGTTCGCGCTGGGCGGAGGAATCTGACGAGACTTGATTTGGGTTTTCCTGATTTGAACCTTGTTTGAGTTCTAAAATTTGAGCCTGGAGGCACCAATGCCAGACGCTCGTAAGTTCGTGACGACGGCACCGGAAAACAGCGAGACGCCGCTGGAGAACGTCCGCAGTTGGGTGACGCCGAACCGGCTGTTCTTCGTACGAAACCATTTCGCAATGCCGGCGATTGACATAAGCGCGTGGCGGCTGTCGGTGGGCGGGCTGGTCGATCGGCCGCGCGAGTGGACGCTCGACGAGCTTGCCGCGCTGCCGGAGCGCACCGTGTTCGCGACGGTCGAGTGTGCCGGCAACGGCCGATCGTTTCTGACGGAGAAGGCGGCCGGCGTGCAGTGGGGCGCCGGCGCGATTGGGCACGCGGAGTGGACTGGCGTGCCGCTGCGCGTGGTGCTCGATGAATCGGGACTCAACCCCGACGCTGCCGAGGTTCTATTCGAGGGCGCGGATGTTGGAACGGAGCCGGACCATCCGGCGCCGATGAATTTCGAGCGCAGTTTGCCGCTGGCGAAGGCCCTGCATCCGGACACGCTGCTCGCGATGCGCATGAACGGCGAGGAGTTGGAGCCGATCCACGGCTACCCCGTGCGGCTGTTTGTGCCCGGCTGGTACGGCGTCACGTCGGTGAAGTGGCTGAGGCGTATCGCCGCGATCGATCAGGCGTTCAAGGGTTACTACCAAACGAAGAAATACACATTCGGCCGCCGCACCGCGACCGGCACGGAGACCGTTGTGATCGGGCCAATGCGAGTGAAATCCGAAATCATTCGGCCGCGTGCAGGCGAGTCGGTCGGCGTGGGCACGAACCGCGTGTTCGGCGTAGCGTGGGCGGGCGAAGAGCCGGTGTCCGGCGTCGAGCTGAGCACGGATGGCGGCCGCTCGTGGAATCCCGCACTGCTCGTCGGCCCGCGCGCGGCGTACTCGTGGACGATGTGGGAGTATCTTTGGGAAGTCGCGACGCCGGGCGATTACTCGCTCGTCGCGCGGGCCACGTCGTGGAGCGGCGTGGTGCAGCCGGCATCGCACGACCCGCTACACGGCGGCTACATGATCCACCACTCGCGGCCGGCGTTCGTGCGTGTCGAGGTCTCGCGCAAGGCACTCGCTCAGCACAGCGACCCGAACGCGTATTTGTACGACATGAACGCGTTTGCGGAAGAGAACAAGCGTCTGCCGCTCGACGCCGAAATGGAGTTCGCGGTTGGCGCGGGAATCTAACGCATTGTTTGGCTGTTTGCCAGAATTGGAACGCATGTCAAAGCTCATCGGGCTGCTTGCATTCGCCATGATCTTTCCCGCCTTTTGGGGCCTGTTTGCTTATTGGCTCGCATTGCGGCTCTGGCCGTCGGCGCGGCGACAAACCGCCCCGTGGACGATATCGGAACCAAATCCCGGCGCGGAGTTTCTCGACTACCAGATTTGAATGGAGCCGGTCAATCATGCCCACGGCGCTGGTGGAATTTGCCGAATTGGCTCCGCTTGGATTCGTCGTCGGCCTGTACGGCACGTTGATCGGCGCCGGCGGCGGATTCTTGTTGGTGCCGGTGCTGCTGCTCCTTTTGCCGGACGTCGACCCTGCGGCCGTGACGAGCATGTCGCTGGCGGTAGTCTTCTTCAACGCCTACTCAGGAACGTTGAGTTACGTCCGCATGCGGCGGATCGACTATTTCGCGGCGTCGCTGTTCGTGCTGGCCGGACTGCCCGGCGCGGTGCTCGGCCCGGTGCTCGCGCACCAGATCCCGCGGGCTGGTTTCGAGCCGGCGTTCGGCGTCGTCTTGTTGGCGGCCGGCGTGTGGCTGGCGTGGCGGCCGTTGGGCGGCGTGTTTGCTGCCCGAGACGCGCGGCCGGACGGTGCGACGGCCGCAATCCAGTCCAACGGCTACTTCAACACACGACTGGGCGCGCTCGCCGGCGCGTACATCGGACTCGTGTCCAGCGTGCTCGGCATCGGCGGCGGGGTGATTCAGGTGCCGTTCCTCGTGCGCGTGCTCCGGTTCCCGCCGCACGTGGCGACGGCCACGTCGCAAGCCGTACTCGCCGTGCTCGCGCTCGTCGCCACGCTCTCGCACCTCGCTCTGGGCGCGTTTCACGAAGGGGTCGATCAAACAATGTACTTGGCCGTGGGCGTGATGATGGGCGCCCCGATCGGCGCCATGCTCTCCACGCGCGTGCAGGGATCAATGATCGTCCGGCTGCTGGCACTCGCGCTGTGCGTGGTGGGTCTGCGGCTCACGTTCGGCCAGATGTTCGGGCGCTAGGGTGGCAATGACGAAGGTCGAATGACGAATCTCTAACGTTGACATTCGTCATTCGACCTTCGTCCTTTCTCACTTCACCCTTCCCCCTTCCAACTTCGTCTACGTCTCCGGCCGCGTGACCTTGACGACGTTCGACAACTTCTCATTCTCCGTATTCAAGACGACGGCGACTCCGAGGAGTGTCTCCGAGCCGGGTGCCGCCAGCGCGACGGCCGTCGCGAACGCGGTCGTCCCCGCCGGCACGATCGCGACTTGCACCCGTCCCGCGTTCTTCCACGTCGGAACCGAATGGGTATAGACCACGTAATGCTTCAGGTCCGGGTTGCTCGACGGCGTCCAGACCAAATC
>Ga0247727_10012694_pt1 | contig 14392 bp, 10 predicted proteins | sample WisWelCaveWW1625_FD_202498 | JGI IMG/M metagenome (GOLD analysis project Ga0247727, IMG submission 202498) | Biofilm microbial communities from Wishing Well Cave, Virginia, United States - WW16-25 | ecosystem: Environmental > Aquatic > Deep subsurface > Groundwater > Cave microbial mat | place... | reverse complement strand
TCGCGAGTACGGCGGGGTCGGCGTGGTGATCGGCCCGCAGGTAACGCAGGAGCGGTGGGAGCGCGCGCTCGAGCATCTCCTCAAGGTACCGTTCAGCGGCGTGGTGCAGGAACATGTGCCGATCCAGTCGGAGCGGTTCCCCGTGCTGACAGCGCGCGGGGTGCGGATCGAGCCGTTCTATGTTGTCTCAGGTTTCGCCGCGACGGAGCGCGGCATGGCGGTCCTCGGGCGATGCTCCAAGGAGAGCGTTGTCAATGTGTCGCGTCGCGGCGGCCTGATACCGACCGTTATTGTCAACGCATGTTAACTCCTCACGTTACCCCATTACCATCAGATATCACGCCGGAGCGTATCGTCTCCAGCTTGCGAGCGTTGTCGTACCCGTTCTGGTTGGACAGCGGGAGCGGCGCGTTCGGTCGCATCGGTCGGTATTCCTTTATGGCGGCAGAGCCGTTTGCATGGCTCAAGGTGATCGGCGGGCGTTGTCATGTATGGGAGTCGGGCGGATCGTCGGAACGAGTGATCGGCGGTGATCCGTTTGCCGTTCTCGACGAGATGCTCCGACGATATCCGCAGCGCGACGAGCCATCGCTGCCGCCGTTTCAGGGAGGTGCTGCCGGCTACTTCGGCTACGAGCTGGGGCGGTTCTTGGAGCGGGTGGCGACGGCGCAGCGCAACGATTGGGCGATGCCGGAGGCGTATCTCGGCTGGTATAACGCCGTCGTCGCGTGGAATCATCAGACAGGTGAGGTGCAGCTCATCACGAGCGGTCATCCGGAAGGGATACAGGAGGCGTCGCAACAAAGAGCTGAGCTGTGGCTGGAGCGGTTGCAGTCATCGGCGGCGGCTGCAGAGTTTGACGATGCAGCGCCGGTGATCGTGCCGGATGCTGAGTTGTCCTCGACGTTCACCAGATCCGAGTACTGCCGTATGGTGGAGCGGGCGCAGGCGTATATTGCAGCCGGCGATATTTATCAGGCAAACGTGTCGCAACGCTTTACGTTGTCGATAGGGGTCGATGCGTTAGCGTTGTATCGTCGTCTGCGGCGCATCAGCCCGGCGCCGTTCGGCGCGTTCCTGCAGTTGCCGGAGGGGGCGGTGGCGAGCGCGTCGCCGGAGCGGTTTCTGTGGATGCGGAATGGCGTGGTGGAGACGCGGCCGATCAAGGGGACGCGGCCACGCGGCGCGACATCGGATGATGATGCGCAGTGGCGACGAGAGCTGGTGGAGAGCGCGAAGGATCGTGCCGAGCACGTGATGATCGTCGACTTGGAGCGGAATGATCTGGGGCGTGTATGCCGGTACGGTTCGGTGCGGGTCGCCGAGTCGTTGACGCTGGAGTCATACGCCAACGTGCATCATCTGGTGTCGACGGTTGAGGGGGCGCTGCGTCCGGAGTGCGGGCCGGTCGATGTGTTGCGCGCGATGTTTCCTGGGGGCTCGATCACCGGTGCGCCAAAGATTCGCGCCATGCAGATTATCGCGGAGCTGGAGCCGACGTGGCGCAACGTCTACACTGGTGCACTCGGTTACTTGTCGTTCTCCGGCGCGACAGATTTGTCGGTGGTGATCCGGACGCTTGTGGTGAGCGGTGGCGAGGTGAGGTTTCAGGTGGGGGGCGGTGTCGTTGCTGACTCCGAGCCGGAGCGGGAGTATCAGGAGACGCTCGACAAGGCGTCGGGGATGCTCGCGGCGCTCAATTTTAGCGAATGGAAACCTGACTGCCGTCGGGGACAAGGGACAGGGGACGGGGGACAAGGAACAGCGGCGCAGACCTCTTTGTCGAGAAGGAAGGTCCAAGACGGCCGTCTCTTGTCCCCAAGCGGCTATGGAAGCAGTCCGTCCCTGCGTGGTTTGGATGCGCGTCATGTCCCCGCTGGGTGATGAAGTCGGTGTGGCTGGGGCGTTTGTCTGGCTCAACGGACGATTGGTTCCCGAAGCGCACGCGACGATCGGTATTTGGGAGCCGGGTTGCGTGTACGGCGAGGGACTCTTCGAAACGCTACGGGTCTATGACGGCACGCCGTTTCGACTGCGCGATCATCTGAAGCGTTTACGGCAGGGAGCGAAGGCGCTGGGTTGGCAGGTGCTGCTTCCGGATGCAACGTTTGCTGCGGCGGCGCGCCGGACGATCGTCGCCAACCGTTGTCGCGATGGTGTGCTGCGGATCATCGTCTTGGTGACCGATCGGCGCGTCGTCTCACTGCATGTGACGCCGCGACTGCCGTACCCGCTGGAGCTGGCTGAACGCGGTTGTTCTGCGGTGACGATCGGGCTGCAACCATCGCTTGGCGGCGCGTTCCGAGCGCCAGTGAAGGTGACGAGTTACGTGGCATACCGCGTGGCGCTCCACCAGGCGCAGCGGCGCGGCGCTGACGAAGGATTGTTTGTCGATCGCTTCGGTCGATTGGCGGAAGGGACGCGCAGCAGCATTTTTATCGTGTCGCCGCGAGGACAGATCGTAACGCCGCCGCTGGCATCCGGCATCCTGGCTGGTGTCACGCGCCAAGTCGTCTTCGAGCTCGCCAGGCGGTTGCGCTTTCCGATCGCCGAGCGCCCGATCGCTCTGCAGCAACTCTTCAACGCTCGCGAGGCCTTCCTCACCAGCTCTCTTCTCGAAGTTGCTCCACTCGTCCGTGTCGACGCCCGCCGTATCGCCTCCGGCAAACCCGGCCCGGTCACGCGCCGTTTGCAGGATGCCTATAGCCGTCTCGTGCAGGCGGTCGCGTCAGCGAACCACTAATATCTTGGGTGTACGGAGTTTGATAATGGTAGGCTCTTGCATTACGGTGGCCAGGGAAATTCTCTCTGGAGAGTAGAGAGGGCTTACTTCTTTTGTGTGTACGTCGAAATGGTGTCCTATCTTTGTTGGGGTCCAGATGCCTGCGAAAGTTTTACAGAGTGTGATCCTATAAGTGTGATGGTTAAAAGGACTGAAGTGAGCTACGCATGGTTGAGATGGAAGCTTAGGCAAGACGGCGGTAATAAGATGTCCGTCAGTCACGAAGAACTCCGAGCATCGATCTTCCTGAAGGATTGGTTTGCTGTTGGGCTGCAGGAAATCATGGTAATTGCCCTCACCGTGCCTGATAAAACGACGGATTGGATGAAACTCTTCTCTGAGAATTGTCGTGCGCCCTACATGAAAAGCTAAGTAATTGAAGCATATCTTGCAGTACGCTCTCGCTAAGGTGGAGTCAAGAGTGGCTTGGCCTTCAAAGGGTATGCGTTTTCTTCCCTCCTCCAACTCTTCAAGCGGTCTCATATCCGTGGCTCTCATCCCTCTTCGCCTCAGTAGGCGTTTGATGCTTAGGAAGTTATGGGTTATTGGATCATAAGCAATCACTTGGCTTAAATCGAGATTTAGGGATTTCAGATCGTCTTTACTGGGCAGCTCCTTCGGTTCGAAGCACTCCCAATTGCCGGTGTTCTTGCTGCGGAAGCATACCTGCTGGACCGCTTCGGCATCAATTTCGCCAGCAACGTGTGCAGGTCTCCATGTGACAATGACCCCTTGCATCTCTCCGGTGGCGATCTTCATCTTGAGTCTTTTGCGCAGCGGATGTCCTGAGGATTTTATGCCGTAGTGCAGTCGGATCAGTCCCTCAATGCTATCTCTACCGAGAGCAAGTTCTATTGTTTGGCCAAAGTACTGATTGCATAGATCGCAGATGGAATCGTGCAGAACGAGGTTGTTTGATTGGAATAGACCTAGACACTGGGGAATGACGTGTTCACGACGAGAGTAGTGTTGGGCATCTCTAGTTTTCAGGCAGTAAATACACTTGGCTTTAATCATGAGTCTCGGCGTTCTTGATAACCTCAATCATCGGCTGGTGGAGATGGCCGTTGGTGGCGAGGATGCGCTGGTCGTCGAGGCGCGCGGGATTGCCGTTGAAATCGGTGACCGTGCCGCCAGCTTCAGTGATGAGTAGCATCGCTGCCGCCACATCCCACGGCGACAGCCCGAACTCCCAGAAGCCGTCGTATCGTCCGCACGCGACATAGGCGAGATCGATCGCTGCCGCCCCCGCCCGCCGCAGCCCCTGCGTGCGGATCATGAACTCCCGGTAAAACTTCAGATAGTAGTCGGGGCGCTCGCGCCGGTCGTACGGGAAGCCGGTGGCGAGGAGCGCGTCATCGAGCGTGCTGATCGATGAGACGCGGATCGGCGCGTCGTTGAGCCGGGCGCCGCGACCGCGTTCGGCGACGAAGAGCTCGTGCATCATCGGATGGTACACGACGCCGACCACCGGCTGCATCTGTTCCGCCAGCGCGATCGACACGCAGAAGGAAGGGTAGTTGTGCGCGTAGTTGGTGGTGCCATCGAGCGGATCGATGATCCAGCAGTACGGGGCACCGGTGAGCTGGGTCGCTGTCTCCTCAGACATGATGTCATGATCGGGAAACTCCCGGCGCAGCGTTTGGATGATGTGGGCCTCAGAGGCGTGGTCGGCATCGGTGACGATGCTGAGCGTCGCTTTGTGCTTGATCGTGCGTTTCTGCGAGAGCCGCTCAATGAGTAGTTGACCTGCCTCTTTGGCGATCAGGATCGCGACCTCCGTTTCCTTTCGGTAGCTCATGCCGTGCATTGTACGTTGCTTGGCGTATTAGGTCAATTGTCACAAGATGATGTTGGGTAATGCCTTGTACACGATAAGATTTATCTGAGTTAGATTATCTAACTATACTTAATAGATTATATTGACAATACAGTAAGGAAACGTATATTTGTTAGGTGTCTATGAACGATATTCAGGTGGAATTCCACATTGACCCGAACGAGCCGGTGTACACGATCGGCGTGGTCAGCCGTTTGGTGCAGCTGCCGATATGGACGCTGCGCGTGCTGGATCGTGAAGGGGTGGTGACGGCTAAGCGGAGCGGCAAGAGTCGGATGTATTGCTTCCAGGATGTCTGCAAGCTGAAGTATGTCGGCCGCTTGATGGTGGAGGAGCATGTGAATTTGAACGGTGTCAAAGTCATTCTGCGTAGAGAAGGGTGGGTGTTGGAGTGCGACGGGCATTCGCATGCGTCCGATGAGCCGGAGCGCGACGGACAAATGATGTGAAGAGAGTGGTGATGTTTCGATTTCGGTTGTCGACCAAGCGTCCGTAGCTATGGTAGAGACAGGCAATGTGTTGCGGTTGTATGAGGGACGGTCAATTGTGAGAGGGGCGATAGGCAAGCGACATTTGAGCGTTTGGAGGAGACGATGAATTACCTGAAGACGACGTTGTTGTTGGCGGTGTTGACGGTGCTGCTGGTGGGGATCGGACATCTGATGGGCGGGCAGCAGGGTGCGACGATCGCGTTCATCTTCGCGTTGGTGATGAACTTTGGCAGCTACTGGTTCAGCGACAAGATTGTGCTGGCGATGTACCGGGCGCAGCCGCTGGAGCGGTCGGAGGCGCCTGAGGTCTACCGGGTGGTGGAGGAGCTGGCGCGCGAGGCGCGGATCCCGATGCCTCGGGTCTACTTGATTCCGCATCAGACGCCGAACGCTTTCGCGACAGGTCGGAATCCGAATCATGCGGTGGTTGCGGTGACGTCGGGCATCCTGCAGCTGTTGGATTATGAGGAGCTGAAGGGTGTCTTGGCGCATGAGCTGGGGCATGTGAAGAATCGCGATATCCTCATCTCCAGCATCGCGGCGACGATCGCCGGGGCGATCATGATGCTGGCGAACTCAGCGCGGTGGGCGGCAATGTTTGGCGGGTTCGGCGGGCGCGATGAGCGTGACCGTGGAGGCTCCGGCAATCTCATCGCACTATTGGTGGTCGCGGTGCTGGCGCCGTTGGCGGCGATGCTGGTGCAGATGGCGATCTCTCGGTCGCGCGAGTATGCAGCGGATCACACAGGCGCAACGCTGGCTGGTCCGTCGGGTCTGGCGAGCGCGTTGCGCAAGATGGAGCAGGCGAATCAGTACATGCCGATCGGCGCGAATCCCTCGACGGCGCATCTCTTCATCGTCAATCCGTTGAGCGGAGAGTTTCTGGCATCGCTTTTCAGCACGCATCCGCCGATTCAGGAGCGGATCAAGCGGCTTGAGGCGATGCGGCGGTGAGAGGCGGACGTGCGACGCGAAAACCTGATGTTAGACGTGAGTGGTAAGCTTGGCGAGTCTGCAGACGTAGGACGTACACTCCGTCTACAGACTGTTTCGACCCACTACCTACGTCTGAGGTCCGATGTTCTCCGCGTCCTACGTCTTGTGTTGTACGTCTGGTGTCGTTGTGGCTGGCAGGTGAGTTAACCGATGAATCAGTCATTTGAACGATACACGTTAAAAGCGCAGGAAGCGATGGCGGCGGCTGAGCGGCTGGCGGGGGAGCGTTCCCATCAGCTGGTGGAGCCGGAGCATCTGCTTTGGGCGTTGCTGGAGCAGGACGAGGGTGTCGCGCTCGATCTGTTGCGGCAGCTTGGTGTGGATGCGCGCGCGCTCAAGCAACAGCTGCGGATGGTGCTGGATGAGCTGGCGCAGGTCAGCGGGGCGGCTCAACGGTATGCGTCGCCGCGTTTGTCATCGGTGCTGCAGCAGGCGGCACAGCAAGCCAAACAGATGACGGATGAATACGTGAGCGTCGAACATGTGCTGCTGGCGCTGGCGGCGGATCGCGACGGCGCTGCGGGGCGGTTGCTGCGGCAGGGTGGCGTGACGCCGGAACGGTTGATGCAGGCGTTGGCGCAGGTGCGTGGGTCGCAGCGGGTGACTGATCAGGAGCCGGAGGGGAAGTATCAGCCGTTGGAGCGGTACGGTCGCGATCTCACGGCGCTCGCGCGCCAGGGCAAGCTCGATCCGGTCATCGGTCGCGATGAGGAGATCCGTCGCGTCATTCAGGTGTTGTCGCGCCGGACGAAGAACAATCCGGTGCTGATCGGCGAGCCGGGCGTCGGCAAGACGGCGATCGTCGAAGGGCTGGCGCGCCGCATCGCGTCGGGGGATGTGCCAGAGGGATTGAAGGATCGGCAGGTGATCGCGCTCGATATCGGCGCGCTCGTGGCCGGCACCAAGTTTCGCGGCGAGTTCGAGGAGCGGCTGAAGGCGGTGCTGCGCGCCGTGCAGGATCGGGCGGGCGAGGTAGTTCTGTTTATCGACGAGCTGCACACGTTGGTCGGAGCGGGTGCAGCGGAAGGTGCTGTCGATGCATCGAACATGCTCAAGCCGGCGCTGGCTCGTGGCGAGCTGCGGTGCGTCGGCGCAACGACGCTCGATGAATACCGCAAGCATATCGAGAAGGATGCGGCGTTGGAGCGGCGGTTTCAGCCTATCGTGGTGCGCGAGCCGAGCGTGGAAGATACGATCGCGATCTTGCGCGGGCTGAAGGAGCGGTATGAGGTGCATCACGGCGTGCGGATTCGTGACGGGGCGTTGATCGCAGCGGCGACGCTCTCTCACCGATACATCACCGACCGGTTCCTGCCGGACAAGGCGATCGATTTGGTGGATGAGGCGGCATCGAAGCTGCGGATTGAGATCGACAGCGTACCGATGGCGCTCGACGAGTTGCAGCGTCGGACGATGCAACTGGAGATTGAGCGCCAGGCGTTGAAGAGGGAGCGGGACGCGGCGTCAAAAGAGCGGTTGGCGAAGCTCGAAGAAGAGTTGAAGGAGCTGAAGCGCCAGACTGATCAGTTGCGCCAGCAGTGGCGGCAGGAGAAGGAAGGAATTCAGGAGGTGCGGCGGCTCAAGGCGCAGCTCGAAGAGGCGAAGGTTGAGTTCGAGAAGGCGGAGCGCGAGGGGCGTCTGGATCGGGCGGCGGAGCTTCGTTATGGAACGATCCCGAAGCTGCAGCAAGCGTTGGATGCGCAGCAGAAGGGCGACGTTGCCGGACGCCAGCTACTCAAGGAAGAGGTGGGCGAGGAGGATATCGCGCAGGTGGTGGCAAAGTGGACTGGTGTGCCGCTGACGAAGTTGCTCGAGTCGGAGAGGGAGAAACTGCTGATGATGGAGGAGAAGCTCCGCACGCGCGTCATCGGACAGGATGAGGCGATCACTGGGGTGTCCGAGGCGATCCGCCGTTCGCGTAGCGGGCTCGCCGATCCGCACCGACCGATCGGATCATTTCTCTTTCTCGGTCCGACCGGCGTCGGCAAGACGGAGCTGGCGAAGGCGCTCTCGTGGTTTCTCTTCGACAATGAGCATGCGCTTGTGCGGGTCGACATGTCGGAGTACATGGAGCAGCATGCGGTGGCGCGGCTCATCGGCGCGCCGCCAGGATATGTTGGGTATGATGAGGGTGGGCAGTTGACGGAGGCAGTGCGTCGGCGTCCCTACTCGGTGATTTTGCTTGATGAGATCGAGAAGGCGCATCGCGAGGTGTTCAACGTGTTGCTGCAACTGCTGGGTGATGGGCGGCTCACCGATGGCCGTGGTCGCACCGTGAATTTTGCCAATGCCGTCGTCATCATGACGTCGAACATCGGCAGTCAGGAGTTGGCGCGTGAGGGTGCTGATCCAGATAGCGCGCGCGATCGGGTGTTGGCGCTGCTACGGGATGTCATGCGACCGGAGTTCCTCAACCGCGTCGATGAGATCGTGTTGTTCAAGCGACTCGATCGCGGTACACTACGGCAGATCGTTGAGATCCAGCTGGCCGGTGTGGAGCGGCGATTGCAGGAGCATCAGTTGTCGTTGTCGCTGACCAATCGCGCCAAGGAATTGCTCGCGCAACATGGGTATGATCCGGTCTATGGTGCGCGGCCATTGAAGCGGGCTATTCAACGGATGCTGCTCAATCCGCTATCGAAGATTCTGTTGGATGGTCATCTGAACGGTCATCGCGCTGTGCGGGTCGACGTCAAGGACGATCAACTGTCGGTGCAGCTGACATGAAGGAGTCTCGCGCAGCGTCGTGCGTCGCATAAGAGTCGCCGGACGTAAACAGCAGACGATTGCCCTCCTCTATCACTACGTCTCCAAAGCCATCAAGGAAAAATACTTCAGCCGGGAACACGCGCTGGTCGATAACCAGACCGATGAAACCGTCCGATACATGCGTCGGTTGTTTCGTCGACGCGGCTATCGTGTGCAGGTCATCAAAGTAGCGCCCAACGATCTCTCCGGACTGCAGCGCTTGCGAGCCGATGCGGTCTTCAATTTGGTGGACAGCAAGGCGATGGAGATGCGTATCGCGCGGATTCTCGATCGATTGAGGATTCCCCACTCTGGCTCGTCATTCCGTGCGATCCAAACCAGCAACAATAAGATTCGCACTAAGCGGTTATTCGATAAGCATCTCATTCCGACTCCTCCCTACACCGTGATTCGTTTGCGCGATCGTTTGCGCAGAGGTTTACTGCCGGGCAAGTTTCCCGTCATCGTCAAACCGGCGTTCGAGCACTGCAGCATCGGTATTACTGATCGTTCCGTCGCGCAGAATTACCGGCAGTTTCAACAGATCGTCCGGGCGTTGCGTCGGAAGTATCATCAAGCGTTGCTGGCCGAAGTCTTCATACCGGGCAGAGAGCTGCAGGTGACGGTGCTGGAGACGCCGAACAAGACGGTGGCGTTGCCCATTGCGGAGATTGCGTTTCGGGGGAACGCCAGGAGCAAGTGGAATATCTATGGATTCGATGAGAAATGGAGCAAGCATTTGCCGGTGTACAAGAGCTGTTACTTCGTGGCACCGCCAAAGCGATTGCGGAAAGCGATCGATGCGCAGATCAAAAAGGACTCCGTGCGCGCTTTTTACGCGTTGGGATTTCGTGACTATGCGCGCTTTGATCTGCGCTACAACCCCAAGGTGCACCGTTGGTATTTTCTGGAGGGGAACGCCAACGCGGGGTTCGACTCGGATCCTCGCGATGCGATGACGGCGTCCATCAGGGCGTACGGTATGACATTGGACGGTTTTGTCCTTCAGATCATCAGAAACTCCATCCGCTGATCGTTGTTGAGAATGCGTGGCAGGCCAACATCGTTCTCCTAGGATGGCGGCCGGAGAGTGTTGTGTCATCGATCCGAACGCCTTGAAATATAGCAGAAGTATTACCGTCGGAGATGGCCAATTCTCCGACGGTAAATGTCTATCTGTTGTGTTTAGTACTTTTTAAAACACAATATCTAGTATTTTACGCTTGACACTGAACAGAAGAATGATATAGTGCTCACTGTTGAGTGAGAAAACGCCGAGGAGTACCGTAAGTTATTTTGTAACAGTATATTGTGTGAAATGTCATGTGGTTTGGCGAATACCGAGAATTAAATTCCGGCGTTCGCCAAGAATGTATGGGTTGGTAGCACAAGAAACAGCGGCGCGGTAGTTTAAGGATTGAGGAGGCGTTATGGCGATTGAGGCTCCGAATCAGGGCGGGGTGCGTGGAGTGCAGGTTCCGGTGGCTCACAAGAGTGCAGCGGGCACCGGGCGTGCGGTCGGCGGCGGTTTGCGCGTTGAGCGATTGTTCACGACGCCGGGCGTTCATCCATTCGATCAGGTCGATTGGGACACGCGCGCGGCCACGATCACGAACGACAAGGGCGAGGTCATCTTCGAGCAGAAGGATGTGGAGATACCAACCTTCTGGTCGCAGTTGGCTACCAACGTCGTCGTATCGAAGTATTTCCGCGGAGCGCTCGGGACGCCGGATCGGGAGCGGAGCGTCAAGCAGTTGATCAGTCGCGTGGTGGACACGATCACGGTCTGGGGCAAGCATCAGGGTTACTTTGCCAGCGACGACGACGCCAAAGCGTTTCACGCAGAGCTGACGTACCTGCTGCTGCAGCAGCGCGCCTCCTTCAACAGCCCAGTGTGGTTCAACGTTGGGATCGAGAAGCATCCGCAGTGCTCCGCGTGCTTCATCTTATCGGTCGATGACACGATGGAGTCGATCCTTGAGTGGTACCGGACGGAGGGAATGATCTTCAAGTACGGCTCCGGCTCCGGGCTCAATATCTCAACGATCCGCGGTTCGCGCGAGCGGCTCGTCGGCGGCGGTACGGCCTCCGGCCCCGTATCGTTCATGCGGGCGGCGGACGCCTCAGCGGGCGTCATCAAGTCGGGCGGCAAGACGCGTCGCGCCGCCAAGATGGTGGTGCTCAATGCCGATCATCCTGACGTCAAGCCATTCATTCTGTGCAAGTGGAAGGAAGAGGAGAAGGCGTGGAAGTTGATCGATGCCGGGTATGACGCGGCGATCGACGGTGAGGCGTACACGTCCGTCTTCTTCCAGAACGCCAACAACTCCGTGCGCGCGACCGATGAGTTTATGCGGCGGGCGCTCAAGGATGAGGAATGGGAGTTGCGGGCGGTGATGACGGGTGAGGTCGTCGAGCGGGTGCGGGCCAAAGAGCTGCTGCGGCTGATCGCCGAGGCGACGTGGCACTGCGGCGATCCCGGCATGCAGTTCGACACGACGGTCAACGACTGGCACACCTGTCCCAACTCCGGCCGCATCAATGCGTCAAATCCCTGCTCGGAGTATATGCATCTGGATAACTCGGCGTGCAATCTGGCGTCGCTCAACCTGATCAAGTTTCTCGATGAGGACGGTCGGTTCCGGGCTGAGGAGTTCAAGCACGCCGTCGGTATCATGATCCTGGCGCAGGATATCGTGGTGGACAACTCGTCGTATCCGACGTCGAAGATCACGGCGAACGCCAAGGCGTTCCGCGAGCTGGGGCTCGGCTACGCGAACCTCGGCGCGCTCTTGATGTCGCAGGGGATCGCGTACGACTCGGAGGCGGGGCGGGCGTGGGCCGGAGCGATCACGGCGATGATGTGTGGGCATGCGTATCGGATGTCGGCGGAGATTGCGGAGCGGCTGGGCCCGTTTGTCGGATACCCTATCAATCGCGACGCGATGCTACGCGTGATCCGCAAGCACCGCGATGCCGTCGACCGTGTGGACGGGCGTCTGGTGCCGGACGAGCTCTTTGCGGCGGCGGCGGAGGCGTGGGACGAAGCGTTGTTGCGCGGCGAGCAGTACGGCTACCGGAACTCGCAGGTGACGGTGATCGCGCCGACCGGCACGATCGCGTTCATGATGGATTGCGACACAACCGGGATCGAGCCGGACATCGCGCTGGTCAAGTACAAGAAACTCGTCGGCGGCGGGTTGCTGAAGTTCGCCAACCAAACGGTGTCGAGGGCGTTGGTGAAGCTCGGCTACAGCCAGGAGCAGGTGAAGGAGATCATTGGCTATCTCGATGAGCGGGAGACGATCGAGGGGGCGCCGGGGTTGAAGCCGGAGCATCTGTCGGTGTTTGACTGCGCGTTCCGGCCGCTCAACGGCAACCGGTCGATCCACTATATGGGGCATGTTCGGATGATGGCGGCGGTGCAGCCGTTCGTCTCCGGCGCGATCTCGAAGACGGTCAACTTGCCGACGGAGGCGACGGTCGATGATGTCGCGCAGGCGTACATCGAGGCGTGGCGGCTTGGGATCAAGGCGATCGCCATCTACCGCGACGGGTCGAAGCGGACGCAGCCGCTGAGCACCGGTGCCGACAAGAAGAGCGGGGCAGCCGCGTTCAAGCCGGCTCGCCGTCGCCTGCCGGATGAGCGGCAGTCGATCACGCACAAATTCAGCATCAACGGTCACGAGGGATACATCACCGCCGGCATGTACGAGGATGGGCAGCCGGGGGAGGTCTTCATCGTGATGTCGAAGGAGGGATCGGTCGTCTCCGGACTGGTCGATTCCTTCGCGACGGCGGTGTCACTGGCGCTGCAGTACGGTGTGCCGCTGTCGGTGTTGGTACAGAAGTTCGCGCACGTCCGGTTTGAGCCGTCGGGCGTGACGAACAACCCGGAGATTCGTTTCGCCAAGTCGATCATCGACTATATCTTCCGGTGGCTGTCGTTGAAGTTTCTGCCGGGGAGTGATGCCGCCAGCAACACGGAAGTCGAGAGCAACGCCAGCGCATCGGCGCCGGCAGCGACCGCGAAGCCGGAGATGGGTGGAGCGTCGGGTCTCGAACTGTACGAGAAGCGGACATTTGAGGCGCAGGCCGATGCGCCACCGTGTCCGGAGTGTGGATCGATCATGGTCCGCAACGCCTCGTGCTACAAGTGTCTCGAGTGCGGCACCACGAGCGGTTGTTCGTAAGAAGCCGCGGAACAACGCGGAATTGAAACGCGCGGAACTTACGCGGAACGGGTTGCGCCTGAGTTGTTGCAACGAGGGGTCTGACCTCACGCCGAGCAGCTAGGATGCGGTGAGAGGTCTGACCCCATCGGTGAGACTGGGTTGAAGCGGTTGCCAGCATGACTGGCTTGTTGCAACGGTGGGGTCTGGCGCCGAAGGGGCCTGACCCCACCGGCAAGACCTGCGGTGAAACGGCGAGAGCGTTCACCGGTTCGACAATAGATTAGTGTGAGGCGTAGGGTTTCCTGATGAGGCGATCGATATGGGATGGCTGAAGATAGTGTTTCGTTCGTGTAGGAAAACTCTTCGTCTCACCAAGGATTCTGTGAAGTTAGATAGTAGAAACTCTGAGTTTCGGCTGGAGGTAGAGCGGGGTTCTAGAGGAGGCATCGCAATCGCAATTCTATTGATGCTGCTGCGGTACGGAGATCATGCTGCTTCTGTTTTTGAGAGAATCAAGAGCGTGTTTGCGTTCCGCGAAGTGGAAGTGTCGCTTGAAACTCCACACACTCCCTCTTGGAATGAACGGGTGGAGGCGTTTTCCCCGTGGCAACGTACAGATCAGTTAGGTGCAGCAACCTCTGATGTTGCGAGTAACGGTACTCTAGGAGATGTGAAGTTCGTTATGCCAGGGACTAGCCAGGCAGTTGTTGTGGTGAGATGAGCTCGTGGTTTGTAGTCTGCAGCCTTCGGTTGAAGGTTGCAGTTACTTGAGTCTTGTAGCTTGAGTCCGTAGTTAATCACGGAGGTTATTGACGGGATGCAGACGGCGGAGGCGGTGGAGAGAGTCGTGACACAGACGAAATGGCGGACGGGTTCGTCGCGGGTGTTGATCGATAAGCAGATCAAGGAGTACGCGAAGAAGTATCGGATGCTGGATCCATTCGAGGAGAAGCAGGTGAGCGGTGGGATCATTTCGTACGGGCTCTCGTCGATGGGTTACGATATTCGGATCTCGGATGAGTACAAGATCTTCACGAATCTCAACTCAACCGTCGTCGATCCGAAGGCGTTTGACCCGAAGTCGTTCGTGGATTTCAAAGGCCCGCAGTGCATCATTCCGCCAAACTCATTTGCATTGGGGCGCTCTTTAGAGTATTTTAGATTACCACGCACTGTGTTGGGGATCTGCTTGGGCAAATCCTCGTATGCCCGGTGCGGCATCGTGGTGAATATCACGCCACTGGAGCCGGAGTGGGAGGGGCACCTGACGATTGAGGTGTCGAACACCACGCCGTTACCGGCGAAGATCTACAGTGGGGAGGGCATTGCGCAGGTGATCTTTCTGGAAGGCGAAGAACCA
>Ga0247727_10012693_pt1 | contig 14392 bp, 11 predicted proteins | sample WisWelCaveWW1625_FD_202498 | JGI IMG/M metagenome (GOLD analysis project Ga0247727, IMG submission 202498) | Biofilm microbial communities from Wishing Well Cave, Virginia, United States - WW16-25 | ecosystem: Environmental > Aquatic > Deep subsurface > Groundwater > Cave microbial mat | place... | reverse complement strand
TTGTGAGGCTCGCTCGCCCTCGGGCTCGCTCCCCTCACAATCGGCGAAAAGGCCCACCACTTCGTTAATGCGTGTCCGATCTAGTCCAAACTTTTACAGTTTTAGGCGATGTCTGAACCGGGGGGTGACCCTTCCTCCGGGATCAGCTGTGCATCGGTGCCCGGTTTGGACGCCGATCGGCATTGGAACCCCTTAAGCCTTCTCGACCCACAGGGGTCAAGCCATGGTGCCGATCCACAGTCTGCGAAGCTGCCGCTGCCGCCAGCGGAGCAACAATGGTCCCAGTGCCCCCTCCAGAACGGTTGGCTCACGCCAGCACGGCGCGGATTAGCAGGCCGACGAGGCCGACGGCCGCCACCCCGGCGAGCCATAGCCCGACGAACCACAGAATGCGGGTCATCAGGCCGGGCTCAGGCTTGCTCGACATGGCCTCGCACCGGCCTCCCCGCCGCTCCTAGCGCAGGGCCCGCCGGCCGGGGCCACCGCGCTCGGCCCACAGGCGCCATTTCCTTTTTGCGCCGTCCTCGTATCATGTGCGAATCATCCATGCGGGATGCGCGCGCCGCTCCGGCCCATCTGCAGCATGCCGGGTGCCGGGGCACAAGCCCCGCCACTCGCAGGCGGACTGCCGCGGCGGCCGGCGCCACAATCGGCGCAATCATCGCTTACAGCATTTGATGAACATGGCGCATCGGCAGGTAGCATAGTGAAGGCAGCCGGCGCGAGGGCGGCGAGGCGCGGAGACGAGAGGAACCCCATGGCGCGGCGATACTTCGGCACCGATGGCATTCGCGGGCCCGCCAACAGCTGGCCGATGACGTCGGAGACGGCGCTCAAGGTCGGCATGGCCGCCGGCAAGCTCTTCCGCAGCGGCCCGCACCGCCATCGCGTCGTCATCGGCAAGGACACGCGGCTCTCGGGCTACATGATCGAATCCGCCCTGATGTCGGGCTTCACCGCCGTCGGCATGGACGTGTTCCTGCTGGGGCCGATGCCCACTCCGGCGGTGGCCATGCTCACCCGCTCGCTGCGCGCCGACCTCGGCGTCATGATCTCGGCCTCTCACAACCCCTACGAGGACAACGGCATCAAGCTGTTCGACCCCGACGGCTACAAGCTGTCCGACGAGGCCGAGCTGCAGATCGAAGAGCTGATGGCGGCCAAGACCGAGGAGCTGTTGGCGCCCGCCGACCGCATCGGCCGGGCCAAGCGCGTCGAGAGCGCGCAGGAGCGCTACATCGAGTTCGCCAAGCGCACGCTGCCGCGCCACATCCGCCTCAACGACCTGCGCGTCGTCATCGATTGCGCCAACGGCGCGGGCTACCAGGTGGCGCCCGATGCCTTGTGGGAGCTGGGCGCCGAGGTGATCAAGATCGGCGTCGAGCCCAACGGGCACAACATCAACCTCAAGTGCGGCTCCACGTCTCCGGAGGCGCTGTGCGAGAAGGTGCGCGAGATGCGCGCCGACATCGGCATCGCACTGGATGGTGACGCCGACCGGGTGGTGATCGTCGACGAGAAGGGGCGCATCGTCGACGGCGACCAGATCATGGCCGTGATCGCCGACAGCTGGCACCGGCGCGGCGCGCTGACGGCCGGCGGGGTGGTGGCGACCGTCATGTCCAACCTCGGATTGGAGCGCTATCTCGGCGGCTTGGGGCTCACCATGGTGCGCACGCCGGTCGGGGACCGCTATGTCGTCGAGCACATGCGCAAGCACGGCTACAACGTCGGCGGCGAGCAGTCGGGCCACATCGTGCTCTCCGACTTCACCACCACCGGGGATGGGCTGGTCACGGCGCTGCAGGTGCTCTCGGTCGTGGTCGGAGACGGCAAGCCGGTGAGCGAAGTGTGCAAGCGCTTCGAGGCGCTGCCGCAGATCCTAGAGAACGTGCGCTACGCCAACGGCTCGCCGCTGGAGCAGGAGGCCGTCAGGGCCGCCATCGATATTGGCCGCCAGCGGCTCGGCAGCCAGGGCCGCCTGGTGATCAGGCCTTCGGGCACCGAGCCCGTGATCCGCGTCATGGCCGAGGGCGACGACGAGCGCCTCGTGCACCAGGTGGTGGGCGAGATCGCCGAGGCCGTGCGGCGCGCCGCGCAGGCGGCCTGACGCGCTCCCGGCGTTGGGCTCTTTCCCCCGCATTTTTCCGGGCTTCCGACCTGCAGGCGGCGCCAGCCGAGGTTGCCGCCCGCCACGCTCCGCCTCGCTTCGAGGCACTCCTTAATCGCTTCTTAAGGCTTCTTGGCCATCCTGCGCACGCGAGAAGGTACGCGCACACCTCCAGCCCCGCCCGGGCCGGCCCGGTGCAGGCGCCGAGCGTTGTGAGGGAAAGTCATGGTTGCAGTTACGCATCGGTCGACGATGGCAGGCGCGGTCCTGCTGCTTGCTGGCGCGACCAGCGCCGGCGCCGCCGATCTCTATCGGGGCATGAAGGATCCCTACATGCCGGCCGCCTCGCATCCGGTGAGCTGGTACGTTCGCGGCGACTACAGCTATTCGTGGATGGATGTCGGCAACGTGGCAATGCCGAGCTTCGCCTTCTCGCCGCAGTCGATCGACAATACCTGGGCGCTGGGCGGCGGCATCGGCCGCTACTTCGGCCGCGGCGTGCGCGGCGATGTCACCTACGAGTGGCGCGGCAGCGTCGACGTGCAGGGCGGCGGCACGCCCAGCACCGACCTCGACGTCAAGAGCTCGGTCATCCTCGCCAACCTCTACTATGACTTTCGCGCCGGCGAGCGCTTGACGCCTTACATCGGCGTCGGCCTCGGTGCGGCCCACCACGAGACCAGCGGCGGTAGTGTCGTCTCGAGCTGCGGCAGCGTGTGCGTCTATGGCGGCTCCAAGAATTGGACGCCCGCCGGCGCCCTGATGGCGGGCTTGAGCTGGCGCATCGACCGCGGCGCGCATGCCCCGGTCAGCATCAAGGACGACGGCTATGCCGCTTCGGCCCCTGGCCGCCTGCATCTCGATGTCGGCTACCGCTTCCTCTACCTCGGCGACACGCATGCCGGCAGCATCGTCGGCGTGACGCCGACGACGCCCGGTCCGCGCATCGAGGACATGACGTCACACGAGATTCGCGTCGGCGTGCGCTGGGATCTGCGCTGACGCGACGCCTGCGGCGGGCCCCACCGGCCCGGCGCGCATGAGGAGTTTAGGGCCCGGTGCGCTTCTGGCGCCCGGCGCCCATGGGACAAGGGAGGCGGGGAAGAGGCGTCAAGCTCTGCCCGCCGTCCCTCGGGATCGCAGTCCTGTGCGTATCGGCGGAGCCCAGTCGAGGCCCTGCCGGGATGGTCGCACTGGTGGAACTCGTTTTCGCGCTACCCCTGACCGGCCGTCCGAACCGCAATCGAGTTGAACGCGATTGGAGGCTCGCGCGCGACGCGGGCTCTTGGACTGGCAGGGGGACTTCATGAAACTGAAACTTGCGTGCGTCGCGCTCGGCGCGATGCTGGCTGCCGCGGGCTCGGCCCAGGCCGGGGGCGACATCATCTACAGGAGCAGCGTCAAAGACCGCGTGGCGGTGCCCGCTCCAATTCCGGTGCCGGGGCCCATGCCCGTGGCCGAGGGCTTCAGCTACTACCTCAGGGCCGACCTCGGCTGGGGCTTCAGCGGCGACCGCTCCTATGCGGAGACCGGCCGGACATACGGCAACGGTGCCGCCCCGTTCATCTCCTCGACCGGCGCCTTTACGTCGAGCGGGCTGACGGGCTTTGGCAACGTTACGAGCGAGGGCGTGTTCCTCGGCACGGTCGGTGCGGGCGTGTATCTCTCACCGCGTCTGCGCGGCGACATCACGCTCGACTTCCGCAGCAAGCAGGACTTCGACTCCGACACCACGTACAGCTACACCTCGACGACAGCCGGGACGACGGTGAACGGCGTTGTGCGGGATCGGCTGAACCTGAACACCACCGCTGCCCTTGCCAACCTCTATTTCGATCTGCTGCCGCGCGGCGCCTTCTCGCCCTACATCGGCGCCGGCATCGGCTTGGTCTACAACGACGCATCGCGCACCTACACGGAGACCGCGACGCCGATCGCCGGCGGCGTGGCCGGGACGACTCTGACCGTGACCGGCTCGAGCAAGGAGACCAACGTCGCTCTCGCGGGCGCGCTGATGGCGGGCGTCACCATCTCTCGGGATCACAAGTGGGCGATCGACATCGGCTATCGCGCCCTCTACATGGACGGCGTCGACGTATCGTCGTCGCTCAACACCACCCCGACGGCGACGAGCAGCAAGGGCACGCTCGGCGACCAATGGGAGCATCAGGTTCGCATCGGCCTGCGCTTCAATATCTGGTGACGCGGCGACGCAATCGACCGACTGCCTATGAAAGAGGCGGGCCCCCGGCCCGCCTTATTTATTGCTCGATGCAAGCACGTGAATTGACAACCACAAGCACTGCCATTAGACCCCGCCGCGGGACACCCCTCCCCAACGAGGGGCAGCTATACCGTGTATCATCGCTTTGAATTCACATGCTTTTTTTGCGTTGCCGCGAAGTTGGCTGTGTCAATTGTGTGTCAGTGCTCTTCGTTCCGAATACCTCCTCGGCCGTGCGATCAAGCCCGATAGCGTGTGCATACCGCTTCAGTAGGACGGTCGGGTCGCGCCACCTCCCCAATCGGGCGGCGGTAACCACATCGATGCGTTGGCGCACCACGGTTTCGGTGCCGAAGCCGTGCCGGCCTGCCTCGTGTGGTGACAGATAAGGAAGCCGGGCACCCTCGCACGTCTTGCGCCAAGCCTGCATGGGACCTTGATTGCCGGCCCACCCGAAAATCCGCAAAGGGCCGCGGCCGTAATGGATCCGCCGCGGCGCTAGTAGGCGGAACTCCCGCGCCAGTTCGTCCGTCAGATAGTATGTGCATCGGCGCCACTAAGGGAGGTAGCAACTCGACCGTGCCGGGCCGCCGGACTCATTTGGCGCACGGTCGAAGGCCACGCAGCTTGTTCACCGCGGGCGCGGCATCGTTCTCCCGAACGACGACAACATCGTAGCCGCGCTGATTGGTTGTCAAGCGCGGGTTGTCAGAGCCGTCCATTCCATCTGCGATCACGTTCGCTTTCAGGCAACTCTACGTCCATTTATTGCCTGCGATCCAATTGCCGCTTGCGCATGGACCTGAGAGCGGCCATCAAGGTTTTCGGCGCAAACGGCAGCCGACCATGAAGACTCAGCCGAGCCCCTTCGCCCGATCGGCCCATCAAGCGCAACGATGGTGACTTGTCGTCGAACCATGCCCATGGGACGCCGGATCTGTGGTCATCCTGGTCAGTAACCAAACGGAGTTCGCCCCGATATGGTCCGTTGTGTGCGTATTGCACTTGCTATCGCCTTTCTGACAGTGCTCCCGCAGGCGGCGCCGGCGCAGCAACCGCCCCCGGTTCCAGCTCCCGCGCCGCTGGCCGCACCTGCCGCTCCCATGTTGCCGCCCGAGGTGACAACGCCCGTCGAGAGACTGGCCAAGAGCATCGAGACGGCCGAGAAATCGATCCAGCATATCAAGGAGCTGGAAGTCGAGCTGCAGCAGTTGCGCACCAATGTCGAGGGGATCATCTACGAGTCGACCGCGACGGCAGAATCGCTGCGGCCGCAACTCGCTGAAGTCAAGAGTCAGATCGAAAGGCTCGGGCCGCCGCCGAAGGACCAGCCGGAAACGCCGACAATCGCCGCCGAACGCGCGCGCCTCAATGCTCTTGCAGGTGCGCTTGACGGCGCGATCAAGACCACCGAGCTGGCCTGGGTCCGCGCCAAGCAGATGATCGATCGCATTACGGTCATGCGCTACCAGATTTTCTCCCGCAACCTGTTCGAGCGGCGCACAAGCCCGCTTCTGCCGTCGGTGTGGCACGACGTCGGCGAGCGCATGCCGACCATTGTCAATCGCGCCACGTACTATGGCGCCGACTGGGTCGAGCATGGCAATCAGCAGTACCGCGCTTTGTTCGCCGTTGTCGCCGGCGCACTGGCCGCCGGTTCGATCCTCTGGCTGGTCGTGCAGAGCCTGATCGCGCGCAGACTTCGTCGCGTCGGTGGCGTTCCCACTTTCTTCGATCGGATCATCTCGGCGGCGGGTGTTGCGCCCGCAAAGATGTTGGCGCCCTTCGTCGCGGCGGGTGTCCTCTACGTTGGATTCGACAGCCTTGGGATGTTCTTCTCGCCGTGGGAACGCGCGGCAGAGATGGCGCTGCAGGGCGCGCTGATCTACATCGCCGGCTCGACCCTGGCCAGCGTCGCGCTGACGCCGAGCCTGCCGCAATGGCGTTTGATCCCCGTCGACGACCGGACGGCCTCCTACATTCTGTTTTTCGTCAGGGCGATCCTGGCCGTCTACATTCTCGACACGGTACTGGTGGAATTCGGCCGCGCCATTTATGTACCGCTCGTCGTCACCGTTGCGCAGAGCTTCATCACGAACCTCGCGACCGCAATCCTGCTGGCACTGCTGTTGCTCACGCCCTATGTGCCGCAGACGGGGCCGCTGCGCGCCGTGAACGGTCTGGAGGGGCTGAATATCGTTACCGTCAGCCGACTTGCGCCGCTGTGGATCAAGCTGCCCTTATGGCTGCTGACGCTGGCGATCATTATCAGTTCCGCCATCGGCTATGTGGCGTTCGGGCGCTACATCGCGCAACAGATCGTATTGACCGGTACCGTGCTGGCGATCGCAGGACTTTTCTACCTCGGTGTTCGCGCAGTGACTCGCCAGAGGGACGGCCAGCCCAGCCGCATCGGCCTGCTGCTCGAAAACCGGTTCGGCATCGACCGAACCCGTCAGGGGCAACTCGTCAAACTCGGCGAAATCACAGCCATGTTTAGCCTCGTCCTGGTTGCGATGCCGCTGCTCATGCTGCAATGGGGCTTTGCTGCGGCCGACATCCGCGATTGGGCAAAGGCGCTGTTCTTCGGATTCGAGGTCGGTCAGTTCCGCATTTCGCTGATGCGAATCCTGTTCGGCATTTTGCTTTTCATCGCGCTCTTGTTCCTGACACGCATGATCCAGCATTTGTTGCGGGACCGTGTGTTGGCGCAGAGCCGGATGGATGTCGGCGTGGCGAATTCCGTGGAAATGGCGGTCGGCTATACGGGTGTCGGCCTTGCCGCACTCATCTCGGTCTCCTATGCGGGCTTCGATGTCACGAACCTGGCCATCGTCGCGGGCGCCCTGTCGGTCGGCATCGGTTTTGGTCTGCAGTCTATCGTGAACAATTTCGTGTCCGGCCTGATCCTGCTCGTCGAACGTCCAATCAAGGTCGGCGATTGGATCGTTGTCGGAGACCAACAGGGGAACGTACGTCGCATCTCCGTGCGATCGACAGAAATCGAGACATTCGAGCGGGCGAGCCTGATCGTTCCCAACTCCGAGCTGATCTCGGGTCGCGTGCTCAACTGGACTCATCGCAATATCCTTGGTCGGGTGATCCTGAAAATCACAACGGACATAAAAGCCGATCCCAAGAAAATAATCGCAATTCTCGAGAGGGCAGCCCGAGAACAGGCAATGGTCCAAGCGAACCCGGCACCGATGGCCGCGTTGGATACGTTCGCGCCCGATCGGATCGAATTTTCGCTGGGCGTGATACTATCCGACGTGAATGCTGGCGCACGGGTGAAATCCGATCTTCACGTCGCCATCCTCGGCGCCTTCCGTGAGGCGGGAATCTACGCAACGCTACATTAGGTGAAGGTGACCCTAACTTCGACGAGCGTTAGTAGGGTTTTGGCATCCACTTACAGTGTTGATATGGTTAATTGTTCTGTCTGCAATAGGAGCGAAGCTATCGTTGAGCGGTTTGGTCCGTCCTTGACGCCTTAGCGGTCCTGGGCCACCGGCGCACGCTGCGATGCAGCATCTCCCTTGGAAGCTTCACACCGTTGCCGTTATGGGAGCAACGCTGTTCATTCTTATGTTGAGTGGCCCCATGACTTGGGTGCATCGTTGCGGCTGTCCGCTCGGAGCAAGCCATGCTGACAAACGGCACCAACTCGGCGCTGCTGGTCAACAAGACCCATTTGCCGCATCAGCTCGACCAGGGGCTCGGGAGCAGGCTCAGGATCGGGCTTATCGGGCTCGCGACCGACCAGACCAGCGAGCACGAGTTCCGGCGCATCTTCGCCCTGCCCGGCGTTGATTTCTACGAGTCGCGCATCTGGAATGACGCAACGATCACGCCGGAAACATTGTCCCGCATGGAAAAGGACGTAGAAGGCGCCATGCGGGTGATCATGCCGAACTTGAGGATCGACGTCGCGGGCTTCACGTGTACATCAGGCGCCATGGTGATCGGCGAGGACAAGGTGTTCTCCCTGATGCGCAAGGCGCGCCCGGGCATTCCTTGCTCGTCGCCGATCACGGGCGCCATGGCGGGCATGAAGGCACTGGGACTGAAGCGCATTGCCCTGCTCACACCCTACGTGCAGGTGATCAACGACATGATGCGGGACTATATCGAGGCTCGAGGCGTTTCCGTGCCGGTGATGGGGTCCTTCAACAACGCCAATGACGACGAGGTGGCGCGCATTACGCTCGAGTCGACCAAGGCGGCGGCGATCGATCTGGTGCGATCGCAGCATGTCGACGGCATCTTCGTCTCATGCACCTCGATCCGGACGATCGACATCATCCGTGAGGTCGAGGCCGAAACCGGCAAGCCCATGCTTGCCTCCAATCCGGCCCAGGCCTGGCACTTGCTTCGGCTCGGCGGCGTCAACGATGAGTTGCCGCAGTGGGGTCGGCTGTTCACTGTTTGACGCTCAGCTGTTCGACCGCCTTGGTCCTGCTCTTCTAGGCGTCGGCAAGCGTCAGGCCGGCCGTGTCGATGGCAGCCGGGCGTCCTGAAATTGCGTCGGCAACGATGCGCGCGGAGCCGAGAGACATGGTCCATCCGATGTGGCCGTGGCCTGTGTTGAGGAACAGGTTTGGCAGCGGGCTTGCCCCGAGAATGGGGGTGCCCTTGGGCGTCATTGGACGCAAGCCCGCCCACTGCGATGCATTGGCGTAGTCGGCACCGTCTGGAAACAGCCCCTTGATGGTCGAGAGCATGTGCGCAAAGTCCTTCGCCGAATGCGAGCGATCGTAGCCGGCGAAATCGGCCTTGGCCGTCACGCGCAGGCGGTCGCCGAGCCGTGACCACGCAATCAGGTACTTCTCATCGACCCCACATATCGTCGGCGCCGTGTTGCGCTGGCCGATGGGGATCGTCAAGGCATAGCCCTTTACGGGGTAGATCGGCAGCCGCAGGCCAAAGTGGCGCGTCAGGAGCGGCGAATAGCTGCCGAGAGCAACGACGTAGGCGTCCGCCTTGAAGGGACCCTTGCTGGTCTCGATCTTCGTGATCCGACCGCCGTCGGTGGCGATGCGCTCGATCGGCGTTGTCCAGTGAAAGGTCACGCGGTGATCCCGAGTCAAAGCATCGGCGAGCGCATTCGTGAACTTGTGGCAGTCGCCCGACTCGTCCGTCGGGCAGTAGATCGCACCCGCGAGATTGTCCTTTTCGCCCGCAAGGGCCGGCTCGATTTCGACAATCCGATCCGGGCTGATCGGCTCGAGCCGCACGCCGCCATCGGTCAGGACCTTCATGGCACTGACTGCGCGGTCGAAATGCTCGCGATCACGGTAGAGGTACAGGGCCCCGCCGACTTGACGGTCGTAGGCGATGGGATCGGTGCGATTGATCTCGTCGAACAGGGACTGGGAGTACATGCACAGTCGCAGCTTGTTCGCCGTGTTGATCGCCGCGCGCTCGGCCGAGCATTCCTTCAGGAACTTGAATGACCAAGCCCACAGAGCCGGATCGGCCTTGAGACGGAACTTGAGGGCGGTGTCGTCGCGAAACAGCGATTGCCAGAGAATGCCGGGCGCGCGCGGCGACGCCCAGGTGTAGGCGTGACCGGGCGACACCAAGCCCGCATTGGAGAAGCTCGTCTCCATCGCGGCCTTGTTCTGGCGATCGATAACCTCGACCTCATGCCCGTCCTTCGCAAGGAAATAGGCCGTCGTGGTCCCAACAACGCCCGCGCCGAGCACCAAGACTTTCATGAGACTTTCATTGGTCTGCGGTCGGTCGTGGAGGATGTTGGCTGTGGATGGAGAAAACGCACAGCCCACTCGCTCAAAAACCGAGGGTGGGAACTCGGCTACATCATACCGCCGGCGGCGATCTTCAGCCGGTCCTTCGCCCTGTCCTCTTCCTGCTGCAATGCGAAGATCGAGGTGTAGCCGCCCGACCAGTCCGGCGGCAGCAAGCAGGGGCGCGGATCGTGATAAGCCCAGCGCGCGGGCTTGCCGCGTACAATTGCGCCCATGTATTTCGACTGCAGCGGATTGTATGTATAAGGCATTGCGTTTGCCGCCGAGAACGTGTTGAGCAGCAGTGGCCGGGGGGTATCCGACCAGTTGGCTTTGGAATAGTGCAGCGTGCGGCAGTTGTGGACGGTGACCGAGCCCGCCGGGCCCTCCAAGTAATCGACTTTGCTCATGTCGATCGCGGCTGCATCCTCGGGCTTCAGGCACCCCACCCACTCACCCTTCTCGTTGTACTGGTTGACAACCGCGCCCTTGTGGCTGCCGCGCAATACACCCAACGGCCCCTGATCGCTGGTGCAATCGAAGACGTAGGTCCCGGCAGTGCACGGACTGTAGTTGGTGTGCGGCCAAAACGAGATGTCCTGGTGCCACTTGACCTCGTCACCGCCTTTCGACCATTTGAAATTCAGCTTCGAGTGATGGAACTTGACGTCGGGTCCGACCAAATCGGCAATCGCGTCGGGCAGCGGGGAGGACTTGGACGAGGCGTACTCCCAATAGAGGGGGTGATGGTCGTTCATGCTGGAGAGACGCCGCAGGCGCGGATCGGCGGCTGTGTGGCCCTTGTCCAGGTCCCAGGTGGCGTCGGAAGAGGTGATGCTGCGGCTCTTGTCGACCATTTCCTCAGTCGCCTGCCGCAATCGCGCAATCCAGTCCTCAGACAGCAGCTTCTCCAACAGAACGTAGCCGTTCTCGAAGTAGAATTCGCGCTGCTTCTGGGTCAAGACTTTCGGCCTGATGGCGAGAACCTGCTCGGGCGTCATGTGACTCTCCCTAGTGCCGTTCGCCACACCATAGAGCCCAACAATGGAGCATGTCATGCATGTTTTAAACACCTCGCCACCAGGCAGTCTCAGCTTTTGCGCCTAACGGGCACCGGCCCGCACGGTGTCGGGCAGCCAGGTGACGAAGGCGGGCTGCAGGATGAGTAAGCTGACGACAAACAGCTGCAGGGCGATGAACGGCCAGATGCCGGTGTACATGTGGTGCAGCTTGATCTCGGGTGGCGCAATGCCGCGCAGGTAGAAGATCGACGGCGCCATGGGCGGCGTCAGATATCCGGTCTGCAGCATGACGAGGAACAGCACGCAGAACCATTCCCGGTCGAAACCGACGTTGACGATGAGCGGGGTGACGATCGGCGCCACCATCAGGATGATGACCAGCGGCTCGAGCATGAAGCCGGCGATGAAGACGATGGTCATGACCGAAAACAGCAGCGTGTATTTGCCGACCCCGCCGGCAAGCAGAAAGTCCTGCACGATCTGGAGGCCGCCGGAGCCGACGAAGACGGCGGCGAACATCTGACCGCAGGCGACAATGGTCAGGATCATGGCCGTGATGCGCACGGTGCGCATGGTCGCATCGACCAGCACCGCCCACGACAGCCGCCGGTAGGCGAGCGCCAGCAGCACAGTGCCGAGCGCACCCGTCGCCGAGGCTTCGGTCGGCGTGGCGATGCCTGCCATCATGGAGCCGAGCACGGCGACGATGACGACCAGCGGGGGCACGAGCACAGCGCCCGTGAGTCTCAGCTTCTGGCCCAATGTAGGCTCGTCGTCCACGAGCAGAACACGCGGACCGTCTTGGGGGCGAATGGTGCAGCGGATCACGATGTAGACGATGTAGCACCCTGCCAGCATGAAGCCGGGGATGAAAATGCCGAGCAGCACCCGGCCGACGTCGGCCTGCGCGGTCGGGCCGATGACCACGGCGAGCACCGACGGCGGAATGATCGTGCCGAGCGCGCCGCCGGCGCAGATGACGCCCGAGATGAGTCCCTTGTTGTAGCCGTAGCGCAGCATCGGCGGGATCGCCAGCAGCCCGACCACAGTCTCGGTGGCGCCGACCACCCCGCTCGTCGCCGCAAAGATCACGCACATGATGATGGTGCCGACGGCGAGGCCTCCCGGCAGGCGCCGGATCCACATCTGGATGGCGTCGAAAAGCCGGTTGGCGATGCCGGACTGCTCGAACATGGCGCCCATGAAGATGAACAGCGGCACGGCGGCGAGCACCTGCGCGGTGGCCGTCTCCTCGATTTTCTGGATGCACTGGTGCAGCAGGCCTTCGAAACCGAACGAATGGAGGCCGAAGATCACCGCCAGCGACAGCATGGTGAGAGCGACGGGAAACCCCGTCAGGATGGCAACGAGGAGCGCCGGGAACATCCAGAGCGGTGACATCAAGAGGTCCTTTGGGCCTGTGCGGCGACTAGCACGCTGCCGTGCAGGCAGTGCTGGCGAGAGGCTGGAGAGCGTTGCTCGGCTCCGGGTGGGGGCGCGAGAGTGGTTCAGACGCCATGGTCTTGAGCCACAACGGCAGGAGCATCGAACGGCCGTCCTGCGATCGCCGCAATGCGTTTGATGATCTCAGCCACGATCTGGACGGCAAAGATCACGAAGCCGATCAGCATCACGGCGCGAAACGGCCACACGACGGGGTTCCACCCACCCGAGCCGGTGCGCTCGCCGGTGCGGATGCCGTCCTCGAGATGACCCAGCAGCCCCCAGGAAATCACCGTCACGGCGGGCAGGACAATCAGTGTCAGCCCGATCAGGTCCACATAGGCCAGGCGTGGCCTCGTTTGCTCGTTGTAGAGGAGGTCGACGCGAACATGGGCGTCGGTCGACATCGCGTAGGCGATGGACAGCACGAACGCGCCGCCCATCAGGAACGCATTGAGATCATTGCCCCAGCTTGTCGGTGCGTTGAAGGCGTAGCGCAGCACCACATCGTAGAGCATGAGCACGACCAGCACGAGGATCAGAGCGGCGGCCAGCATGCCGCAGACGTGGCTGATCCGATCGACGACACGAACCAAGGCGCGCATCATTTTCCCCCGGCTTAGAACTTCGCGCATTACCGCGCCGGCGGCCCGGCCCCTCCCGACCAGGAGGAGCCGATGCCGCCACTATGCCGGCCGTTATCTGAACTCGGTGCGATACTGGTTCGTCTGCTTCCAGACGGTCATGAACGCGCGCTGGTGCTCGACCACCTTCTTGAACCATCCGCCATCGGAAGCGATGTATTTGTCCTCCCACTCCCTGGTGGCCTTGGCAACATCATCAATATAGGACTGGTCGACGCGAATGATCTCCGCGCCTGCCGCCTTGAGTTTCTCGAGCGCGTCGGCATCCAGCATATTGATGGCCATCCAGGAATTGAGGGTCGACTGCTTGGCAGCCGTCTCGATCTGGGTCTTGGTTGTGGCATCGAAGCCGTCCCACAGCGCCTTGTCGAACACGCACTCGAGCACTGCCCCCGGCTGGTGCACACCCGGCAGGATCACGTACTTTGCGACCTTGTGGAAGCCGAGGCCGAGATTGATGCCCGGTGTCGCCCACTCGATCGCGTCAACGACGCCGCGCTCGAGCGCCGGGTAAACCTCTGCTCCTGGGAGGATCACCGTCGAGGCGCCGAGCATGGTCGCAACCTCGGCCCAGGCGCCCGAGGTCCTGAGCTTCAGCCCCTTGAGATTCGCGGAGGTACGGATGGGCTTCCGGGAATGCATGTGAATCTCGTCAGAGTGCGCGCCGCAGGGGATGCCCACCACTCCGAATTTCTCCATGCGCCACTCGCGCCACAGTTCGATGCCACCGGCGGCATAGACCCAATGCAGCAGCGCCTCGGCGGGTGGCGAGCCGACATAGCCGCCGAAGATCGCCGCAGCCTTGTCGATGCCCCAGTCGTAGCCGGGCCAGGAGTGGCCAGCCTGCGCCACCTTCTTTTGCACCGTTTCGGTGATCTTCAGCGGGCTGCCGATGGTGCCTGCCGGGAAAATCTGGAATTTGATCTTGCCTCCGGTCAAGGCGTCGGCCTGCTTGGAAAAACCTTGCGCGAAGTGCTCGAGATGCGGGCCGCCGGGCCAGGATGTCGCGGTGCGGATGTTCTGCTGGGCGCTGGCTGCCCCTCCCGACAGAATGAACGCCGCCGCCGCCGCACTGGCGATGGCAAGATGCAGTTGTGGACCTACCCCGGTTTCGTGGACAGTTGAGGTCTTGGGATCAGGCTACAGCGTCTGACGTCACGGCGTCCTCCTTCTGCTGCTCTTTCTTCTCTTTGGCCCCA
>Ga0247727_10012692_pt1 | contig 14392 bp, 13 predicted proteins | sample WisWelCaveWW1625_FD_202498 | JGI IMG/M metagenome (GOLD analysis project Ga0247727, IMG submission 202498) | Biofilm microbial communities from Wishing Well Cave, Virginia, United States - WW16-25 | ecosystem: Environmental > Aquatic > Deep subsurface > Groundwater > Cave microbial mat | place... | reverse complement strand
CGTTTGGAGGAGTCTGAGATTGTCCGCCGCAATCATTGCCGATTGTGCTTACCCAATAATCATTCAATCTGTCAGAATGGATTCTTGCCCATCCAGCATCAACAGAGCCTGAAAAAGGCTGGTTTACTGTAATGTCTGGCATCCAATCACAGGTGCCTGTGTGCCACTGGCCGATTATAGTAGAGGTTAAAGCAGGAGTGTTTTCGCCGCAATCATTCGCAGCGCTCATTCCAACCGGAAGAGCAACCTGCTGAGGATTCTGGGTAAGCGGATGTGTTCCTAAAATAGTTGAGTTCTGAGTCGTGTTTTGTGCCTGAGGAAGCTTGGCTGTTACAGTGATTGTGCCAATCTGCTTCTTTCCAGAAAAATCTTTTGGAATGAAAGCTTTAACCTTGACAACTGCTGAATTATTTGGAGCAATAGAACTTGGAACGTTTTCAAAAGTGACTTTGTATTTAGTTTCTGCAGATGAGGAAAGCTGTATGTTTGACAAGACAACACCGTTGTCATTTGTGATAGTGAGCGTTGAACTCACGTCTGTTTCCAGACTGGCAGACGAGCCACCCAATACAGGGCTGGATATCTGCAGAGCCGAAACAGTACTAATGCAAAATGCGAAGATTGTCCAAAATATCAGTAATTTCCTCATTTGTAGTCACCTAGCAGTGATTATAATATGAGAAGTATATAAATGTTTCGTTTTGTAGTCACTTTTCAGTGGTTATATTTGTGCTATTGGAGGGAATTATTTTCTATATACAAGAATTAAGCACTTTATCAGCTGCCTCAATAAACTCCCTGGCAGAATGGAAGCGCTTTTCCGGCTCTTTTTCCAGGGCTTTCAGGCAAAGTTCAGAGACAGAAGCAGGAATGTCTTTGTTTCGCCCGCTGGGTGAGGCAGGCATTCCAATGAGAATGTTAGTCATTACATCCCGGTCGGTTTTGTCGTCAAAAGGAAGATTGCCTGTAAGCATATGGTACAATGCTGCGCCAAGCGAGTAGATGTCTGTGCGTGCATCAGGGCAACTTGGGTCTTTTGCTGCATAAATACGCTCGGGCGCAATAAAATTAACAGTTCCAATTATGATGCCTTTCTGAAGCAGAGGCCTTTTTCTGTTTGCATCATAAGCAATGCCGAAATCAGTTATTTTTACGTGATCATTCACCAGAATATTTCCTGGCTTTATGTCCGCGTGGAAAATATTTCTTCCATGAATATATTCAAGACCATATGCGACACTTGCGGCAATCTCCAGCGACCTGCGAACTCCTGGCTTAACGCCGCGCTTGATTAGAGATTCCAGGCTTTCACCGTTTATCAGCTCCATGCCGAGATAAGACCATCCATTCTGCTCTCCTTCCTCGTAAACCCTGACGATATTGGGATGCTCTCCAATAGCATGGCTGATTTCAGCTTCCCATTTCAACGCGCTGACACGCTCATCGGACGAGTTTGGAGGCAATACCTTCAAAGCGCGCTCTTGGCCTGTAACAAGGAAGGTGGCCTTGTAAACGTGGGACATTCCGCCTTTTCCAATTTCAGAAACAATTTGATAATTTCCCAATCGGTCTCCTTCCTTCAAATCCCCAAACAATTCATCCATGAACTATAAGATATAGTTTGCAGTAAATAAATCTATCGTCGGAAAGATTGATAAATATGCCCGAATTACCCGCAAATATGGTCCACTTAGGCGATTCAAAAGAAAAAATCAGATGCCCGAAATGCAAATCAGTGCATATTGACACAGTAGAAGACAATACTGTGCTTATCTGCCTTGAATGCGGATACGAGGGCAAACTTTAAATTAAGCGCGTTCTAAGATTAACAAATGTTGTTGTGGACGGCGGGGCACATTCTGCAAATTGCACAAGAATTCATCCTATTCTCGGAAATACAGAAACCTCAATCATTGCTGCAATCACGAGAATAACAACTGACAAAAGAACCAGCAACAGTGCCTCTAACAGAACTCTTTTCGGCTTGTTCTTGGTGATGACTGAGTAGAAGACCATGCCGCCTGCCAGGCCGCCGATAAAATAAGCAATCATTTCAGGAATGCCGTGAATCAGATACTTTGCCAGGCCAGCGCCAACTGCCGTGATTACTGGGCTGCCGGCAGCAAGTTTTGATAAAATAAAGCTTCCCAATGCTGCAGCTAACACGCTGGCATTCCATGCAAGAATCAAGATTGCTCCTGTGCCGAAAAATACTGACAATAGAACACAGAATAACAATACTCTAACATTATCTAATATGATAGGACCAGAAGAGCCCCAAAAGCTTCCAGTCAGCTTGGCGATCGCGCCTGTCTGAGCCAGAAAGACATCTGGCATGATGAGAAAGCCTGCCAGATAACCAGCAACAAAGCCAAAAAACAAACTGCCAAACACAATAATTGCCTGCCTGTGCTCCTGAATGAACTTAACGTGCTTCTTCATCATTTCAAAGCTCAGAATATGATATACAATAGGCGTGGAAGCAGCAATCGTTACTCCGATCATAACAATACTTGGATGTTCAGGAAACAGCCAAGGAGATAATACTACGCTCAGAAACGCAAATACGGCACCCACCCAAAACAACTCAAACGGATGCCCTTCAGCCTCTTTTGGATCTATCAGCAAACGTAAATTCATGAAAAACTGATAATATATTACTACTTAAAAAGCTATTTGTCAGTATAATTATATTCTCCAAACTATATTTTCCAACAAGAAAAAGTATATAAACTAGCAATCAGTAGCCTTTTTACTAGATTAGAATACAATAGATAATCTTAGAGGTGAGTGAATATGAAAAAATTCTACGCATTAGCGATTGTTTCGCTGTTCATTGTGAGCATCTTAGCAATCGCAATCTCAGGGGCAACCCTAAGAACAAGAACAGGAAATGTTTACACAGTTGGCGATAACTGGGGCGCCGGAATAGCGAAATGGGCCCGAGGAGGAATTACTGGAAGAGCAGTGGCTGGAGGAGTAGGAGGTCTAGTCAGATTGCCACCAGGCACTACATTGTTCAATGCAGTCAACGCAGTGGGTTTGGAATTGTTTAGCCCTGGCTCTGGAGCACATCTTGCTAATGGTATAGAAGCTGCTATCGCAGATGCCGCTGGTGCAGTATCAGTAGTCTTATCAGGTAGCACGCAAATCAGTGGTACGACTACATGTGATGGTTTTAGCCCTGGTGCAGGTATACCTTTCCAAATCATCTGTAGTGGAACAGCAGATTATTCAAGCCCTCCACTAAGTTGGACATTTACTTTCACCGATGGCGCAATAAACAGTGTTTTCCTTCCAAACGGTATTACAGTTACTTTGACGCCAGCAGCAACGCCAGCAACTGTAACCCGAGCGAACTCTTTAGACCTCCAGGGCGTTCTAGGAGTGACTGATCCAACAGTGATTTATGCGGCAAGCAATCAACTTGGCTTGTCTTACGACGTTACGGCATTCACTACTCCGATCGTCACAGCTACCGTTGACGGCAATCCAGCGACTGTAACATTACATGTTTCAATAGGTCGAATAGCCGCGATCGTGGACATTTCGTCAATTGGTCCAGGAGATCATTCGCTGATAGTGGTCATTAAAGATGGTGCCAATACTGTATCAACTGGCACTGCCACTTTGGTTATTCCAAAACGTGATAATGGTGGAAGCAATTACGAGTATTCTGATGTATTTGGAGTAATGGGCAGCTGGAAAGTAAGTGGTGCGCAGTACAATATTAAAAATATTGTAGCCGTAGGAAATGAAGCGTTGGATTCAGCTATGCAAGAAGCAATTCGCAGAGCAAGCCTCACACTTCAGTCACTCGACTGGTTCGAAGTTGCGCAGATCAGCACGCAATCACAGGGACCTGGTCAAAGTGGCATGGGAACAGGCACAAATGGCGGCTTCTTCTCAATGCAACACGGAACAGGAAGCGGAAGCTATATGGGCGACTATAGTTCTACGACGGCCATACGTGGAGGAAACAATGAACCGTCAGTTGCCGTGACTGCGTCTTGGACCACAACAACTAAGCTCATGCAGATACACATGGTAGAAGCAGACCAAGACCCAGGGCCAGCTGTGCTCATTACTGCGCAAATTTAATTTTTTTTATTTAATTTTTTAATATTCTCTTTCCTTTATCTTTTTTAGGATTGCTTGAATGTTATTTTTTTGGGATTCATTTGCATAAGGCAGGGCTTTTTTAAAAATTTCCACCGCTTCCTCTGGTTTTCCCTGATCAAACAAAAGCCCTCCCAAGTTCATATAAGCAGAACAATGTGTCGGGTCAAGACTCAAACATTTATTGTAATCTTCACCTGCTGACTTGAAATCCCTCAAGCTATAATGACAATTCGCTCTATTGTAATATGCAAGAGGCGACACTTTTATCTCTATGGCTGCAGAATAATCAGAAATCGCGCCTGGAGTATCCCCTTTCTTTCTTTTCAGAATTCCACGCGATATGAGGGCGTTAGTAAAACGTGGATCGAGATTTAGCGCTTCATTATAATCCCGCAATGCCCGCTCCAGTCTTTCACTCTCAGATAATTCGATATTATATTTCTCAACCGCGGCGTATAGAACGCCACGGCTATGAAGAATCTGCGGGTGTTTCTTGATATTAATGCTATTTGAATAATCTTCAAGCGCTTTTTTGCAATCATTCAATATTAGGAAAACAGTTCCTCGATTTCCAAAAGCCCTCCAATCTCCAGGATTATAATTAACTGCTTGGCTGAAGGCTTCCACAGCCCCGTTGTAATTTTTTGTTTCCATGTATGCTGAGCCCAAAAAGAAATATGCTTCAACAGAATATTTGTTACTGTCTAACGTTTGTCTTAACAATCCGATGGATTGCTTATAATCTTTCTCAAGATGTGCAAGCAAAGCTTCCCCGAAAACTATTTTGTCCTCGGTTTTTAATTGCTGATCCTTATTATTTTGCGCGAGTTCTCTCAATCGCCAGAAATCTGATTTGATCAAATTCTTAATTGATTCATCAGCCTGCTGCCTATCTAAAAGAAGATATATGCGATTAAGTCCCCTGTCAAACAGCGCCAAGAAATTATCATTATTTAACTCTATCACACGATCCAATTCCTGAATCGCTTTTTCGTATTCGCCGGTTTTTCTTAAGATTTTAGTATGCAGATATAATGCTTCAGGCAATTCATGTTGCGCAAGGATTGTTTCCAAGGTGTTCCTTGTCTTCGCGCGAAGATTTTCATATTCTGCGTATTCGCCTCTTTTCAGCGCATCTTCTGCATCCTTGAATTCCTGTTCTGCATGCTGGTATAAAGGCCAGGCCTCTCTTCTCTTCCTATCATTTTCCTCCTTCGCCTTCTTCTCTTTTTCTCTCTCATTCTCAATCTGCGCAGTCTTTTGCCGCTGCAATTCAGCAGACTTCAAAGAAGTCAACACAATCGGAGCGCCGATGGCAAACGCTAATACGGCTGCAGCAAGACCGCCATACGCCCATGGATTCCGTCCAACTTTTCTGAAACCTTTCTCAATAATGCTGACTGGGCGCGCAGTAATCAATTCGTCATTAAGATATCTTTCAATGTCCTTGGCCAATTCAAGACAATTTTCGTAACGCTTTTTGGGATTTTTCTCCATACACTTCATAATTATCGTTTCAACATCTTTCGGTATTTCGGGATTGACTGAACGCGGACTAATAGGATCCTCAGATACTGCCTTTCTCAAAATATCAAGTGCTGAAAACCCCTCAAATGGGGGCGTGCCGGTCAGAATGTGATAAAGGGTTGCTCCAAGCGCGTACAAGTCCGTTCTTCCGTCAATCGCTTTGCCTTCTCCCTGCTCCGGGCTAATGTATGAAGGCGTTCCAACAACAGTTCCTGATATCGTCAATTTAGAATCAAAAGCGTGCTTTGCCAAGCCAAAATCAGCTATGTGCGGCTCATCCTGCAATCCAATCAAAATATTTGAGGGTTTGACATCGCGATGCAACACCCCATTAGTGTGCGCGTGATGCAATGCCAAGGCAGACTTACGTATTATGTTCAATCCGCGCCTTGGTGTTATGTGTTCATAAATGAGCTTATCCAGACTCTTTCCTTCGATCAATTCAGTCGCAATAAAATGAATTTTGCCAACCTCGCCAAAATCATATACGGCCACGATGTTCGGGTGCTGAAGCCGTGCAGCTGTCCTTGCCTCACGAATGAACCGTGCAACTGCATGGTCATCGTCAGCATGGCCTGTCAAAACTTTCAACGCAACAGGGCGATCAAGATTTGTATCATGGGCCCTGTAAACAGTGCCCATTCCGCCCTTGCCAAGAATTTCTAAAATTTTATACTTGCCAATAAGTATGCCAAGACTCGGTCTTTTCCTCAATTCCTTTGTATCGTCATCCATAACCAACCCTTAAGAAGAAGGACTGGGGCCTATATAAATTTTGTCGTCACTTTACAGTTCTTAAAAATTAGCCTGCAAAACCTTTTAAACAAAATAAAAATAGCGAAGCATATGCGAAAACTAGTATTGCTGCTAATTGTGCTTATTGCCTGCACAGCACAACCTCTACAGGTTCCATATGTCAAACAAACAGGACCAAGCTGTGTGGAAGCCGCAATGGCAATGGCACTGCAGTATTTCGACTCTGGAATGTTCACCACAGAACAGCTTGACGAACTCGTCGGCAGAAAACAAAGCAAGTGGACTTGGTTCAGCCAAGCACTGCCAGTCATGCTTGACTTAGGATTAGACGCAGAATATTATTCCTTATCGCCATACTACCAGCTAACGCCAGAATACGTAATAGAATATTACGGTCCTGATATTGGCAAAACAATAAACCAAGTAACAGACTGGCAAGAACTGCAAAAATCAATAGAATTCCTCAAAACAACAAAAAGATACCACGACAGAGCATTAACCTGGCCGGAAATAGAACACGCGGTCAAAAGCGGATGGCTGGTCATACTATTAATTGATGCAAATGTACTTTACAAGGGCGACGACAGCTTTGGCGGACATACAGCCATCATAACAAGCATTTCTGGTGATATAATCACATACCACGACTCAGCAAAAGGACCAAACCAGGTTGCAAATAAAGAAGATTTAATTCGCGCCTGGAGCGCGAAAGGCACAGACAACGACGCGTTTATCATCAAAGGAAAGTTACCTTTATAAATTACTTCTCGTAGCACTAAAGCATGCCAAAAGAGACATACTATATTACAACTGCAATAGACTACCCGAATGCAAAACCGCACATCGGGCACGCATACGAGAAAATAGTAGCTGACATGCTCGCAAGATGGCGCCAGCTTGACGGCGATGATGTATTCCTTCTGACAGGCACGGATGAACACGGGCAAAAAATAGAAAAAACAGCAAAAGCAGCAGGAAAAACGCCAAAACAATTCGTAGACGAAATGGTTGTCTACTTCGAAGAACTCTGCAAGAAATTAAACATTAGAAACAACGCATTCATCAGGACAACAGACAAAAAACACGTAAAAACAGCAACTGAAATCTGGACAAAAGTATTCGATAAAGGACTCATTTACAAAGGAACATATTCGGGACTTTATTGTACGGGATGCGAAGCGTTCTATACAGAAAAAGACGTGCCGGACGGATTGTGCCCGACGCACCAAAAACCTGTAGAGAAAGTAAGCGAGGAAAGCTATTTCTTCAAGTTGGCTGAATTCCAGCAAAAAATAATCCAGCACATACAACAGCATCCTGATTTCATACAACCAGAAGCGCGAAGAAACGAAATCTTGAACAGGCTCAAAGAACCTCTGAAAGACCTGAGCGTAAGCAGAACATCATTCAAGTGGGGAATTCAAGTGCCGCAAGACAAGACCCACGTGATTTACGTATGGTTTGATGCGCTCATAAATTATCTGAGCGGCATTTCGTATCCCACGACAAAATTTCAAAAATACTGGCCGGCAAAATGCCATTTAATCGGGAAGGACATAACGTGGTTTCACACAGTCATCTGGCCGGCAATATTATTTGCTGCCGACATTCCACTGCCAAAAACAGTCTACTGCCACGGCTGGTTAACAGTAAACGGACAAAAAATGTCAAAATCACTCGGCAATGTCATTGATCCTATGCACGTTGCCGATACTTACGGAGCAGACCCATTAAGATATATGCTGCTTAGAGAAGTTCCTGCAGGCGAAGACGGAGATTTCTCAGAAGACACACTGATACAGCGGAATAATTCAGACCTTGCAGACGCACTCGGCAATCTCTTGCAAAGAGCATCTGTATTAGTTCACAAAAACTTCCACGGAAACATTCCGGTATGCGGAACAATAACTGACAAAGAAAAAGAGCTCGAGCAGGCAATGCCTGATGTTGAAAAATTGAATGATTTAATGCACAATTACAAATGGCACCACGTAATAGAACAAATATGGAATTATGTCGGTAAATGCAACAAGTATGTTAATGATACGGCGCCCTGGAAACAGTCCAATGACGCAGATAGATTGGCCACAATATTATATACGCTCGTTGAGCATTTGAGAATCATCAGCATTCTCGTATGGCCGATAATACCTGGAAGCGCGGAAAAAATAGCCGCGCAGCTTGGGCAGACGATTGGCAAGCTCAAAGATACAAAGTTCACCAAAAAGACAAAAGGAATGCTGTCACAGCCGGAAATACTATTCAAGAAATTGGAGAAACACGTTGAGGACCCATTCTCCAAGCTAAACCTCAGGGTAGCGCACATTGCAGAAGTTGCACCGCATCCAAACGCCGACAAATTATACGTATTACAACTTGATGTTGGAACAGACCAGAGAAGACAATTAGTTGCGGGCATTAGAGCATATTATACTCCTGAACAACTGAAAGGCAAACACGTCATATTCATCAGCAATCTCCAGCCAGCAATGCTCCGAGGCATAGAAAGCCAGGGAATGCTTTTAGCAGCAGAAAAAGACGGTATTGTGAAAGTGCTCGAAGCGCCAGAAGCACACGCAGGCGACCAAGTATTTGTGGAAGGCATCACGCCAAAAACAGAACAGATAACTATTGAAGACTTCCAAAAAATAAAATTGACGACTAAAAATAAAACAGCAGTCTATGGAGACAAACAATTGAAGACTCACAAAGGCAATGTCACTGTAGACCTGCCAGACGGTGCCAAGATTCGATGAATAAAATAGCAATAGGCACAATACTCTTCCCATTCATGTGTTTATTTCTCAGCTTCTTCGTGCTTTTGTCAGACCCGGCATTTACTTACCTATTATTAGACAATCCGGAAGCAGTGCAGCCGACAAAACAACTCATGCAATATTTCTGGAGACAAGCAGAAGTTCCTGCAATCTTCAATGAACAAGAAAAAGCGCATTTGGCAGACGTAAAACAATTAATATCGTACGCGTATTACATCCTTGAAATTCTTATCGTGGTAGTCACTTACTGCATGGTTGATGATTGGAGAAAAGTGATACGATGGGGAACTGCACTATTGGCAGTGTTAATCGCAATTGCGGCAATTGTGCCTTTTGACACTTTCTTTACTTATTTCCATACAACTCTTTTTCCGCAGGGAAACTGGCAGTTTCCAATCGACAGCACGCTGATACAATTCTATCCTGCAACTTTCTTTGTTAATTATAGTATTGCGATTGCAGTTCATGCACTGATTGCCGCATTTACTTTCATAATTGTCTCAAGAAAGGGATGAAACGACTTCTGCACACAGGAATATATTTTTGACAACGTAAAAACTTAAATAGGGTTTGAGTATCCGAGAATAGTAACAAACCGTACTTTTCAAAAACAGGGGGAGAAACCTATGAACAAAATAGCAATCGTCGCACTTCTCGTAATAGTACTTGTTGCGTGCGCACCAGTAATGCCGTCACGCAACCAGACGACAAACAAAACAACAGAAAAAACAATGACAGAAAACAAAACCATGGAAAAAACAGAAACAAATGAAACCATGGAAAAGAAAGAAGAGAAGAAAGTCGACACAAGAGACCTCCCTCAAAAAGAAGCAACTGAAGGCGATCTCGTCAGCTTCCCCAACCTTAAAGCAGTAGACCCTGACGGAGACCCAATCAACTACAAATTCAGCGAACCATTGAACGAAAAAGGACAATGGCAGACCAAAGAAGGAGATGCAGGAGAGCACGTAGTCACAATAACAGCATCAGACGGCTCAAATACAGTATCACAGCAAGTGCTTATTGTTATAAAATCAAAGAACAAAGCACCGTTTATTGAGCTCGAACAACCAGTGCTGGCAAAGGAAGGCGAAACATTAACCCTTGCGCCAACAGCCACAGACCCTGACGGCGATGAAGTCACAGTAAGCTATGACGGATGGATGAACTCAGACAGCAGGGAAGTGGGCTATGATGAAAGTGGAAATCACAAAGTCATCATCATTGCAACAGACAGCAAAGGCGCCAAAGCTTCAATAGAAGCAATCGTTTCAGTGGAAAACGTGGACAGAGCACCAGAGCTAGCAGACATTCCTACACAAACAATCAAGGAAGGCCAAAAAGTAAGCATAAAGCCAAGCGCCAAAGACGTTGATGGCGACAATCTAACTTACAGCTTTGACTTCCCGCTTGACGAAAAAGGAAGCTGGGAAACAAAAGTCGGTGATGCAGGAGACTATGAAATCAAAGTCACTGCAAATGACGGCGAGCTAACTTCAGAAAAGACATTCCTGTTAACAGTACAGGCAGTCAACAGACCGCCAGTCATCGAGCTTGACAGCCCGATAACAGTCGAAGAAGGCGATGTAGTGAAGCTTGAGCCAACCATCACAGATGCGGAAGGCGACGAAGTAAGAGTAAGCTATTCCGGCTGGATGAACACGGCAACAAAGAACACCGGCTACGACGATTCAGGAGACCACATTGTGACGATTGCTGCACGCGATACTGCAGGAAATGAAGCAAAACTCGAGGTCACTGTAATAGTTGAAGACCAGAACAGGCCGCCAATCTTTGGAGCAGGAAGCTTCAACTAGTTTTTTTATTTTTTATTAAATATCTAAGAAACAACTAAACGCGAATTCTCAACACATTGATCTAAAACTGAGTTATAAGAACCGCAGACCTTGTTAAGCTGGCCCTGGCGCCTGCATAATGGGCTTTTCACCATTGTTTCCTCACTGCCCTTTATTCCGCAGCCAACTTTGTCCAGATATCTCACGCACACACAATCAGGCCTCTTGATAAAATTGTATTCTTTAACGCACTTGATTTTCTGGCATTCGTTCTCAACACAATAATTGCCGATTAAGGTAAAACCTTCAGGGCACTGAATGGAAACACCGCCAGTAATGCTATCATAGCGCAACAGGACTAAAAGCGCCAAAAGCGCAATAGCACCGAACAAGTACAGCTCTTTTTTCATTACAATCCCTTAGCAGATATTCCCAAGGATTTAAGCTTTCTGTGCAAAGTCTCAAATCTTAATCCAATCTTTCTCGCAGTCTTTGAAATATTGCCGTTGTTTTCCTGCAAAGCTTTTGAGAAATACCTTGTTTCAAACTCTTTTTCCGTTTCTTTCAGCGTCTTTGGAGTTTCCGGAAGCTCCTTGATGATGTTCTTTGACAAACTTGGAGCTTCCTTGTACAAAGCCTCATATTTTCTCGGATTCAAAGAAGACTTGTAATGCTCCAAAGACTCCTGAATGATGTCCTGCACTGCCAACTGCTTGACGTAAGTACCTTTCTGCAGCATATCCCTGAATTTCTGCACTTCAATCTTCATCTCAGCAACAATCCTATGAATACTTCTTCGATCTACTAATGCAATTTTTGCAACTTCTGCAACATTGCCAAAGTTCAACTGCAGTAATCTGGCAACATATTCTCTTTTGAACTTTCTTTTCGCATCCTTGAATTTTAATTTGGTGTCAACTTCAAATTCAAGCAAAGCACTTCTCTTCAACTTGTCAGAAATGTCTGTCTCGAGCTCGGCAACAGTAATGCCGAGATTCTTCTGCATTGCCTCCTCTAATAAGGGCTTGACTTTTGCTTCCACCAGTTTTTCCAACTGCTCTGCCATGATGTTTTTGTCATACTTTACAGTATATAAATGTTATGATTTATTTGTCGTAGTTTTTTCAAGTTAAAGAAAAAAACGGGCTGTGTGGGATTTGAACCCACGACCACTCGATTGCTCCACTGGATAAGAGTTTCACCAAAATCTTAGATTTTCGAGTGCTCTACCAGCTGAGCTAACAGCCCATTACTATTGCGTTATTTATGCCTCGTTTAAAAAACATTCGCTAGGTACTACTTCACATACACAATGCTTAATATCTGCAAAGGTAATACTTCGTCTAATTACTAAATATGAGGTGATCAAATGGCAAAAGACATGTCTGGACAATGCGGACCAAAATGCATTATCCTGGGCTTGATATCAGCTGCACTTGCAGCAGGAGGATTATGGGCTATCGTCGGTGGCGTAATGAAGCAATGGAGCGGAACTATGCCATGGACAAGCGTCTTCCTATGGTACTTCGGAGGATTAGTACTCTGGTGTATCGCAAAGATGCTTAAGATGAAGTGTTGCTCATACTGCCGCGCAGCTTAAGCACGCTTCTTTTTTTATTTTTATTTTTTTCTCCGCAACGTTTATAAATAACTCCTTCTTGGAAAAATAGTGAGTGAGAAAAGAACGAAACGAGAACAAGGACAATTTTTCTCACCTAATAATCCCGTGCTAGGGTGAAGGGAAGTATGAAGGGTTTAAAACCACTATTACCGACATTAAAGGAAAAGAAACGGTATTTAGCGTTTGAAATCATCTCAAACAGCAAAATAAAGGCGTTTTCAGAGATTTCAAAGGCAATATGGAGCTCTACGCTCTCATTTGCAGGCACCAAAGGGGCTGCAAGAATGGGAATGTGGGTGTTCCCAGAGAAATACAATCCTGAAAAACAGCGCGGCTTAATCAGGGTAAGCCACAGAAGCCTGGACGAATTGAAAGCATCATTAGCGCTCATAAAAAACATTGAAGAACAAACAGTCATTGTGCGCTCAATCGGCGCATCAGGAATAATGGAAAAAGCAGAACAAAAATATGTAGCAGGATAGGGGAGGAAAAAAATGGTTAAAAGAGACGATGATATGGGCGGACAACCAATGCCACATCAGCTGATGGGATACGACAGAGCCATCACGATGTTTTCTCCAGATGGCAGACTCTTACAAGTTGAATACGCAAAAAAAACAGTCAGACAAGGAAGCACGGCCATCGGAATGGTATGCTCAGACGGCGTCCTGCTTGTAGCAGACAAAAGAATTATTGACAAATTGGTAATACCAGAAAGCGTTGAAAAGATTTTCCAAATAGACGACCACATTGCAGCAACAGCATCAGGCATTCTTTCAGACGCAAGAGTCCTAATTGAAAGAGCGCAGGTAAAAGCACAGCAGCACAAAGTCACATACGACACGCCAATAGACACTGTAAGCGTAGTCAAAGACATTTGTGCACTAAAACAGATATGCACTCAATCAGGAGGATTAAGACCATTCGGAGTTTCAATAATTTTAGCAGGCATTGACGCGGACGGGCCAAAACTCTTTGAAACAGACCCGACAGGAATCTACTTCCAATTCAGGGCAACAGTCATCGGAGAAGGAGAGACTGAAATCGAAGAGATTCTTGACAAAGAATTTACAGACAAAATGACAATCGAAGAAGGTTTGAAGCTGGCAGTTGACGCTTTAAACAGAATATTAGACAAAAACTTCAACGTAGAGAGAGTGGATGCAGCTTACATAACCAATGCGGAAAGAAAGTTTGTCAAAGTCAAAAAAGACAGACTCGAAAAACTCCTCAGGGAAGTAAAGAAGAAGTGATAGAGGGATCATGAGTGAAACAATCAATCTCGCACGACTCAAAAAAGGCTCAGACGTGTTCGAAATCGTGGTAAACCCGGACCAAGCGGTCTACTTCAGACACCATCCGGAAACAAATATAAGAGACGCATTAGTTTACCCCAAAGTTTATTCCGACGTGAAAAAAGGACTTCTCGCATCTGAACAAAGAATGCAGGCAGTATTCGGAACAACGGATCACTTAGAAGCAGCCAAGCAGATAATAATCAAAGGAGACATACAGGTAAATTCGGAATACAGAAAGAAATTGCTTGAACAGAAAAGAAACAGAATAATCGACATAATACACAAGCAAGGCGTTGACCCAAGAACAAATGCACCGCATCCACTGCCTAGAATAGAAGCGGCATTGGAACAGTCAAAAGCAAGAATAGACGAATACAAGGCAGCAGAACTGCAAGTTCCAGAAATTCTGAAAGAATTAAGGCCGATACTCCCAATAAAATTAGTCATGAAAGAACTTGATGTGGTTGTACCAGCAGAATATGCGCACAAAGTGCA
>Ga0247727_10012691_pt1 | contig 14393 bp, 4 predicted proteins | sample WisWelCaveWW1625_FD_202498 | JGI IMG/M metagenome (GOLD analysis project Ga0247727, IMG submission 202498) | Biofilm microbial communities from Wishing Well Cave, Virginia, United States - WW16-25 | ecosystem: Environmental > Aquatic > Deep subsurface > Groundwater > Cave microbial mat | place... | reverse complement strand
CAGTTGCATGAAGTTGCGCCCGTTCAAGGGCAGGTTGTCGATCTGCTTGCGGTTGACCACGCCGTCCACTTTGTAATCGGTGGTGTTGATGGCCGGCGTCTCGCTCGAGACCACGACCGTCTCGGTGGTCTGGCCGATCTCGAGATCGAAATCCACGGTCAGGTTTTCGCCCACTTGCAGCGTCAAGGGGCGCAACCCCGATTTAAAGCCGCTCATCGTGATCCTGAGCTCGTACTCTCCTGGTTGGAGCGCGCTGAACTGGTATTCGCCGGCGGAATTGGACTGCGTATTGCGCTCGGCGCCTTGGTCTTTGTTGGTGATTGTGACTTTCGCGCCGGAGATGATCGCCTTCGACGGATCGCTGATAATGCCGCGAATCGAGGCGGTCGGCGCCTGCGCGAATGCCGGAATGGCTGCCGCGAAATGCAACAGCAGGAGGTAAAGAACGGGACGAACTTTGCTGGCGGAATGTCGCATATTAGTTTCTCCTTTACCGATTCTGATTTGGGACAAGACGAAAATTGAAAACCGATCTAGCGAGACTTCGCCTCAGACCAACAAGCAAGCCTGGCAAAGGAATGGCGGCAAGGGAATATTATCATTCCTTTGCCTTCATTCCCTTGCCATTGCCTGAGGCTAGAGTGGCGATGACGATCATTGAGCAATTCTTACGCCAAATCCGGCCAACACCTCTCTGATTGGATTGTGGAACGTGTCGGTGTCGGAGCCTGCAAACAGGAGCCCCACCGGACGATTATTGTTGCCAGTTACAAGCAGCGAGCCTGAATCGCCGCCTTCAGCCATAAATGTCGTCTCGATTTGACCGCTGAAGCGGGCAAACCCATTGGGAGAGTAATCCACATCAACCGTGACGTTGATGCCGGTGACGATGCCTGCATTCAGGCCGGTGGTGCGGCCGCATTTTTTCACCATCAGGCCCAAAGTCGCGGCCTGCACGATCGAGCCTGGGGTATAACCGCAGGCGGTCATCGGGTTGAAATTGACCCCCGGTCGAATTTCCGCAATCGCGGCATCGATCCGGTTCGGGTTGTCAAGGCTATTGCCCTGACCCTGCCGGAGGAAGCGGATCTCCCTGAACGCCGAAAGGTCCGCGACCTGGGTTGTCCGGTTCAGGCTGCATCCGGCGAAGTCGGCGCGGCCGGGATGGACAATGTCTTCGCCAAGCGACGCTCTGTTGACGCGCGCGAAAACATGGTTGTTGCTCAGGAAGAATTTCCTGAAGCCATCGGTCACCACGGCGCCAATGGTGCCGGAAGAGCAAATGCCGAACTGGCCCAGATCGAGCTCGGCGTTGCCGCCCGACACGCCTGCCGGCACCGGGTTGAATGGTTGGCCGGCAAATTGCAGCGCGCGAATTGCGCCGACTTTCTTCACCACGACGGGCACGCCCTCCAATTCTTTCGGCAGGGTCGCTTCCAGACCGGCGAATTTCGTCAGTACTTTGATGGCGTATCCGCCGCCGGGCAGTTCCGTCGTTGCGGTTCCCACCACGCCATCAATCGCCATCAGGGCATCCGTATGGCGGTCTTGAACCGCCATCACGGCATTGATGCGCTGCAGGCCGCGGGCGAGGCCGCCGAATTGTTGGGCTTTCAGAGTCGGAGTTGTGACATTCTCGGGTTGCTCCCCGTAACCTGTCCGCATCGCCAGAAACAGGATCGAAACAACAACCAATAGACCAGGGATTAACCAGGTTCGTCGAAGAGTGGGTTTCCTCATGGCAAGATTCCTTCCGGTTTGTGAAGAGAGACTCAGCAAGTCAGCCAAAATCAGGTGGCTCGATGAGTGGTGTTGTCGAACAGATGGGGCACGTGTGACTAAGAACTCTTGGGTAAAGCCGAAGGTTTTACCTGTCTACTCTCTCTGGGGATCGGTTTCATCGCGGGGGCGCGTCGCTCGACTCCGTTTTCCCTGGCCTTTTCAATGGCCGCGGCGAGTTCGGCGATGGTAGGCCCTTCGAAGATACTTCGCAAGGGCAATTCCACCTCGAAGGCGTCGCGCAGCCGGGACATCAACTGGGTCGCCAATAACGAGTGTCCCCCTAACTCGAAGAAATTATCTTCGACTCCCACCTTTTCGACCCGGAGAATTCGGGCGGCGATCTCGGCGAGTTTCTCCTCCGTCGGGTTGCGCGGCGCGACAAAGGCGCTCTCCAGATCCGGGCGTATGTTCTCAGGCGCCGGAAGCGCGCGACGATCAACTTTCCCATTCGGCGTCAATGGCAGTGAATCCAGCGTCACAAAAGCCGCCGGCGTCATGTACTCCGGCAACTTCTCCTTCAGGAATCCGCGCCATTCACTGACCGAAGGCGACGGCTCCTCCTGCTTCATCACCACATAAGCCACCAGGCGTTTGTCATCGGCCGCATCCTCTCGCGCTAACACCACGGCCTCCTGCAGTGCGGGATTCTGCTTCAGCGCCGCCTCGATCTCACCCAGCTCGATGCGGAAACCCCGCACCTTCACCTGATGATCGATGCGTCCCAGAAATTCGATATTCCCGTCCGGCAGGTAGCGCGCCAGATCCCCGGTCTTGTAGAGGCGTCCGCCCGGCGCCTCACTGAAGGGATTGGGAACGAACCTCTCGGCGGTCAGCTCAGGCCGGTTGAGGTAAGCTCGCGCCAGGTTGGCGCCGCCGATGTGCAACTCGCCCGGCACACCCACCGGAACCGGCTGCCCGTCGGCTCCGAGCAGGTAGATTTGTGTGTTGGCCAGCGGGCGACCGATGGGGACAATCGCTCGCCCACGCGCGTCCTGATAAGGCCAGCAAGTCACATCAATGGCCGCTTCCGTCGGCCCGTAGAAGTTGTGTAACTCCGCCGCCAGACGACACGCAGTGAAGCGGTCCTGCAGTTCGGCGGGCAATGCCTCGCCAGCGCAGATCACGCGCCTGAGGCTCGTGAGTTGCTCGAATCCCGGCTCATCGAGTAACACCCGTAACAGGGAAGGCACCAGTTGCAGGATCGTAACCTGATGGTCAGCCATCGCCTTGACCAGGTAGGCGCTGTCCTGATGCCCGCCGGGGCGAGGCAGGATCAACCGCGCTCCGGTCAGCAACGACAGGTAAAACTCCGTGCCCGAAGCGTCGAAACTGAAAGCCGTCTTCTGCAGGATGCGATCCGCCCCGGTCACTGACAAATGTTTCTGCTGCCAGAGCATGTGGTTGCAAATCGCGCCGTGGGAGACGACCACCCCTTTCGGGCGCCCCGTGGAACCGGAGGTATAAATTACGTAGGCCGCTGTTTCCGCTGTTACTCCGCTCGCGAGGTTCTCCGTGCTCTCCCGGGCCAGTAGCTCAGCAATCGCATCCAGACAAACCACGATGGGAGACGGAGAGACGGAGAGACGGAGAGACGGAGAGACGGAGAGACGGAGAGACGGAGAGACCGCAGAGTTATCGGATTCCCTCTCTCTGTCTCTCTGTCTCTCTGTCTCTCTGTCTCTCTGTCTCTCCTGTTGGGTCAACAACACCGGCGCTCGCGAATCCTCCAGCATGAAGGTCAATCGCTCCAGCGGATAGGCCGGGTCTAAAGGCACATATGCTCCGCCAGCCTTCAACACGCCGAAAATCGCCACCAGCATCTCGATCGAGCGTTCCATGCAGATGCCGACCAGGACTTCCGGCCCGACGCCCAAAGTTTGCAGATGATGGGCCAGTTGATTGGCCCGGCGGTTCAACTCCCGGTAGGAAAGTTGCGTCTCTTCAAAGAAATGCTGCGGGTGTAAACCCGCAGTAGCTTGCTGTCCACCTAAGACCAGGGCCACGGCCTCGGGCGTCCGCTCGACCTGGGCTTCGAAGAGGGAGGGAAGAGTTTGTTCCACCTCGTATTCGACCCCGGTATCATTCCATTCGACCAGCAGTCGCTCCGCCTCCCGCCCGGTCATCAGCGGCAAAGCTGAAACGCGCTGATCCGGGTTGGCGACGATGCCTTCCAGCAACCTGGTGAAATGCTGTAACACCCGCGTGATGGTGTCGGCATCGAACAAATCCGTGCTGTACTCGACGTTTGCCGTGAACCCATCCTGACCTTCTGTTACAAACAGCGTCAGATCATATTTCGCGGTATTGTCTTCAGCCTTGAAGGGCCGTATTTTCAGTCCGGGAAGCTCCAAGGTCCCGGTTGGAAGATTGAGCATCACAAAGGAGACCTGGAATAACGGCGAGTGGCTCATGTTCCGTCCGGGTTGCAATGCCTCTACCAGTTGCTCGAAAGGCAAATCCTGATGAGCAAAGGCTCCCAGCGACGCCTCACGCACCTGATGCAGGAGCTTACGGAAACTGGGGTCGCCGGAAAAGTCCGCCCGAAAGACCAGCGAGTTAAGGAAGAACCCGATCATTCCCTCGGTCTCCGGGCGCGTACGACCGGCAATGGGAGACCCGACGTTGATGCTCTCCTGGCCGGTGTAGCGGAAGAGTAAGGTCTGAAAACCGGTGAGCAGCGTCATGAAAAGGGTAGCTCCCTCTTGCCGGCCCAGGTCAACGATGGCTTTGGTCAGCTCCTCAGGCAACGCCACGGCCAGCTCGGCGCCGCGGAATGATTGAATGGCCGGTCGCGGCCGATCCGTGGGCAGTTCCAAAACAGACGGGCTGCCGGCTAACTGCCGCTTCCAGTAAGATAACTGCTCTTCCAGGACCTCCCCCTGCAACTGCTGCCGTTGCCAGTACGCGAAATCGGCATACTGAACGGGCAGGTCCGGCAGCGGCGAGGGTCTGCCCTCGGCAAAAGCGTGATAGAGAGCGGCGACCTCCCGCATCAGCACGCCTCTGGACCAGACATCGGAAATGATATGGTGCGAAGTGGAAAGCAGTACGTGATCTTCATCCCCCAGTTGGAGCAAAGTAACCCTGAACAATGGGCCTTGAGCCAGGTCAAAGGGCTGCCGGGCGTCTTCCACGGCCAGACGGGTTACTTCCGCCTCCCGCTCGTCCTCTGATAACCTTCTCAAATCAACCACCGGCAGCGTGAACGGGAAGGAGCCGGAGATAACCTGGACCGCGCTTCCCTCTACCGTCCGATAGACCGTCCTCAGGACTTCGTGGCGTCTGATGACTTCAGCTATAGCCTGCTGGAGCGCGGTAACATTCAGGTCACCCGTGAGGCGCACGGGAGCCGGGACGTTATAAAAAGAGTTACCAGGCGCCAATTGATCGAGGAACCACAGCCGCTGTTGCGAAAAGGAGAGGGGCAGATCCCGATCCCGTGGAATGGGGATGATCGAAGGGACTTCCCGTCCGGGCTTTGCCATCCTGGCTTTCTCGACTCCCACGGCCAACTGTGCCACGGTGGGTCGTTCAAAAAGATCGCGCAGTGGCAGCTCCACCCGAAAGACCTCCCGGATCCGCGCAGCCAGCTTCATAGCCAACAAGGAATGCCCGCCGAGCGAAAAGAAGTTGTCGTGGACACCCACCTTCCCCAGATCGAGGACCTTGGCCCAGATTTCCGCTAACAACTCTTCCGTTGCATTGCGCGGCGCTACATAGCCGCCTCCCTGATCGAGCCGGGTATGATCGGGCGCCGGCAGGGCCTTGCGGTCTACCTTCCCATTGGGGTTCAGTGGCAAGGCATCGAGCAATACATAAGCCGACGGCGTCATATAATCCGGCAGCTCATCACTCAGGTAGCTATGCAGATCGTTGATGCTCAGAGCGGCCTCTCCGCCGGGGACGACATAAGCCACCAGGCGCTTGTTACCCGATTCGTCGTCATCTCTCACCGTCACCACCGCCTGGCGCACTCCGGGGTGCCGGCCCAACACTACCTCGATCTCTTCCAGCTCGACCCGGTAGCCTCGTATCTTCACCTGATGATCCGTTCGCCCCAGAAACTCCACATATCCATCCGGCAGGTACCTCGCCAGGTCGCCTGTCTTGTACAACCGCGCCTCGGGATCGCTCGCAAACGGATGCTTCACAAATCGCTCCGCCGTCCGTTCCGGCTGCTTCAGGTATCCTTGCGCCAACCCTGTTCCACCGATGTATAGCTCTCCGGGCACACCCACCGGCGCCGGCTTCAGATGCCGATCCAGGACGTAGACTTCCGTGTTCGCAATCGGTCGCCCGATCGGCGCCGTCGCCGACTGCTGACGCCTCGCCCCATTCTGATTCACATCGGCAGTGAGAGAACCGATGGTCGTCTCCGTCGGACCATAGTGATTGATCACCTTACAGCCATTGCCTTGCTCGGCAATCCGTTTGACCAGCTCGTAGGAGAGCGCTTCCCCGCCCATGATCAGATACTTCCGCGGCAGTATGTTCACACCCGCCGGCTGTGAAGCCAGCAGCGCGTTCATGTGCGAGGGCACGATCTTCAACACGTCGATCGGATGTCTGGCCACATAGCCGGCAAACGAGCTCCCATTGGTTGCTATCTCATAACTCAAAATGTGCAGGCAGCCGCCCGAGACCAGCGAGGGATAGATACAGGTGTTGCCTAAATCGGCGGCGATGGTGGACACCGTCGCGAACTGCCATCCACAGGAAGCTCCGGCGTCGCCTGGCGCTTCCGCCAGGCGCTGGCAGATGTAATGGGTGTAGTTGACCAGGCTGCGATGGCGGATGACCACGCCCTTCGGCACGCCCGTCGAGCCGGAAGTGTAGATGACATAGACCGGATGTTCAGGGTTCGTGACAGGCTCGGGATTGGCGGTTGGCTCGCCGGCCCACCGCGCCTGATCCCGGTCCAGGCAGAGTACCTCGCCGGCGAACTCCGGCAGGTTATCCAGGCGTGCGGCCTGCGTCAGCACCACCGGCGACTCGATCTCTTCCAGTTGCTGAGCCAGCCGCGGACGGGGATGCTCCGGATTTAACGGGACGTAGGCGCCCCCAGCCTTGAGGATGCCTAACAGACCGACCATCATCTCCACCGAGCGATCCACACACAGCCCCACCTGCGTCCCGGCGCCTACGCCGCGCTGGCGCAAATAAGAGGCGAGCTGATTGGCCTGGGCGTTCAACTCCGCATAACTCAACTGCCGCCCCGCGCAGACCACTGCCGGATTGTCCGGCGTGCGCGCCGCCTGCTGCTCGAACAACTGGTGGATGCATTGGTCCTGAGGATAGTCCGCCGCCGTCTGGTTGAAGGCCACCAGCAGTTGCTGCTGGTCGCTGGCGTGCAGCAGATCCAGCTCACTGGCCAAAGCTTCCGGGTTCCGGGCCGCGCTGCCCAGGAGCATCGTGAAGTAGCGGGCGAGGCGCGAAACACTCTCGCGCTCAAGGCGCTCCGGATCGTAGTGCAAGGTGGCAGTCAGAGCGCCATCCGTGTGCGCGCAAGCCAGCAGCAGTTTAAATCGCTGGATGAAGCTGTGCTGCCGGGAGACCGAGAAGGAGATGCCAGCCGCGTGGTGGGTCGCCGGCCACTCGGCAAACTCGAAACCGACAGGAGCGCTCAGGCCACCCGAGATCTCCTCCCAGGTGAAATATTCCTGCCATCCGTGGCCATCGCGGACAGACTCGCCGACCTGCGACAAAACCTGAGCGAACGAAAAGCTCTCTTCAAAGTGAGCTTTGACCGGCAACCACCTGGCAAACAGCCCCAATGCTCCCTGTAGCATTTCGTGCTCCCGCCCGTCACAGACGTTGCCGACGAGGATGTCTGTTTCCCCCGTGAGTCGCCAGAGCAGCGTCTGCCAGCAGGTCAGCAGGAAGACGGCAGTCGTGGTTTCATACCTCCGGGCGACTGCTTCGATCTTCGCCGCCACTTCCGTGTCGATACTCAAGGTCAACGACCCTGGCTCAAATCCCGGCTCTCCCACGGGTGTACGTTCAAATGGCAGTCCCAGGGCAGGCAAGGCGGAAAGATTTTGCTTACGCCAGTACGATCTTCCGGCTTCCGCATCCTCTCCCTCGAGCAATGAATTCTGCCATTCGGAGAATTGAATATATTGGACCGGTTCGTCAGACCAGTCACCGTCTTGAACAGAAGCGGCATAGAGATGGCTGACTTCACGCACCAGGTTTTTAACGGTCCAGGTATCCGCGCACAGCGAAGGTAAACTGAGAAGCAAAACATGCCTGTTCGCTGACAGAGTAAGCAGGGTTGAATGCAGGAGCGGGCCTTTCTCGAAGTCGAAAGGTCGATGTTTCTCTTCCCGGAAAAGCTCCTCGACCCTGGCCTCCTGGCGCTGGGAGTCCGGATCGCTCAAATTCACCTCGCGCCATAACGATGCGCCTCGCTCGCCGACAACCTGAACGGGGATCTTCATCCCGTGCGGACGATGAAAAGTCGTCCGGAGAATCTGATGTCGAGCGACGATCCTCTGTATGGCCTCTTTCAAGACGCCGGTTTTAAGATCACCTTCGAGCAGAATGGCACACTGATTAAGATAAACCCGGCTATCCTGGTGTAAGTGCCAGAGCAGCTTTTGCTGTGGAGAAAGCCTGAAGCCTTCAATGTTAGTTTGCATATGTCTCTCCATTAGCGCCAAAAGAGAGTGGCTACGAGTTACCAAGCTCGTTAAGCGACATCATCTCCGCCATCGCCACTACAATCTTTCGTTCGCCTCTGAATGGGTTACGCGCGTGCGCAGTCAACATATTGTCCAGCATCAGTATGTCCCCCTCCTGCCAGGGGAAGCTTACCGAAGCCTCCCAATAGGCGCGGACGATCTCCTCCATCACCGAATCCGCGATGGGGGAGCCATCGCCGTGGCAAACATTGCGAGGGTACTCTTCCGGCTTGAACAGGGATTCAACAGACCGGCGCAGCTCGGGATCGAGGAAGAAGACGTGGTGTAACTGGACCTGGTTAAAAAACACCATCTCACCCGTCCTGGGATGCCTTGCCACGCCCGGGCTGATCTGTCGAGTCAGCAGGCCATCGTTGCCCGTCCATTCGAACTCGATGCCATTGCCGCGGCAATATTTTTCCACCGCCGATTTGTCCGTGGTGCGAAAGAATGAATGCCAGCTCACATCCAAGCCCTCGACGAAGTTTCTCCGGTACATCAGCTTCTTTTGCCGGAAGCTTTCGATGATCTCCGGATCGAGGCGCTGGTAAACCTTCCGGCAGTCGACAATCGGCGTCTCCCCGCCTTCCCGCGAGGCTTTCACGCAGTAAAACCACTGCCTCATCGGCCAACGGTGCATATGCGAGCTCTCGTTGTGAAACAGGATGGTTTTATCCTCGGGATAAGGAGTCGATTTGTAGACTTTGTCGCTGATCCCTTCCCGAGGCAAGTCGCCATACTCGCCGAACAGGTTCGGGCGAATCGCCGACGCGACCTTCTCAAAGGCGGCGGCTGAGTCAATCCCGAACCCTCGGAACAGAATAGCGCCGTGCTTCAACAATCCCGCTTCAATAAATTCCAGGTTGCCTTTAGTCCAGTCCGCCAGATCGACATCGTCCAGTGCGGGTTGCATCACCAGCGGGAGAGTTTGCCCGGTCTGTAAATAACCGGTCTTGATCATCCCCTCTCCTGACAGGCCGACCGCCTTGGGCTTGATCTGCATGAAATTCGCCAGATTGATCTCTTTGCGTGTTCTCAGTTCCATAACTCGCTCTTTCCTTTCCGCTTCCATGAGAATTTTTTCCAGGTCGCCAAGCTGAGCTTCGGGCTGGGCGGCCATGCTGTTAAGGAGCATTTTCAGATGACCCAGCAATCGGGTGATAGCAGCATCGTTGAAGAGATGGCCGTCGTGCAATGTCCCCAGTGACAGCGTTGTGCTCAGCCACGCTTTTACCTCCAGCGGGTAGTTCAACCTTGCAAGACCCCGGAAATTCCTGATCTCCAGGCTTGGACCCGGCCCTTGCGAGGCGACATTCACAGGGTAGTTCTCATACACCAAAATGCTCTCGAACAGGGGACGCCCCCGAGGCGCATCGCTCCAGCCCTGGACTTGCGCGAGCGGGCTATATTCATACTGGCGCATCTCGACCTGCCGGGCCTGGTGTTCCTTGAGCCAGGGTAGCAGTGGCGATTGATCTGTTATCCGCACTCGCACCGGCAGGGTGTTGATGAAGATCCCGAATATCGTTTCGACCCCGGGCAGGTCGGTCGGCCGGCCGGAAACCGTGGTCCCGAAAACGACGTCTTTTTTTCCGCTATAGTGGCTGAGGAGCAGGCCCCAGGCTCCCTGCACCAGAGTATTCATGGTGAGCTGATGCCGCTGCGCCAGAGACTGCAAAGCAGCCGTCTCCTGCTCTGATAATGACAGGTGCCGATCACCGTGGGCTTCCTCACGGCCGGACGAGCCGTCCCGGCTGACCCATAGCGGAGTCGGAGTGGTGAAGCCTTTAAGCTCACTCCGCCAAAAGCTTTCAGCCTGGGAGAGGTCCTGCTGCTGCAACCAGCCGATGTAATCCCGGTAAGGACGGCCCTTCTCCTGGTGTGGGTCAGCGCCCTGGCGGAACGCTTCATAAAATGTGAAGACTTCCTTGAAGAGTATGGGCAGGGACCACCCGTCCAGGAGTATGTGGTGGTGAGTCCAGGTGAATCGGTAAACGTCTTCCGCCAAACGGAACAATGCCAGGCGCATCAGCGGCGCCTTGGACGGCTCCATGCCTTGCGCTCGGTCTGCTTGCAGGAAAGCCGCCATCCGGCGCTCTTGCTCCTCCGGCGCCGCCTCGCGCCAGTCCTCCTGCTTCCAGGGTAATTTCACCTTCCGGCGAACAACCTGCATCGGCTCGTCCAATCCCTGCCACATAAAGGCAGTGCGCAAAATCGAATGCTGCTCCAGGACGCGCTGCCAGGCGCGTTCAAAGGCTGAAACGTTCAGGTCTCCGTGCAGAGTGCAGGTCTTTTGCTCCAGATATACCCCAGCCTTCGGGTCATAGATGGCATGGAAGAGCATGCCTTGCTGCACGGGTGATAAAGGATAGATATCCTCGACGTTTTTCAATGACAAATCAGGGCCTCCGTATGCCTCTGCCGCTCATGGAAATACACTTAAAAAGCGGGAGGTAGTGATCAAATATAATGCGTAACTACTCATATAATGCGTAACTACTCAGCCTCTTCGCCGCGTTAGCGGCGGTTTGAATTTAGCCGTGGGTTTCAACCCACGGGACGGGCGGAGCATGTTCCGACGTCGCGTCAGCGACGGTTGAATTCAGGCGTCGCTGACGCGACGCGGGTTTGTTTGCTCACCTACCGTGGGTTGAAACCCACGGCTAATGTCAGCCGCCGCTCTGCGGCAAAGAGGCTGAGTAGTTACTATAATGCTTCGATTGAGTGAACCAATAGGCCACGGATTACGTACGGATGCGACGGATCAGCACGGATTCGATCCGTCTATATCCGTCGCATCCGTCTGTAATCCGTGGCCTATCCAACCCTCCAAGCCGTCCGGTTCGGATCGAAACTGAGCCCGACATTCGAGCACTACCGTCCTCGAAAGACCGGGGACCTGTCAGTTTCTGATCCCGTTCCCCTTCAATGGTACCGTGACCGATACTTCATCCGGATCATTGGAATGAATCACAAAAGTGGCGTTCTTCGCCCCTTCCGTGGTCGGATTGAAAAACACCCGTATATTCCCGCTCTCCCCCGGCGCCAGAATGGCCAGGTTGCCGGAATGATACGCAAACTGATTCTGGTGATTATCCAACCCAAACTGAGTCAGGTGCAGCGGCGCCGTCCCCCGGTTGCGCACCACCAAAGTCCTGACCATGAGTGAACCCACCACCACGTTACCGAAGTCGAGAGAGCCCGGCTCAACCTCGATGTCAGGCGCGGAAACAGAGCCGGTCAAGGTCACGTAATAGAAGGGTTCATCCGGGTCATTGCTGCGGAAGAGCAACGCGGCGGCCTTCGTCCCCTGATAAGTCGGGTTGAAATTCACCACCACCTCCCGACTCTTAGCAGCGGCCAGGAAGGATGGTCCGCCGCCCGCGGCAATCGAAAATTGGTCCGCATTCGCGCCCACCAGCGTCACTGGAGCCATCACCAGACTCTGCGTTCCGGCATTGCTCACCACGAACGTCCGGGAAGCGCTCGAACCAAGCGGCACGGTACCGTAGTCGTGAGAAGCAGGGCTAACATCGATGTCCGGCGGGATTGCCGAAGCCGTTATCTCGACACTGCCGCCACTGGCGCTCAAAATCGGGAGCAGGTTCTCGACATCTTCGCCTTCCATTCTCGAAAACGATAGATTGAGGTTAGTGCTCGAGCCGGCTCTCCCGATCACTTTAAACTTAAGTCGAATGATCGAAAACGTTCCGCCAGACCCGCCAGATACGTGGTCGAACCAATTCACGGAGTTATTTTCCTGGCCGATCGATGCCGGGCCGCCCCAGGGCGAGTCGCCCCCGGTGAATCCATGGAAGGTCAACACCGCCGGGTCCCAGGACAAAGAAGCCTGGTAGGATTGCATCAGGTGAGCCGGCGGCCTGGCTCCGCTCATATCAACCCGGACGTCGACCGAAATCAGGTCCCCCGGAGTCGGGGAGGCATTGTTTGGATCAGCCGTCGCGGATATTCGCCCCAAAACCTCCAGCCCGAGGCCATTGCCTTTCAACTGCACATCCGACTGAGGCTGATTCTGGGCGCTGCTCCGGATCCGCAACACCGCCTCCTTCGGCCCTTTGGAAGATGGAGCGAAAGTCACCACGATGCGACGGTCATCCCCGGGAGCCAATATAAACGGCCAATCGGCGCTAAACCGAAAGTCCGCCGCATTGTCCCCAATCATCTTCATCTCCAGCACCGCCAGGTTTGACGACCCGGTGTTGCGCACCTCGATCAGACGGGTCACCTCCTGAACCCGCTCCACCACATCTCCGAAGTCCTCGGATCGTGGATTTACCAGGATCAGCCCGCTGCCTTGCGAAGCACTCGCGGTAACAGCGAGGAGCATACTGACCGCCGCCGCGATCACTCCGACAGCAATTCCGAAGCTCATTTTTGTCAAACGATTCATAACTATCTCCTTTTAGGCACCGGTTTATTAAAGAGGGATGCTGGAGGAGCAGGGCTGCTTCAAAAGCCGCTCACCCTGACTAACTAATTAACTCTGGCGCCGCGGGCCGCGCGGCGCCATGACATTAACACGAGTTATTGGCTCAGTACGCCCCTGCCGCTCAGCGGTATCGTAACCGAGACCTCATCCGGATCATTCGAATGAATCACGAAATTGGCGTTCTTCACCCCTTCCGTGGTCGGATTGAAAAAGACCGTGATGTTCGCGCTCTGCCCCGGCTCCAGAAAGGCCAGGAGGCCGATGTTATACGCGAACTGATTCTGGTGCCCATCCAACCCGAACTGAACCAGTTGCAGGGTCGCCGTACCTGTGTTTCTCACCACTAAAGTCCTTGACACCACCGAGCCCACTAACACATCACCGAAAGCGATCGAGGTCGGCTGAACATCGATGTCCGGCGCCAGAACAGAACCACTCAGCGCCACGTAGTAAACCATCTCATCCGGGTCATTGCTGAAGATGGTCAATGCGGCGGACTTCGTCCCCGGAGAAGTCGGGTTATAACTCACCACCACATTTCGGCTCTGACCGGCAGCCAGCGTGAATGACCCGCCGCCGCTGACAATCGAAAACTGGTTGGCGTTTGTCCCCATCAGGCTCATTGCGCTCACGATCAGGTTCTGCGTTCCCGTATTCCTGACCACGAACGTCCGAGAGGCGCTGCTGCCAATAACCACGGCGCCGTAGTCGTGAAAAGTGGGGCTGACATCGATGTCCTGGGGACCCGGCTCAGCCACGACATTAACTGTGTTGTTGCTGACGGTTAAAATCGGGAGAAGGTTTTCGACATCCACCCCTTCCATCCTCGAGAATCCCAGATTGAGACTGGTGCTGGAGCCTGCCTGCCCAACCACTTTGAACTTCAGGCGAATGACCGCCTTATCTCCGCCAACTCCGTTAGATTCAGAGTCGAACCACGTGACAGTGCTACCCGACAGACCGATCGATGCCGGACCGTTCCAGGGCGCGTCACCCAGGCCATATCCCTGGAACGATAACACCGCCGCATTCCAGGACAGGCTGGCCTCGTAGCTTTGACAGAGATGAGCCGGCGGGTTAGCTCCGTTCATATTCACCCTGACCTCGACCGTAATCAATTGACCCGGATGCGCAGTGGTACTGGCCAGGACGGGCCCCGCGGAGATGCTCCCCAAAACCGCCAGCGCCAGGCCATTGCCTCTCAACTGTACATCCGTCTGAGTCTGATTACTGGCGTTGCTCAGGACCCGAAGCGCCGCCTCTTTTGGCCCCGTGGAAGAAGGATCGAAGCTCACCACGATCTGGCGTTGATCCGCGGGGGGCAAGGTAAAGGGAAACTCGGCGGAAACATGAAAGTCCCCCGCATTCTGTCCTACCACCTGCAGATTATTCACCGTCAGGTTTGACGACCCATTGTTGCGCACCTCGATCAGCCTAGTCACACTTTGAACCCGTTCGACCACATTGCCGTAGTCAAC
>Ga0247727_10012690_pt1 | contig 14393 bp, 10 predicted proteins | sample WisWelCaveWW1625_FD_202498 | JGI IMG/M metagenome (GOLD analysis project Ga0247727, IMG submission 202498) | Biofilm microbial communities from Wishing Well Cave, Virginia, United States - WW16-25 | ecosystem: Environmental > Aquatic > Deep subsurface > Groundwater > Cave microbial mat | place... | reverse complement strand
CATGCCAACGTCGTCAACGAGAATTTTGCCTTCAAAGTCAGCGGTGAATATTCTCGCGGCGAAGAGTTCGATTTTATCGATTCGGTCTACGTCGGCGGCAGGCCCAATCCCGAGTTGAATCTGGATCGTGATTTCGATTCCATTCGCGGAGAAACGGCGCTCTACTATTCGCTCAAGCCGGGGACCGACGTGGTGCTATCGGGCGGCTACAGCAACAGCAACAATATCGGCGTCACCAACGCCGGACGCAACCAGATCATTGACTGGAAAATTTATTATGCGCAGACGCGCTACGTATCGCCGCGCCTGTTCGCTCAGGTGTACCATACCTGGAGCCGCACCGAGGACACCTTTGCCCTCAATCAAAGAACCCAGAACTACGTGACCCTGAAAGCGCTCGGGTTCTCTGAGCAGCAGGCAGTGGATCTCTCGTTGCACAAGAGCGCTGCTCTTATCGGCGGCGTGCCGGTGCTTATCAACCGTGAAGCAAACTTCAAGGATAAGTCCCGTCGCCTGAATGCGGAGTTGCAGTACAACAACACCTTTGGCGGCTTCACGGTCATTGCCGGCGCGCAATTCCAGCAAGACGTGGCCAACAGCGAGCAAACTTATCTGCTCGACCGAAGTGGAGAAATCAACCTGAACCAGACTGGTGTCTATGGCCAGGTCGAGAAGCCCCTGGGCGATACCGGCTTCAAAGTGATGGTGGCCGCCCGCGCCGATGACCATGAACTATACGGATCCAACTTCATTCCCAAAGCCGGGTTGCTTTACGGCAGCAGTGCGGGAAACTTCCGCGTGACCTACGGCAAGGGCATTGCCTCGCCAAGTATTCTCAACCTCAGTGCTAATATTTTTGGCGGGTTGTTGGTGGGGAATGGCGAAGGCTTCACTCTGAGCGATGGCACCAAGATTCCGAAGCTGGACGTTGAAACCATCCAGAGCTTCGAGGCGGGATACAAGGGCGTTGTTCAACAGAAGCTGTTCGTCGATGTCAACGGTTATTACAACATCTCGGAGAACTTCCTAAGCCCGACGATCAACATCGCCACCTTGGGACGCACAGTGACCCACCGCGGCAGCACGCCGATGAGCGAAGTTGTGGGATCTCCTGCCGCCGGCGCGGGGTTTCTGCTCACCTATCTCAACTTTGGCAAGGTGAACACCTACGGCGTTGATCTTGGTTTGAATTACTACATCAACAACCGCGTCAACGTGACGGTGAATTATTCGTACTTTGATTTTGATCTCGATAAAGGCGATCTCGCCAACGACGCCAACAAGAACGGCAGGGTCACCGACGACGATCTACCGATCAACACGCCCAAGCACAAGGCGAGCCTGGGTGTCGGGCTAAGCCAGTCGAAGTACTTCGGCAACGTCTTTCTGCGCTGGGTGGATGAGTACGACTTTTTCTCCGGTATCAATATCGCTGCCAAAACCAACCCGAATTTGTTCATCGGCGTCGATCCGGTCATTGAAGGTAGACGCGTTGGCCGTGACTTCAATGAAGGGCCTTTGGGGGGATTTGTCAATGTCGACCTCAGCGCCGGCTACAGGATTACCCCCAATATCAGTATTGCGGGGCATGTCAGCAACCTCTTCGATGAAGAAGTGCGAGAATTCGTCGCCTCGCCGGCGATTGGCAGATTGTTCTCTACGGAGTTGAAGGTCAACTTCTAATCTTTATTCTTTTTTGTTGCTGGATTGATGGCTCTTTGGTCCGGCGTCCATTCATGAAAGTGGACGCCGGACTTTTTAAAACCATTGGAGAAATTCGTCATGGAAAATATCACCGACTTTTATAATGAATGGCTCAAGGCGCAAAAGCAAACGATGAAAAACTGGATGGAGGCCGGGGACAACTTGCGCCAGAGCTTTCAAGGCGAAACGAAGGCGCGCGATGCAGAGACGGTGAAAAGAGCGTTCGATCTCCATGAAACATTCCTGGGTATGCACAAGTCATGGGCGGGCGCCATGAACGACGCCTTTGCCGCCATGCTGAAAAATTTGTCCACTGGCATCGGGCGGGAAACGCTCACGAATATTTTCAGCAGCGCGGAAACCTACATGAAATTATTCGAATTTTGGCTGCCTCTCTACAAATCGCTCCAAGAGAAAACTTTTGATCCGGCTTCCTATCAGCAGTTCTTCGCGCCGGCGCGCTATAAAGAAGTTTTAGATAAAGTTTTTGCGTTTATTTCTCCGGGCAGCTTTCAAGAGATTTTTGATCAAGTCTTGAAATACCTGGAAACCGTGGCGCCGCTGGCACAATCGCAGACCAAACAGTTTGCCGAATTTGCGCAACGCCATGCCGAGAGGTTTTCCGGTTTCCTCGGCAGAGATTCCGAGGCCGCTTTGCAGGCGTATGAGAACATTCTCGACGCGTATCAGAAAAGCCTCGACCCGATGCTGAAACTGCCGGCGATGGGAAAGTCGCGCGAGAACCTCGAGTTGACTTTGAGCGTGCTCAAAAAATATCCGGCTTACATGGGGCAATTTGCGAAATTTCAGAACCTGATGTATGGAGCCGGCCAGAAGACGATGGAAAAAATCATGGCAGATTTTGCCCGCCGCGTGAAAGATAACGCGACGATGCCCGGGTATGATGAATTTTTCAAGCTTTGGGCCGAGGCCAACGATCACGCCTACCACGAGCTGTTCAACACCGAAGAATTTTCCACGTTGAGCGCGCAGTTGCAGAGCGCCGGACTCGAAATCCGAAGAGACTTTCAGCGCTTGTTGGAATTGACGCTGGCAGATTATCCGGTCGTCCTGCGCTCCGAAATGGACGAGCTGTATAAAACCATCCACGAGCTGAAAAAGCGAATCCACGATCTCGAAAACGCCATGCGCGCGAGTTCTGCGGCGGGAGCGAAGCGATGATGCCGCCGGCGAGGTTTTTTGATCCCCAAGCTGCGGTCAAAGAAACTTGGGCATTGAGCCGGAAGCTCGTCAATGCTTACGAAACCTTGAACGGGCTTGGGCAAATCGAGGTCGGCGCCACGCCCAAAGAGTTGCTGTTTGAATGTGACACAATCAAGCTCTATCATTATCAGCACGAGGGCCGGATCACTTGCAAAGTTCCGGTGTTGCTGGCTTATGCCCTGGTCAATCGTCCCTACATGCTCGACTTGCAACCGGATCGTAGTTTCGTCCGCCACCTTTTGCAACAAGGGCTGGATTTGTATGTCATTGATTGGGGCTATCCGACCAAAGCCGACAAATATCGCTCTCTGGATGACTACCTCAACCTTTATCTGAACGACGGTGTTGATTTCATCCGCCAATCGACGAATCACGACAGGGTTAATTTGATGGGCATTTGCCAGGGCGGCACGCTCTCCACGATTTATACGGCGATCTTTCCCGAAAAAATCAAGAACCTCATTACGATTGTCACCCCCATTGATTTTTCCACGAACGACGGCTTGCTTTTCCGCTGGTCGAAAAATATGAACGCCGACGCGTTGGTGGATGCCTACGGCGTCATTCCCGGCGACTTTTTGAATGCCGGCTACATGATGCTGCGGCCGTTCATGAAGCTCAGCAAGTATATCGACATTCTCGAGGCGATGGAGGATCGCGAGAAGATTGAAAATTTCCTGCGGATGGAGCAATGGCTGATGGATACGCCGGCCCAAGCCGGGGAATGTTATCGACAGTTTGTCAAAGACCTGTATCAACAAAATAAACTCGTCAAAGGCGGGCTCATGGTCGGAGGGAAAAATGTAGAGATGAAGCGCATCACGATGCCGCTGTTGAATATTTATGCCAGCGACGATCATATCGTTCCACCCAGCGCCACGACGCCTCTGAACGATATCGTGGGCAGCGCCGACAAACAGCTTTATACTTTCGAGGGCGGCCACATCGGCGTCTTCGTGAGCGCCAAATCACAGAAAGAGCTGGCGCCGGCGGTGGCCAAGTGGCTGCACGAACGCGCCAATTAAAAATAAAGGCAAGACTATGGATCTCAAAACCATAGTCAAATGAAGCCCTTAATAGGTTTGCCCCAAATCGTTTGGTCTTTTGGGGAGCGCCTGATTCTTACAAAAGAGTTTACGAGAAATCAACCATGACGACGAATCGGAAACAAAGCTTGATCATTCCCGTTATCGTGGCGGCGTTGGGTTATTTCGTCGATTTGTACGACATCGTGCTCTTTGGCGTCGTGCGTGTCGCGAGCCTTTCGGACATCGGCATTGCCGGCGATGAGGTAACTTCCAAAGGCATTCTGCTGCTGAATCTGCAGATGATCGGCATGCTCATCGGCGGGGTCATGTGGGGAATCATCGGCGATAAAATCGGCCGGCGCTTCGCGCTGATCGCGACGATCACAATGTACTCACTCGCCAATATCGCCAACGGCTTCGTCAACGATATCACGAGCTACGCGATTTTGCGATTTATCGCCGGCGTCGGCCTCGCCGGAGAATTTGGCACCGGCGTTACGCTCGTTTCCGAAATTTTGCCCAAGCAATATCGCGGCTATGGCACGACGGTCATTTCGTTTCTGGGACTTGTCGGCGCGCTCACGGCTTCGTACGTCGGCAGTGCATTCGATTGGCGCACGGCCTACTTCATCGGCGGCGGCATGGGAGTTTTGGTGTTGATCGGACGCGTGATCAGCTTGCGCGAGTCTGAGATGTTTGAAGCGCAAAAGCAAACGGCTCATCGGCGCGGTGACGTTTCGTTGATTTGGCGCTCAAGAAAAACACTGTTTAAATATTTGGCCATCACGGCGACCGGTGTGCCGATTTGGTATGTTTCCGGAATTATCGTTACCTTCTCGCCGGAGTTTGGCAATGCGCTGAATTTAACGCGCGCGATCACCGCCGCCGAAACCTTGCGCTGGCAGGCCATCGGCCTCGCGGCCGGCAGCGCGCTGACTGGCCTCATCAGCGAAATAATCAAGAACCGCAAGAAAGTCGTCTGGGGTTGTTTTAGCCTGATGTTTGTGCTGATCATTGCGCTGCTCACGGTGCCCGCAACCAATCCGATTTTCTTCATGGCGGCTATTTTTGTGATCGGCCTCGGCCAAGGCTATTGGACGGTCTTCATCACCATGGCCGCCGAACAGTTCGGCACCAACATCCGCGCGACCGCGACGACCTCCGTGCCCAATTTCGTGCGGGCGATGGTGGTGCCGATGACGCTGGTGTTGGGCGCCATCCGTCACGAGCTGGGGCTGATCAACAGCACGATGATGATTGGCGTCGTCGTCTTCACGTTCGCCTTTTTTTCGCTTTACAGGATGAAAGAAACCTACGGCAAGGACATGGATTTCGCCGAGGAATAAAGAATAGAATAAAAGAGTGAAATCCGACGCGCCGGCCAAAACGTTTCAAAGTTAGCTCGATGGCGTTGTGCACGTCGGACTTCACCAAATTCGCCAAAGGCTCGTCTCATGAAAGCGATCCTCAAACTCGAAGAATTATTCATCTAAGCCCACTCCTCTTGGAAGGATAGGGAAGCGTTCGAAGTAAAGACTTTGTCAAAACGGTTTTAATCAAAAGCAGCTCATCAAAACGAAAAAAGGATAAATCCTTGCCGAGCACTTTTGAATACAAAGACAGAAACTTTGGCGACACGGAAGGCACTGTGGTGGCGACCAAGCCGGACGTTTTTTATCCTACGAGCACGACCACCCTGTTGCTGGCCGGCGTGCGCAAATTTGCCAACCCCGCCGCGACATCAGCTCTGGATCTCGGTTGTGGCTGCGGCATCGTCGCCGTGGTTTTGGCAAAGCGGCTTTTCCCGAAAGCGGCGATCTATGCGTCGGATATCGGCGACGAGGCGGTGAAACTCGCCAAACACAATGCCGAAGATCATCGGCTCGCCATTGATTGCCGGCGTGGCAGCCTGTTTGAGCCGTGGGCCGGAATGAAATTCGATCTGATTGTGGATGACGTCGCCGGCATGGCCGAACCGATGGCGCGGCTTTCGCATTGGTATCCTCCGCCCATTCACAGCGAGGCCGGCGAAGACGGGACCCGCTGGCTCGCCAGCATTTTGTCGCAGGCGGCGGAGTTTCTCACTCTGCAAGGACAGATTTTCTTTCCGGCGCTCACGCTTTCCGACGAAGCCAAAATATTGAACACCGCGCAAAAACATTTCGCAAAGGTCGAGCTGCTCGTCGAACAATGGTATCCGTTGGGAAATGATTTATTGCCTCATCTGAATTTGATTGAAGACCTTGCGGCAAGAGGCCTCATATCAATAAAGAAAAAAGGCAGCCGCTGGTTGTGGGCGACAAAAATCTATCTTGCCACCAACCCGGTTTAGATGAGACGATTAGAAATCCCGCAGCAAACGAATGACACCCTATCACAAGCGAGCTTAATATGCCAATCGACGTTGGAATCGTCAGCCTCGCGACCTTTATCCCCAAAGGACGAATCTCCAGCGCCGAGCTTGCGGCGCGCAGCGAAATTCCCGAAGACGTCATTCGTGAAAAGTTCGGCATCCATCAAAAAGCCAAAGCCGGCCCGGACGAGCATCCTTCCCAGATGGCATTGCTTGCCGCGCAGCGTTGTTTGGAGCGCGCCGGTTTTCCCGCTTCCGAATTGGACGCGATCATCTACTTCGGCAGCGAATATAAAGATCACTATGTCTGGGTGTTGTCAACCTGGCTGTTGGAGGCGCTGGGCGCGCGATGGGCTCTCGGCTTTGATTTGTACGCCGTCTGCACCGGATTTATCATCGCTCTGAAAGTGGCGCAGGACATGATGCGCGGTAATCCGGCGCTTAACAACATCCTGTTGGTGGCGGCCACGAAGGAATCCGATCTGCTTGACTATAACGACCAACTGTCACGCTTCATTTTTAATTTTGGCGATGGCGCCGGCGCCGCGCTGGTTCGCCGCGGCTACAATGCCAACCTTCTCCTTGACACGGATTTTGTTTTTGACGGCCGCTTCTCTCGTTCTGTGCAAGTGCCGGTGGTTGGAACGCGGGCCTATGCGCAAACCAAATCGTTCTCTTCGGGGGCGCCTGCGGCCTTTGCCGTGCATGATCCGGCAATCATGAAAGAGCAGCTTGATCCGGTTTCGGTGCCGAATTTTGAAAAAGTAATTCGCGGCGTTCTCAACAAATGCGGCCATGCCCCGCCGCAGGTCGATTTCATCGCGCTGCTGCACGCGAAGCGCTCGTTCTTTTTGGGAATTTTGGAATCGCTGGGGATTCCCGAAGACAAAACTTTTTATGCCTGGGATTACGGTCATCTGCAAGCCATCGACCCTCTTTTGGCAATGGAGCGCGCCGAGCAGCTTGGCAAAGTGAAGCCCGGCGATCTTGTTGTGCTCGCCTCCGCCGGCGCCGGGTACAGTTGGGGAGCGGCAGCCCTCCGCTGGGGAGCGATGGATGATGGATCATCGGAGTGATGGAGTCGTGAGGCGTTACATTATGCAATGAGCGAATAAAACGCAGAATTAAATTCCGGAAGTTCAATGAGACTGAAAGATAGAGTTGCCATTATTACCGGTGGGGCAAACGGCATTGGTCGGGCGACCGCTTCGACCTTTGCGCGCGAAGGCGCAAAAGTCGTCGTTGCCGATATGAATGAGGCGGCCGGCCAAGCCGTCGTCGATGCGATCGTTGCCACCGGCGGCGCGGCCAGCTTGGCGCGGGTCAACGTGACGGATCCAACCGAGGTACAGCGCATGATGGAAAACGCCGTAGCGACCTATGGTCGCATCGATATTTTGATCAACAACGCCGGCATTACCGCTGATGCACGCTTGGTGAAAATGGATCTGGAACAATGGCAGCGAGTGATCGAGGTTAATCTGAAAGGCGTTTTTCTTTGCGGCCAGGCAGCGGCGCGCTGCATGGAAATGCAAGAATCCGGCGGGGTCATTTTGAACGCGGCCTCGGTGGTCGCACTCTACGGCAACTTCGGCCAGAGCAACTATGTGGCCACGAAAGCCGGCGTGATTGGCATGACCAAGGCTTGGGCTCGCGAGCTGGGTCGCAAGAAGATTCGCGTGAATGCCGTGGCGCCCGGCTTCATTGCCACGGACATGATGAAAACCATTCCCGATAAAGTCATGGCGACCGTGCAAGAAAAAACGCCGCTCGGTCGCCTGGGCGATCCTCAGGACATTGCCAACGCCTATTTGTTTCTGGCTTCCGACGAGGCGGCGTTCATCACCGGCGCGGTGGTTTCCGTGGATGGCGGCATCGTTCTTTGAAATGAATTGCGCTTTCGCTTTTGCAAGGTCTCAAAAAATTGCTTAGCTTTGCTTCACGCCGTTTCGGAAAATGAAGTATGGAGAGAATAATTGGAAAGTTTTGTTCAGATAGAGGGAATTCAACTCTGCGTGGAACGCCGGGGCAAGGGGCGGCCGCTGCTGCTGATCCCCGGGCTGGGCGCCGGCAATTGGCTCTGGCAACGCAACCTCCACGGTCTTGCCAAGCATTTTGAGCTCATTATGCCCGAGCTGCGCGGCAGCGGTCGCTCGGATAAACCCGACCATTTTTACTCCATTACGCTCTTTGCCTCCGACATGCTCGAACTGTTGGATGCCCTGGCGCTTTCGCGCGTGCACGTACTCGGCGCTTCGATGGGAGGGTTCGTTGCCCAACACTTCGCGGCAAAATGGCCGGAGCGCGTAGAAAAACTGATTCTCGTCAGCACTTCGCTGGGCGGGCAATGTCAAGAAGGTCCCGACGGGGAAACGCTCAGTCGTATCATTCGGCCGCGCGGCCGCACGCGGCGCGAGCGCCTGCAAGATGCCTATCCGTTCCATTTTTCGGAAAATTACCTCGCGCGGAACGCTGCCGACGTCGAGCGCATTACCGAATGGCGCGACCAACATCCGCAACCGGAGTTTGCCTATTACCGTCAGCTCCTCGCCGGCAATGCGTACAGCGCCCATCGCGACGCCGCGGCCATCGCCGCGCCGACGCTGGTTTGCGCCGGCAAAGACGATCCCCTCGTGCCGCCGATTAATGCGCATCGCCTCAACGAGCGTATTCCAAGGAGCAAGCTTCTGCTTTTTGAGGGGAAGCATCTTTTCTTTGTCGAGCATAATCACCTCTTCAACGCAACGGCCGTTGAGTTCCTAAGGGATGGCGAGTTGGCGTATTCGCAGGAGAAGAGTGTGGCGGCAAACCCTTAGAAAAATTTTCCACCACGTTGCGCTTTTGTTTTGTCTACCTGATGCGCTTATCAAGAATATCCCAACAACGGCTCTCTATTATTCTCATCTACGTTCTGCTCCTCGCCGGCGGTCTCTGGCACGCGCTCGATCTGTTGCAGAGGGAAATGCGCGTTTTGGCCTCGCCAATGATTATCGCCATCACTCTGTTGTTGTGTTTGAATTATTTTCGCGATGGTGACGATGATACAAATGCAGCGGCTTCGCGCCACACCGCAAAGCAGCGCCGGCAATTTGTGTTGTGGAGCAGTTTTGTCATCATCGCCAGTTTCTTTATCGAGCTGATCGGAGTGAAAACGGGTGCGCTCTTTGGCGAATATGATTATTTGGAAATTTTGCAGCCCACGCTGTTGGGTGTTCCCATCGCCATTGGATTTGCCTGGCTGGGAATGATTATCTGTTCGGCGGCGATTGCCGCGAGAATGATTACCGCCAATGAGACGCGGCGGCAATTATTACTGCCCGCCACTATCGCCTTTTTGATGGTGATTTTCGATTTTTTCATGGAGCCGGCCGCGGTAAAGCTGGGTTATTGGCGCTGGGAAAGCGGGATGGTGCCGGCACGCAATTATTTTGCGTGGTTTGTCTTCGGTTATTTTTTTTCCTATATTGGCCTGCGCCTTGAGATATTCAACCAGCGCGCCTCAACAGTGGCGATACATGCCTATGTCGCGCAACTTTTATATTTTGCCATGGTCAATGCGAGCAAATAATCGATGAATCAAGATGAAAAAATTCTGATCCCTTCTCATAAAGGTGTTTTGGTCGGAATCATCATCATTTTAGCCTGGGCCGGCAGCCTCTTGGCGCTGCTGTCAATTCGCTTCACGGATTTTCCGATCTTTGCAATTCTACCGGCGGTTCTCGTGCAGACATTTCTTTACACCGGTTTGTTTATCACGGCGCACGATGCGATGCATGGCGTCGTTGCTCCGAAGAACAAGCGGGTGAATAATTTTATCGGCGCGCTCTGCGTGCGGCTGTACGCGCTTTTTTCGTTTACAAGATTGCTCGCCGAGCATCGCCAGCATCACGCGCATCCCGGAACCGATGACGACCCCGACTATCACAACGGCGAGCATCGAAATTTCTGGCGCTGGTATTTGCATTTCATCTCGACTTACGTGACCTGGCGCCAGATCCTCGGCATGGCATTGGCGTTCAATATCATGGAACACATTTTGAACGTGCCACCCCTCAATCTTGCGCTCTTTTGGGTGATGCCGTCGTTGCTCAGCACGTTGCAATTGTTTTATTTCGGCACCTACCTGCCGCACCACGAGCCGTCTGGCGGCTACGCTGATCGCCACCGCGCGCGCAGCAATGATTTTTCAACCTTCTGGTCGTTTGTGACGTGCTATCATTTCGGTTATCATTGGGAGCATCACGAATACCCGCGCGTGCCGTGGTGGAAATTGTCGGCGGTGAGAAGAAAATCGAGTCAAACGGCATGATCGCAAGAAAAAGCGCAAGAGATCGCTCGCACGGCTATGTGCGAATCGTTAGGAGGTTTGCTTTTTGTGTTTCAAATCTCTTAGAATCTCCCGCGCCGCATTGTACCCCGGCGCGCCGGTGACTCCGCCGCCGGGATGAGTTCCTGCCCCGCACAAATACAAATTTTGAATCGGCGCGCGATATTGGCCATAGCCCGCTACCGGTCGCATGAACAGCAATTGATCCAACCCCATCTGTCCGTGAAAAATGCAGCCCTCGGTAAGCCCGTAGTCGCGCTCCCAATCTAACGGTGTGATGACCTGACGATGTAGGATGAGTTCTTTAAGGTTTGGAGCGTATTCGGAAAGCGTATCGACAACCCTGTCGCCCAACTTGATGCGTTGCTCATCCCATGTGCCATTTTTCAATGTGTATGGCGCATATTGCATGGTGATCGACATGATGTGTTTGCCCGGCGGCGCTAACGAAGAGTCCAAGACCGTAGGAATCACGACATCGAGGTAAGGTTGTTGCGAGAAATTTCCATACTTGGCCTCGTCATAGGCGCGCTCGAGATATTCAAGATTCGGGCAGATCACGAGGTGTCCGGCTAAATACGCGGGGTCGTGCGGGGCGCTCGAAAATCGCGGCAGACCATTCAATGCTAGATTGATTTTCGCCGTGCTGCCGCGAAAGCGAATATTTCTGACCCGACGAACGAACTGCGGCCCGAGATGAGGCGCGCCCACCAGATCAAAAAACGTGTGGCGCGGATCCGCGTTGGAGATCACGACCCGTGCTGAATTCTCTTCACCATTTTTGAGCACCACCCCTGTAGCTACTCCGTCTTTCAGAGATATGTGTGCCACTTCCATACCGGTACGAATTTCTGCGCCATGCTTGCGGGCTGCACTTGCCAGCGAGGCGGAAAGTTGCCCCATTCCTCCTCGCACAAACCGGCTCGATTTGAATCCGCCATTGGCGCGGCCGAGATAGTGATACAGCATCATGAACGCCGTGCCCGAAGCCTGCGGGCCCTGCATGCTGCCGGTGACGCCGGCGGCGCCCAAGACACCCTTGAACGCTTCGCTTTCAAACCATTCGTTGAGAAACTCAGTCACGGCCATCGGCAGCACGCGCAGAAATTCCATCATGTCCTGCTTTCCGAGCCGTTTGAGTTTTAGGCCGGCGCCAGCCCAAGCCCGCAGATCGCCAAAACTGTTTTGCGTCACATTCGGCGGCGTGAGCAGCATGATGCTGCTCAACACTTCGCTCAATCTGCTGACCAGTCGAACAAAGGCCGGAAATTTCTCGGCATCGGATTTTGAAAAGCGAGCGACCTCCGCCAGGTTCTTTTTTTGATCGCGCCACAAGCTTAGCGCCGTGCCATCGGGCTGTGGCGCAAAGACCGCCACGGGACTTTCGATAAATTCCAGGCCAGGCTTTTGCAAATTGAGCGCAGCGAAGATTTCCGGACGAAACAGGCCGGCGTCATGCGCGCCGGTGTTGAACTTGAAGCCGGGGAAGATTTCTTCGGTGGCCGCGCCGCCGCCGATGGTCGTGCGACGTTCTAAAATCAAAACGCGAAGCCCGGCCTTGGCCAAGAGCGCCGCCGCGACCAAGCCGTTATGTCCGGCACCGATGATCAGTGCGTCATAGGTCATGTTTCTCCTTAGCGGTTCTCTTTTATTTGCACCTTTGGAGATGAACGTGCGGGATGCCGCCCATCTAATTTTTTCGGGTTGGGACCATTCCGCCTCGTTCTCTGATTTCAACCTTGACCTCGTCCACCGACACGCTGCATGCCGTCCCTCGCCCATCCGTGACTTTCAGGCGCGCGAGGTAGGTGCCGGGCTTGACATAAGTGTGAAATACTTTGGCCCCGGGTTTGGTGGCGCCGTCGCCGAAATCCCAGGAATAGGTTAATGCCTCGCCGTCGGGGTCGGAGGAGCGGGTGCCATCAAATAAAATCGCATCGTGCGCGCCGCCGACAAATCCTTGCTTATCGAGTCCGGCATCGGCAACGGGCGACGCATTCACGGTGACGACGACCGTATCTTCTTTGGCGGCGCATTTCGTGTGGGTGTCGTCAACCACGGTGAGACGAGCGTGGTATCTTCCGGCTTTCTCGTAGCGATGCTTAACGACTTTGCCTTCTTGTTCATGACCATCGCCAAAATTCCAACGGTATTGGGTGATTTGACCATCCCCGTCGATCGACGCCGAAGCATCGAAGCTTACTTCACTGCCGGGGCACACGATTTGATCTTTTCCGCCGCTCGCTGCCGGAGGGGTGTTGACAAAAATGGTTTCAGCGATTTCTGACCGACGGTTGTCGGTTGGCGTGCCGTCGTCGACGGTCAAGGTCACGTGATAGAGCCCGGGATTTTGGTACGCATGCGTTGTTTGCGCGCCTTCGGCAGATTTTCCATCGCCAAAATTCCAGCGATAGGCGATAATTTTTCCATCCGGATCTACCGATGGCGCCGCACTGAGTGCAACCTGCTCTCCGGCGCAGGCCTGAGCCGCTTTGGCCATGACGGCTTTTGGCGCATGATTGACCGTCACCCAAACCGTGTCACTAGCACTGCTGTTCGCCAACTCCGCATCATCTTTCACCATCAGCACGGCGGGAAACCGTCCGCTCTTTTGAAATTTGTGGCGCACCTGCGCACCGGCGGCGGTTTCTCCATCGCCAAACGCCCAACTGTATGACACGACGGAGCCATCGGCATCTTTTGAGGCGGAACCGTCGAACAGCGCCACTTGGCCGGCCCCGATGATTTGCTCGGCGCCGGCATCGGCAGTGGGCGGTTCATTCATAATGACCAGTCGCTGCGCCGTGGTCACATTGCAATCGGTATTCGTATCGGTTTTAATGCTCAAGGTTGCCAGCAAGCGGCCGGAACGCGTGTAGGTGTGGGTGACGATTTTCCCATTGCCCGTGGTGCCGTCGCCAAAGTCCCACTGATAAGAAATAATTTTGGCGCCTTCGCTGCTGGATTCAGAAGCATCCAATCGAACCGGCAGGTTGACCGGACTGGATGGAGGGCTGCTGAATTTGGCAATCGGCGCTTCATAGACCGTCACCAAGACTTCGTCGGTGTCGGTGTTGTCGCATTCACCGATCAAATCACCCGTAATGGTGAGAACGACGCGATAGGTGCCGGCCCGGTTGTAGACCTTGATCGGCGTCGCGCCGCCGCCGGTCGTGCCGTCGCCAAAATCCCAAAAGTAACTATTGACCACGCCATCCGAATCTCGCGATGGCGTGCCATCAAACTTGACTTCCTTGTTGGCGCACACCGTAATATCCGGGCCGGCCACCGCCACCGGCGATTCGATGACGCGGACAACTTTGGTGTCGCTGGCGGAATTGCAGGGCAAGCCCGAGTCATCTTCGACGGTGAGCTTGACCTTATAGACGCCGCCATTTTTGTAAATCTTCGTGGGATTGAGGCCATCGGCGCTCGTGCCGTCGCCAAACTCCCAGCGATATCGCAACAACCCACCCTCGGGATCTTTGGAATTTCCAGCGTTGAAGATGACGACGTCGCCGGCGCAGAGCGTTTTATTCTCACCCGCATTCGCGACGGGAGGCTCATTGATCCGCGCCGTGATCGCCGTGGAGTTTTTCGAGTTGAGCAAGCCCAGACCGTCATCAACCGTCAGGATAATCGGATAAGCGCCGCCTTTCGCAAAACGGTGAATCACTTGGATGCCTGAATCCGGCGGGCTGCCGTCGCCGAAATCCCAGTAGTAAGTGAGCGGATCGCCATCGGCATCCGTCGAGGC
>Ga0247727_10012689_pt1 | contig 14394 bp, 14 predicted proteins | sample WisWelCaveWW1625_FD_202498 | JGI IMG/M metagenome (GOLD analysis project Ga0247727, IMG submission 202498) | Biofilm microbial communities from Wishing Well Cave, Virginia, United States - WW16-25 | ecosystem: Environmental > Aquatic > Deep subsurface > Groundwater > Cave microbial mat | place... | reverse complement strand
GATGAGCTGGCGGTGCAGCTCCAGCACCTGATCTTCCATGCCGGGCTTCGGCGTCATGAGCGAGAGGCGGACGTAGAACGTCGCTGCGGCCGGATAGTCCATGGCTCCTCCCTCCTGCGCTGCGTCCTATGGTACACCGCCGGGCGAAGGCAGACGAGGCGGGGGCGGCTCCTGTCGCCTGTCCTCGGCGATGTCGTGGGAGCGAAGGTCGAGCTGCCCGGGTTGGTCGGTCATGCTGCAGGCCCTAAGATAAAGCGGGCGCGCTCGGAGCGGAGCATCTCGAACGGCGTCACGCATCTGATGCCAAGGCTGATGCAAGCGTCGGGAATCTTGATCTTCTTGGTCGAAGTAGACGCGATCTCATGTGTGACAACTGTGTGTCCATGGGCTAGCGCATGGGCCACCAGGTAGTAATCTGCGACCTGCAAGAACGTGCTCACTGCGGCTTGCTCATACTGCTGACCGGTCGCCCAACCGCTGACCGTTTGCAAAGCCGGCAGCATCGCGGCGGTCGGCTTCAGGAAAAAGCCGTCGCCACGTTGTGCGGTCCAAACCGACAGCTCGTCGGCCCCGGCCTCGATTTCGTCGCCAACTCTTTCGATACTGAAGACCTGGCCACTCGCGTTGCCCTGGATGAGCCAGTCCCAAAAAGCTGGGCAGAAGTCTAGGCCGTAGTGAAGGTTCTTGGCTTGCATGAAGACGTTCGCGTCCAAGAGATACACCATTAGGCGAGGACTCCAAGGCTCCGTCCGAGCTCATGGAAGGTCTCGATCTTCGAAACGCCCAGCATTCGGAAGGCGTCGCGATGTAGCGTTTGGCCTTCGAGTGTGCTCACCACGAGTGCACGGGCAAGGCGCTTGCTAACGCGTGCCGCCTGGGTGAGATAGAAGTTGCCTCCGCTTCCGCGGGGGATAGCCAACAGCCGCTGAAGCTCTTGGTCGTACAGCTCCCAGAGCTGTCCCCACGTTAGCCAACCGGCGTCGTGGATGCGGCGCAAGATGACGAGCGTGCTGACCTTGAAACGCCTTGCTAACGACTGAACGTTGTCCCAAGTCTCAGCGCTTGCGTCATACGCGTCGCGGAAGACAGCAAGCGGGACTAACAGCTCCGCTGCGACGCGGTTGCACCAGCGTTCGACGGCGTGGTCGGGTAGGCGGGCGGCTTGGGAGTCGGACACCGCTGATTGGCCGAGCCAGATGTGGGCCAGCTCATGTGCGAGCGTGAACATCTGCGCCGATTTCGTGTCCGCGCCGTTGATGAACACGAGTGGTGCCAAGTCGTCCGTGATGGCGAAGCCGCGGAACTCTTCCGGGTCGAGGCGTCGATGGTTGTTGCTCAGCACCACGCCGCTGCACATGACGAGGATCCCCAGCGCGTCGGCCTGCTCGATGAAGCGGCGCAGCGCCTCGGCCCAGGTTGGTAGCTGCCTTCGCTCCTCTATATCTAGGTGGACGGCGTGGCGGATGGCGGCGGCGCTGGCCTCTACATCATCATCCACCTGTGCCGAGCCTACGAACGCGAGTGGTTCCTCGCCGATAGACCGCGCGAAGTCGCGGTACCACTCTTGCCGCTGTTGGCACACATACACCATGTCCAACAGGTCAGGGCTTGGATGGCCTACTCGAACGTTGTTTACGGTGCGGAAGTCCGGGATGGGGACCGTTTCGACTGGGGGTTCATGTAGGAAGAGGAACCCCACTGGCGTATGCGTAGCCTTCGCGAAGTCTTCGACTTGATTCAGAGTCGGGCTCCCGTCGCCAAGCTCCCATGCCTCAAGGCGAGGGAAACGGCGAAGGCGCTTGTCGTCGAGTGAGAGACCTGCGCGCTCGCGCGCCCAGCGAATCAACTCGGGCCGTACCTCGGCGCGGATCATCGAGTCAATCGAACCTCACTCTAGCCGGCAGCGTAGCGGAAACAAGGGGTGTTTATCGATCCGCTCGCTGATGAGCAACTTGTCGTTCTGGCGGTCGGTGCAACGACTAGCCTGATCGTAGGTTCGGCAGGCCTCGTCGCGGTTAGCCGTCGGCGGCCGGCGTTTGGCCATTGCATAACGCCGCCTCCTAGGCCGCCAGCCTCCCAGCTCACACCAGCTCCTTCACTTTCTCCGCCAGCGAGCGGGTGAAGCCGAGGGTCGAGGCGATCTCATCGAGGGGCGCCTCACGGATCGCCTTCACCGAGCCGAACTTGCGCAGCAGCGCCCGCTTGCGCTTCGGCCCGACGCCGGGCACGGCATCGAGCGCCGACTGCATGCCGGCCTTCTTCCGCAGGCCGCGGTGATACGTCACGGCGAAGCGGTGCGCTTCGTCGCGGACGCGCTGGACGAGGTAGAGCGCCTGCGAGGTGCGCGGCAGCACGATCGGCTCCGACATGTCCTTGACGAAGAGCTCCTCGTGGCGCTTCGCCAGGCCCGCCGCCGGCACCCGCTCGACGCCCAAGTCGCGCATCGCGTCCAGCGCGGCGCCGAGCTGCCCCTTGCCGCCGTCGACGATGAGCAGGTCGGGGAGCGTGCGCCAGGCCTGCGCTTTCGCGGCGCCGTCGGCGGCCGAGCCGTCGCGCTCGGCGGGAGCGTCCGCCTTGCGGAAGCGGCGCTTGAGCACCTCGGCCATCATCGCGAAGTCGTTCGCGCCCTGCACGGTGCGGATTTTGAAGCGACGGTATTCCTTGGGTCGCGGCTGGCCATCGACGAACACCACCATGCTGCCGACGGCGTTCGTCCCCTGGATGTTGGAGATGTCGTAGCACTCGATGCGGCGCGGCGGGTCGGGGAGGTTTAGTTCCTCTTGCAGCTCGTCCAGCGCGGCCTGGGTCTTGCCGGCGTCCGCCAGCCAGCGGGCGCGCGCCTGCTGGAGCGCCTCGCTCGCGTTCGTCTGCGCCATCTCCAGCAGACGGCGCTTTTCGCCGCGCTTGGGCACGACGATCTGGACCGGTCCGCCGCGCCGCTCCGACAGCCAGGCGACGAGGAGAGCCGCATCCGGCACGTCGGCCGGCAGCAGCACGCGCCGCGGAACGTAGGTCGCCGAGCCGTAGAACTGCTTCAGGAAGCTGGCGAGCACCTCGCCGTCGGAACTGTCCTTGGCGCCGTCGAGCGTGAAGTGGTCGGTGGCGACGAGCTTCGTGCCGCGCACGAAGAGCGCCTGCACCGCCGCTTCGTTCTCGCTGCGCGCGAGTCCGAAGATGTCCTCGTCGGCGGGCTTCGCCGAGGCGACGATCTGGGTCTCGGTCACGCGCTCGATGGCGTGGATCTGGTCGCGCAAGGTGGCGGCGCGCTCGAACGCCAGCGCCTCCGACGCGCCGTCCATCTGCGAGCGCAAGTGGCGCAGCACTTCGTCGGTGCGGCCTTCGAGGAAGAGGATCGTCTCGCGGATCACCTCGTCGTACTCCTCCTTCGTGCAGAGCGATGCGCAGGGCGCGATGCAGCGATGGATGTAGTACTCCAGGCAGGGGCGCGGGTCGTCCCAGGTGATCGTCTTAGTGCAGCTCCGCCAGGGGAAGAGCTTCTTGGTGATGTCGAGCGTCTTGCGCACGGAGCTGGCGCTGGCGAACGGCCCGAAGTAGCGCGCGCCGTCCTTCTCCACGCGCCGGGTGATGTAGACGCGGGGCACCGGATTGGTCAGGTCGACCTTCAGGTAGGGATAGTGCTTATCGTCCTTCAGCCGGACGTTGTAGAAGGGCTGGTGGCGCTTGATCAGCGTCGCTTCCAGGTGGAGCGCCTCCTGCTCGGTGTGGGTGACGACGTACTCGAAATCAGCGATCGCCGAGCGCAGGTTGAGGAGCTTCGCCTCCATGCTGTGGGGTGCGCCGAAGTAGGAGCGCATGCGGTTGCGCAGGCTGGCCGCTTTGCCCACGTAGACCACCTGCGCCCGGTCGTTCCGGAAGAGGTAGACGCCGGGGCGCTTCGGCACTGCCTTCAGCCGCTCGACCAGCGATGCTGCCATGGCGAACCCATGGTAACGCAGGTGGTGCCTGGGCCGTCGGTCGCGGTCTCTCCGCACCTTCAGGCGTAGGCGCACACGGCCGAAGCTAGGATGGAGCGGTCGCCAGCACTCGCGCCCGACAGGAAGAGGCCTTCCCTGAACACCGACTACGGCCAAGAGCCGCCCCAGGCCACCCCGGCAGGTGCGGCTTCGTCCGGCTGGCGCGACGCCCCGAACGGCCGCGCCCCCAACGGACCGCCGTTGCCAGACGACGCGGGTCCCGGGCCGCCGCCCGTGCCCGCCGAGCTGCGCCCGACGCTGGAGGCGATCGCCTCGGGGCGAGACGCGGCGCGGGTGGCGCGGGCCGCGCGCATCGCCGAGTTCGCTGTGGCGATCGGCGGGGCCTTCCGCGTCGCCAAACGCCGGCGCGAGCAGCTCTACGAAGCAGCGTTTCTCCACGCCGCGCTCCACGAAGGGCCCGCGCCCGCCGATCAGCGGCTGGCCCAGCGGCACGTGGAGGACCTCCTGCGCGCGTTCGAGGCCGTCGATCTGCCCGATGCCTGCCGCGAGCTGGTGCGCCACCACCACGAACGCTACGACGGCCTGGGCTCCCCCGGCGCCGCCCTGCGCGGCGAGGCCATTCCCCTGGCGGCGCGCATCCTCCTGGTCGCCGAGGCGTTCGGCGCCATGAGCTTCGAGCGCTCCTACCAGCGGACGCTCTCCGTCGACGAGGCGCTCCAGCGCCTCGCCATCGAGAGCGGGCGGCAGTACGACCCAACCATCGTCGAATACCTGCGCACGGACGACGGCCGCCGCATCATCGAGGCGACCTTCGGCCGCGGCGCTGCCGTCCGCCCGGAGCTGGAGGGGCCGGCGCCGCAGGTGGTCGGCCGGCTGCGCCAGCGACTCGCCCAGAAGCCGGCCGGTCGCGCGGCCGGCGGGCGGCGCAAGATGGCGCTCGCCGCGTCGGCGGCGGCCCTCGCCCTGCTCGGCGGCGGCTTCGGCCTCGCCTCGACGTCTAGCGATGCGTTGCCGGGCGACGCCCTCTACCCGGTGAAGCGCGGGGTGGAGGACGCGCAACTCCTGCTGACGACGGGCGACGGCGATCTGGACCTCCACCGTCAGTTCGCCAAGACGCGCCTGCGCGAGGCGGAGCAGCTCATCGAGCAAGAGCGCAACGTGCCCGACGCGCTCTTGGAGGACCTGTCCCACGAGACCGACGTGGTCGCCTCCGCGCTGGAGGGCGCGGCCGGCGACGAGCGCTACGAGCTGGCGGTCGAACTGCGCGACTTCGGACAGCGCGCTGAGGCGACGCTGGCGCCCCTCAACGGTGTGACCGAGAAGAGCCGCGCCGTCCTCGCCGAGGCGCTGCTGGCCGCGCGCACCGCCGCCTACGCCGGCGCGCTCGCCGTGGCGCAGCACGACGACGACGGCGCTGCTGACGGCGATGGCGCGCCGGACGGCCCCGGCCCGGGCCCCGGCCCGGACGCGTCCCAGGAGCCGGCGGCCGGGGACTCGTCGCCGGGCGGCGGCCAGGACGGGCAGAACGGTGCCAACGACGGCCACGGCCGTCCCGAACACGCCGCCACGCCGGGCCCACCGCCCCATGCCGACCAACCCGACGAGCCGCCGGGCAACTCCGGCGATGCGCCGGGCAACAACAAGTAGCGCCGCCCCCGCCCGTTCCCTTCTCAAGGAACCCAGGGCGCGCGCCGATACCCCTACGGGAGATCACGTAAGGGAGAACGGTATTGGTCGCAGGCCAATCGTTGTTTGACGCGCAGCCTTCAGCCGAGGCTCGGCTCATCCAGGAGGCGAAGGGTGGCTCGCCGTCGGCGTGGGCGCGGATCTACGACGCCCACTACCAGCAGCTCTATCGCTATTGCTACGCTCGCACCAGCGACCAGGAGGCCGCCGCCGACCTCGCCTCGCAGGTGGTCCTGGCCGCCCTGGAGGGCATCGACCGCTTCGACGACCGGGGCCGGCCGCTGCTCGCCTGGCTCTACCGCATCGCCCGCAACGCCTGCGTCGACTACCTGCGCTCGCGTCAGCGCGAATCGCTGGCCATCGAGCAGGCCGCGACACAGCAGGAGCAGGTGGAGCCGTCGCCGGCGGCGGCCGTCGACGAACGGCGCGACCTCCTCGCGGCGCTGCGTCAGCTCACCGAAGAACAGCAGCAGCTGATCGCGCTTCGCTATTACGCTGGCCTCTCGACCTCGGAGATCGCCGATGCGATGGAGCGCGCTCCGGTGGCCGTGTACTCGCTGGAAGCGCGAGCGCTCGCTTCGCTCCGGCGTCTCCTCGAAGTCAGCGCCGAGGGCGCCCTCGAGGCGGCGTAAGTCCCTCGAAACTTTCTCCAAACCGCCCGACGAATTCCGACCCCTTCCAGCGATAGACCTGGTGGAAGGAGCAATCGCCATGAACGAGCTGAACGAGACCCAACAGACCATCCTCGCCGAGCTGCTGCAGGCGCTGGATCAGGGAGCGGACATCCCGGCCTGCCTCGCGCGCTATCCCGAGCATGCCGAGGCGCTGCGCCCGTACCTGGAGTTCCGAGCAGGCCTCCTGGCGACCGAGCCGCCCGCGCCCGCCGCGGCCGCGTACGAGGCCGGCCGCCAAACGCTGCTGGGGCAGCTCGCGAACCAGGGCGTGGCCGCCGGCCCATCGTCGCTAGTGCACGCGGCGGGGATCCGCTGGCGGCAGCTCCGCGAGCAGGTGCGCGGTAACGACGGGGGCGGCTTGCGGCGCTTCGACTCGCCGCTTGCGCGGGCCGGCGCGGCCGGCGCGCTCATCTTCGCTCTCATGGGCGGCGCCTTAGGCGCATCCGCCGCGGCTGGCTTCCAGCCCGCGCACGACGTGCTCTCCGCGCTGCGTATCGTGGAGCCGGACGACGGCGACAAGAGCGCGCAGAGGGAAGAGCCGAAGGACCGCGACGGGAAGGACGGCGGCGAGGACGAGGTTGGCAAGCCGGAGGCCACGCCGACGCCGAAGCTCGACCTCGGCGAGCCGAAGCCGGAGGCGACGCCAACACCGAAGCCCGACGGCGCCGAGCCGACCGCCAAGAAGCCGGCCGCTGAGCAACCCCGTGAGAAGAAGCCGGAGCCCACGGCGACCCCGAAACGAGAGGATCGCCCCGCCGCGACAGCGACGCCGAGGCGAGAGGATCGCCCCGCCCCGACGGCGACGCCGAAGCGCGAGCCGACGAAGACGCCGCGGCCCGTCGAGCCGACGAAGACGCCGAAGCCGGTCGAGCCGACGAAGACGCCGGAGCCGACGCCAACGAAGCGCCCGGACGCGCCCTTGTAGCCCAGACGCCGCGAATGGCCAGAAGGGGGCGCTCCCAATCGGGGGCGCCTCCTTCCTAGTGCCGCTCCAACTTGATCATGGTGAAAGCGCAGCGTTGCAGTCACCGTGAGCCCTTCGCCTCCGCTCAGGACAGGCTCCGCGAAGGGTCTGGCCCCTCGCGGGCGCGAGATGCTTCGCTCCGCTCAGCATGACAGGGGGCTCGGCTCAACGATCTGAGCATGCCACATTCATCTAAATCAAGTTGAAAGGGCACTAGCTCGCGGGTGCTATACTGGCGATAAGGACCGCCTTTGTTCGTCTACTATCTCGATCTCCTCGATATCAGCTTCACGCTCTTCCTCATCTTCGCGGGGGCGGTCACCTGCGCCCTCATCCTCGGCCTGGCGTTTCATGAGTTCTGCCACGCCCTGAGCGCCAGCGCCCTCGGCGACCAGACGGCGCGCCGTCTCGGGCGGCTCACGCTCAACCCGCTGGCCCACCTCGACCCGCTGGGGACGCTGCTGCTGTTCGTCGCCGGCTTCGGCTGGGGCAAGCCGGTGCCGGTGAACAACCATGCGCTGCGCAACGGCCCGCGCACCGGCATGGCGATAGTCGCGGCCGCCGGGCCGCTCTCCAACCTGTTCATCGCGATGGTGATGGCGGCGCCGATCCGGCTGGGCTGGGCGGATTCGCACAACCCGTTCGGCTCGATCGACACGACGGGCTGGACGTCCGGCGATTACTTGGGCCTGTTCTTCACGTCCGCCCTTGAGATCAACATCATCCTGGCCGTCTTCAACTTCATCCCGCTAGCCCCGCTTGATGGCTTCAAGGTCGCGCTCGGCATCCTGCCCGTCGAGCTGGCGCGTCCCCTCGCCCAACTCGACCGGTACGGCATGGTGATCCTGATGGGGCTCTTCTTCCTCGGACCGGCCGTCGGCATCGACTTCTTCGGCTGGGTGGTGCGGCCGACGGTGGACACGATCGCCGGCGCGCTGACGGGCGTGTGACCATGCGCGCGGCGACGGCGCGAGCGGTGTACCGCAGCCGTCAGCTCTTCGGCTCGCTGCGACCGCGCATCGACGGCGAGCGGCGCGCCCGGGCGCTGGCGCTGCTGACGCCGCCGAAGCGGCGCCTCTTCGAAGCGATGACGCCGCGAGACCAGGCGCACTGCCTGGCGGTCTACGAACGTCTCTGCGCGCAGGGACACACCGACAAGGAGCTGACCGTCGCCGCGTTGCTCCACGACGCCGGCAAGGGGCGCATCGCTCTGTGGCATCGCGTGGCGTACGTGCTGCTGGCGGCGCGGGCGCCGGGCCTGCTGCGACGCTTCGCCCGCCCGGGCGACGGTCCCTCCTGGCGCGAGGCGCTCTACCGCTGCTGGCGTCACCCGCAGCTCGGCGCGGAGCTCGCTCGCCGGGCGGGCTGCTCCGACGCGGTGGTTACGCTGATCGAGGCGAACGAGAACGGCGGCGGCGACCAACGATTGGCCGCGCTGCTCGCCGCGGACGACGCGGTCTGAGGACAGGAGCGATGCCGAAGCTCGCGATCATCGGCCTGGGACTGATCGGAGGCTCGATCGGGCTGGCGCTCAAGCGCGCGCAGCTCGCCGGCCTGGAGGTCGCCGGCTACGACGTGGACGGCGGGGCCGCGTCGCGCGCGCGCAAGCTGGGCGCGATCGACATCGACGCCCGCACGGCGACGGAGGCCGTCGAGGGCGCGGCGATCGTCGTCATCGCCACGCCGATCTCGCGGGTGGCGTCCGTCATGGAGGAGATCGCGCCGGCGCTGGGGAATGACGCCATCGTCACTGACACCGCCAGCACCAAGCGCGAGGTCATGCGCTGGGCGCGCGAGCTGCTGCCGGCGGCGGTGAGCTTCGTCGGCGGGCATCCCATCGCCGGTAAGGAACAGAGCAGCATCGACGCAGCGGACGCGGAGCTGTTTCGCGACCGGCCATGGGCGGTGGTGGCCACGCCCCACGCCAGCGAGCGCGCTGTGAAAACGGTCGAGAACCTGATCCTCGCCGTCGGCGCCAAGCCAGTGCTCATCGATGCGGAGGAGCACGATAGCTACCTGGCGGCGGTGAGCCACCTGCCGTTGCTCGCCTCGACGGCGCTCTTCACGCTCGCCCAGCAGAGCCAGGCCTGGCCGGAGCTGGCGGCGCTGGCCGGCCCGGGCTTCCGCGACGTTACCCGCCTCGCCTCGACGAACCCGGACCTCAGCCACGACATCAGCCTCACGAACCGCGCGAACCTCGTCCACTGGCTCGACCGCTACATCGAGGAGCTGCGCCGCTACCGTCGCCTGCTGGAAGACGAGGCGGCGCCGGAGGAGCTGGCGAAGGCGTTCGCCACCGCCCAGACCGAGCGCGACGCCTTCCTCGTGGCGCCGCCCGAACGCGTCGAGGCGTCGGCGGAGCTGGGCGACACGGCGAGCGCGGGCCAGCGCATGCTCAACCTACTCGTCGGCGAGTACCTGACGCGCCGCACCAAAGACATGGAGCAGCTGATGGAGCGTCGTGCGGCGGGCGACGACGACCCCCGTCGCAAGCGGGAGGGGCGCTGAGGTGGCGCGAGCGCTCCGCCGTCCCGCCCGTCTTGCGAGCACCGTGGTCGTGCCCGGCGACAAGTCGGTCTCGCACCGGGCGGCGCTGTTGGGCGCGCTAGCGTCCGGCCGCACCACCGCGCGGCGCTTCCTGGCCGCCGAGGACTGCCTGGCGACGCTCTCCTGCCTGCGCGCCCTGGGTGTCGAGTGGCAGCTCCGCGAAGCAGCGCCCGGCGTCGCGACGCTCGAGGTCTCGGGCGTGGGGCTGCGCGGCTTGCGCGAGCCCGACGACGTCCTGGACTGCGAGAACTCCGGCACCACGATGCGGCTGCTGGCCGGCGTCCTGGCCGGCCAGCCGTTCACGTCGTTCCTTACCGGGGACGCCTCGCTTCGTTCGCGGCCGATGGAGCGCATCGTCCAGCCGCTGCGGCTGATGGGCGCTCAGCTCTTCGGGCGCGACGGCGACCGCCGCCCACCGCTGGCGGTCCAGGGCGGGCCGCTGCGGGGCATTCGCTACCGGCTACCGGTCGCCAGCGCGCAGGTGAAGTCGGCGCTCCTGCTCGCGGGCCTCTTCGCTGAAGGAGAAACGACGGTGGAGGAGCCGGTGACAACGCGCGACCACACCGAGCGCATGCTGCGCGCGATGGGCGTCGACGTGCAGCGCGAGGGCCCCGGTGTTCGGCTCACGCCCGGCTCCTCGCTGACGCCGGTCGACCTCGACGTGCCCGGCGACTTGAGCGCGGCGGCCTTCTGGATCGTCGCCGCGGTGACGCATCCCGACGCGGAGATCACGCTGCCCGGTGTCGGCGTCAACCCGACGCGCACCGGCCTGCTCGACATCCTCTCGACGATGGGCGCGGACATCGACATCGGCGAGCAACGGATGGCCGGCGAAGAGCCGGTAGCCGACATCACCGCGCGCAGCTCGCGCCTACGCGGCGTCGACGTGAGCGGCGACGTCATGCCCAGCCTGGACGAGGCGCCGGCGCTGGCCGTGGCCGCCTGCTTCGCCGAGGGCCGGACGGTCCTTCGAGACGCGACCGAGTTGCGCGTCAAGGAGTCGGACCGGATCGCCTCGGTCACGCGCGAGCTGGGCAAGCTAGGCGCGGCGATCGAAGAACGCCCGGACGGGTTCCTCGTCGAAGGCGGAGGCGGCCTGCGCGGCGCCGGCGTCTCCGGCGGCGGCGACCACCGGCTGACGATGGCGCTGGCCGTCGCCGGCCTGCTGGCCGAAGGCGAGACGGTGGTGGAGGACGAGGCGTCGGTCGCGGTATCGTACCCTGGTTTCTGGAACGACGTGAAGACGCTCGCGGGATGAGCGAGCGCCGGGGAGGCGGACGGTGGCAACGGAACTGATCCATATTGGCTTCGGCAGCTACGTGGCGGCCAGTCAGATCCTCGGCATCACCTCGCCGAACGCGGCGCCGGTCAAGCGATTGGTCCACGAAGGCCGCGACAAAAGCACGACCATCGACATGACGGGCGGACGCCGCACCAAGGCGGTCGTCTTCATGGAAAACGGCAGCGTGGTGCTCTCGGCGATCTCACCGGAAACGATCGCCGGGCGGGTGCGCGGCCGGCGCCGGCGGCGGGTCGAGGAGGCGAGTGAGTAAGGGCGAGGGGCGGAGCCGCTGGCTCGGCCTTCATTTCGGTTTCGGGTCTCCTTCGGTGCCAAAGAGGACATAGGCAACGTCTCTGAGCTTCGCCGCGGCTCGATCAGAAAAGTACCCCACAAGGAAGCCAGCTGCTACCGCAAACGCACTCTCATTGTCGGTTGTAATTTCTAGGTTCAGCAGGCCGGATTGCAACGCCGCATAAAACACCGCTGCCATTACACCGGAAAGAACCGGAACGAAGAACCGCCAGAGACGCCTGTCCATAGTCCAGCCATTAGGCTGCGCGTCGCTCCTTGGCCCAAGCCCAACCGAGTGGTGAAGCCACTTCATCGCGAAAGCCGCTCCTCCTAACATGCCACTCAGCAAAGCCAGAGCAAAGTGCTGAAACTCATCTTCCTTGGTCGTGAAAGCGCTATCTGGGTTGTACGCTATGTCCAATCCGACGAGATTCGGTGCCCACCAGAAGATCGAGATCAAGAAAGTTGAGAGAATGAGAAGCCCGGTCAGGTATATAGCTTCAACCAGGATCTTTCGTCCCGCCTCCATAGAGAAGCCACTCTCCCAAGTTGGCGAGCCGGCAGTGGGTAGGTGGTCTCCCTCACCCACGGCGTAAGCCTCCGCCGTCAATTGTCTTTACCAAAGACCGCAAACTCCGGCTGCTTCGAATGAGATCGACATCATTCGCGTTCAAAACAATCAAGTTCGCTGCTTCGTCCTTCAATATCCGATCGTACTGAGCCGCGACGTCATGCAAGTATCGCTCGTCTATGCCAAGAACTTCCTCGGCTCGACCCCTTGTCTTGATACGCCCAAGGAGGAGCTCGAATGGCGCTTCTAGCCAGACGACCAAGTCGGGAGCCGGCAAGTCTGCAGCGAGCAAATTGTAGACGCCATCGAACACCTTCCGCGCGCGCCGATTGAGATTGACCGAAGCGAACACTCGGCTCCGCCACATGGTGAAATCGCCGACTACGACCCGACTTGTGCTCAGCTCTTCACGGATCCGCTGCATCAGTCGGTAGCGAAGCAATGCAAAGCTCAGCTCTGTTTCGAGGGCAAACCTCTGCTTGGAGAGGTAAAAGTCCGCCAAGAAGGGGTTACGATCAAAGGGATCAAGGTAGACCTTGGCACCGAGGTGGGCACCTAGTACCTGAGTTAGCGTCGTTTTGCCGGCACCAATCAGACCTTCAACAGCAACGTACTTAACGGTTGAGGGCCGCGAAGCGGCTCTTGCGCGGTCCACTATTATCCGGATTTCGCTGACCGTGTGGTCCACATCGCGATTTACGACGACATAGTCATATGACCCAGCCCTCTTCATCTCCTCCAAGACACGGCCTAAGCGTTGAGTGAATGCCACCTCGCTATCGCCACCACGTTGTCTGATCCGCTGCTCCACTGTGTCGATCGATGGCGGTGCTAAGAAGATCGTAATACATTTCGCATGGACGCGCCCAATGAATTCGTCTTTGCCGAACACGTCCATGTCGAAGATGGCATCCGCTCGCGGCTGCTGCTTGAATTGCGCCCATGTAAGCCCGTACAAATGGCCAAAGTGGTCCTTCCACTCGATAAACTCATCATTGCGGATCATTGCCTCGAATTGTTCACGAGACACAAATGCGTAATCAACACCGGATGCTTCGCCCTCTCGAGGCGGCCGGGAAGTAGTCGTAACGATCTTGCGGAGCCCCGGAACCGTGGTAAGGACCTTGCGGATTATCGTCGTCTTGCCAGTCCCGGATGGCGCCGACAAGAGAAACACGAGCCGTTCTTTCTTCATGGGCACGGCCGCAGGCGTGACTGGGGAGACGTGGTGTCGTTCGCCAAGGCTCTCATGGCGAGTGCTATTATACACACCGTGCATGACGCAAAGAAGGCGGTCCCGAATCGAACGCCCGGCTCCTCGAGTGGGAGCAGCCAGAGGCTGCCCATCTTGGCCGCCGAGCGCTGCCGGGTCGGGCGGGAGCCCATCGTCCTTTAGGGACGCCTGATGGCGGAGAGCGTCACCGTCCGTGTGCCGGCCACCAGCGCCAACCTGGGCCCCGGCTTCGACTGCCTCGGCCTCGCGCTGGCTCTCACCGTCGACGTGACGCTGTCGCTCGCCCCGGCCAAGGGCGACGCACCGCCGATCGCCGCGCTGACTGTCGCCGCCGCGAAGGCTGCCTACCGGGAGGCGGGTCAGCAGACGCCTCGCGAGCTGAGCGCAACCTGGCGGGACGGCCGCTCGCCCCGCCTGCCGGTGGCGCGCGGCCTCGGCGCCAGCGCGGCGGCGCGCGCGGCCGGGCTCCTCGGCGCGAACGCGCTGATGCGCGGAGCGCTGTCGCCGGACGAGCTACTCGCGCTGGGCGCGGAGCTGGAGACGCACGCCGACAACATGGCGCCCGCGCTCTTCGGCGGCCTCCAGATCGTGGCGCGCGACGGCGACCGCTGGCTGCGCCTGACTGTGCCGCTGCCGCGCGGCCTGAAGGTGGTCCTCTTCGTGCCCGATTTCGAGATGCCCACCCAGGAGAGCCGCCGCCGGCTGCCGCGACGCCTGAGCCGCGAAGACGCCGTCTTCAACGTCGGACGCGCGGCCCTGCTCGTCGGGGCGCTGGCGCAGGGGCGCTGGGAGCTGCTGGACGCCGCGACGCAGGACCGGCTGCACCAGCCGGCGCGCGCCGAGATCTTCCCGGCGCTGCCGGACATCTTCGCGGCGGCGAAGGAGGCCGGCGCCCACGCGGCGTACCTCTCCGGCGCCGGCTCGACGGTCGCCGCGCTGGCGACGGGGCGCGAGGAGCGCATCGCCCGGCTCATGCAGCAGGCGGCCGTGGCGCGCGGCTACTCGGGCCGCGCGATCATCACGGAGCCAAGCGAAGACGGGGCTGAGATCGTAGAGCGTAAAACGTAGCAGGGTGCTGAAAAAACTCCCAGGAACCAATGTCTCTCTTCCCACCCACCCGCCCTGAGAGGTTTGCTTGAATCTGGGGGACACCGCCAGACCCCCGGCAGAAGGGCTGCGCCCCCTTCGGCAAGCTCAGGGCAAGCTCTCT
>Ga0247727_10012688_pt1 | contig 14394 bp, 14 predicted proteins | sample WisWelCaveWW1625_FD_202498 | JGI IMG/M metagenome (GOLD analysis project Ga0247727, IMG submission 202498) | Biofilm microbial communities from Wishing Well Cave, Virginia, United States - WW16-25 | ecosystem: Environmental > Aquatic > Deep subsurface > Groundwater > Cave microbial mat | place... | reverse complement strand
CGTCGTACGCGCCGGAGGTTTGATAATTGCTGTCCACGTCGAGCTTCACGATCTTCACGCGGCCTTCATATTCCTTCGCCAGCTCCGCCACCGTCGGCGCAATCATCTTGCACGGCCCGCACCATTCCGCCCAGAAATCCACCATCACCGGCACTTTGGAATTTAAGACTTCGTCTTTGAAATTAGCATCGGTTACTTCGAGAGCCATTGGTTTCTCCTTGTGAGTCAAATTTAAATTTTTGCCAGCCAATAAAAATAGACGCCGATCGATACCGTGATAAAAAACATGGTTAAACCAAAAATGACTTTAATTTTGTGCCCTTGTTCCCTGTCGCGCAGGTATGTTTCAAGCGCCGTCAAACGAATTTCAAGATCGGCCAATTGCTTCTGTGACAAGTCAGTTTTGGGCATGTCGAGCCTCACCGCTATTCTTTATCCTACCTTCTTTGCGAAAGAACAACTTGTTTCAAATCTTCAAAACGAGCCGTCAGATCATCGAAACGGGCATTGGTGCTTTTTTCAAGCGCTTCAATTCGAGCAGTGGCGTTTTTTTCAAGTGTTTCAATACGAACGTTGAAGTGGCGTTCGTTTTGTTCGAGGCGTTTCTCAAACTGCTCAATAAGTTTGGCGTTTTGCCAACTTATAAAACCACCGGCGCCGAAAATGCTGCCAATTATGGCAAGCACACCCACAACGAATTGGATGATTTCGCGTTTTGCGTAGATGCGCTGCTGTTCTTCAACGGCACTGATTCGATTTTCATGCGCCGTTAAGCGCTCCGCGTAAATGTCAATACTGGCAGTCATCTTTTCTCCGGTTCAATTAGATTGAATTCATCATTCCAATTGCAACATTTAAACTTAGCAAGCTTTTGGCAAAAATTCAAGCGATTTCTTGTGTTGATTGAACGAGCCATTTCACCTGGTCAAACTATAAAACGCCAGCGCCACGCCGAGGCTGCGGCCATTCGCCGTATTGCGTCCGGTGAAAATGTTTTCATAAATGAACGCGACCTCCACACCCTTCTGCAAGCGTACGATCAACTGCGCATGCGCTTTGACATAATCCTCAATCGGGTTCAATGAAAATTGGCTCTGGCTTTTAGTGATGGCGGCTTCCGCGCCGGAGAGCGCGCGCACGCCGTAAATTTGCCCGATCAGCAAACCGAGCTTGCCAAGTCCGAAGCCCGCTTCGAGGGCGAAAGGAATCTCATCAACCGGCGTGCCACTGCGCGCGCGATAGCCGACGTCCAAATTGTAATAAGCCGTGCCGCGCAAAATCGACTGCCCGATCAGCGCGCGCAACTCGAAATCGTTCTGCCCATCGCCGAGCGGCGGCGCGAGCTTCAACGTCGTCGTGTCGGTAGGATAACCCGCGTTGAGTTTGAAGCCCGCCTGCAGCGACGTCACCGCATTTTGATTCGAGAGCAAATAGCGCAGGCCGAGATAAACGTCGCTCCAGCCTTTTGAGCTGCGGTCGAGCATTTTGCCGTTGATCGTCGCCTCCGAGCGAAAGCGCGAATTTTTGTATGGAACCGACCCGACGAACGTCACCAGATCGCTCACGCCGTATTCGAGATAAGCATACGCGCTCCGATCGGTAAAACGTCCGTTGGTGGCAAACGCATTCAGCTTTCCATCTTTAGCATAAACCGCGCGGGCATTGAAGGCAAAACCGCTGAGGCGAAAATAATAATGATCTTTGCGCTGCGTCCACGCGCCGGCAAAGAGGGTTTCGGCGCAAAGCAAAAGCATGAGTATGTATTTGGAAGTCATAAACAAAACTTTTCATGAAAAATCATCGAATTCTTTTTGCGAAATTTTAAAATTGTGCCAGCTTCAATATAGAACAAAATTCTTTGAAAACAAATTTCACGGTATTGATTGTATGCCGTGTTATTGAGATTCTGATTCGTCATCGTCACCGTTTCATTTTGTTTTCAAATCGTCAACTTGAAAACGCCACGCTCAAATTTACGCTCAGCAACAAGGCCGAGCCGGTCGAACACGTGAAGCATATTGTTATTTGCTGGCAAAACGTAAGCAATGAATCCTTCGAAGCCGTTGCTTTTCGCCACGCGGATCAATTGCTGCAGCAGAAAACCGGCAATGCCTTTGCCGCGATAGTTTTCATGAACGACGAACAAAATCTCCAGAAAATTGAAATTCGTTTGGCTCATATAACGGCCAACTGCAATGAGACGCTCCCTGCCGGGCTCGCCAGATTTTGAAAAATCCCTCCGGTGGCCTGTGATTTTTTGATTTATTGCCTTCCAGAAACTCGCATTACGCCGTCCTGCATAAATTTATTGTCAAACAGAGAATTGCGAACAAACCCAACATACCGGAAAATGCAAAAGTCACCTGTGCCATTTGCACGAGACTTGGTATAACATCAAACAGCGCCAAAGGCAGAATGAGAGGCACGACGCGAAAGATGGCCGCGGTGTTTCCCAACCAAAAAGTTGCATCAACTAATTTTGTGCTCGCCACTTTTTTCTTTCCCATAAAACCGGGGATCATGCGCGCGGACATGCCTAAAATCAAATTCGTGATGAATCCCAGCAAGTACAGGTGGCGCGCCGCATCGCTGCTGTGCAGCAGAGAAAATTTTAACAGCACGGAGAGAGCTGATAACATTTCGAAAGCAGCGCCGGGCACGAGCCAGAGGTACGCGGAATAAACCAATCGTTCGAATCGGCCAAATTCGCCGTAATCCGGCAAATTCGGGCGAGTGGGCCGACGATCCGGGCCAGGTTGAAAAATACGATTCACGGTCCACGGCAGCCGGCGTCGCGTGAGCAGATCGAGCTGCCAAACGAACCAGAGGATCACGCCGCATTTTATAATCGCGCCGAGACTTGATATTGCATGAGAAAATTCGGGAATGGCGTTCTGGAGAGGCGGAAGCGTTGGAATGATTTGGAGACAGAACGCCGATAAATAAACGAAAGCCGTCGCGCGCACCGGCCAGCCGGGCGCGGACAGGCGAAGATAAAGGGGAAACATTCGAACTGAAAACGCGAAGGCGACTGGCAAGAGAATCAAACCAATAAATGTTTGAATGGCAAATTCATTCCATCCTTGATCGATAACGACGGCTCGGCGCAGGGCCATTTGAATGAGCAGGAAAAAATTGAGGCTGGCGTAGATTATCCAACCACTCAACAGCATAAGAAAAAAAGGTGCGACTTGCGCCATGGCGGGGCGCATGCCTAAACTTTTGACACGGCGAATAATTCCGGCAAGCAACGTGAGGTAAATAACAATGCCAAGCCACTCCGATAATCCGGAGACGGCAACCAGCCAGTTTACATAAACAAAACCGGCGCGGTCGACTAAATAGGGCAATATGCTGTGGCCGAGGCTTCGCAGCAGCAGGCCGAGGGCAATCAACCATAAAATTCTATCGAGCCATTTCGGTTGGGCAATGGGCACGCCCGCAAGTCGAGGAATGAAATGGAGGCTGATGCCGATGATAAACAAGCCCACCCAGCCAACGAGCTGCACGTGGCCGTGAATTTGAATGAAGCTGTAGAACCCTTGTCCGAGCGGAAAGTCGAAGCCGATGACGAATGATAAATGCGCGCCGATGGCAAAGCCTAAAAACAGCGCCGTTGCCAATGCCACCCGGATATAATCAATTTGAAATTCCGCTTGTTTAATATCAGGCACAGAAGCAACTGGGATGGTCATTATTTTTCATTCACCGAGGGTCTTTTTCCAGATATGAATTAGGTTTTATATTTGCCGCGCGTGTCTTGCACGATTCTCATCAAGCCACGCAAAAGGCCGATAAAAGTCGCCAGCCATGTCGCGAGCGCGAGATAAATGAAGCCATGGGGGATGATCACGAGAAAAGGCAAGTCCAACGCGGCGGCGAGGCGAATAGTGCAGACCGTGTACATGCCGAGCGGAAACACCATGCCCCAATATTGCGGATCATATTCAAAAGGAAATTTTTTGTAAACATGGCGCCAGATGCCGAGAATGAACAAAAGCGGAATCCACCACGTGCCGGCGGCCCAGAAAAAAAGCGTGAAGCCTTTCACAAATGGCAGCAATTCCTCGAGCAGGCGCCATTGCGAGGCGTTGAGCATGAGCGTGGAGCCGGCGAGTGTGGTGATTGCGACGGCCCCCATGTTGATCCAATAGGGCGGTGTCAACGCGGCGGTGTTGAGCTCGAGAAACGTGAAGCGATAAAAGATCAAGGTGATGATGCTGAGATAAAGCATGCAGCCGAGCAAAAACATGCAAACGCAAAAAAAGAGCACGAGCTCACGCCGGTCAACGAAATGCGGCGCTAACATGACACCGAGCACGCAAAGTGATTGCGTCGCGACGGCGGCAATGAGCCACGCGCCGTTGATGCCGGCTTCCAACTTTGGTTTGTTTTCGCGCACGATGACGGCGGTGAGGAAAGCGTACATCACCAACAGCCAAAGCGCAATGCCAAGCAGCCAGAGCGCTTTGGCGACGGCATGATTATTTGCAACGACGATCAATTGGCTGCCGAGCACGCAGGTTCCGGCGGTGAAGGTGAAAAAGCCGGGGCCGCGGCCGTGGCTTTTCAAATCTGAAATTACTTTCGGAAAAAACAGCGCGAGTCGCAGCGCGGTGAGCAGCCACAAGATGACGTAAGCCGCCGCGTTCAGCGCCAGCAACAGGCGAGCGAGGAACTTCATCTCCAGCAAAAAAGCGGCAATTGAGATGATGCCGGTTGCCATCACGAGGGCGAAATAGCCGGGGAAAAAATCGGCGAGGCCGGCGCGCAGGCGCGGCAGCAGCGGATTATTTGTCGAGGCCATGAAGATACCAAAGCAGGCCGGGATTCAACAACAGGCAAACGAGGCTGGTCAAGGCGCCGGGCCAGAGCGTGGAAGTATCGCCGCCGAGAAAAGCATTCATCGTGGCGGTGAACAGCCAGAGCTGCAGGATGATGATGGTCGCCACGATAAAGAGAATGCCGGTGGCGATGGTCATACGCTGGCTGCGCGCGAAACGGGAGCGATTTGGCATAATGGTTTATAGAAAAATTTTTTAAGGCAAAACTATTACGGGCAAAACAATTTAAAAACAAAATCAAATAGTTTTGCCCTAAATCGTTTTGCCTTTGGTCGTTCGGTTACGGCTGTTGCCGCGTTACGGATAATGAGTCACACGGTTCTCTCCTCGATGCCGGTCGCGAAAATTTTGCCGTCGCGCACTTCCAGCTTGATGCGCGCCAACGGCCGGCGCGGCGGGCCCGCCAACGGTCGGCCGTTCATCAAATCGAAAATGCCGTTGTGGCAAGGGCAGTGCAGTTCGCCTTTTTCAACGCGCGGAATCACGGGACAAGTCAAGTGCGTGCATTGCTGCTCATAGGCGACGAAAGTTTTTTCATCCACGCGCACGAGCAGGCGGGCCGGGCTGTTCGCCGGATATTTGAACAGGCGCGAGCCGCCGATGGGAATATCTTCCACGCGCGCGATTTCCAGCGCCAGCGGCGCTTTTTTTTGGCGAAAGAAATTGTGCAGCAGAAACCAAAACTGGCCGGCCGTGAAAGCGCCGCTGGTAAGCAGCAGGAATTTGATAAATTCGCGGCGGAAGATGTATTGATCTTGCGGCCAGTCAATGGGAAAATCCTGCCGCCAGCGCGGCTGCGATTCATGCGGCCGGCCATCGGGCGCCGCCGAGAGCTGTTCGGATTTTATTTCGTTCATGACATCGTCTCTTCGATATATAAATTCGCCAGCAGGGGATCGGCGCTCATGTCTTGCGGCGCGGGCGCGAGATTGAGCGCGGTGCTGACATTGATGAGATTCAGCGGCTGCGCCCGCAATGCATGCAAATCACCGGCACGGTTTGCGGCGAAAGCGCGCGGTCGAGGTAATCGAGCTGGATCATCGAATGGCCTTTGTGCGTGTCGCATTCGGTGCAAGCCTGTACGCACGCTTGACAACCGATGCAGCGACCGGGGTCGACGAAAAATTCCATTTCGGCAGGGACGGGCAAGGTGCTTCTCCTTTCTAGCTATAACACATACAACGGCAAAACGATTTGGAGCAAAACTATTAAAGCGTGACTATTTATCTATTCAATTCAGCTGAGTATTGTCGAAATCAATAGTTTTGCCCTTAATAGTTTTGTCATAATTTTTCATCTGGGTTACGTTTTGCGCACGCGCACGGCGCAGACTTTGTATTCCGGGATTTTGGAAATGGGATCCTGCGCCGCAATCGTAAGCTGGTTGATGCTTTGGCGGCCGGCCCAATGATACGGCACGAAAATCGTATCCGGCCGGATGGTATTCACCACCTGCGCACGCAAGGTGATTTCGCCGCGGCGCGATTCCGCCGTCACCCAATCACCGTCGGCGACGCCCAACTTCTCCGCCAACCTCGGATGCATCTCGAGGCGCGGCTCGGGATAATGATCCACCAACGGGCCGATGCGCCGCGTTTGCGTGCCAGAAAGAAACTGGCTCACCACACGGCCGGTGGTGAGAATGATGGGATAGGCCGCGTCCGTTTCTTCCGCCGGCGGCGTGTAAGGCGTGAGGTTGAAACGCGCTTTGCCATCCGGAAAATAAAATGGGCCCTGGCCTTTGGCGATGGGATTCCACGAGCCGGGTTCGAATAAGCGCGGCGTGCCGGGATGATCTTCGCTGGGACACGGCCAGAACACGCCCTGCTGCTCTTCAATTTTTTCGTACGTGATGCCGGAATAATCCGCAATGCCGCCTTTCGAGGCCGTGCGCAGCTCGTCAAAAATCTCGCGCGGACTGTTGAAAGTGAAACCCTTCTCGCGCCCAAGTGCTTTGGCAATATCTTGAATGATGCGCCAATCTTGCCGCGCTTCGCCGGGACACTCGACCGCTTGGTTGATTTTGATCACGCGGCCTTCCGCTGAGGCCACCACGCCTTCGTCTTCTTCGTGCAACGAACCGGGCAGCACGACGTGCGCGTAGCGCGCGGTTTCGCTCATAAAGAAATCGATGACCGCATAAAACTCGAGCTTCTCCAACTGCGCGCGCACAAAGTTATTGTCGGGCAACGAGACCAGCGGATTGAAACAAATGCTGAGCAGGCCTTTGATCTCGCCGCGGTCGATCTTGCGAAAAATTTCGTAAACGTCAACGCCGGAATGCGGCAGCTCCTCGGGATTGACGCCCCACACGCTTGCAATGTAAGCGCGATGCTCGGGATTTTCGATATCGCGCTGGCCGGGAAGCTGATCGCATTTCTGGCCGTGCTCGCGGCCGCCCTGGCCATTGCCTTGTCCGGTGATGGTGGCATAACCGCAATGCTCGCGGCCAATGCGGCCCGAGGCCAAAACCATGTTGATCACACTCATCACGTTTTGCACGCCATGGCTGTGATGCTCGATGCCGCGCGCGTGCATGAGAAAGCTGGTCTTGGCCTTGCCCCACCATTCTGCCGCCTGGCGAATCGCCTTTTCCGCAATGCCGGTTACTTGCGCGGTGCGCGAGGGTGTCCATTCTTTTACGTTCGCTGCCAGCGCTTCGAAGCCAACGGTGGAGTTGTTGATGAAATCATGATCGAGCCAATCATTTTCGATCATCAAGTGCAAGATGCCGTTGCAGAGCGCGACGTCGCGGCCGGGCTTGATCGGCAAGAAAAGATCGCAGGTGCGCGCCATGGGCGTAATGCGCGGATCGACGACGATGATTTTGGCGCCGTGCTCGCGCGCCTGCCACACGTAGTCGGTGGTGATAGGCGCGCACTCGGCAATGTTAGCGCCGCTCACCCACACCACTTCCGCGCCGAGAATGTCGCTCCACGGATTGGCCGCGCGATCGATGCCGAAAGATTTTTTATTGCCGGCGGCCGCGCTCACCATGCACAGCCGGCCGTTATAATCGATGTAGCGCGTGCGCAAAGCCACACGCGCGAATTTGCCCATCAAGTAAGCTTTCTCCGTGGTGAGACTCGCGCCGCTGAGAACGGCAAAAGCGTCGTTGCCGTATTGCGCTTGAATGCGGCCGATTTCATTGGCGACGCGGCCAATCGCCTGCTCGTAGGCCAGCGCTTTGAAACCGCCGGGCGAAGAGGCCTCGCGCTCATGCGCGTGCAGCAAGCGGTCGGGATGGCTGTTCTGCAGATAACGTTTCACGCCTTTGGGACAGAGCTTGCCCTGATTGAAAGGAAAATCATAACGCGGCTCAATGCCAACGACGCTGTTATCTTTGACTTTCAAGATCATGCCGCATTGTTGGCCGCAAAAACAACAGTGCGTCGCCACCAACTTGTCTGGCATCACGCCGGTATCCATGTGCAATATGGTGGGATAAGCCAGCGTGGGGCCAAAAGGATCAGCGGCGCGGGTGAGTTCGGAAATGGCTGAATTCATGAGACGCGCATCTTTCAATGTGAAAAATCCATTGCCGTTAATTCGTTTGTTTGATTTTTCTCGTGTATTTGCCAGCGCGACATTCGAAAAGCAGAATGATTATTTGACAGAATAATTTTTTATCATTTTCTACTTTGTTATGCATGAAAATTTTTGGCGTCTTCTTCACCCAGCGGGCCTTCGTTGAGGCCGGGATTGGCATAAACCGGCATAGCCGGGGCGCGGCCATTGCCCTCACTCACGACGCCACCGCGTTCTTCCTGCCAAAATTTTCCCTGCGCCAGCGCAATCAGCGCGCGCCGGCACGGCGGGCAGATCCATTGATAGTGCTCGATCTCCGTGCCGGGCATTTCATATCGATAACCCAATTCGCGCTCGGTCTGAATCAAATCTTCGACATGCATAAGAGAAGAGAACGGTGTACCGCAACGCCGGCAATTCGCCGCGGTTTCGCGTTCTCCCACTTCTTTGTAAAACCGCACGCCAAGCTGTGCCGGCCGCTGAAAGATGTGAAAAAATTTTCCGAACGGCAGCCAGAGAAAAGTGCCGATGACGGTGATGGCATGAAGAATGGCGATGAAATCATAGGCATAGCCTTTCATCCACGTGTAGCTGGCGGTGAGCATCAAGCCGGTGAGGCTTACGGCAAAGAGCAGGGCGAGCGGCACGAAATCTTCGGAAAAAATTTGCAGCGCAGCCGCGCTCTCGTCGCGCATGCGCCGGCGCATGGCCAGCATCACGCCGGCGATGACGAGCACGGAAGCCCACACCAATCCATGAAAGGTGAAAAAGGCGAAAATAGAATTGACCGGAAAACTGAAAGCGGGAAAGCCGAAGACGTGCGTTTGGTACCAACCGATTTTGCCGGGTACCGATTCAAAGTGCAGCCAGCCAAAAACGAGCGGGAAGGTGATGAGAACAGCGATAATGCAGCCCCACATGATGAGCAAATGCGTCATCCCGCGCAGACGGCCACGCGCGAGAATGAAACGGTTCAACAAAATGTCATTGCCAACGTGCTTGAGCCAGACGCCGGCATTGCGGCCGCGATAACCTCTTTTGAAAAACGTCTGCCAACCGCGCTTCCAATACATTGCCGTGGGCGGCCGCTGCAGCCACATATTGTAACGATAGACCAGGCCGAAGGTGGCAAACAAAATGGCGACGGTGTAAGCCGCCAGCGCCGCGTCAAAATGGGATAAATTGCGCGAGCCAAGCCAAATCAACGCGGCCAGCGCCAGCGTCACGAGTAATCCCCATGCCATCGCTTTCCGAACTTCCTGCCGCATGATGCTCTCCGCACAGATCAAATTGATTTTGAACGACCACGATGAAACAATATAATAAATTTTCAGCGCCTATTCAAGTTTTCATGTTGTTTTAAAATCGAATCGCCAACTTGAAAACGCCATCCTCAAATTTGCGTTCAGCAACAAGTCCGAGCCGGTCGAACACGTGCAGCATGTCGGTATTTTCCGGCAAAACATACGCAATGAATCCTTCAAAGCCGTTGCTTTTCGCCACGCGGATCAATTGCTGCAGCAGAAAACTCGCAATGCCTTTGCCGCGATAGTTTTCATGAACCACGAACGCGATCTCCGGAAAATTAGAATTTGCGCTGCTCATATAGCGGCCAACCGCAATCAGGCGCTCTCTGCCGGTCTCGCCAATCACCCCGACAAAGGCCAGCGAATTTTTGTAATCGACATTCACCAGATATTGCGCTTTGTCATGATGCATGGTTTTGATCATGCCGTGATAGCGCATGAAGACGGTTTCTTCGTTGTGCGAATAAAAAAAGTCCTGCAGCATGCGCTCGTCAGTCGGCTTGATCGGGCGGAAAAGAATCGGCCCCGTGTCTTTGAATGATTGGGTCGTCTCGTATTGCTGCGGATAGAGGCGGCCGATGGTTTCGAGCTTCTGATCCGGATAAACGTAATGCCGCGCTTTCATAGCGTCCAAAAGCTCGGCGCGAAAATCCGGATGCGCGATGTTGATCAGCTCGAGACTGCGCTGGCGCACGGACTTGCCGTACAAGTAAGCGATGCCGTACTCCGTCACCACATAATGCACGTCACCGCGCGAGGTGGTCACGCCGGCGCCGCGATTCAGTTCAGCCACGATGCGTGAAAGCGTGCCGTCTTTTGCAGTCGAGGGCAGCGCGATGATCGGTTTGCCGCCGGCGGAGCGCGCCGCGAATGAAATCCACCTGCCCGCCGATGCCGCTAAAAAAGCGATGGCCGAGAGAATCCGCGCACACCTGGCCGGTCAAATCCACTTCCAGCGCCGAATTGATCGCGACCATTTGCTGATTGCGGCTGATGATGAAAGGGTCGTTTGTATAAATCGACGGATGAAATTCCACGCCGGGGTTGTCATGCACGAAATCGTAAAGCGGCTTCGATCCCATGACAAAACTGGTGATGATTTTGTTGCAGTGCAGCGTTTTTCTTCTACCATTGATCACGCCTTTTTTAACGAGCGGCACGACGCCGTCGGAAAACATTTCAGTGTGAATGCCCAAATCATTTTTGTCGCCGAGCATTCTGAGCACGGCTTCGGGAATGCTGCCGATTCCCATTTGCAGCGTTGAGCCGTCGGAAATCAATCGCGCAATATGAGCGCCGATTTGGAGGGCGACTTCGTCCGGCTCAGAGGGTTTGAGCTCGAGAATCGGCTCTGCACATTCCAGCAAATAATGAATCTGGCTCACGTGCAAAAAACCATCGCCCAATGTTCTCGGCATGTGTGGATTGACTTGCGCCACAATGAAGCGCGCCACTGCCGCGGCAGACTTCACCACATCCACGCTCACGCCGAGGCTGCAATAACCCTGCGCATCCGGCGGCGAAACTTGAATGAGCGCCAGATCAACCGGCAACTGCCCGCGCTCGAATAAATTCGGCAGCTCGGAAAGAAAAATCGGCGTGTAATCCGCCTCGCCCATCATAGCCGCTTCCCGAACATTCGATCCGATGAAAAAAGCGTTGTGCCGAAAATTATTGCGATATTTGGAATCGACATAATCGGAACGACCGGCGGTTAAAAGATGGAAGATTTCGGCATCGGCAAAATAATGGGCGTTCTCGACGAGCTGCCGAACCAGTTCTTGCGGCTCGGCGCAACCGGAGCCGATGAAGATGCGGCTGTTAAGTGGAACTTGCGGCAAAATTTCCGACAATGAAGCAATGGTTTTCGGAGTAGACATCTTGGTTGCTCAATGATTATTAATGCAAAACGACATAACAGCAAATTTATAAAACTGTCGAATAAACCGTGAAACTTCGATTTACCAAAAACGCCTCATTCAGCGCAGACCAAAGAAAATAAAACAAACGATGGCGCCAACGAGGCACATGGACAATCCCCAAGCGAGCATCCAGTGAAACAGCGCGTTGCGATTTTCGCTCTCTGCAGCATTCGCAATGCACAACGCGCCGAGCGTTGATAGCGGCGAAACATCGACGAGATGCGCGCCGACGTTAATCGAATAAGCAATCGCCAATGGATCACCGCCGCCGAGTTTCTCGATCAGTTTGGGAATCGCCGATAAGAATGCGGGCATGACGACAAAAGATGAGCTGCTGTAAACTGAAATCACGCCGGTGACAAACGCGATCACGGCGGGGATCGTGGTGGCGCTGGAAAATTCCGCCAGCATGTTGGTGAATAAATCGATCCCGCCGGTTTTGTCGATGAGCGCGATGAGCATCGTCGCGCCGGAAACCATCAGCAGCGTATGCCAGGGAATCGCCTGAATCGCCGCTTTTTCATCAGCCGCGTTCGATAATGATAACATCATCACGCCGATGAAAGCGCCTAACGTGACATCGATTTTAAAAAGAACAACGCTCGCCACCAGCGCCGCGATAACTCCCAAAGTTAATTTCTGTTTTGCATCGAAGGGGTCAATCTTTTGTTGAAGGTTTTCATCTAATGCTGCCGCTCTCTTTGTGAACAGCTTCAGTCCACCCAATGCGAAATAACCGGCGAACGCCACAAAGGATTGCGCCAATAACGTGTTGAAATAGTTTTGCCATGCAAAGCCGTCAAGCCCAATTTTAGACATGAGATCATTGGCGATGATGCCGGTCGGCGCGAATGGCGAGAAGGTTCCGGCGTTTGCTCCATTGCAAACCATGATCGCCATCAGGAAAGCCGAGATGCCGGCCCTGCCCGCAACCGCCATCGCCACCGGTGCCAGCAACGCCGTTGCCGCGATATTGCCGGGGCCAATCGATGATATAATGAGAGCGAGCGCAAAGAAGATCATGGGAATGAGGCCGGCATTGCCGCGCGCCAGCTTGATTGACAGCTTGGATAGCTTATCCAAAGTGCCATTCACTTGGGCTTGCGAAAAAAGCAGCGTGATGGCGACGAGAGTCAAAAACATGCCGGTAGGGAACCCCGCAATAATTTCCTGAATTTTCAACCCACCCAGCAAAACGCCAATGATGAACGCCAAAGCGATGGATAAAAGCCCGACGTTGAGACGAGTGAAGCTGCTAATCAGAATAGCGATTAACAGCGCCAGCAATGAAACCAGTGGAAGATTCAAGCGCGTTCTCTTTTATTGTTGTGTGAAGTCGGACTTGCGCCGAGGATCTTTGCTGTTAAGAAAAATTTCATTGCGCAAGTCCGACTTCGCTCATTCACTCATTCGTCAGAATAACTTTCAAAGCGCGTTCCTGCGCCGCATTGCCAAAGGTATCGTAGGCTTGCATAATTTCGCCCAATTTGAAACGATGCGTGATCAACTGCTCCGGTTGCAGCCGGCCCGCGACAACGGTTTTCAACAGCAACGGGGTCGTCACGGTATCGACGAGACGGGTCGTCAGCGTGATGTTATGCGCCCAAAGTTTTTCCAAACGCAGCTCGACGCTTTTGCCGTGAACGCCGACGTTGGCAATGTGTCCGCCGGCAGCGACAATCGCCTGGCAAATATCAAAAGTCGCCGGAATGCCAACCGCTTCGATAGCCGCATCAACGCCTTTGTTCTTGGTCAACGCCATTACTTTCTCAACGGCCTTGCCGTCGCTGCTGTTAACCACTTTTGTCGCGCCGAATTTTTTGGAGACGGCGAGACGATTTTCATCGATATCGATCATGATGATTTCCGCCGGCGCGTAAAATTGCGCCGTGAGCAGAGTCGCCAATCCAATCGGGCCGGCGCCAACGATAGCCACCGTGTCGCCGGGCTTGACTTGCCCATTGAGAACGCCGCATTCAAATCCGGTGGGAAAAATATCACTCAACATCACCAGCGCTTCTGCATCGGTGTTGTCGGGAATGCGATAGAGGCTGGTATCCGCAAACGGAATTCTAACGTACTCCGCCTGCGTTCCGTCGATGGTATGGCCGAGTATCCAGCCGCCGTGTTCACAATGAGAATACATGCCCTTTTTACAAGCCTCACATTTGCCGCACGAGGTAATGCACGAAATCAAAACCCTGTCGTCGCTGCGAAAATTCGATACGGCTTTGCCGGCTTCGACGACGACACCAACGCCTTCGTGACCGAGAATGCGGCCTTTCGCCACGGTCGGCACATCGCCTTTCATAATGTGCAAATCAGTTCCACAGATGGTGGTTTTGGTGATTTTGACGATAGCATCGGTTTCGGCTTTTATTGCCGGTTTGGGCATTTCTTCCCAGGCGCGTTTGCCGGGGCCGTGATAGACGAGAGCTTTTATGATAAAATTCTCCTTTCATTCATTGAGGTGATTGAGGTGAAGTCGGACTTGCGCGCGACGATTTTTCTAAATTAACAAAATCCCACGGCGCAAGTCCGACTGGCTTTATTGCTTTACATCGCCGCCATCTTTTTCAGCAGATCGACGGTGCGTTTGGAATAGCCCCATTCATTGTCATACCACGTGATCACTTTCACAAAATTGCCGTCCATCACGCGCGTGGAGGTCGCGTCAAAAATGCTCGAGGCCGGATTGCCGACGACGTCTGATGAAACGATCGGGTCTTCACAATATTCCAAATAACCTTTGAGCGAGCCGGCTGCCGCGCTTTTCATGACGTTGTTGATTTC
>Ga0247727_10012687_pt1 | contig 14394 bp, 11 predicted proteins | sample WisWelCaveWW1625_FD_202498 | JGI IMG/M metagenome (GOLD analysis project Ga0247727, IMG submission 202498) | Biofilm microbial communities from Wishing Well Cave, Virginia, United States - WW16-25 | ecosystem: Environmental > Aquatic > Deep subsurface > Groundwater > Cave microbial mat | place... | reverse complement strand
CCTAGTCGAACGGCGTAAAAACATTTTGTTCGTCCCTTGTCTTAGCATACCCAAGTACTATCCCTAAAGCCACTTACGCGTGGGTGCCCGGCCTGCGCCACCCCTGCAGCCAAACAGGGGTTTCATGCTAAACGCACTGAACGGTTCTAAGTAGGTCAACCTACGTCCTCCACTTTGAGGAGCGCAGCCGTCCCAGGGGAGGGTGCTCGGCCACCAATTCCAGATACGGTCTTTGCAGCCTGGCCTTCAGGCGAGGTTTTATGAACCTGGGCGAAATCCGTTCTAGATGGCCGGATACATCCACCAAGAAATCAATCTTACCTTTGTGGCTGCCGTCGCCAACAAGGTCGCGCCTGTTGTAGTCCTTCAGGCTCCTACGTCTCAGTAGGCTCCGGACGAGTTTCTCTTCTTCGATCTTCCCTTCCCAATCGCCTTCGTAGTCCAGAATTTCGAGCAAGAACCTCGCGCTATCCCGATACGTGGTCGTGGTGATGGCGTCCACTTCGTAAAGGATTCGCGCTTCAGCGCCGCGAAATGCGTAGGGTATCACGTAGCTATCCTCGGCTAACTCCGCGAGCAGCCGCCGCACTTTGTCTTTGGAAAAACCAAGGGCTTGCCTGATGCGTTCCTGGGTCGCCCCCAGAGATTGACTCTGGAGTATGAGAACGCAGTAGATAATCCGAGCGCGATCCTGGTCCAACTGAGCGTGTACTCTCTTCCGGCGCTGAGCCTGTCGGTTCACCAAGTTCCGCGTCCTCAATGAATCTGCAACCTATCTGCATACAAAATGAACGCTAAGTGTGCCATTCAGCCTGCTACTCTGTCAAGCGACATACGTCAAAAAAAGAGGATTATTCGGGTTGCGGCGGAGGGGCGCGGTCATGGCCTCTTGCCGAAAGTGTCACGCGCCTTACTTGTTGATCTAGCTGGGCGAAGAAAAAGCAAAATGATTGAACGGCATGAGCTGTCAAGAACTAGGTTGGACACCGCACGTCGATCCCGCGCTAGCGCCGCCAGACGAGCTTGAACTTGTAAGTTGACGCGCCGCCTTTGTCGTCCTGGATGCGGACTTTGGCGGTGAACTGGTTGCCGGCGTTGGGCCACTCGAGCAGGCGCACCGAGCCGCGGCCCTCGATGTCCTCGAGCCGGACTTCCTCCATCTCGACGGCCGGCAGGGGCTGGGAAAAGCGGTAGCGGACCTCGTCCATAGGCCGGCCGGAGAGGTACTCCACTTCGATCCGGTCGCCGTGGACGTGCAGGTAGAGGCTGCCGTCGGCCCGGCCGCGAAACTCCAGTTGCCCGCGCCGGTCCTCGAGCTTGTACTTGGGTTTGTCGGAGGGAGGCGACAGCGGGATGCGCTCGCCGCCGGCCGGCTGCGGCGCGGGACGCGGCGCCGTCCCCGCGGCGGCGGTCACCGGGCCGCGGCCGCCGGCGGTCTCGAGATAGGGGTTGAAGATGTAGTCGAGCGCGAATGGCGAAGGGAACCGGAGGCTGACCGAAGCGCTGTAGGCCGGATCGAGGCCCAACTGGCCGGCGGCTAGCAAGCGCCGCCGCAGCGCCGGCGCGTCCTGCCAGGCCCAGAAGGGGCGGGCTTTGTTGGCCAGGAACTTGCGTCCCAGGAACGCGCCGGGCAGCTCGTCGGCGGCCGCCGGGGGGCGGTTTCCGGCCGGAATGTAGCGGAAGTACTCATCGAAGGTCCGGCTCGCGCCGCCGTCGCGCGAGGCGGCCCTCGGCCAGAAGTGTTCCGCGGCCGCCAGCAGCTCGTAGGTCACGTCGCGATCGTTGGCGTGCAGCGGGCGGCCGGCGGCGCCGCCGTAGCGATAGAGGACGCCGCTCGACGCCGTGAACTCCATCCGCTCGACCGAGAAACGGGATCGCTGCGGGTCGGCGCCGCTCGAGACGCCGTGAGCGCCGGACTCGACGAAAACCACCGGGTGCGAGTCCCGCCAAAGTTTGACTTCTCCGTCGAGGGCGCGCGCGCCTTCGCGGATCCGCGAGTCGGCCGTATAGGAGTGGGCCCGGTCGCCGGCCAGGGTCTCCATCGCCTGCACGCGGCCGTGGCGGCTGCCATCCTTGCGCACGGTCAGGATCACGCCCGTGCTGTCGTTCTCGTGGCAGGCGTCGGGGCCGCATTGGTCCGAGTAGTCGCGGGGATAAAAGAAGTTGTAGACCAGGAAATAGTGGGTGGCCGTTTCCGTGGCTGCGTAATACACATAGGCCTGCGAGCTGCCCTCGGGGAGGTTGTCCCAGTTGTTGTCGCCGCGCCAGTCGCCGTCGTAGTCGAAGCGCGCCAAAAAGTCGGCTTTGGGCTGGAACCAGGTTTCCTGGCAGACCAGCGGGGCGTGGTGCTCGGCCAGGGCGCGATAGAAATCGCGCGATCCCCTTTCGGCCCCGAACGAGGTGGTCTCTCCGGGGCGGAACGAGGGCGCCGCGTGAGTGACCTCGATTTGCGCCTGCGCCTGGCGTTGCCCCAGCCGGGCCTCGACTGTGTAGCGGCCGGCGCGCCCCGGAGCCGTGTACAGAACGGCGTCTCGCAAACTGGAGTCTCCACCGACGGGACCGAACGGCTTCGAAATCCAGCCCCCCTCGGCATCCAGAACACGGAACGCGGCGGCCGCGTCGAGCGACCGGACCGGCCGCGGCGTTGCCGCGCCGTAACCGCGCAACTGAATGACGGCCGTCTCGTAGGGCCGGAGTCTTTCTCGTCCCGGCTGGACGCGCAGCTCCAAGCGGCCGCCGGGAGCTTGGCGAGCCGCGGCCGACCCTAAAAGGACGAGAGAGGCTGCGATGGTTCGGCGCAACGGAGTAGGCGCGCCGGTTCGCCCCGGCGCAGCACTCCATCTGACAACACTCCGAGCGCCTAAGGCAAGAGTCGCGGCCTACTTGAGGAGCTTCTTCGCCCGGGAATAGGCCGCCGCCAGCTCCTTGGCCACTTTTTCGGCCACATCGGCGCTGGAGCCGCGGTACTTGGCTCCCCGGCTTTCCTGCGTGGTCGACCAGAGCACGTCGCCGTCGCGGGCCACCAGCCGGAGCGCGGCGGCCGCTTCGTGCTTGCGCTCCCGCGAATAGTTTCCGTCGGTGACGGCGATGCCGCCGGCGCGCAGTTCCTCGCGCGAGGAGCGGGTCTCGCTGAAGATCAGGTCCTCGGCCGAGCCGCGCAGGAAAGCGTCGGCGCGCTCTTCATCTTCGGTGACGATGAACAGGCGCGTGCGGTGCAGCGCGGCGATCAGCATGTCGCGGATGTGCGCGGCGACGTTGCCGCCGCCCAGCCGGTCGACGTAGACCCGCCGGACGGCCAGCAATTGCCGGGCGTGCTCGCGATCGATCTCGCCCGACGGGACAGGCGGGGAACCTTCCTGCGCGGCGGCCGCGGCCCACAGGCATAACACCAGGCGTCGCACGCTCAGTTCCTCCCGGCCTTGCGGGCCTCGTCGTCCTGGTACTCGATCTTCTTGCCGGTGCGGGCTTCCAGGCTGGCGAGCGTGGCGCGGACGAGGTCCTTGCCCAGTTCTAATACCATCGCCTGCTGGCGGCCCTCCTCGTCGAGGAAGCTGAGGGTCAGGAAGTGACGGCGCTTTTTCGAGAGCAAGGCGAAGGGGGCGAGCGCCAGCGTTACGAACGCGAGGGCCACGGCCGTGCCCACGCGCCGCCCGACCTTCTGGCCGTACTCGAGAAAGTTCACCTGGTCGTAGGGGATAGCGAGGCGTCCGCCTTGGTAAGCGAACACGAAATGCTGCTCATCGGTGGTGGCCACGGCTCCTTCGGTGTTGACGGCCGGCGCGGCGAGGGTGCCGCCGCGATAGGCCGCCTTGTGGCTGGGGATGCCGCCCAGCAGAGCCGGCGAAGTGACATTCGCTAAAAGGACCGCCACCATGAAAAAGCAAAGCCTTTTCATGGGCGTCTCTCCGCGAAGATTTGGCTGCTGGACCTATTATCCCCGGGCGGGCGGCGAAAGGCAATAGCAGCTAGCGCCGCCCGCCCGGATAAAAGAAGGCCGCTTCCGGCGACCCCTTCTGACACCTGACTCCTGACTTCTGACGGCCACACGCCGAAAATTCACGCTCCTGTTGTGCCCCGGGCGACCGAAGAGAGTATCGAGGTCCGCGTTTTCTACTAAGGGGAGAACCGCGATGCGCATCATCACCATTCTTCTGTTGTTGCTGACCCTGAGTGCGATGGCTGCGGCTCAGACCACCGGGGCAGGCGTGGTAGGCACCATCACCGACCCGGCGGGCGCCCTGCTGGCCGGAACCAGCCTGCAAATCCGCAATACCAAGACTGGGGCGACCTGGGCCTTGACCACCGATGCGGCCGGGCGCTTTCGGGCGCCGTTGCTGCCTCCCGGAGAGTATGAGCTGTCGGTTTCGGCGGAGGATTTCGTTCGCGCCGGCGAAGCCATTCTGGAAAGAATCCAGCTCACGGTGGGCGACGAAGCGCGGATTAATCTGGCGGTGTCTCTGGAGCCGAACGGCCCGACCAAAGGGCGCTTCGTGGCGCGGATCAACTTGACCTCCGGCGCCCTGAGCGGCCTGGTCGACGACCACGTGATCCGCGACCTGCCTCTGAACGGCCGCTCGTTTCAGCAGTTGGCGCTGCTCCAGCCTGGGGTGACGCTCTCGCGGAGCTCCGGCAACGACCCCAACGGTGGCCGCATGCCCAAGATCACCATTAACGGCACGCGTCCGGAGTTAAGCAGCTTCCTGCTGGACGGAACCGACATCAACGATGTGTTCAGCAAGACCCCCGGCCTGGTGGCGGGCGTGCTTCTCGGGGTGGAAGCGGTGCGGGAGTTTCGCGTCATGATCAATTCCTACTCGGCGGAGTTCGGGCGCGCCGCGGGCGGGGTGGTGCACGCCGTCACCCGGTCCGGCGAGAACCAGTTTCACGGCTCCGCCTTCGAGTTCCTGCGCAACTCCCGCCTGGACGCCAAGAATTTCTTCGACCCGCTGGGGGACCCCGTTCCGCCGTTCAAGCGCAACCAGTTCGGGGCCGCGCTGGGCGGACCGATCCGCCGCAATCAGACTTTCTTCTTCGCCACTTTTGAGTCCCTGGTGGAGCGCCTGGGCATCACCGGAGTGACCGCCGTGCCGGACGCCGATGCGCGGCGCGGCGTTTTGCCCAATCGCACCGTGACGCTTCATCCCAGCATTCCCCGCTACCTGGATCTTTTCCCGCTCCCCAACGGAGCGCCGCTGGGAGGCGGGGCGGCCCAATACCTGTATTCCCGCTCGCAGCCGACCGCGGGTCACCTGTTGCAGGGGCGAGTCGATCATCGATTCTCGGCGAAGAACAGCCTGTTCGGGCGCTATACGATCAGCCCGGGCGAGGTGCAGCGACAGCCCGCCACCCGGCCCCCCCTGGGCTACATACAAGAGCGATCCAGCAACCAATACGTAACGCTGGAGCACCAGTACGCGCACTCGGCCGCCACCTTGCATACCGCTCGCCTGGGCTTCAACCGCTCCGTCCAGGAGGCCTACAACGTACGCACTGCAGACATCCCCGCCGCGCTCTCCTTCATTCCGGGGGCGCCGTTCGGCTTCTTCTCGATTGCCGGCGTGGTCAACGACGTGGGCGGGGAATGGCGGCTGCCCCGCTTGGATCGCCTTAACACCTTCCAGTGGGAGGACACGCTGCTGGCGAGCCGGGGCCGCCACGCCTTACGGCTGGGGTTCAAGGGTGAACGATTCCAATACAACTCGCAGTATGTCACCCAGCTCGGCGGAGTCCTGGCGTTCGCCAGCCTGGAGAACTTTCTTCAGGGAATCGTGCAAAGCGCCGACGCTGTGCTGCCGGGGCAAGTGGATCCGGATCGCGGCTTTCGCCAGACGCTGTGGGGGTTCTTCGTTCAGGATGACGTGCGGCTGAAATCAAATCTCACCGTGAACCTCGGATTGCGCTACGAGTTCACCACCGTGCCAACGGAAGTCAACGGCAAGCTGGCCAACCTGCGGCATATCACCGATCCGGCGGTCACCCTCGGGAATCCCTGGTACTCGAATCCGTCCCGGCTCAACCTGGCGCCGCGCGCGGGTCTGGCGTGGGACCCGTTGGGGGACGGCACGACCGCGGTCCGGGCGGGATTCGGGCTGTTCCACGACCCGATCCTGTCCAAGTACCTGTTCCTTCCTGGCAGCGTCAGCCCCCCGTTCGCCCGGCGAACCGCGATCCCCAACCCGCCCTTTCCGAACATCACGGCGAACCTGACTTCCACGACCCAGGCGCCGCCGGCGCACGCCGTGGAGTTCTATCTCCAGTCGCCCTATGTGATGCAATGGAACTTCGCGATCGAGCGAGCGCTGCCGGGCGATGGGGTTCTCACCGCGGCCTACGCCGGCTCGCGCGGGGTGCACCTGTTCCGCACCGCCGAAGCCAATCTGGCGCCGGAAATGATGGTGAACGGCGCAAAGCTGTACCAGCCGCAATTGGGGCGCCGCAACCGCAACTTCGCCGGCGTCTGGCCGCGGGTCACCGACGCCCGGTCGTCTCATGACGCGTTCCAGTGGAGCCTCCACAGGCTTCTGGCGCAGGGATTCCGCGCCCAGGTCTCCTACACGTTCTCCAAAACTATTGACGACGCCGCCGGAACCTACAGCCAGGATTTCTCCAACCAGAACGCGTACGGTCTGGGTTTTTACGACCGCAGGTTCGACCGCGGCCTGTCGCCGTACCACGCCAAACACAATCTCACGTTCAACTGGACCTACAATCTCCCCGCCCTTCGTCAAGGACCAGGCTGGACGCGGGCCACGCTGCGGGGCTGGCAGGTGAACAACATCACCACGCTGCAATCCGGACATCCTTTTACAGTCCAGTTGGGCTTCGTCCGCTCGGGCAACCTGAACACCGGTTTCTCGATGAACGAGAGACCCAGTGTCAAGGCCGGCGCCGGCAACCCCGTGTTGGGAGGACCCGACCGCTACTGGGATGTCCATGCCTTCGAGCTGCCGCCGGTCAACCAGCGCGGCAATCTCGGCCGGAATGCCTTGATCGGACCGGGATTGGCGGCGGTGGACGTGTCCTTGAACCGATCCTTCCGGCCCCGCGAAGGGTGGAGCGTGCAATTCCGGGCGGAGGTTTTCAATCTGCCCAATCATCCGAGCTTCGCCACGCCATCCGGGCGGATCGCCTTCACCAACGCGGCGGGGGCGGTGGCCCCCAACTGGGGACGCATCACGGCCACCACATCCACGTCACGGCAGATTCAGTTTGGCCTCAAGCTGAGTTTTTAAGGAGGCGGCCGGCTCGCTCCGCGAGCGGTCGCTGTTTCTGTTCGGTCCGCGCCAGACCGGCAAGACCACGATGCTTCGCACCCGATAGCTAGACCCGGCGGGCGGCGCGCTTGCGGCCGGCGGGGGATTCCTCGGCCGGGGCTTCGGCTTCCGCGGCGCGCACGGGCGGTTTCTTCGAGGCCAGGCTCTTTTGCAGGGCCTCCATGAGGTCGATGACCGGGGCGAGACGCGGGGCCTCGGGCACGACGATCTCCATGCCCTGGCGCTTGGCTTCGAGCAGCTCGCGGACCTTCAGACGGTAGTCGTCGCGGTACTTGGTCGGGTCGAAGGCCGCCGCCAGGCTCTCGACCAGCTGCTGAGCGAGCTGCACCTCGGCGGGCTTGACCTCGATGTCGTCCTGCTGGCCGTACTCGGCCACCTCGTGCACTTCATCGTGATAATACATGGTGTGCAGGGTCAGGCCCTTCTTGTGCGGGTGGACCACCACCAGGTATTCCCGCTGGTGCATGCACAGCCGGGCGATGGCGGCGTAGCCGGAGGCCCGCATGGTCTCGAACAGGAGCTGGTAGGCCTTGCGTCCGGGCGGCTCGGCGACGGTGTAGTAGGAGGTGTCGAAGTACAGCGCCGGGACCTCCTGCATCTTGACGAACTCGACGATCTCCATGGACTGGGCCGAGGGCGGCTGGAACTTCTCGATCTCGCCTTCCTCGACCGTGATGTAGCGGTCCTTCTCGATCTCGTAGCCCTTGACGATCTCGCTGCGCTCGACGGTCTTGGCGCAGGTGGGGCAGGTGAGCTGCTGCTTGATGCGCGAGCCGCAGGGCTTGTGGAGCTGGTTGAAGCTGACCCGCTCGCCGCGCGCGGCGGCGAACAGCCGGATCGGGATGGAGATCAAGCCGAAAGTGATGTAGCCCTTCCAGACGGTGGACGCCACGGCAACCCCCCTAAAACAGGACCGAGTGTTAATGTTACCGCAGCCGGCGGGCGGGATCAAGCGGAGGAAAACCTTAGAAACGGCCGCAACCCGCGAACGGCGGTACAATGTTCAAAATGTCTAAATGGTTCGCCTTAGCAGGGATTTGCGCGGCGGTTGCCTGGGCGGAGGATTGGCCGGAGTGGCGCGGCAAGGGGCGCCTGGGCGTGTGGCGCGAGACCGGTATACTGGAGCGCTTTCGGCCGGACGGGCTCGCCGTCAAGTGGCGCGCGCCGATCAAGGGCGGCTACGCGGGGCCGGCGGTGGCGGCGGGGCGCGTGTACGTCTTGGATTTTTCGCCGACCGGGGTCAACAAGGGCATCGAGCGCGCGCTGTGCCTCGACGAGAAAACCGGGAAGATTCTCTGGACGCGCGAGTGGGAGGTCGACTACACCGGGTTGATGCGGACCTACGCCATCGGGCCGCGCGCCACGCCGACGGTCGACGGCGACCGCGTCTACACGCTGGGCGCCAAAGGCATGCTGCATTGCCTGAACGCGCGGACGGGCGAGGTCATCTGGAAGAAAGACTACGTGGCCGACTACGGCGCGCAGGTCCCGGTGTGGGGCATGACCGGAGCGCCGCTGGTGGACGGCGCGCGGCTGATCGCTCTGGTGGGCGGCCGGCCGGACGCCAAGGTGGTGGCCTTCGACAAGATGACCGGCAAGGAGATCTGGCGGGCGCTCGACTCCGACAGCGAGCCGGGCTACTGTCAGCCGTTTCTGGTGGAGGCGGGCGGCGCTCGCCAGCTCATCATCTGGCATCCGCGGGCGCTGGCGTCGCTCGATCCGGCGACCGGCCGCGTCTGGTGGGAAGAATCGTTCAAGATTCAGGCGGGCATGACGCTGGCCACGCCCGTGCCGAGCGGTCTGCGGCTGCTGGTGTCGTCGTTTTACAACGGCTCGATGATGATGGATCTCGACGCTGCCAAGCCCGCGGCCCGGCTGCGGTGGCGCGGCTCGAGCGGGAGCGAGATCAACACCGACGGGCTGCACTCAGTGGTTTCGACGCCGGTCATCGACGGCGACTATGTCTATGGAATCTGCAGCTACGGGCAGTTCCGCTGCCTGCGGGCCTCGACGGGCGAGCGGGTGTGGGAGACGCTCGACGTGACCCGCGAGAAGGCCCGCTGGGCCAGCGGCTTCCTGGTGCGGCAGGGCGACCGTTACTTCATCAACAACGACCGCGGCGAGCTGATCATCGCGAAGCTCTCGCCCCAGGGCTACCAGGAAATCAGCCGCACGGCGCTGATCAAGCCCACGGCGCGTCCCGGAAATCGGCGGGAGCTCGAAGCGGTGAACTGGTCGCATCCGGCTTACGCCAACCGGCACATCTTCGCCAGGAACGATGAGGAGATCATCAGCGCGTCGTTACAAGCGAGCGCGGCCGAGCCGCAATAAGCAGCGAGGAGGCGGAGCATGGGACGAACTTTTCTGGCTGTGATCGCACTGTTGGCAATCGGGGCCACAGCGGGGCTGGCGCAAACCTTCCGGCCGATCAATCAAACGCCGGTTTGCGGCCCGCGCACGGATCCGGCCGCCCCGGGAAATCCCGACCGCTATCGCCCCGGGCTGCCGCCGGGCACGGATCTGGTCAAGGTGGAGCTCCGGTCACCGGATGCCATCTGCAACGACGGCTCGCGCGCCGTCATCTACGTCCGCCGGGCCACGGCGGGCGCCCGCGACCCGCAGGGGCCGGTCGCCAACAAGTGGGTGTTCGAGTTCAAAGGCGGCGGTGCGTGCGGCGGCTTCGACGGGTGCATAGAGCGCTGGTGCGGCGTCGGCGGTTACGACCCCTCGGTGATGAGCACCCGCTGGACCCCTGATACCATCGGCGGATCGGGCATCCACCTGCGTGATCCGCGCAACCACTTTGGGGATTGGAACCAGGTGTATGCCTACTACTGCAGCTCTGATTCCTGGGCCGGCCGCAAGCCGGATTCCCCGCTAATCGACCCCGACGATCGCTCCCGGGGCTACACCGTGCACTTCATGGGCAGCCGCATCGTGGACGCCATCATCGACCAACTGGAACAAGGGGCAACCGACCGCGCCGGAGCGCCCCTGCTGCCCCGGCTGACCGACGCCACTGAGATCCTGTTTGCCGGCTGGTCCGCCGGCGGCGGGGGCCCTCGCAACAATGCCGATCGCATCAGCGGACGGCTCAAGGCCCGCAACGCCAACCTGAAATTCTGGGCCGCGGTCGATGCCGGAATCATCCCCGACGAAGCCGGCCTCAGCGGCCTTCCCCCGGGGAATCCCATGGACCCCTACACCCAGACGGCTTCCACGTTCTACCAGGAGGTGAGCATTGGGGCGCACAATGCCCTACTCGACGAGTCCTGTCTGGAATTCCATCGGGCGGGCGGCACCCAGTTTCTCTGCGCCGACCCGGCGCACGTTTCGCGGCACCACCTCACCACGCCGGCCTTTCAGAGGCAGGACTACATGGATCCGCTGGCTCTGCAGAGGGTGAATCGCACCTACTTTCCCACAGTCGCCGCCGCCGCCCAGGGCATGTGGGACAACATGAACCTGCTGCGGAACATGCTGACCAACGCCGAGGAGGCCCGCAACATGACGAACGCCCCGGGACTGATCGGCAACCTTTGCGGCGACCACGTGGCGATGCAGAATAACGACGGTTTTCACGCCCCGCGCGTACGCTCGCCGGCCACGAGCCAGGCCTACACCTTTCACGAACTTCTCTCCAACTGGTACTTCGGGCGGCAGCCCGTCGCCGAGCTCGGAGCGCGCCCGCCCTCCTCTCCGGCGACTCCCGTCAAGGATCCGCTGTGCAGCGCGAGCATCCCAACAGGAGGGCCACCCCCTCCACCGACCTTCAGCACGGTTTCCTCGGCCAGTTTCGATCGAGGGGAACCCGTGGCGCCGGAATCGATCGTGGCGGGCTTTGGAACGGGGCTGGCCGCCTCGACTGCGCTGGCCACTTCGCTTCCGCTTCCGACCGAGTTGGGGGGTACGCGGGTCAATGTGACCGACAGTCGCGGCGTCACCCGCGCGGCGCCGCTATTTTTCGTCTCGCCCCAGCAAATCAACTATCTGGCGCCGCCTGGAACGGCTACAGGCACGGCCAGGGTCTCCGTAACTCCGGCTAGCGGTCCGGCCGTAAACGGCACGGTGGAAGTGGCTCCCGTGGCGCCGGGCCTGTACGCGGCCAACGCGCAGGGAACCGGCGTCGCCGCGGGCCTTTTCGTGCGGGTCGCCCTTGACGGCACGCAGACGCAAGGCCTGCTTTATGACCCTGCCACCTCCCTGGCCGTACCGGTGGATTTGGGACGCCCGGGCGAGCGGGTCTTCCTGGTGCTGTTCGGTACCGGTCTGCGCGGGGTCACCCGAGGCGCCACGGCCAGCGTCGGCGGGATTGTTGTGTCTGTACTGGGCCCCGTACCGCAGGGTCAGTTCGCGGGTCTGGATCAATTCAACCTGGAGCTGCCGCGGCGACTCGCGGGGCGGGGCGAGGTGGAGATCGGTTTTCGGGTCGACGAAATCCCTGCCAATGCCGTGACGGTAAATATCCGGTGAGTTTTTACGGCCGGGCGAATTTCTGGACGCGCCAGTTCTTGATCTCCGCTACATAGATGCTGCCGTCCTGGTCCACGGTCATGTGGTGGGCGAAGTCGAACTTGCCGGCGGTCTTGCCGTAAGAGCCGAGCACGCCCAGGATTTGCCCCTCCAGGTTCAGCTTCACGACCCGGTTGTTGAGGCCGTCGCACATGTAGATGGCGTTCTCGCGGGCGACGTAGTAGAGGCCCCAGGGCGCGCCGACATCGGTCCACTTGCCCAGGAACTTGCCGCCGGCATCGAAGATCTGCACGCGCTGGTTCGACCGGTCGGCCACGTAGACCCGGCCGCGCGAGTCGAGGCAGACGTCGTGCGCCAGGTTGAACTCGCCGTCGGCGGTCCCCTTCTTGCCCCAGTGGGTGAGGTATTCGCCGTCCTTGTTGAACTTGATGACCCGGGAGTTCACGTAGCCGTCCGAGACGTAGAAGTCGCCGGTGGGGGTGAAGGCCAGGCCGGTGGGCTCGTTGAAGGCGTCCTTGCTGTCGTTGTTGCCGGCGGTTCCCTGTCGGTTGCCGATGACCATCAGCACGCGGCCGGCGGGGCTGAACTTGATCAGCACGTGACCCTTGACGTCGACGGCCCAGAGGTTGCCGTCGGCGTCCGCGCGGATGCCGTGCGAGGAGCCTCCCCGCCCTCCGCCAGGGACCAGGCTGGACGCGGGCCACGCTGCGGGGCTGGCAGGTGAACAACATCACCACGCTGCAATCCGGACATCCTTTTACAGTCCAGTTGGGTTTTGTCCGGTCGGGCAACCTGAACACCGGTTTCTCGATGAACGAGAGACCCAGTGTGAAGCCGGGCTACTCTGGGAACCCCGTGTTGGGCGGGCCGGACCGGTTCTGGGACATCAACGCGTTCGAGCTGCCGCCGGTCAACCAGCGGGGCAATCTCGGGCGGAACTCCTTGATCGGGCCAGGATTGGCGGCGGTGGACGTGTCCTTGAACCGATCGTTCCAGCCGCGCGAAGGGTGGACGCTGCAATTCCGGGCGGAGATTTTCAATCTGCCCAATCATCCGAACTTCGCCACGCCTTCCGGCCGGATCGCCTTCACCAACGCGGCCGGGGCGGTGGCCCCCAACTGGGGGCGTATCACGGCCACCACGTCCACCTCGCGGCAGATTCAGTTTGGACTCAAGCTGAGTTTTTGAGGGAGGCCGGCTCGACACTGGAATCCGCATCGCCATTGCCATTTTTTTCCAAATCTGGCATCATAGTTGCGGAATGTATCCTCGGGAACTCGACCTGAGCGGCGCGCTGCGCGAGCGCTCGCTGTTTCTGTTCGGTCCGCGCCAGACCGGCAAGACCACCCTGCTTCGCACGCGATACCCGAAGGCGGTCTTCTACAACCTGCTGGAGGCCGACACGTTTCGGGATCTGTCGGCCCGGCCGGAGATGATCCGGCGGCGCCTGCAGGGGACCGAGACGCTGGTGGTGATCGATGAAATCCAGAGGCTGCCTTCGCTGCTGAGCGAAGTACAGGTCATGCTGGAGCGAAACCCGCGGCTGCGGTTTGTGCTGACCGGGAGCAGCGCGCGGTCGCTGCGGCGGGGAGGAACGAATCTGCTGGGAGGCCGAGCGCGGGTGGCGCGCCTGTTCCCGCTGGTTTCGGCAGAACTGGCAGGCGAGGGGCTGGATCGCCGCCTGGGCGCCGGCTCGCTGCCGGCAATCTATGATTCCGGAAGCCCGCAGGAAGACCTGAAGGCTTACGTCGGCACCTATCTGCAGGAGGAGATTCGGGCGGAGGGGTTGGTGCGCTCGATCGAAACATTCTCGCGGTTTCTGGATGTGGCGGCGCTGTCGAACGGGAAGCTGCTGAATTTCACCGAGGTAGGCTCGGACGCGGGCGTGCCGCCCAGGACCGTGCGGGAGCATTTTCAATTGCTGGTCGACACGCTGGTAGGAACGCTGGTGGAGCCGTGGAAAACCAAGAAAAAAAGGAAGCCGGTGGCGGCGGCGAAGTTCTACTTCTTCGACGTCGGTGTGGCAAACCACCTAACGCGCCGGCGCGTGGTCGAGCGGGGGTCGCCCGAATACGGGGAGGCGCTGGAGCACCTGGTGTTCCTGGAACTGGAGGCGTACCTGAGTTACCGGAGGCTCGACCTGCCGCTGAACTTCTGGCGGACGCACGCGGGCTTCGAGGTGGATTTTGTGGTCGGGGAAGAAGTCGGAATTGAAGTGAAAGCGGCGGAGCGGATTCACGAGCGGGCGTTCAAAGGGCTCCGGGCGCTGAACGAAGAGGCGCGATTGCGGAAGAAGATCGTGGTGAGCCTGGAGCGGCAGCCGTGGCGGAGCCCGGACGGGATCGAGGTGCTGGGAGTCGAGGAATTCCTGCGGCGGCTGTGGGGAAACCAGATCATCCGGGGGCTGAAGCGCGCGTCTTAGTATTTCTTCGAGGCCGGGCCGGGGCGAGGCGCGGGGCCGCGGGGACGGTGATCACCGGTACTTGTCGCGGTACTTGGTGGGGTCGAACGGCGCCGCCAGGCTCTCGAGCAGTGCTGCGCGAGCCGCACCTCGGCGGGCATGAGGCCTTCTTGTGCGGGTGGACGAGCACGGGTATTCGCGCTGGTGCGTGCGACAGACTTGCCAGTTGTTGGCTGGCTGGAGGGG
>Ga0247727_10012686_pt1 | contig 14395 bp, 10 predicted proteins | sample WisWelCaveWW1625_FD_202498 | JGI IMG/M metagenome (GOLD analysis project Ga0247727, IMG submission 202498) | Biofilm microbial communities from Wishing Well Cave, Virginia, United States - WW16-25 | ecosystem: Environmental > Aquatic > Deep subsurface > Groundwater > Cave microbial mat | place... | reverse complement strand
TAGTTGGCAATGAACAAAATGGGCATGGGACCGTGCATCACACCCTCAGCCGCTTGCCACCGTTCACGATCCAGAAATGCGCGGTGATGTGCTGCGCTCATGCCCAATGAGTTCCTTCCACCGCCCCAACTCATTCCCGATATCCATGGTGATTTTCACAAACGGGACCAGCCACCACGCCATTCGGTGGATGGGGTATGCGAGCGCAAATCGCGTGCGCCAGAGCTGGACGACTCCGTACAGCACCACGCCGGCGGGCACCCACACCACGAGCCGAGGCCAGTACAGACACAACGCGGCGAAGATTATCCCGCGTAACGTCCAAGAGCCCCGAACAAGAAACCACAGTGACGGCGCGTCCATCGCGCGTTTCCTGACACACACAATTTCGCTCTGCCCGCGGCGGATAAACCACTGGAAGATCGCCCGATATCGCCCGCGTGGCCGGTGATACACGATCGCCGACGGCACATAGACACACCGGCCGCGCTCTGTGACGCGCTCCGCCAGGATACTGTCTTCTCCCGCAAATTTTGCTTCTTCGATAAACCCTCCGACCTCGAGCACAACCCGGCGACGGTACGCGCAATTACACGTGGTGAGATGTCGCGTGGGAACAATCCGTCCCTCGGCTTGATGCACAAACCGCAACCCCCCGCCTGGAAAGCCGAGAATGTTTTCGGTATATCCGATGAGATTGCAATCACGAACCAGCACCGCACCGGCCACGCCGATGACCTCCGCCTCCTCGCACAGGGGACGGACCAGCGCTTCTGCCCATCCCTTCTCCGCTTCGCAGTCATCGTCGATAAACACCACAATTTCACCAGTGGCGGCCTTGACTCCGACGTTTCGCGCATATCCGACCCCGCGATTTTCTCGAGGAAGATGGATATAGCGTACTCCCGGGATCGAGCGAGGCGCGTCGGCTTCTTCCACCACCACGATCTCCGCCGCCCGCGCGACGTCATCAGACGCCCGGATCGAGACAAGCGCCTTCACCAACTCATCCGGTCGGTCTTTCGTGCAGACCACTATCGAGACGCGTGGCATGCCCCGTTCACCCATGGTCCATCAGAAACAGCACACTCCGTACTTGACCGATCCGTACCATCGCCCCATCGTCATGGCTCCCGATTTCACGAGCAACAACCCGGCCAGAGCAAGTCCCGTCCCAACCGACCCGGCGGCTCCTGATGCCCTCGCGCGGCGCCCCGTCAGGATGGCCAGCCAGATTCCGTACAGCGGGAGCAGCCAGAGTGCGGACCGAATACAAACTCCCAGCATCAGAATTGCCATCACTTTTTTATCAGCCCCAACGAGATTCACCCAGGCATGCACCGGACACTCCGGCCATGACCGATACGCAAACGGCGATTCGATCCACAGGCCACGCGCCCAACGCCGACCGAGCAAATAGGCATGGCTTTCACCGTAATCAAACGCCTGGCGCATCATTCCGCGCACTGTCGTCCGATGGTAATGGACAACCACCGCTTCCGGCGCGTATACGACGACGTGGCCTCGCTTATAAAGACGTGCGCACAGGTCATAGTCGGAACCGGCGGCCGTGCCCCCCACACTCGCTTCGTCAATTCCGCCGATGTCCTTCAATATCGACGTGCGGACAGAAAAATTCGCTGTCACATAGCCACCCTCCCACGGCGTCCAGCGCGTGGAACGCTGAGGGTACGGTGGCAACTGAAGCGTATACAGTGCGCTGAACAACTCCACCGTAGATGTCGCCGGCGCTGAAGTCACACGCCCGGCAACGGCTCCGGTCTCAGGATTCTCGAATGGAAGGATCAGATAGTGCAGCCACCTTCGTTCGGGGGCACAATCGGCATCCATGAGGACGATCACATCGCCCTTCGCGGTCTGTATTCCCGTATTCCGCGCCGAGGCGGCGCCCCGCCGCGGCTCGGTCAGGACGCGCACAGGGAAGGACGGGTGGTCGCGCTGGAACGCGTGGATGATCGACGGACTCCCGTCAACCGAACCATTGTCGACAAACAGAATCTCCATCGGCCGTGGGTCCAATTGCGCCACGGCGGCCAAACAGGCCGGAAGCGTGCGCGCGGCATTCAACACGGGCACCACGACGGACACGGTGCCCTCAGGAAGACTCTCGTCACCCACCACAACGGGCATACGGCTCGGCAATGCCTTACCCCTTCGCCTGCTCACTGATGGCGATCTCCTGCGACCACATTCGGTTCCAGTCAGCCATCACCTCGTTCCGCCACGCAGTCCCGCAGAGCAGCCACAACGTCAGGCCATAGATGAGAAGCGCCGCTCCGGCAGCCAGAACCAGCGACGACGGACCGGTGACAAACGCCTGAGTGAGAACGCCGAACAGCCCCGCCGCAATGCCTCCGGCCAGCAACGGATGTCCGATCTGAGGAAAGACTCGGATTGAAACCATCCGACGAACCGCGGCATAGGTCAGTGCGCCTGTCGCCGCCATACACGCGTTCGCAATCGCAAAGCCAATGGGGCCCCATTGGTTGATGCACACGACCGCCAGCCCCCAGAGCAAGGCGGTCCAGAACACATTGAATCGCATCACGACATCCGACCGCCCGAGGCCATGCAAGGCGTACACCAGAATCGTCGACAGCCCTCCGATCAGCGCACCGACACTGAGCCACCTCAGCGCCGGCACGGCCGGCAACCATACGGTCCCGTACAGATGACGCACGATCGGATCGGCGCCAACGGCCATCATCAGAAGCAACGGGCACAACACGACGGCAATGCCGTTCATCGCTCGTTCTGTTGCCGTCGCAAATGCGACCGCATCATGCCGGATCCGGGACAAGGCGGGACGGAGCACCCTCCCGGCGGAGACCACGACCTGCAAAGGGAACGACGAGAGTGCACTTGCGAGATTGAGCACACCGACTGCCGCGGTGCCACCCGCCAGCACGACAAGAATGGGCAATGCGCCGTCTCGAGCCGTCACCAGTGCGGCTGTCCCCTGAAGAGGCATGCCCTCCTTCACCAACATCTTCAGCGCTGCGCCGTTCCATGCCAACGAAGGACGCCACGCCGCAGCCTGCCACAGGATCGCCGCCGCCACCACTTTTCCGGCGATCATCCCCAGCACGAAACTCCACAGCCCCACACCGCTCAGCCCGCCGCTGATCGCAACGGCATAAAACACCAACGTCTCGAGGGTATCGGCCAGGACGATCGGGCCGTAGCGCAGGCCTCGCTCAAGCAGCACGACGGGCGGCATGCGAAGCGCGGTAAGAGGAACGAGTATCGACAGGCCGCGTAACGGCTCAACGGCCTCTGGCGCGAGCCCGAACGAGCGAATGCACAGCGGCGCCGTGATGACCATCAGGCCGCTCACGACCGCGGCGATCCCAAGTTGCAGGATAAACGCGGCATCGAGAGACACGTCCGGATCGAGCCGCTGGCGCTGGATCAGCGCGGTGCCAAGACCGAGATCCCCCGCCAATATGCCGAGGCTCGCAACGAACAAAATGAACGCAAAGGTCCCGAACAACTCCGGCAGGAACAACCGTGCCAGCACAATGCTGCCGAGCGCGACAACGGCAATGTTCAGCGCCCTCTGGCAGCCAAGCAACAGCGCACCGCGAATGACCCGTGATCGAAGCCCCTGACCCTTCTGTGCGCCGCTCGCCGTCATAGACCTTCCGCGATGACTTCCGCACGTGCAGTCGGCACCTCACGACAACGACGACTTGTTGAACAGGGGAACCGCCGTGCGCCCCGGCGGCATCGCTGGAACACTCAGCACGGCGGCCTGTTCGTCCCGCTGATGCTGTTCTAGCAGATATCCCCGCATCACCAGGGCCAGGTACAGCCAGAACGGTTCCATGATCCGCACAATCAGAAACGTGTTGGCGCCGACGGCATGAACGAGCAACCCGAGAAATCCGAGCAGGAACCCGAGCGCCAGCGCTTTTTGGAACGGGTCGACCGCCGAGCGATAGCTCCGCATCCCGATCTTGGCCGCACCCCACAACATGGCGAGAAACGCCGCCATGCCGATCAGCCCCGTTTCGCTCAGCACGCGTGGATACATCGCGTCCATAAACGGCCCGCCGGTCACGCCGGCGCCCAACAACGGATGCTGGACAAACATGGTCCAGGACTGTTGCCACGATCGAAGCCGTTCGGACGTGGAGGTATCCACCCTCAGACGGCCGACCTGAATCTGCCCTTCCTCTCGAGCCTGCGTGAAGGTGTACAGGACGCGCTCCTTCACCGGCGCCGGCATCGCCACTACGCCGCCCACGCACACGGCCAACGCGACCGGCAACCATAAGGACCGCCGCGCGGCCAGAAGGCCTATGGCGGCCAGCCCGACAACGCCTGCGGCAAGAAACGAGGTGCGAGACAGCGTCGCCAAGAGCCCGACGAACCCGGCTCCGAACAGGATGACGAGCGGCATCCTTCTCGGAACGGCCCCCGGTGTGAAGAGAAATCCGGTCACGACCGCCAGCATGAACACCAGGTAGCCCCCGAGCGTATTGGGTTCGCCCATTTCTCCTTCAAACGGAGCGGAGGCCCTCTCCCCGCTGGGGATTTGAGAAATCGCAAACAACGACACCAAAAAGCAGGTCACGAGACTCGCCGCGACCAGGTTCTTCATCTGCTTCAACGTCGTGACGGCATTGAGCACCATAAAGTAGATAAACACATACTCATAATATTTCAGGAGGAAAAAAAAGGCCGTCTTGGAACTGACGCGCCCCTGCATCACACCGAAGAGTGTGGCGAGAACTGAGGCCAGGATATACAGCGCAATCCAGCGGTTGAGCGGATTGGCCGTAATGCCTGCTCCCGCCCTATGCACCGACACTTTGGCGAACCAGCCGAGGCCGATGACCACGATCAGAAAATCGTCGAAGCGGAGCGTGATGCCGCGCCCAGCCGCCGTCGTGGCCCCTCCCAAGCCGCCGACCAGGAATTCAGGCCCCAGCAACATGGACACAATGAGAAGATAGAGGCTCGCCGTCGTGGACAGAAAGGCCACCAGCAACACGAGGGCCCCCACCGCAACGACCAAACCCGTGGTCGGCTTGGTGACGCTGAGCAGCAACGCCAACGAAATCGCAAATGCTAACGCGAGCGCGAGGTCACTGACTTTCGACTGCACACCTCTCCTCCATGGTGCGGCTGTCTCTCTCAACTGTCGTGGGCATGGGAGTCGCTGATTCGAAGAACGAGCACGGCGGCACGCTACTCAGGCGCACGCGCAATCCGCGCACCCCATCACCGATACTCGTATCGGTAGTAGCCGTACTCGGGCGTGATTTCAGATCGAACGTTGGTCAGCACCAGCCCGAGGACTTTGGCCTGAGCGTGTTCCAGCAAGAATTTCGTCCGCTTGAGCGCCGTCCGTCCGATCCTGCCGACCTGGTACACGAGGACGGTGCCGTCCGCTCGCGAGCTCATGGCCACCGCATCCGCGATGGGGAGGATGGGCGGCGTATCAAACAGCACCAGGTCATAGCTCTTTCGCAATTCGGCGACCAGCTCGGTGGCCTTGGACGAATCGAGCAACTCGGACGGGTTCATCGGGATCTTTCCGCTTGTCAGAATGTGCAAATTATCAAGGCCCGGAGCACTCATGACCCGGTCGACCCCCAGGGTCCCGATCATCAGGTCTGTGACGGTTCGGACGGCCTCTTTCCATTGGATGCTGCCCATCAGCACCTCAGACAGCCCCGGTTCCCGTTGCAAGCCGAACCGGGCATGGATAACCGGACGGCGCATGTCCGCGTCGACCAGCAGAACGCGCTTGCCGTCCTGCGCCAGCGCCAAGGCAACGTTGACAACCGTGGTCGTCTTGCCCTCACCCAGCCCGGCACTGGTGAACATCAGGGTCTTGAAGTCACCACGGCCCGTGACGGAAAACTGAATGTTCGTGCGCAGCGCCCGGTAGGCCTCCGCCAGGACGGACTTGGGGCTGTAGAGACAGACCAGCTTCGACAGCGTCTCGACCATGTCGGGACTCACGTCCGGGGGCAGGACGGTGGATGCGTCTTTCTCAAGCATCTTGTCGGTGAACTGCGGAATGACGCCCAACACAGGGACGCGCAGAAACTCCTCGACACCCTCGATGGTTCCGATCGACGTATCGAACGACTCGCGCGCGAAGGCCAGCACGATCCCGAGCACCAGGCCCATCAGGGTGCTGACGAACAGGTTCATCGTAGTGTCCGGCGCATTCACGGCGGCAGCCGGAGGCAGCGCCGGCTCGAGAAGAGTCACCTCCTGGATCTGCTGGGACCCTTTGACCAGCAGTTCTTGATGCCTTGTTTTCAACGTCGCGTAGAGGTCTGCGGTGACTTTGACTTCGCGATCCAGCCTCGCGAGCTCGACTGCCGCTTTTGGAAATCCGAAATACCGCCCGCGATACAAGTCAATTTGTTCCTTGAGGGCCGCCTGCCGATCGGCCAGGCTTTTGATTTTCGACTCCAATTCCCGAACCATATCCGACCTGAGGTAGACAATCTTCCGATCCACCTCTTTGACCTGTGGATGGCGGGCCGAATAATTGATCAGGAGCGTCGCGCGCTCCTGCTGTAAATTGGTCAGCCTCGTATTGAGCACGGAGAGCACCGAGGCGGGTTCCTCCGTAAAGATCCGATCGCCGGTCTTCCCCGACTCGTCCGCCTGCTGGAACGCGGCAATCTGTCGCACCGCTTCATCCTTCAGCCGGCTGGCATGGTCATACTCGCCTTCGAGTTTCGTGAAGGTTTCCAAGGCAACCCGAGCTTCCTCGCTTAAGAAGACCTGCCCCTCTTTTTCCTTGAATTTCAGCAACACCTCTTCCGCTTCCTTCAGCTTCCCTTGAAGCAACGCGAGTTGCTCTTCTACGAACTTTCGCGAGTCGGTGACCATACGGTTCTGGCTCGCGACATTCTCAACGCGGTAGGCCTCGGCCACGGCGTTGGCGAGCTGCGCAGCGTGAGCCGGGGTCTCGGCTGTCGCGCTGATTTTGATGATGCCCGTCGTCCCCTCCTGACTGGCCTTGATCCGCTGCTGGAGGGCGTACATGGTGCTCAGATAGGACGCCGATCGGCGCACGTCGGGATCGGCGTCGGCCGGAACCATGTTGGATTGAACCGCCACGTGCCCGAGGACCGGAAAACTCCGGATCACCTCGGTTTGGGTTCCCATGTCGTTTCCGCCTTGCGTGGACAAGGATTCGAGCAGCAAATTCGCGACGGTGCTGGCCCGGTCGAATTTCACCCGCGCCGATGCTTCGTAGACCGGATCGGGCTTGATAATCTGTGTCAGTATGATCGTGGTCGCAATGACCAGTGCGGCCGTCGCCGCAATGGTGTACCTGCGTTTTTTGACGATCAGCCAGTAGTCAAGAACGTTGAGTTCGTATTGCGCCATGTCCCGCGATGATCCCTACTTGAGCATGGAGATGGTCAGTTACCCCCCGCAACCGGAGTTGAGATGGCAATAGGAAGAAGGGCCGCGAAATATATCGGCGCGATGGCGACAAAGACTATTTGATAGACCTTCTTGGCAGCCTCCTGTGCATCGCCCACCCGTTCGCGCGGGACGTAGACGATGTCGTTTTCCTCGAGCGCCAGATTACGGCTCCTATCTCCGTAGGTGAACAGACGGGAGAGATCCGCCACGAGAATCTTCGACGTGGACAACTGACCGCCCCGGATGATGCGAATTTCGTCAAGCAACGCCGTTTCGTGGTAGTTCTCCGCCTGCGCGATTGCCTGGAGAACGGTCATGTGCCTCGCGAGCGGGTAATGACCGGGTTTTTTGACGTCACCGAAGACAAAGATCCGCTTATACTTCGGATTTTTCTTCTTCAGCACCAGCTGCACGCGGGGCTGCTTCATGTAGGGCTCGAGTTCCTCCTGAACGAGCGCTTCCGCTTGTTCGGCAGTCAACCCCTTTACCGGCACTTCGAGGAACGCCACCGTCGCCGCGCCCGTTTCGCGCACGATGGCCGAATGCTTCTCTTCGCCCGCGCCGCGACGGATGATCACATCGAGAGTGTCGCCGGGCTCAATGATCGCATCGGCGCTGACCACCGCTTCATCCGCGTACAAATCCCCCTTCGCCAGCGGCGGCAGATTAGGCAGATTGTCCGGCGCCACGGCGGACGGCGGCAACGAGGATTGCGCGGGGTTCCGGCAGCCGAGCGGGCCCGCCCCGAGCAGGCAGGCCAGCATCAGGCACAGCACGCGCGTGAGAGGATTGGTGATCATGCCCCTGCCCGAAGGACCCTGTTCATCCCGCATCGCTCCCGATCACTTCGACGATGTGGACCAGCGTCGTGACGCTTAAATCGACGGTGCGCGGCGAGGCGCCGGGCGTCTTTCCTTGATCGACCGTAAGCACGGGGCGGAGCGGATACCGCTGGTTCAATTTCGCCACGACGCCGAGTTCGCCGGTATTGAGCTTCACCCGCGTGCCCAGGGGGAAAAGTGTGAATTGTTGCATGAGTGCCTTGATGATCTGGCTGGAAAACGACGCCTTCTCCGCGACGAGCAGCTCCCGCACCGCCTCGTGCGGCAACAGCCGCTTCCGGTACGGTCGCGGGCTCATGAGCGCGTCAAAGATATCGACGATGCCGATGATGCGGGCATACTCATGAATATGATCGCCCTTGAGCCCCCGTGGATAGCCCTGCCCGTTCCAGCGCTCGTGCTCCTGCCAGGCCATCTGGGCCAGCCAGGCGTACTGGGATCCCAGCTTGCTCAACATTTGAAAGCCCACCTCCGGGTGCTGCTTGATCCTGGCCCGATCCTCATCACTCAACTTGCCCGGATTGTTCAGGATCGTCCCCGGCACCTGCAACATGCCGACGTCGTGCAGCAAGCCGGCCAGCGCAAGGCCGATCAACGCTTCCCGCTTGTAGCCAAGCCCCATGCCCAGCTTTGTGGCCAACACGGACACGTGTACCATGTTGGAGATGACCGGCGATCCCGCTTGTCCCGCCATGGCCTTGGTCAGAAAATGGTCGCTCTGCTGGAGCGAATCGACAAAGCCCGTCGCGATCTTGGTGAACTCCTCCATCATCGCGACGCGCGCCACCCCTTCGAGCTGGAACGGGTTGGCCGGCTGGCCTGCCGGAGCCAGGCGTCCCAACGCCTCATGGGCGAGGCGGTACCAGTCGGGGCCCGCGTAGACGGCCTGCACTTCGGGCGTGGTTGCCGCGAGCGTGCGAAACGACACCGGCTCCCGGCTCCCGCCTCCCGGTTCGTTGCCTTGCGCCTGCATCAGTTCGTTCATGCGTGCCATGGTCACACGCAGACATCCCTTTTTTTGTTAGGTTTCGGCATAAACCGGCAGGATTAGAGTACCAGACCGACCGAGATGAAGATTCTGCACCGCCCTGTACAGGGCATCTGACGTACAGATGGAGAAAGGCGTAGTCAAATTGCTGATGAAAGATACATCTAACTCATTGTTATGTCAAGATGTTTCGTCTCGCACCTACACGATCCAGTTCCGCGCGAGACGTTCCCAGTTTGGCAGTTCCACCGAGAGCCACTTGCGGCCGATCGGCACGGGACGCAGCACATGCTCCCACGCTGTCTGAATGCGCAACTCTGGATCGGATAATCGGCCTGTCAGCCACACGGCTCCATCGCGATCTGTTCGCCACAGACGGATGCCGGCCTGCTCATAGGCCGCCACCACTGCAGCGACCGGATGGCCATAGGCATTGTGACGGCCCACCGAGACGATCGCCCTATTCCCCTTCAATCCGGCAATCCACGGCTCGTACAATGAACTTGCCGCGCCGTGATGCGGGACCTTGATCACTGTCGCGTCCGACATGGCTCCACGCTGATGGAGCCTGGCCAGAGCGCCGGTTTCGACGTCCGCCGTGAACAACAGAGAGTGACGCCCGCATTCTAGTTTGGTGACGATGGAGTGGTCGTTCAGAAGGCTCCCGCTCAACGGGCCCGCAGCCCCTCCGCGGCGCGCCTCCGCATCGAGCTCGGCCGGCGGATTCATAATGCCCAATCGGCACGGACCGGATTCGATCACGAGGTGCCCCTCCTCGGCATGCTCTTCCGTCAGGCCTCGCGTGCGAAGCATGTCTTGCAATTGTCGGTAAAACGGCTCGTCGCGCGCCACCCCGTTGCTCCAATAGCGCCCGACGTCGAACGAGCGTACGATCCAGGTCAGCCCGCCGACATGGTCCAACTGCGGATGGGTTGCGATGACATGATCCAGACGGGTGATGCCTCTCTCCCACAGATAGGGCCCCACAACGGCCCGCCCCATATCCAACGTGTCGTACCGCGCGCCGCCGTCAATGAGCACCGTCTGCCCGTCCGGCAATTCCAGCACGCAGGCGTCGCCCTGCCCCACGTCCAAGAATGTGACTCGCAGGGTTTCGCCATCGGACCATCTCGGCGACCAGGCCCACCATCCGAGCAGCAGCAGGACACAGACCGCACTCCCCCATCGCCGCCACCGATCCTGCCGGCTTGCCATCCACAGCAGCGCGTAGAAGACAACCATCGCCGCGAGGGCCGGCGAGGCCACGTGCCACTCCGCGCCCGGCAGCTTCGCGAACAGCGACACGACACCGGACAGGAGATCCAGCATCCCCTCGTTCGCCGCGGCTGCGGGCAAGGAGTCACCGCCCGTCAGCAGCAGCCAGACCGCCGACCCGAGCCCCAGCGGAACCAGCACGAATCCCGCCAGCGGCACCACGACGGCGTTGGCGATCAATCCCACCCAGGCGATCTGCTTGAAGTAGTAAGCCACCAGCGGCAGCGTCGCGAGCGTGACGCCGCCGGTCAGCCACAGGTACTCCCGCGCCCATCGGCCGGCTGTTTCCCATGGCGTGCGGGAGACCGGCGGCAGCCCCTCGGATTCCTCGCTGCTCCGCCGGTCCACGATCAGCGCGATGGCCAGCACCGCCAGATAGGAGAGTTGAAAGGAAATGTCGAACAGCGCGCGAGGATTCTGCACGACAATCAACAGGGCCGCGCAGGCGACCGCCCGGAGCAGATCGCGCGCCCGCCCCAGCCAGACCGCCAGCAGAAACATCGTCACCATGACCAGGGAACGGACCGTCGCGACTTCCGCGCCGGCCAACAGCGTATAGAACAACACCAGGACGATCGTCGCGGCCGCGGCCAGGCGCGTGGGCGTCACGCGACGCGAGAGCGCCAGCAGCCAGCGCGCCGGCAGGAGCCGGCAGGCGCCCTTCACGAAAAAAAACGCCAGCCACGCCACCAGGCCGAGATGCGATCCCGAGATGGACAGGATGTGGACCGTGCCGGTGGCCATGAAGGCATCCCTGACGTCTTGTGCCAGATACCCCTGCTCCCCGATGATGATGCCGAGATAAATGCCGCGCGCAGGATCGGGCAGCGTCCGGAGGGCCGCGTCGCGGATGCGACCACGCCACTCCTCGACGATCCGCCAGGGCTCCCACCGTGAGAGGCGGGGCGGAGACGCTACGAGCGAGACGCGGCCTTCTCCCGAAACGGACGCCACCGCATCGATTCCCTGCCGGACAAGATAGTGACCGTAATCGAATCCCCCCGGGTTGAGCGTGCCCGATGGAGAATGGATGCGGGCGGCCAGGCGCACCTGGTCGCCGGGCGAAAAGGTCCGGTCCGGTTCCCGCCACGTCACGCGCAGCTTCCCGGACATCGCCCGCGGCTCGGCTCCGTCTCCGATATGCAAGGAGGAGAGCACCAGGACCGTGCGGGTCGGCGCATGGGCCGGAGGCTCCACGACGGTCCCCGTCACGGCAACGGACCCCTGCCCGTCGAACGCTGCCAGCGGCGATCCCGCTCCCTCCCAGGTTGAGGCGGTCCAGAGCAGGATGCCGGCCAGCAGGCCGCCGTACACCACGCTTCCCTGACGGGCGGTCAGCCGGCCGTGCCGCTCACCGAGAGTGAGGAACACCGCCGTGAGGATGAGCACGCAGACGATGAGCAGAGGAACAAACGGGAGGTAGGATCCCAGCACCACGCCGGCCAGCACGGCGCCGGTGAACGGAAGGAAAACCAGTGATCACCCCAAGCGCGTGCGCACGACGCCGGCTAAATCTTCCGCCACGGAACGGATCAGCGTTTCGCCTTCTCCCTCGACCATGATGCGGAGCAGCGGCTCCGTGCCCGAATACCGGACCAAAATCCGGCCCTTTCCGTTCAGTTTCGCCTCGTTTTTCTGAAGCGCCCGCTGCACGTCCGGCATCGTGTCTAGATCGGGCTTGTGTTTGACGGCGACGTTCAGCAAAACCTGCGGCATCGGCGTCATCACCTTGACCAGGCTCGACAAGGGACGGCCGGACCGCTTCATGAGCGAGAGGACTTGAAGCCCGGAGATCAATCCATCCCCGGTCGTGTTGTGATCGAGAAAAATCAGGTGGCCCGACTGCTCCCCCCCGAAGTTGCAGCCGTCCGCCATCATCCGCTCGAGCAGGTACCGATCCCCCACCGGTGTGCGGACCAGTTTGATGCCGGCCTTGCCCAGCGCACGCTCGAGACCGAAATTGCTCATCACCGTCCCCACGACGGTGTTCCGCTTGAGCGCGCCCCGCTTGTGGAGATCGAGCGCCAGCGCCGCCATCGTGTGGTCGCCGTCCACGACGGCGCCCCGCTCGTCAACGAAAATCGCCCGGTCGGCGTCCCCGTCGTGGGCGATGCCGAGATCGGCCTTGTGCTCCCGCACGGCCTGTTGCAGCCGTTGGGGATGCACTGCGCCGCAGCCGTCGTTGATGTTCATGCCGTCCGGCTCGGCGCCGATCACCCAGACCGTCGCGCCGAGCTCCCGGAAGACTTTGGGCGAGACCTTGTACGCCGCCCCGTGCGCGCAGTCGATCACGACCTTGAGACCCTGGAAATCGATGTCGCGCGGCACCGAGCGCTTCACCCATTCGATGTACCGGCCCTCCGCATCGTCGATGCGATAGGCCTTCCCGACCGCGTCGGCGGTCGGCCGGTGATGTTCGATCTCGTTCGAGGTGATCAGCTCCTCCATCCTGGCTTCGAACTCGTCCGGCAGCTTGAAGCCGTCGCTGGAGAAAAACTTGATGCCGTTGTCCTGGTAGGGATTGTGCGAGGCTGAAATCATGACGCCGGCGTCGGCCCGCAGGCTGCGCGTCAGAAACGCGATGCCGGGGGTCGGCATGGGGCCGACCAGATACACGTCCACCCCCATCGAGCAGATGCCGGACGTGAGCGCCGACTCCAGCATGTAGCCCGACAGGCGGGTGTCCTTCCCGATGACGATCTGGTGCCGGCCCGCGCGCCGCTTGAACAGGTACGACGCCGCCCGCCCCAGTTTCATTGCTGTTTCGCTCGTCATCGGCTCGAGGTTGGCGACACCGCGCACCCCGTCCGTGCCGAACAGTTTTCGGGATCCCGATTTCTTCATCACCTTAGCGCGACGTTTCGTGGGTTGCGATCGCATCGACCATCCTCACCACATCCCGCATCACCCTGACGTCGTGCACGCGGACCATCCCGGCTCCGCGCAGCACCGCCACCGCCACGGCCGCGGCCGTGCCCATCAGCCGGTCGCCGGTCCGCCGGTCCAGCACCTCGCCGACGAACGATTTTCTGGACACGCCGACCAGAATCGGGCGCCCCAACGAGCACAGCGCATCGAGCCGGGACAGCAGCGCGAGGTTGTGCGACAGATTTTTCCCAAATCCGATGCCGGGGTCAAGCAAGATATGATCTGCGGCAATGCCCGCCCGGCCGGCCGCCTGCATCCGCTCGCGTAAAAATTCCCGCACATCAGCCACCACGTCGCCGTAGCGCGGCGCCTGCTGCATGGTCTTCGGCGTCCCCTGCCGGTGCATCAAGACAAGCCCGGCGCCGGCCAGCGCGACCACTGATGCCATCGCGGGATCGTCTTGCAGCGCGCTGATGTCGTTCACGATCGCGGCGCCCGCTTCGATCGCCTGTCGGGCCACCGCCGCCTTAGTCGTGTCTACCGACACGGGAACCGCCACCCGGCGGCACACCTCCTGCACGACAGGAATCAACCGCCGGAGTTCTTCCTCTTCCGGCACCGGCTCCGCGCCGGGACGGGAGGACTCGGCGCCGATGTCGATCACGTCGGCCCCGTCCTCGACCATCTCGAGCACGTGTTTGACCGCCGCGTCGGGCTCGAGATAACGCCCCCCGTCGGAAAACGAATCGGGGGTCACGTTCAGCACGCCCATGACCAGCGTGCGGTCCAGCATCAGCCGGCGCCCGCGCGCCATGAGCAGAGAGGGATTCTGATCGGAAGAAGGTGGCATCATTCTAGCCCGCATTATTCATGAGGGTTCGTCGCGAAATCACGCAGTCGGGTCGCGAGACGGGCGCGTGGAGCCGCAAGGGAGGGAGGCGTCCTTGAAACAGGACGTTGACCGACCGAGCGGCGAGCCCGCCCGCTTGGC
>Ga0247727_10012685_pt1 | contig 14396 bp, 15 predicted proteins | sample WisWelCaveWW1625_FD_202498 | JGI IMG/M metagenome (GOLD analysis project Ga0247727, IMG submission 202498) | Biofilm microbial communities from Wishing Well Cave, Virginia, United States - WW16-25 | ecosystem: Environmental > Aquatic > Deep subsurface > Groundwater > Cave microbial mat | place... | reverse complement strand
TGTTGTAAAGCTAAAAGAAGTAATTGATGAAGCAATAGATGGTTTTGATTTTGTACAAAATGTGATCATATTAGAACGAGCAAAGATTCCAGTCGCAATGAACTCAAAAGACAAAAAATGGAATGATCTTATGACATCTGCACAAGAAAACTGTGAGCCAGAAAAACTAGACAGTACACATCCGCTTTACATTCTTTATACTTCTGGTACCACAGGAAAACCAAAAGGAGTCTTGCACGGAACTGGCGGATATCTTACACATCTGTATTCTACATTCAAGTGGATCTTTGACATCAAGGATTCTGATGTTTATTTTTGCACAGCAGACATTGGATGGGTTACAGGGCACAGCTATATTGCATATGGACCATTGTTACATGGCGCAACCCAAGTCATGTATGAAGGAGCTCCAGATTATCCAACTCCTGCAAGAATGTGGGAAATCATTCAAAGATACAAAGTAACAATATTTTACACAACACCGACAGCTTTGCGCATGTTCATGAAGTTTGGCGATTCACTTCCAAACTCGTATGACCTTTCGTCACTGCGTCTGCTTGGAACTGTTGGCGAGCCAATAAACCCCGAAGTCTGGAAGTGGTATTTCAAAACAATAGGAAAAGAAAAGTGTCCTATTGTTGATACGTGGTGGCAGACAGAAACTGGTGGTGCAATCATCTCTCCTCTACCTGGACTTGAAACCATACCACTAAAGCCAGGTTCTGCAACACTGCCAATTCCTGGTATAGATGTAGCTGTTGTTGATGAATCAGGAAAAGAAGTTTCTCCTGAAACCAAAGGTTATCTTGTTATCAGAAATCCTTGGCCTGGCATGCTTTTGACTCTTTATGGTGATGATGAAAAATACAGGTCAGTCTACTGGTCAAAATATAAAAACATCTACTATCCAGGAGATTATGCAATAAAAGACAAGGACGGATATCTCTGGTTGCTTGGACGAGCAGATGACGTTTTAAAAATTGCAGGTCACAGACTTGGTACTGCAGAATTGGAAAGCGGATTTGTTTCGCACAAATCAGTTGCCGAAGCTGCAGTATGTGGCATTCCACACGATGTCAAAGGCGAAGTAATAATTGCATTTTTGGTTCTAAAAGAGGGCACCACACCAACTGCATCTCTAAAAGACGAAATAACAAATCACATCAGAAAAGTAATTGGTCCTATTGCAACACCTGATCAGCTCTATTTTGTATCGAAACTTCCAAAGACACGCAGTGGAAAAATCATGCGAAGGCTGCTAAAATCTATAGCAAAAGGAGAAGCAATTGGGGATGTTAGCACGCTTGAAAATGAAGCTGCAGTAAGCGAGGTTCAGGCAGCATTTGAGGAGCTAAGACTCTCACTTGATCTCAAATAGATATTATTTCAAGTTTGGATTTTTCTGTTATGTTGAATTTATCAACAAAGCCAGCAGTTACTTCTAAAACATACTGAGCGTTCTTGTTGTCTGCATTCTGAAAAGTGCATGTCATGGTTTCAAGTGCAGATTTACATGGTTCTGCATTTTTTTCTATGTGCACCACATTTCCTTCATGGTCAAACCATATCAGATCAAGTGGAAACTGCATGTTTAACATCCACATGGAACGCACCTGTTCGTCATCAAACACAAAGATCATTCCCTTGTCATAAGGTAGTTTATCGTGGAACATCAAACCTCGTGTCCTTGCTGGATCAGTGTCAGCTATCTCGACTTGCAACACAATATTGTCTATCTTGATTGTCCCCTGTGGAAAATTGACAGTATCAAGCTTTGTATCACTTGGTATTGTTAACATTCCAACTATTCCAACAATGACCGCTGCTATTACAAATGGAATTAGAACCTGAGCTTTTGATGCCATAAAGTAAAGAAAAAAAGTTCTAGTTAAAAACTAACGGGCTAGTTTATTGTATCTTTAATGTCTCTGAGTGTGTCAACTGTATTACTTGTTTCGTGTCCTACATCCATAATTGTAGAATTATTGTATTTTTTTTCAAGAATTTTTCCGGTTATCATTAATGCACAACCTAATGGAGTAGTTATGGGTTCTGGAGCTAAAACCAAACCCAGTCCAATTTTTTGCATCTTTTTTCCGGGTGATGGTGCTTTTTGTAATGCCCTCATGGATCTGGCAGTTTCCTTGCCATCCATCTTTGCAAGTCCAGAGTAAACCTCGTTTCTTCTTTTTACTGATTCTGTTAATTTCTTAATTCTATGAATAGACTTACGATGATTCTCGTCCATTGACACGGATTGTTGGATCATTAGTTAAGATTCCATGCAAAAGATCAATCACAATGAGGTAAAGATTTGTTACCTAAAGAGATGGAATTATATCATTCTTGATATCTCTTCATTAGAGACGTGAAGGAAAAGCGCACAGAAAGGCTAGAATCAATCAAGGCAGCTCACAAGTTTGGGAAGGGGGATGCCAACACAAGAATAGAAGACTATCTTGAAGTCATTTCAGAATTAGTAGAGCTAAAAGGGTACGCAAACACACTTGACATTTCAAGATACATGAATGTAAGTGCCCCCAGTGTTACAAAGATGCTCAAAAGACTGGATGAAAATGGCTACATTGAATATGAAAAGTATCGAGGAATCAATCTTACCCCTAAAGGAAATGCAATTGCATATGGAATAAGACAAAAACATGAAATATTATTAGAGTTTTTTAAAATGCTTGGAATAGAAAACGCAATTGCAAACGAGGATGCAGAAGGAATAGAGCATCACCTAAACCCAAAAACCATAAAACAATTACGAAAATTCATCACGTATCTAAAAGCAAATCCAAAAGTCATTAGCAGTTTTGAATAGCTAGTTGTGCAAGACTACTTTGATATCTTGTTTTGCCATTACTGCACCGATTATCTTTTTTCCAGACTCTGATCTTCTTGAAATTTTTATTCTGCCTTTTTTACCAACATGTGCAGAAAGCAAGTATTGATCTCTTACGTAGACATCTGCAGACGTTCCAATGTTTCTGTCATCTACTTCAAGTACAATGTTGTTTCCAGCCTCAGACAGCTCAAAGTCAACCTCGTTTCCAAGCGTGTGAACCTTTGGTTCCACATCTATATGCACACCAAGTGATTTTTCAAGCTCGTTTATTGTAGAGCCGCCACGACCAATGATAGATGGCATCACTTCTTTATCCACTCGAACCTGGATGCTGTTGTTTGAAAGAATCTCAATTTCCGCGTCTGGGTCAAACCTGCGTATGGTTTCTCTTATTTTTGCTTCAGCGAGTCTTTCTATGCCTCCACTTTTTGCTTCCTTTGATATTGGAATGACAATGTTTTCTTCACCATATGTGTAGATTTCGTACTCCAAGTTTCTGTCCTCAAAGTTGCGTACTTCAATTACCGGTCTTGCAAGGTCTTGCTCTGTCATACCAGTTGGAACTTTAACTTTGAACTCTAGTTCGTACACTTGGGCAATGTCACCATTTTTTATAAAAATAACAGTATCTAGGATGTGCGGAATCATACCAAGCTCTATTTTGCCAATGAATCTCTGAATTGCATCAAGTGGTGCATTTGCATGAACAACTCCAACCATGCCAACACCTGCCAATCTTAAATCAGCAAAGACACGAAAGTCTGGGAACCTTCTTACTTCATCAAATATTGTATAGTCTGGTCTGACCAAAAGTAAAATATCTGCCGAATTTTCAAAGCTACCGTCAAGTGTAGTGTATTGTGTCACCTTATCACCTACCTGCAAATCTCGTGGTGACTCTAGCGTTTTCACAATTTTGCCTTTCTGTGAATAAAAGTCTGCAAGACTTGATGCAAATGTACTTTTTCCAGAACCAGGAGGGCCTGATACCAAAATACCCTCTGCTTTTTCTGAAAGTCTTGTCATTAGTTTTTCTGAAATCTTGTATTGGTCTAGTGTTAGCCTGACAGTAGGATGAACAATAGTAATTTCGTAGTTGTCTGAAAATGGAGAATGAGTTATTGCTATTCGAAAATCTTTGTACTGAACAACTAATGCGCCGGGTTTTGATATCTCAATAATTCCTGCTTGATTAATTCTTGATGCCTCTAAGATTTCAGTTGTAATGGACCGAAGATAGTCTTTTGTTAGAATTTTATCTTCCAGATCTAAAAGTGTAAATGCACCTGGCTTGCCTCGCTTTGCCATTGGGTTTATTCCTTCTTTTAGGTGAACGCTCATTGTTTGTGGATCAAAAAATTTCTCAAACTCTAGGTTTGTTGTTTTTACATCAGGTTTTGAATAATTAGTCGTTATTCCTTCTGCTTGTGCAACAAGGGCTTGCACATAATCTGCAGTATAAAAGGTAGCGCTGTTTTTCTTTGCAATGTCTTTTATTATTGCATCTATTCTGCCATGCTTTGCAAGTCTGATGTCATCCATACTTGGCCTTTCACCTTCGAATTTGAGGATAATATTGTGTTTTTCAGAAAGCTGACGGATTTTTTTAATTTCTTCTAGACCGACAAAACCATAATCCTTGGCCTGTGAGGCTTGAGATTGAAGCTCGTCAAGCACTGCAACAGGAATGATTATCTCGCAATTTCCAAGCTTGCCTGACTCGATTAATTTTCTAATCTCGCCATCTATTATAATACTGGTATCAACAACAATTTTTTCCATCAACTAGATTCTTTTACTTCTTTTATTAATACCTGTAGAAATCCTATATATTCAGAAAAACCTTAGAATGGCTAATACAGGCAAGTGTTAAAAAAGTGACGTAATCATAATAGAAGATAGTGTTGCAGTATGTGTTCTCATAACAGTTTCTAAAAAAACTTGGATACCAAAACGTTCATTCTTGTAACACTGGTCAGTCTGGAATTGATTTATTTGAAGAACTTGTTAAAGCAGGAAGAATGCCAATAGTTTTACTTGATTATAATTTGCCAGACATTAACGGCAATAACGTAATGGTAGGAATATTTAGGGTATGACCAGATGCCAAGATAATAATAGAAACTGCAAATGAAAGAGATGATCGTGCAATCAAAGATGTGATTAGCTAGAGCATATCAATATATTCAAAAACCAATACGATTTGATAGCATACAAAATATCATGTATGTGCTTGAAGAAGAACATAGAATTCTTGCTGGTGCAACAACTGAAATTAACACTGAAGAAATGAATAAAAAAATCATCTCCTTATTAAAATCATCTATGCGAATAAGCTTGACAAGAGTTGCAGAGTATTGTAATCTAAAAAGAGAAGAAACAATGAACTATTTGAAAGAATTGATAACCAAAGGAAAAGATACTAAACTAGAAGACACAAAAGACTCCTGTGCTAATTGTGGTTCTGTAAAGCTAGAACAGACTTTGCACTGCACGTCGTGTAATAGCTCTAATTTCAAACATGGTATATTAATTGAGCATTATGACTGTGGCAACTTTTCTCAAGAAGACTTACAAAGGTAACATGTGTCCGAACTGCAGAAAAGAAATTAAAGTAATTGGAGTGGATTACCGACTCTTGAAAAATTATTATACTTGCAACGAATGTGGAGACAAGTTTCCAGAGCCATCAAATGATTATCTTTGCTTAAAATGTAACATCAAATTCAAGCTAGATGACGCAAAATGGATTTCAACTGAGGGTTTTCGTGCCACTGATTCTTAACGTTTGTCAAGTGCTATATCTATTGCCTTTAACACATCTTCAAAATCAAACGGTTTCATAATGTATGCTACGGCACCTGCTGCAACACAATCATTAATCATTTTTAGACTATCAGTTGCAGTTATCATAATTATTTTGGCCTTTGGATCAAGTGCGATTATTTCTTTGAGTGCAGTCTGACCGTCTTTTTTTGGCATTGCAATATCTAACAACAAAACATCTGGTTTTGCAGATTGAAATTGATCTACTACCTCTTGACCGTTTGATGCCTCAGCGACCACTTCATGATGACCTATTTCTAATGCATCTCTTAGAACCATTCTTATCGCATCAGAGTCGTCTGAAATCATTATGCGTGCCATGTAGACAAATAATCACATTTTGGCTATTTAAGTTCAGATGTGTATCATCCATTTAGCACACTCGAAAAAGTTTGTTTTATTTTTGTCTTGAATTCTTCCACATTCTTATTTGCACCAGAAAAAATCTCATTCATAATTTTAATTGATTCTAAAAATATATTGTATGTGCCACCAATCATTCCATTTGAAATAACATATTTTACTATTACATCTATCAATGCTGCAATGTCTCCAACATCTTTTTGGTCCATCATTGAGGCAAGACCTTTTATCTTATGCAAATGTCTTTCAATTTCTTTTCCATTTGTGGAAATATCGGAATCAGAACTACATCGAGACAAAATCTGATTCAAACTATCTAATTCTTCTTGGATCTCTTTTCTTGCCAGCCTGAGAAAATTATCTGACATTTTAACTACTGTGTGGATAAGTTTTATACTAACTTTTATAGGCTCTTAAAGTGGTTTTTAAGGGTATACATGAAGATAATTCAGAAGGCATACTTCTTACTAGCTGTGATTATTGCCGCCGCTTTGATTAACCTTTTTTTGTTTGTTAGTGCAACACAAGAAAGCACATCTGATTCAAAAGCAATTATTGCTGCAAACGATCTCAAAGTAACCACTGAAAAAATAGCACGTCATGCAAACACAATAGCTAGAGGAAATGAACAAGATAGGGAACTGCTTGCTGAAAGAATAAATGATTTTGATACTGCCTTTAAGACGTTAAAAAGTGGTGGTAAGATAGGCAACTATGTAGTATCTGCAGCACCAAGTCAACTAAAAAGTAAATGTGATGCCATTGATTCTATTTGGCAGAAGTACAAGAAAAATGCAGAAACAATTCATATTGAAACAGTATTTGATCCTGAAGTTAAAAATGCACTGAAATACACTTTGGAGAAAAATGGTGACCTGACTATACTGACAGATAAATTAGTACAAGATCTTACTTCTCTTGACAGGAATTTTAACAGACATAAAGAAATTGCTTTAGAATTACGTGAGTTGGCCAAATCAATAGGTGAAGATACATTACTAATTTCTATTGGTGAAGATGTACGAACAAAACTCATAGATCACAGAATTCATTTTGATGCAGATCTGAAAAAATTATTACAACTGTCTATTGATGATTCCGAAATTGAAGGAACTAATATAAAACAAGAACACCTTGCTCCATTACCTAGGGAAAATACTGATTCCTTGAGAAAATTAGATCCGTTGTGGGAATCAGTTAGAGCACGAATACTAGTAATTGAACCAAACTCAATCCTTTCAAAAACATTTGGTATGGCATTAGATGAACTTGAGACAAAACGAAAAACGTTGTTAGATGAGATTGACAGCTTTGTTATCACTTGGACTGAAATTATTGATAAAAAATCCTCCGACCGGGGTCTTGTTGTACAAGGACTGCTGATTGTAGATATTGGAGTCTTCTTTACTGTATTATTCTCTCTTAGGAAATCGCTTGTACCACTTGACACTCTTGTCGCTGCACTTTCTCGTGTAAAAGAAGGAATTTACGGAGAAAAGATTGACTATCACACAAATGATGAGATTGGCACATTAGCTGATTCATTTAACTCCATGTCACTAACAATCAAAGAAAAAGAAGACGAAGCAAAAAAAATTGAAATATCAAAAGATGAGTTCCTTGCAATGATAACACATGAGCTAAAAACACCACTTGTTCCAATTCAAGGCTATGCCGATATCCTACTTAGAGGACATTTAGGAGATCTTAACAAAAGCCAAAAAGAAAGAATAGAAATAATCAAAGCAAGTTCTGCGTCACTTTTGTCACTAATATCTGATTTACTTGATGCACAAAAACTAGACTTGGGACAACTTAGAATTAAAACAAAACAAGAGAATCTGAAATCAACTGCCGAAAAAACTATCGTGGCAATGTCTCCGCAAGCACAAGTAGACCAGATTGAGCTCATTAATGGAATTAACAATGATCTATATGCTGAATATGATGATGACCGAATACGCCAAGTTCTTACAAACCTGATAAAAAACAGCTTAAAGGCAGTGAGTCCAAAGACTGGTAAAATCAAAATTCTAGCAGAAGATACACCAAATGAGGTAATAGTTTCAGTCAAAGACAATGGAAAAGGTATTCCAAAAGACAAACAAAATGACCTATTCAAGAAATTCTATCAGGTAGATACATCTCTGACAAGGGAGAAGGGCGGTAGTGGCCTTGGTCTCTCAATATGCAAAGGTATTCTGGCTACACATAATGGAAAGATATGGCTTGAAAGTGAACCTGGCAAAGGCACTATGGTCACATTTACCATTCCAAAGGGTCAGCAATCACCGCAGCCACAGCAAACAAGAGCTGCAATTTAGCACAAACAAAAAATAGTTGAAATCATTCGAAGCATTCATTGTATTTAGAAGATTATGCCGATAAGGCAATAGAGTTTGCATTACAAAATGGTTCTCAATACTGTGATGTAAGAACAGAAACAACAGAACATAAAGGATTTCTTTTAGAAAATGGAGAAATTGAGTACTTTGTATCTACAAGTGACTCTGGTTTGGGAATCAGAGTTCTTGCAGGAGGAGCATGGGGATTTTACTCTATTTCAAATCCAAATTCAATAGATCAGATAAAGAGCGTAACATTTGATGCAGTAAAAAATGCGTTACATTATTCTGAAAAGAAAAAACAGAAGATAAAACTTGCAGAAACTCGTGCATATGTTGACAAGATTAATTTCAATGTATCCAAGCAACCTGTTATTGAAGATCTAACAAAGATTGGTTTTGAATGTGATGATATCATAAGAAGTAAAAAACGAATAAACAAATCATCAATATCGATTGGATATGAACATTTTTCAAAATATTTTGTAAATAGTGATGGCGCAAAAATATCTCATACTTTTGTAGATACAATAGCAAACATTACTGCTACAGCACACAAGTCTGGTCTTACAGAGTCTGTCAATTCAACAGAGGGAGGTCGAGGAGGAATGGAAATGATTCTTGGAGACAACGATATAAGAAATACTGCAGAGTTTGTATCGCAAAAGGCGTCTGAACTATTAGATGCACATGCTGCAAAAGAAGACAAGGCAACAGTTGTGATGAATCCTGATTTTGTAGCACTTCTTGCGCACGAAATACTAGGTCATCCTTCGGAAGCAGACAGGGTTCTTGGCAAAGAGATGGCATGGGCAGGGGGTGCTTGGTGGGCTGGTAAACTAGGACAAAAAATTGGCTCAAACCAATTGAGTGTGATCGATGATCCGACCATATTAGGTAACCTTGGATGCTACAAATATGATGACGAAGGAGTTTTGGCAAAAAGAAAAACACTGATAGAAAATGGGGTTCTAGTAAATCACATGCAAAGCAGAGAAACTGCATCCATTTTTAACACAGAACCAAATTCTGGCATGCGCGCATCAGGATACGAGTTTATGCCGTTAATTAGAATGGCATGCACATGCATCAAAGAAGGTGTTTGGGATCCACAAGAAATGATAAGTGAAGTAAAGAATGGATATCTGATTTCAAACATGAAAATACCGTCAATTGACATGATGCGTTACAACTGGAGTATATCATGTCAGTTTGCACAAAAAATTGAAAACGGAGAACCTACAGAACTGTTAAGGGATGTTATAGTGATGGGAACAGCTCCAGAATTTTTTAATTCAATTGATGCATGCGGAAAAGATTTTACTGTCAGACCAATTACAAATTGCGGAAAAGGAGACCCTATGCAGATAATGAGGATGGGAAATGGTGGTCCACATATTCGTGGAGTAGCTACGGTAAAAAGTGTTGGAGCGTAAATGTCAGAAATAGATTCTATAAGATCCCAAGTAATTTCATGTGTCAAGTGCAGCCTATCAAAGACAAGAACAAATGCAGTACCTGGTAAAGGAAATCCAAAAGCAGATATTCTGTTTATCGGTGAAGCGCCAGGAAGAAATGAAGATCTCAAAGGTGAGCCATTTGTAGGCTCTGCAGGAAAGATACTTTCAGAGGTTTTGGAATCAGCTGGTCTTTCACGGGATGATGTCTATATTACAAATGTGGTAAAGTGCAGGCCACCAAACAATCGTATTCCACTTCAAGAAGAAAAAGACGCCTGTGACCAGTATTTGTCCAAGGAACTTGAGATAATCAAACCCAAGATAATCTGTATCATGGGAAATACTGCATATGGCTCACTTTTGCACGGTAATTCCATTACAAAAAACAGGGGCAAGATTATAGAAAAAGACGGCCAGAAGTATTTTCTTACGATACATCCAGCTGCAGTAATTTACAATCAAGAATTAAAATCAGTATTAAAAGATGATATGAAAACACTTGTAGAAACACTTGATAGATTAAAAAAAGACATAAACCATACTGATAATAAATGAAAACACTTTCACGTTCGTTTTATGCAAGAGATACAGTTGATGTTGCAAGAGATCTATTGGGCAAGATGCTTGTGCGAAAAATTGGAAACAAAATAATCTCTGGAATCATAACTGAAACAGAAGCATATCGATACAAAGACGATCCTGCAAGTCATTCTTTCTCAGGACTAACAGAGCGAAACAAAGCCATGTTTGGTCCTGTTGGAATAGCTTATATCTATTTTACTTATGGAATGCATTATTGTATGAATGCAGTTGCACGAAATGGTAATTATGAAGCTGGCGCAGTGCTAATTCGTGAACTAGAACCAAAAGAAGGATTGAACTTTATGATAAAGCAAAGAAAAATCGATGAAATTTCAAATCTTACAAATGGTCCTGCAAAACTAACTCAAGCATTGCAAATAACAAAAAAACAATATGGTGAGGATCTTACTAAACCATCAAGTCTTTTTATTGCAGATGGAATCAAAATTAAAGAATTTGATATCATAAAAAGGCCAAGAGTTGGAATAAAAAAAGCAACAGACAATCTTTGGAATTTTACTATACGAAATTAGTTGTTGTTATTCTCGCCTTTTTCTGGGTTTAATGTCCATGGGGCAATTTTACCAAGAATCCTCTCCCAGTTGAGGCGTAGTAGCAATACCACCACACATGTCATCATGGCTGCAAAGATGGCAGTTCCAATGTAAATACTGCTTACGTCATGTACATCTTTGAGTAGAGGATCGATAAACGACAAACCAAATCCTCTAGAGACGTAGACAATAGCGTATCCCAAAACAATTTTTCCAGCAAGTGTAGAAATGAAAAATCTTAACGGATTGTATTTTGCAAGCCCCAAGGGAACATAGATCAAGTCATCTGGTATCGGAGTTGCTGCAGCGATAAACGCAGCTGCTGCACCGTAACGTTTCACCAATCTTTCAAATGGTTTTATTCTTTTGCGAGTTTTTTCAGTAATTATTTTTCTTCCTTCGTAACTAGCATAGAAGATTATTTGCTTTGCTGCAGTTGCTGTGACTGCACTGATTAGAGCTAAAGCATGTGGATCAAACTGATTTCCAACTGACATTGTTGCAAGAAGTAAGAATGCAGGAAAGGGAACAAACGGAATTAGTGAACCAAAAAAGCTTACAAGTGCAAGACCAAGATAACCAACTTCAGGATCTATTGGAAAAATATCACTTAAATCCACAGTACCCCACTGACTACGCCTTATTTAATCAGTATTCTGTTTTAGTAGCCTCGAGCAAAAATCACATTTTCTTTGCCGGGTCTTTTGCAGTTTACACAAGGAACATTTGTTTTATTGTTATCAAAAGGAATTACGCGTATGTCTGCTCCTGTAGATTCTTTTATTGCTTCTTCACATTTCTGATCTCCACACCATGATGCCTCCAAAAACACTCCATTCTCAAGCTCTAACTTAAACTTGGCAAAATCCGAAACCTGTTTGGTTCTTTCTTTGAGAAATGTCTTTGCTTTCTCAAAGAGGCTTTGCTGTATCTCTTTTAGCATGGATTCTACACCACTTTCTGTATCTGAAAACTCTAGATCTGATTTTTTTAGAGTGTCTCGTCTTACTAGAACCATCTTGCCTTTTGCAATGTCTTTTGGGCCAATTTCAATTCTTAAAGGAACACCTTTCATCTCCCAATCATGAAACTTGTAGCCTGGAGTCCATTCGTCTCTTGCATCGACATGCACTCGAATCTTATTTTTCCTCAGAGTCTGTTCTATTTCTCTAGTCTTTTTTAACACGCTTTCTTTGTCAGCGTCATAGTAAATTGGAACAATGATAACTTGGATTGGTGCAATGCGTGGAGGTAAAACCAAACCTTTGTCATCGCCGTGCACCATTATTAGTGCACCAATTAATCTCCATGAAACTCCCCAAGATGTCTGCCATGCAAAAGTCTCAACATTGTTTTTGTCCGAGAATTTTACATCAAAGGGTTTTGAAAAATTCTGACCAAGAAAGTGTGATGTTCCCATCTGCAATGCCTTGCCATCTGGCATTATGGATTCCATTGTTGTAGTGTACACTGCACCAACAAATTTTTCCTTCTCGCTTTTTTTACCAGTAATTACAGGTATTGCAAGCTCTTCTTCTACAGTCTTTTTGTAAATGTCTAAAATCAGTTTGACTTCCTCTTCTGCTTCTTCTTTTGTAGAGTGAACGGTGTGTCCTTCCTGCCACAAAAACTCGGATGTTCTAAGAAAAGGTTTTGTTGCCTTTATTTCAGCACGTAAAGCACTATTCCAAAAATTGATCTTAAGTGGCAAGTCTCTCCAACTTTTTATCCACTTTGAATACATCGAATATGCAAGCGTTTCAGACGTTGGTCGCAGTGCAAGCTTGTCACCTATCTCTGAGTCACCAGAGTGAGTGACCCAAAAGACTTCGGGATTAAACCCGCTAAAATGATCAGCTTCCTTGCTTAGCAATGATTCTGGAATCAATACAGGCAGAAAACCATTCTCATGACCAGTTTCTTTGAGCTTCTCATCAAGTGAAGACTTCAAAGATTCCCAAATGGAGTATCCATATGGCCTTAGAACAATCAACCCCTTTACTGGAGCATAGTCTGCAAGCTCCGCTTTGATTACGATTTGGGTGTACCATTCGCTAAAATCTTCCTTTTTTGAAACTGTGATGCCAATTTCCTTGCTCAAATTACATCATTTTAAAAATATGTACTAATGAGCCTTCTGGTTCTAGAGTGAGTCTCCTTTGCAAAGTACTTTTCCTATTATTCTACTTTGAAAGTTTGGACATACAAAACATTGGATAAATCCAACTTCTGATTTGAGTACAGGGCAATCCACTGCTTCCTCTTTCATTCTTTTTAACATCTTTGGACTAACTCCTTTTAGTTTGAGTTTGCCTTTTTCATCCATCAGTCCAGAAGCTTTCATTTCTTCTTTGATGTTGTCTGGAATCTTATGTGCTTGTGTCGCTGTTTTTATTGTAACTTCATATTTGTGTGGAAGCTCGCCCATATCGTGAATTTTAGCATCGTAGAATATATTGCTAGTGTTTTTTGCTTGATCTGATCTATCAAGATTAATATAATCAGAATTTGTGTTTCAAAAACAGAAACTAATTGCTAGCAATTTTTGATGTGGAGGGAGTCTTGCTTGACGCAGAATTTCTCCCAATTCTTGCAGAAAAAATAAACAAGCAAGACGAAATATGGGAAATCACACGAAAAGGAATCCAAGGTGTGATAAACTGGGAAGAAGGACTACGAACCCGTGTAAACACTCTCAGAGGAATTAGTTATGAGGCATGCAAAGAGGTTGCTGATTCTCTTCCCATAATGACTGGTGCAAAAGAAGCATGCCAATCTCTCAAGGCAGCGGGATGGAAACTTTTGGCAGTTTCTGGTGGATTTAGTATTATGACTGACAGACTAAAAGATGAGTTGGGTTTAGATCATGTGTTTTCAAATGAATTAATCTTTAAAGATGGTAAGCTAGACGATGTTACGATTCATGTGGACTCGGACAAATCAAAAGCAGTAATGACTAAAGTAAAAGAATGGAATGAAAAGAAAGAAGATATCATAGCTGTAGTCGATGGTGCAAATGACATCAAGCTCTTTGACATTTGCAGTCTTGGTGTTGCCTTTAGAGCCCAGGATGTAGTAAAAGACTTGGCAACAGTAACACTTGAAGAAAAAGATCTCTCGCTGCTTATTGGACTAATTAACAAACATTACGGCAGCAAGCTTGAATTGCAAACAGTCGCATAAATTCGGTATTATTTTAAATGATGATATTCCAGAATCACTAAATGACAATTCAAATAATTCCAGTTCAAATTAGCAAGGATGTACAAGAACGCGATGATATCGTTGATCTAATAATGTCATCACCATCAAAACCCGAAATTCAAGACGGTGATATCATAGTAATCACACAAAAAATAATCTCAAAACAAGAAGGAAGTGTTGTAAATTTGTCTCAAGTAAAGCCATCTCTTTT
>Ga0247727_10012684_pt1 | contig 14398 bp, 9 predicted proteins | sample WisWelCaveWW1625_FD_202498 | JGI IMG/M metagenome (GOLD analysis project Ga0247727, IMG submission 202498) | Biofilm microbial communities from Wishing Well Cave, Virginia, United States - WW16-25 | ecosystem: Environmental > Aquatic > Deep subsurface > Groundwater > Cave microbial mat | place... | reverse complement strand
CACCGCCAACGGGCTTGAGCGATTATACAAAAACGGCGTCGAAATTGTCGCTGAAACGCGCAGCGGTGATTTGTCGAATTGGGATGCGTCGTATCCATTACTCATTGGCAACGAGGCCACCGGCAATCGCGCGTGGCTGGGAGAAGTGTATTTGGCGGCGATCTACAATCGCGCGCTGAGCGTTTCGGAAGTGCTGCAGAATTATAATTCCGGCCCGAGCAGCAACAATCCTCCGAATGTTCCATTGCTGCGCTCTCCGAGTAACCGCGCTTTTTTAAATCCGAATTTGAAACCGCTGCGGCTCGCTTGGCAGGTTCCGCAAGACATTGACGGCGACTCGCTGCATTTTCGCGTTGAGATAGATCCGAACAGAAATTTCAGCGCGCCGCCGCATGCGTTCGAATCCAAAACCAATCTCGCCGGATTTTTTCCGACGCCGCCGGTTGGTCAAAACGCCGATTCCGCCTACTTTGAATTAACATCAACGCCGCTGCAAAATGGAATTTATTGGTGGCGCGTCACCGCGTGGGATGGGAGCGTCTACGGGCAACCGCCGCCGCCCAAAAATTTTATCCTCGATGCCACGCCGCCGCGAATCGATCGTCTCGTTCTGCCCAGCCCCGCTTTTCCGCCGAATTGGTATAATGCGAATAAAATAAACTCCATTGATTTCGGCGCGCAATATGATGAGAGTTATGCGCAAAAGGCGGAGTTTAATTTGAAAGCATTAGGAGGAGTCAAAGTTGTTGCAAATATCGCGAGCGGCTCGGATCGAATGGCCGCCATTCCGATAGCTCTAATCGGAGCAGCAGACGGTTCATATCCTTTGGCGATAACGCTTTTCGATAGCGCCGGCAATATTTCAAAAGACAGCACGGCGATTGTATTGGATTCCACTTCCCCTTCAAAAGCACGCGCTAATTCTCCGGACACAAGCTCGAGCGAGACGTTTGCGGTGATTTGGAGAGGCACCGCGACCGACGGGGCGGGCGCGGGAATTTCCGGAAAGTATGACGCGCGCGTGCAAATCAACGGCGGCGGCTGGCAGGCCTGGCTGACCAACTTTGCCGGCGACTCTGCATTCTATCAAGGCGCGCACGGACACACGTACGGATTTGAAGTTGCGGCTCATGACAATGTGGGGAACCTCGAATCCTTTTCGGGGATTGCGGAATCGGCAACGCGCGTGGATACCAGCAACGCCGATGTGACGCGACCTTCCATCGCGCATACGCCGGCAACGGTTGTTGAAGAGGGGCAGGGTATAACCATTCAAGCGCGAATACAAGACAATCGGCAAGTCGTTGAAGCCCTGTTGTTTTATAAAGCAAGCGGCAAAAGAAATTATCAAATTCTGCCGATGAATAATTCGAACGGCCTCTATCAAGCGGCGTTGACGGCGGCGGCAATTTCGGCGCGAGGCCTCAACTATTATCTGAGGGCTTCGGATGGCGCCAATTTTTCCTATCATCCGCCGGAAAATTGGGAGACGAAACCAAACCATATTTCCGTGCGCATCATCGGCGCCAACAATCAAGGCTTGGCAAAAGATGAAGCGCAGCCGGGCGGCGGTGCCCAATCGGCTTTTCGGATGATTTCGCTGCCGTTGCAATTGGAAAATCCCCAGCCGCAGGCGGTGTTGGAAGATGATCTCGGTTCTTATAATCGCCAGCAATGGCGTTTATTTCTCTATAACTCGTTGTCGGGTAGTTATGCCGAATTTCCTTCCATCACTCCCTTTGCGCCGGGAAAAGCATTTTGGCTGATTGTCCGCGAGCCGAACAAGCGGATTGATTCCGGCGTTGGCACGACCGTGGCAGCGCATCAGCCGTTTCAAATCGTTTTGCAGCAGGGATGGAATGATATCGGCAATCCCTTCGTTTTTCCGGTGAATTGGCGCGAGGTTAAAGTTGTGCAAGGCGACTCCACCAAAATCATGGGGCCATACACCTATCGCGGGCAATGGCTGCTGCCCGATCAAGTGACAACGCTTTCGCCGTGGGAGGGTTATTCCGTTTATGCTGAGCTGCAAGGGGCTATCATCGCAATTGCGCCTGTTGAAGCGGCTTCATCATCAAGCCAATCTTTCTTTAAAAATGGCGAGGCAAGTTGGTATTTAAACCTCGTCGCGCTTTGCGAAGCGGCGCAAGATAACGCCAACTTTTTAGGCGTGTCGCCGGTTGCGGCGGCGGAATGGGATAAATTCGATTATTTGGAACCGCCGCCGATTGGGGAATATGTCTCGCTGCGTTTTCCGCATGATGATTGGCAGAAATATCGCGGCGCCTTTTCGACGGATTTCCGGCCGCCTTTTACCGGCGGCCAAATCTGGCATTTTGAAACGGCAACAAATATTTTGCGTGCGCCAATTACTTTGAGATTTCCAAACGCCAATTCCATCCCCGCCGCATTTGGCGCGGTTTTGCTTGATTTGACGACTTTCCAGCGCCTCGATCTTCGGCAAACTCAGGAATATGTTTTTGTGCCGGAGCAAAATCGTTTAATGAGAGAATTTGAATTAATCGTTGGAACGAGCGCTTTCATAAAAAATTTTGACCGGCGCCATCAGCCGAAAAGTTTTTCACTCAGCGCCAATTTCCCCAATCCGTTCAATGCCGGGACAACTTGGTTTTATCAAGTGGCCGAGCCGAGCCATATTTCCATCACGGTGCTGGATGTTTTGGGGCGGGAGGTTCGTCATTTGATTTCAGAAAAGCAGAATATTGGTTACTATCGCGTTCATTGGCAAGGCGATGCCGACGACGGCCGGGAAGCTGGCGCCGGCATTTATATTGTCAAAATGGCAGCCGGCTCTTTCCGGCAAACGCGTAAAATACTTTTAATTCGTTGAGCGTAAATTTCAATAATAAGGGGAAAACCGAAATGATCACGCCCCAAAATTTTTCCCGCCGCCTTTTTGCCGGTGGCTTGATGATTTTAGTGAGTTGGGCACAAGCGCAAGATCAGCAAAAGCGCGCGCCGGAAAGAATAATTTTTAAAGAAGCCAAAGTTGATAACACCAAAGCAGCCCTTCGTGATTTACAAGTGGGATGTGTTTTTGTGACCTCGGAGCCTTTGCAGGCAAAGATACGCGGGGTTCAGGATGATCGGCTTGTTTTCACCGAAATCACTCCCATTCTTTTATGCGATCGAGCTGTCAAAGCGTATCAGATCGTTTTTACTCAAGAGGGTTATAAAGAACGCCGCGTCAGCGTTAAACCAAAACCGGGCCGCGTCGATACGCTGGGCGCGATATTAGAACCAATCATTTCGCAAAAAAGGGGAAGCGGCAAAGGGTGGCGCTGGCTCTGGAGCGGAATTACCGCCGCCGGCGTCGTGGCCGTCGCTGCGCTCATCTTCAAACCTGATGATGAGAAAAACGAGAATCCAACTGCGGATCTTCCGAATCCGCCGGATAGGCCGGCGCCGCGATTTTAAATTAAAATTGCCGAGCCGTGTCATTATTTATTGAGAGGAAGCGGCATGCTCCAAATACCAAGCGCAATTCGACTCGCAACAAAGCCCATTGTTCCCTTGTTGTTTTTCATTTTCATCAGTTGGGGCTTCATTTTTCAATCCTCCGATATTTCTCCCCGCGCCGATTATGCTGTTGTAGTGAGTGAGCTGGAACGTGTGATCGCCCACGAGCTGCAAGACAAAAAACTTCCGGCGCTGTCGATTGCGCTGGTCGACAATCAACAAACGGTTTGGGCCAAAGGTTTCGGCATGGGAGATCCCGACCAAAAAATTCCGGCAACGGCAGAAACGGTTTATCGCGTCGGCTCGGTTTCGAAATTATTTACCGACATCGGCATCATGCAGCTTGTCGAGCGCGGTAAAATCGAACTCGACGCGCCGGTGACAAAATATCTGCCGGATTTCAAACCCCATAATCCGTTCAACAAAGCCATCACGTTGCGGCAATTGATGTCGCATCGCTCTGGACTCGTGCGCGAGCCGCCGGTGGGGCATTATTTTGACGACACCCTCCCATCATTAGCACAAACAGTTCAGAGTCTCAATTCCACGACATTGATTTACGAGCCGGAAAAACGCAGCAAATATTCCAACGCGGCGATTGCAACGGCCGGCTATGTTTTAGAGAGAATGCAGAAGCAGCCCTTCACGCAATATTTGCAAAAGGCCGTGCTCGAACCAATGGGATTGCGCCACAGCAGTTTCGAGCCGACGCCGGAAATTGCGAAACATCTCGCGAAAGCGTACATGTGGAGCTACGACAGTCGGCAATTCGTCGCGCCGGCTTTTCAGCTCGGCATGGCGCCAGCCGTAAGTATGTATTCGACCGTGACGGATTTGGCGCGATTCATGAGCGTGCTCTTCAATGACGGCAAAACGACGGACGGACAAATTCTTAAACGCGAAACGCTCGAAAAAATGTGGACGCCGCAATTTGCCGCGCCCAAACAAAAGGGCGGTTTCGGCATCGGCTTTTTTATTTCCGAGCTTGAAGGTCACCGCCGCATCGGGCACGGCGGCATGATGTACGGCTTTGCGACTGAATTGGAAGCTTTGCCTGAAGCCAAGCTCGGCGTGATCGTCGTCACCACGATGGACGGCGCCAATTCCGTCGTCGAGCATATCGCCGATTATGCTTTGCGGCTGATGCTCGCGTCTCGGAATAAACAGGCGCTCCCGCCAATAAAATTTCCGGACACGGTGAATCCCGAAATTGCGCCGCGTCTCGCCGGCCGCTATGTTGGCAACCAAAATCAGATCGAACTTGTTGCGCGCGAAGGCAAACTGTTTGCCGAATGGGGCGCGTTGCGAATGGAGCTGAAAGCGCTTGGCGATACCTTGATGGTCGATGATCGTTTAGCGCACGGCGCGAAGATTTTGCCAATGGGCGATAGCTTGCGCATCGGTGACGTAGTTTACAAACGAACATCAATTTCAAAACCGGAGTCAATTCCGGCGCCTTGGCAGGGTTTGATCGGCGAATACGGCTGGAATCACAATATTCTTTTTATTCATGAAAAAGACGGCAAACTGCGCGCGCAGATCGAATGGTTTTTCTCGTATCCGCTCACGGAAATTTCGCCGGACGTTTATGCTTTTTCCAATTTCGGCCTTTATCATGGCGAAAAATTGATTTTCACGCGCGACCCAAATGGCAAAGCCACGCAAGTTGAAGCGGCAAGCGTTGTTTTCAAACGCCGCCATATCGACGGCGAAGATGGGCAAACTTTTCGCATCACGCCATTGAAACCGGCGGAGGAATTGCGACAAATAGCGCTGGCCGCGCAACCGCCGAAAGAGAGGGGCGATTTTTTGAAAACAGATTTGGTTGAGTTATCAACTCTTGATCCAACGATCAAATATGACATTCGTTATGCCACCACGAACAATTTTATGAGCACGGTTTTCTATCAACAGGCGAAGGCTTTCTTGCAACGGCCGGCAGCAGAGGCATTGCTGCGCGCGCAGCAAACGCTCAAAACACAAGGTTATGGTTTATTGATTCACGACGCTTATCGTCCCTGGTATGTCACCAAAATGTTTTGGGAGGGAACGCCGCCGGACAAACACGATTTTGTCGCCAATCCTTCACGCGGCTCGCGCCACAATCGCGGCTGCGCGGTCGATCTTTCGCTGTATGATTTGAAAACCGGTGCGCCGGTGCAAATGGTCAGCGGCTACGACGAGTTTTCGACGCGCGCGTATCCGAATTATCAAGGCGGCACCTCGCTGCAGCGCTGGCATCGCGGGCTGCTCCGCAGCGCGATGGAAGCGCAGGGTTTTCGCGTTTACGAGTTTGAATGGTGGCATTTCGATTATAAAGATTGGCGGCAGTATTCGATTGGCAACCAGAAGTTTGAGGAGATTTCATTAAAAGCCGAAAAAAATTAAATTTTCTAACGGAGAGAAGAGGCCACGATGGAAACCAATTTCCCATTATCACAGAAAGACTTCGACCGCCGCCAGTTTCTCACCGCAGTTGGGAAGAGCCTGGGATTGATGGCGCTGGCATCATCTTCTGTGGCAGCATTATGCAAAGATGTCGAGGCCGCCACCAAACGCATCGCGCATTTGCCGCCCGATCAAGTTGCGAGTGACGAAGATTTTTGGTTTGAAATTCAGCAAGCTTTCACCGTCACGCGCGGGATGATCAATTTGAACAACGGCGGCGTTTCGCCCTCGCCGCGGATCGTCACCGAAGCGTTGGTGCGTTATCAATGGCAGCAGGAAGACGCGACGGCGTACACGATGTGGCAAATTTTGGAGCCGCAGATCGAAACCATTCGCACCGGCCTCGCGGAAATTTTCGGCTGTGATCGCGAAGAAATTGCGGTCACACGCAACGCTTCCGAGTCGCTCGAAATTCTGTTGATGGGGATGAATTTGAAATCCGGTGATGAAGTGCTGTCGACGACGCAAGATTACGGACGCATGCTCACGACGCTGCGCCAACGCGAGCTGCGCGAAGGTTTAGTGTTGAAGCTCGTAAAAATCCCGATTCCGCCGAAAAATTTGGACGAGATTGTCGATGCATTTGCAAAAGGCATCACCAGCCGCACGCGACTCATTCTCATGTCGCACATGGTCAACATCACCGGGCAAATCACGCCGGTGAAAGCGGTTTGCGAGTTGGCGAAATCCAAAGGGATCGAGGTGATCGTCGATGGCGCGCATTCGTTCGCGCAATTCAATTTCAAACAAAGCGACATCGGCTGCGATTATTTCGGCACGAGTCTGCACAAATGGCTGTTCGCGCCAAAAGGCACGGGCATGTTGTACGTCAAGCGCGACAAAATCGAAAAAGTCTGGCCGTTGATGGCGGCGGAAAAAAAGCAGATGACCGATATTCGCAAATACGAGGAGATCGGCACGCATTCCGCCGCGCCGCATCTGGCAATCGGCGAAGCGATTCTGTTCCATAACGGTCTCGGCGGCGAGCGCAAAGAGAAACGGTTGCGCTATCTTTCGCGCTACTGGATGAATAATTTGAAAACGTTGCCGAATCTTCATTTTAATACTTCGTTCGACGATACGATGTCGTGCGCGATCGGCAACGTTCACATCGACGGCACCGATCCCACGGCAGTCGGCAATTATCTCATGAACAAACACAAAATCTTCACCGTGCCGATTCTTCACGATGAATTTAAAGGCATTCGCATTACGCCAAACGTGTACACGACGCTTCAAGAGCTTGATCTTTTCTGCGAAGTGATGACGACGGTCGCCAAAAAGGGGTTGCCAAAGGAGTAAAACGTAAGAATCAAAACGTAATAATGAGGTGAACCATGTTCAGCCTAGAATATAAAATCGAGTATCGCAGGCGGATCACAGTCTGTGCGGCCTGGATATTCTTAAGTCTTCTTTTGATGCTTGCCGGTTGTTTTCTCGTGCCTTCCGTGCATCCGCTTTATACCGACGCTGATATCGTCTTCGACCCGGCTCTTCTTGGCGTTTGGGCGGCGGATGAGTCGAAGGACAGTCTCACGTTTATAAAAGAAGATGCAAACAACTACAAGCTCATTGTTGCCGACGATAATGGCCCAACCGGTGAATTTATCGTTCACCTCGTTAAGATCGGCGGCGTGAGGTTCCTGGATTTGTATCCTGATGATCCCGCGTGTAAGTTAAACGACCTCTACGTTTTGCACCTCTTGCCGGCTCATAGTTTCATGCTGGTTTCACAAATCGAGCCAACACTTCAACTGGCTTCGTTTGATGCCGAGTGGTTCAAAAAATATATAGAAAAGAACATCAAAGCGATTCGGCATGAAAAAGTAAAGGATGGTTTTCTGCTCACGGCGTCGACGCGTGATTTGCAGAAATTTTTGCTCGCGCAGGTGAAAACCGAAGGCGCCTTCGGTGAGCCGAGCGAATTGAAACGACTTTCAGGTGGACAACAATGAATTGGGATTTGCCGGATCGTTTGCAGCCGCTGCTGCTGAAGATTCATACGTTTTTGGTTGAAGAAATCTATCCTTTAGAACAAGGTTTCCTCGGCAAAAATTTTCGCGAATTGTTGCCCGTTTTGCAAGAGAAGCGAGAGCAAGCAAAAGCGCTCGGCCTGTGGACGCCGCACCTGCCGCAACAATACGGCGGCCTCGGACTCGCACTCATCGAATTTGCTTATTTCAGCGAAGAAATGGGGCGCACGCCGCTCGGGCATTTTGTGTTCAATTGCCAGGCGCCGGATATTGGCAACATGGAAATTTTGTTGGCGCACGGAACTGTTGAACAAAAACAAACCTATTTAGCGCCGTTACTGCGCGGCGAAATTCGCAGTTGTTTCTCGATGACCGAGCCGGAATTTCCCGGCTCGAACCCCGTCTGGATGAACACGCTTGCGATTAAAGAGGGTGATGATTATGTCATCAACGGCCACAAGTGGTTCACGTCATCCGCTGAAGGCGCGGCCTTTGCGATAGTAATGGCGATCACGAATCCAGAAGCCGTCAGCCCGCATCAGCGCGCCAGCCAAATCATCGTGCCGACAAACACGGCGGGGTTCAAATTGGTTCGCAACATTTCGGTGATGGGGCATGCCGGCGAAGATTACGCGAGCCACGCCGAGATTATTTATGAGAATTGCCGCGTGCCGCAAAAAAATTTGTTGGGGCAGGAGGGAGCCGGATTTGCGATGGCGCAGGAGAGGCTCGGACCGGGCCGCATTCATCATTGCATGCGTTGGATCGGCATTTGTGAACGCGCGTTCGAAATGATATGTTCGTATGCGACCAAACGCCAACTTGCGCCGAACAAGCCGCTGGCTTCGAGTCACATCGTTCAAGCGTGGATTGCCGAGAGCCGCGCCGAAATCAACGCGGCGCGCCTAATGGTTTTGCAGGCAGCGCACAAGATTGATCGCGAAGGCGCACATGCGGCGCGAGATGAAATTTCCCTCATCAAGTTTTTCGTCGCCAATGTTTTGCAAAAGGTTTTGGATCGCGCCATTCAAGTTCACGGCGGCCTCGGTGTAACCGACGACACGTTGCTCGCGTATTGGTATCGACAGGAAAGAGCCGCGCGGATTTACGACGGGCCGGATGAAGCGCACAAATTAACCGTGGCGAAACGGATTTTACGAAAGTATGGATTTGACGGTTAGGCAAATCGGCTCATCAAATTTAAAAACTTGCTGCCACAAACCAATAAATAAAGGCAACGGCTGAAAAGCCGCCAACTGATAAAACATAAAAAATTCTAATGAGCCTTGACCAATTTTTCAGTTGCGCGCATCGCGGCGCTTCGGGACACGCGCCGGAAAATACGCTCGCGGCATTCCGTTTGGCGATGGAAATGGGCGCGACAATGTGCGAGATCGATGTGCAACAGAGCGCCGATAACCGGTTGGTGGTGATGCATGATGACACGCTCAATCGCACCACGAATGGCAGGGGCAATGTGTGGGAAATGACGTTGGCGGAATTGCAAAAATTTGATGCCGGCAGTTGGTTTGATCCGCGCTTTGCTGGAGAGAAGTTGCCGGGATTGGAAGAAGTTATTGCGCTGAGTCGAGGAAAAATGCAGCTCAACATCGAAGTGAAAATGCACGGTCACGAGCGCGGCATCGCGCCGCTACTTGTCGCAACGATTCGGCGCGCACGATTCGAGAATGAATGCGTCGTCACTTCTTTTGATTGGGGGCTGGCCGCAGAAATTAAAACCCTCGCGCCGGATCTGAAAGTTGGCTACATCTTCGGCTGGAAAGAATTTTCCGAGGAAGTTTTTGACGGCCCGGTCGATTTGTTGAGCGCGCACTACGGTTTGGTTGACGCCCCTTTTCTCGCGCGAGCGCATGCCGCCGGCAAAAAAATTCATGTATGGACGGTGAATTATAAATGGCTCATGCGCCGGTTGATCAAACTCGGCGTGGAGGGGATTATCACGAATTATCCGGATCGGCTGCGGGAAGTAATGAAATAAAACGAGGTGGTGAACCGGTCATTTTAACGAAGATCTTTCACGAAAAATTTCTTCCAGCGCCTGCGCCACTGGCGGCAAAGGATGGGGAGAAGTGAACCACTTTGTATTCAACCAAAAACCGGACAGAGCTTTTGAACGCAGCCGCCTTTGCGCATCCGGCTTGATCTCGAACCACTCGCCGTCTTGGTTTTCGTAAAACTCAATCGTGAAACGCAGCGGGTCAACGATCCAATATTCTTTCACGCCGTATTCGGCATACAGCACGAATTTCCGGCCGCGGTCGGTATTGCGGCTGCTTTTGGAAATCACCTCGATGCATAGATCGGGCGGACCTTCGAGGTATTTTTCTCCGATAATTCCGAGCCGGCTCTTGCGCACAAAAAAGATATCCGGCTCCGGGCCTTGATAGGTCGACAGCCGAACCGTCGTCGTGCCGCCATTAATTTTGCCAAGATCGAATTTTTGAACGTAAAAAGTCAGCACCGAGGAAAACCACATACAGGTTTCACCATGCCGCGGTATCGCCGGCGAATCACGAATAATTTGGCCGTCCAGCAAATCGGCTTTGACGTTCTCATCGACAATTTCATAAAACTGATCGAAAGTAACTAATCCGCCGGTGGTGAGGGCTTGGTGAGATTGCGTCTTGCGAGCTTTGGCAATGGAATAGGCCATTTGAACCTCCCGAAAAAACTTCGTTCAGCGGTAAGTTACAAAACTATTTCAAAAAAGCAAAGAAATTTATTGCTGCGCTGAACGAATCTCCGAACGGCGCAATTTTTTATCTTCCCGGCGTTTAAAATTGCCGATCACGCCAAACCCCAATCATTGCAACGTCAACCTTTGCGTTGTCACTAAATTTCCGGCGCGCAAGCGCATGAGGTAAACGCCGGCCGCGACGCGTTGCCCGATGTCATCGGTTCCATTCCACAACATCACATGGTGCCCCGATTCGCGCGGCGCATTCAGCAGCTCGCGCACGCGCTGGCCGAGCAGATTGAAAATTTCAAGCTGCACATTTTCGCGCTGGGGAAGATGAAAAACGATTTGCGTTTGCGCCGAATAAGTTAATGAAACGGGATTCGGATAATTGGCAAGCAGCGCGAAGTCGCGCGGCGCCCGATCTTTCGGCTGGTCGACCGTGGTCGTTAATCCCGTAAGCCGGATAACCGGCGAGGTTGTGGCGGAAACGTGCGTGATCACGACCGAGGTGTCGGGGCGATAGCCGAAAGCTTCGGTTACCACGCGCACCGTATCATCTTTGAACCAGGGGATATTGAATTTTCCGGCGGCATTGGTGCGCGAGGCGGGATACTCGTCGAGAAAATAAACCATCGCGCCCGGCACGGGCTGATTGGTTTTCGCCTCGATGATCGTGCCGGCGATATTGGCGGCAGGATGATCGGTGAACTCCAAAACATAAAGACCTTGCTGAAGGTCGCTCGCATAAATCAGATTGGCAAACGGGTAGACGCCCCAATTTGATTCGCCATAGCCGCCGCATGACGTGCTGGTATTGAAATCATAAATCGCCACTTCTTTCGGGTCGAAGGGATCGGCTATATCAACAATACGCACGCCTTCGCAATAATAGCTAATGTAGGCGTATTTTCCACGCACATAAACGTTGTGGATTGTTGAACCCGGACCGCCTCCCGAAGCCGTGTATTCGGCGATTTCCGTCAACCGACCTGGCGCGCGCGTATCCCAAATTTTCAGATTGTGGCGCGTGCTACCGACTTCATCCGTCGTTAAAATAAATTTTTCATCTTCTGTGGGCCAGGCATTGTGCGTCCCGGCTTGTGGATAGCGCGCTTTCGCCAGCTCGCGCGGCTTCGCCGGATTGGAAACATCGGCGAAAGAAAGGCCGGCCTCGCCATCGATCCAAGCGCCGTAAAGACGGCCGCGAATTACCGTCACGTCATGAATGCCCCAAGCGCTGTCCCGAATATCCGACACGGGTTGGGGCTTCCTTTTATCGGTAATATCAAAAATGCGAATGCCGCCGGAGTAGTAATCGGCGATATAAAGCATGTTGCCGGAAACGAAGAATGTGTGCGCGTTAAGCCCCGGCGCCAGCCGAAAGTCATGAACCAGTTCCGGCTGGCGCGGCTCGAGAATGTCGTACCATTGCATGCCGTTGCTGAAGGAAACAAATAAATAGCGGCCATGAACCTGAAGGTCTTTGACCGATCGCGCCACGAAAATCGACGACAACAATTCAGGCTTGGTCTTATCGGCCAAATCGTAAATCCAAACATACGAATTATTGCTGAACGCGCCGATAATCGCCAGATCGCCGCAGCCGGTGACTTCACTATACGAAATGCCGGGCGCCGCCGGATCGAGATGCGCCACGAGATTGAGATTGGAACTGTTCTGTTGCGGCAGCGCAGATTCGGGAAAAAGCATCAAGGCGGAACCGATTAAAAAGAGGGCTGATTTTTTCATGAAAAATCCACGACCGTGTGAGATGAGAAAAAGAAAGCGGTTATTGAATGAGGGTTATTTTGCGCGTGGCGGCAAATTCTCCGGCGCGCATCTGCAAAAGATAAATTCCCGCCGCGACCTGTTGATCGGCGTTGTCGCGACCGTTCCACAACACGCGATGCTCTCCGGCGGGCCGCGACGCCTTTAAAAGCTCGCGCACGCGCTGGCCAAAAAGATTGTAAACGTCGATCTGCACATTTTCCGCATGCGGCAAACGAAAAGTAATTTGCGTTGCCGTTCGAGAAATTGCAGCCGCGGGCGCCAGCGGGTTCGGATAAGTGGGCAGCAACGTAAACTCTCTCACCGTTTCATCGTTCGATGATTCGATACCGGTAGTCAATGGCTTCAAACGAATGCTGACAAAGGTGGCCTGCGCCGGGTTTGTTGTTGCCGTCGTGGTGTCGGCAAAATAACCAGCGGCTTCAGCCACCAACGTCACTTTATCCTTTTTAAACCAGGGAATTTCAAAACTGCCCGAAACATTTGTCCGCGAAGTCGGATATTCGTCGCGAAAATAAACCATCGCGCCGGCGACCGGAGCATTTGTCAAGGCGTCGACAACTTCTCCGGAAAGATTGGCCGCCGGATGATCGGCAAATTCCAACACGTAAAGCCCGTTTTGCATGTCGCTCGCGTAAATTAATTTCGAGAACGGATAAACGCCCCAATTCGAATTAAAACCCTCGCACGAGACGCTGTCGTTGAAATCATAAAATGCCACTTCTTGATGGTTGAAGGGATCGGCAATGTCTACAATGCGCAATCCTTCACAATAGTAGCTCATATAGGCATATCTGCCGCGCACGTAAACATTGTGAATCGGTGAGCTTGCATTACGAACTTCATATTCATCGGTTTGGGACAATTGACCGGGCGTCCGCGCATCCCAGATTTTCAAATTATTGCGGGTGAAACTCACTTCATCCGTCGTCAAAATAAATTGCTCGTCTTCCGTCGGCCACGCATTGTGCGTTGCGGCGTTGGGATAATTGAGACGCGTCAACTCCACCGGCTGGCCGGGGTTGGAAACATCCGCGACCAACAAGCCGCCCAAACCGGAAATCCACGCGCCGTACAAACGCTTATGAATGACCGTCATGTCGTGGATGCTCCAATTGGGATCGCTGATCTCCGCTAATTCCTGGGGATTCTTCTTGTCGGTAATATCAAAAATACGGATGCCGTAGGGAAAGGCGGCATAATCGGCAATATAAAGCGTGTTGCCCGCGACAAAAAAAGTGTGCGGATTGATTGGCGGATCAGGCGTGAACCGTTTGACGAGTTTGGGCTGCGCCGGATTGAGAATGTCGTGCCATTCCATTCGCCCGCTCAACCCGATGAACAAATAGCGGCCATGCACTTGCACATCCCATGATCGCGTGTTGATCGGAATGGCGGATAACAGCCTCGGATTGGCGCGATCGGCAAGATCGTAAATCCAAACGTTCGAATTGCCGCTCTGAAAGCCGCCAATGACGGCCAAATCGCCGGCGCCGGCCACTTCGCTAAACTGCCAATTCGACGCCGGCGGCAGGGGATTGAGGTGCGCGACGAGCTTGAGATTGGCGCTATTTTGGGAGAAAAGATTGCAGGGGGAAAAAAATACGGCGGGCGTCAAACAGAAGAACAAGAACCGTCTCACAGAAAAATCTCCGAAGTTGTTTTTGAAAAATAGAGTGCCCGTGGAATTGGTTTTTAAAAAGGACGAAACAAGTGAAAAAAAGTTTAAACAAATAAACTTGCCAGAGTACGAATCCAGTTCCTGCCGCTCAATTCTTTTTGACCTGCCGGACACGCTTGGCTGATGAGGCGTCGGATTGGACGGCGCTTTCCGGTTTGCTCGTTGCGGCCTCAGATGAAGTTGGAAAAGGCGGGGCCGATGCCGGCAACTCCGCCGTTGCAGCCGCCGGCAAAACTTCCACCGTGGCATCCGGTTCGGCAACCGCGAAGGGCGGCGGGCCGAAAATATAATATTTTGTAAAACCCCAATAGAGAATGCTGGCGCTCA
>Ga0247727_10012683_pt1 | contig 14398 bp, 21 predicted proteins | sample WisWelCaveWW1625_FD_202498 | JGI IMG/M metagenome (GOLD analysis project Ga0247727, IMG submission 202498) | Biofilm microbial communities from Wishing Well Cave, Virginia, United States - WW16-25 | ecosystem: Environmental > Aquatic > Deep subsurface > Groundwater > Cave microbial mat | place... | reverse complement strand
TGTCGCGTTCGAGCAGCACAGGGTAATGCGCGTTTGCCATGATGTCGTCTTCGCGGATGATTGCCTCGACTGCGAGATCGCCGGGGGCGTACGGGACAGTCAGGTCAGCCGCATGCTCCACGACATGGGGCTTGCTGAGCGAATATCCCTGCTTTGTGAATGCCTGCGGGTCGATGCAGTCATCAAGCTCGACCAGCGCGTATCGGGCGATGCGCGCAGAAATCTCCTCGCGGCTTGAGAGCCTCAATTGGTTTCCCACCAGCCCGTATGATACCTGTAATCCGTCAGCGTGATACTGCGCAGGCGAATGATCGCCTTCGTCGCCGTACGTGAGGCTGCCGCGCGGGTTGATGTAGCCGCCTTGCGCTGCAGCCAGCCGTGCCCCCTGGTCGATGACATAAGCCAGGCAGTCCTCGACATAGCTTTGTGCTGGAGTGCGTTCCAATGGGGGAGTGACCACCACTGGTCTTTCTAGTGAAGGTTTCGATGCCTGCGAGGCCAGATATAAAACAAAGCCAAAACTTAGCAGAATCATTAGTCCGATTATGATGAACAGGGTAATCTGTCCTCGCCGCATTCACATCTCCTCAGGTGCAGTGATGCCAAGAAGACCAAGCCCGTTTCTCAGCACAGTCCTTGCGCAGTCTACCAGCAGGAGCCGTGCCTTCTGCTTTTCTGTATCCGCCTCCTGCAATACAGGGCAGGCGTGATAGAATTCGTTGAAAGCCCTTCCTGCAAGCAGCAGGTATTGCGCCAGTATGTGAGGCCTGTATTGCCGCAGCGCGTCCTTGACATGCTGCGGATATTCTGCGAGCAATCCTATCAGCCTGATCTCAGCCGGTTCCTTGAGCGCGTCAAATGAGACTTTTGCGGTCACCGTGAGCTTCTTGTCCTTTGCCTTGCGGATGATTGAGCTTGCGCGCGCATAAGTGTACTGCAGATACGGGCCAGTGTCGCCTTCGAAGTCAAGTATCTTCTGCACGTCAAAGACAATGTCCTTGTTGCGGTCATTCATCAGGTCGCCGAAGAATATCGCTCCGACAGCTACTGCCCGAGCGACCTCGTCCTTGTCCTTGAGCTTTGGATTCTTCTCGTTTATCGTTTTCTTCGCGAGCGTGATGGTCTCGTCAAGCACGTCTTCCATGAAGATGACCTTGCCTTTGCGTGTCGCGAGCTTTCCCCCTTCAGGAGCGAGGTAGAGCCCGAAATCGATGTGCTGCAGCTTCTCTTTCTGATGACCAATCAGTTCGGCGAGCGCGAAAAGCTGCTGGAAATGCAGGCATTGGCCGTGGTCGACGACATACAGCAATCGGGAAGGCTTGAACCCGCTCATGCGTTCGCCAAGGGCTGCCAGGTCGCGCGAGAGATAAGTGGTCGCGCCATCGCTCTTTCGCAGGATAGCTGGCGTTTCAAATCCCTTCAGCCTTGCTATCAGCGCGCCTTGGTCGATTGTCGTGAGCTTTTTCTTTTCGCACACCGCTATGGCATCGTCGACATGCGCTGCGATGTGCGCCTCTCCGTCGAATGAATCAAACGTCACACCAAGGACAGCGTAGATTCGCTTGAACTCCTCCAATGACACCTGCCTGAACTTTGCCCAGAGCTTCTGCGCTTCAGTGTCACCGTCTTCCAGCTTCTTGAACCATGCCCGCGCCTCTTCCTCAAGCTTTGCGTCGTCCTTGGCTTCCTTGTGGAATCTGACGTACAGGTCGAGCAGGTGCTCTATCGGGTGCTGGTCGAGCTTTTTCTTGTCGCCCCATTTGAGATACGCGGCAATGAGCGAGCCGAATTGCGTGCCCCAGTCGCCAAGGTAATTGAGCCTGATGACGCGATAGCCCTGGGAAACGAGCATACGGTACAACGAATTCCCTATGACTGTGCTGCGCAAGTGGCCGAAGTGGAATGGCTTGCCGATGTTCGGGTGCGAATAGTCCATGGCGATGGTCTTTCCCTTGCCTTCATCGCTTGTTCCGTACTTGTCCTTCTGGTATTCGATGTCGAGCAATGTCTTCTCAGCGAGCAGGGTCTTCTTGAGGAAGAAGTTAAGGTATGGGCCGTTCGCCTCGATGCGGTCGATGAATGCCGGCTTCTTGAGCTTGCCTGCGAGCTCTTTCGCGATCAAAGGCGGCGCTTTCTTGAGCTGCTTGGCAAGAGGAAAGCAGGGCAGCGCGAAATCTCCGAGCTTCGGGTCAGGAGGAACCTCGAGCGGTATGTCTGCCTTGAGTTCTTTCTTGAGAAATGCCTGCAATTCGTCTTGAAAAGACATGGGGAAAACCGCGAGGGTTAGGTTTATAAACTTTGCCTCGCCCCCGGCACGGCATGTGGCCGCCGATACTTGGTTTGATTCTGTTCATCATTCTTCTGCTCATCATCGGCACATTGTTCCTGCTCACGGTCGTTGAGATCCTGGTCAACGGCATACTCATCTACCTGGCAGGCAGCCGTTCTCTGAAAGAGCTCAACCGCGGCTGGCTGAAGGAATATGGCATTGGGGCGCTCATCGCGATAGCAATCATCGCGGTCAAGGGCAATATCGTCGGTGTCTTGTGGCCGTTCACCACCTGGCTGATCCTGACTTTTCTCGCAGCGCAGCTTATCCATGCAGTCACGAAGAAGTGAGTTGCTCTTCTATTTTCTTCAGCACAGAATCCACCAGGAAGAAGACATTCTTGTCAGCGTGCTCTGCAGAGCAGGTCTTGTCCTTGCATACGACAGAGCCTGTCAATGAGAACACATCTGCATTCTGCGCCAGCTGCAGCGCCAGCTTCTCGCTGCCGTGATTGTCAGAGAACTTGCGCGCATAATTGCCGATGATCTTTTTCAGGACTATCATCGAGCCGCCGTCGATGTCGCGGAATCCGGATAACTCGATGTTGCCGCCTAAGACTTGCGGGTCAGAAATCGCGTCGGTTGGCTGCGAAGGCTCGTCCATGTCTTACCTTCTGGACAAGTCCAGCGCCATTCTGCTTATAAAAATATCGACACAACAGGCAACAATACGTGACTACTCCTGAGTAGCTATGAATCCGAAGCTTAATAAATACCGTTGGTCTTCTGCGAAGCAAGGTGGTTATTCAATGACTTCAGTGTGTCAGCGATGCGGCGCTCCTGTGCGCAGCTTCTCACCGATGCGCAAGTGGTGCGTCGAATGCCGTCACGTCATCTCACTCGAGCAGGCGCGCGTGCGCAAGATGCACACCCGCCACAGGATCAAGCTTAACGGTCAAAAGCCATCCCTTAAGCCTACGCTAAAGCTCAAGGTTTAAATCCAAGTTCTGCGCCAGCAGCCTTATGCCCACGCATGAGGATATAATCCACGACATTCTCGCGAAGAAAGAGCTCTCAGGCATCGAGCATTCGTTTGTTGAGGCTGTTCTCGGGAAAGAGCTTCGCAAGGACCCCAAGCTCGCAAGGCGGCTGGAGACGCTCAGCACGCGCAGCAGCGCATACAAGGAGCTTATCAAGAGCGTACGTGCGGTCCTGCGTAGGAATGTCGGCTTGTTCGAGGGCTCGACAGATCCGAAGCATCGTGAGACATTGCTCGCAGAGCTGCGGCAGAGCCCGCTTGAGCGGCGCGAGGAGATCATCAATCACATTCTTGCCACGCACCAGTCGACAAGGGAAAGATTGCCCTATTATGACCAGGTCTACGAAGAAATCTTCAAGCACACAGGAAAACCAAGAGTCGTGCTTGACATCGGCTGCGGCCTCAATCCATTGTCATTCCCAGACACTGATGCGACATATGTCGGTGTCGACATCGACAGGCAGTTATGCTCAGCAGTGGACGAGTATTTCTCTATCGCAGGCATCGAAGGCGAGTGCAGGATCATTGACGCACGGGGTATGGAGCAGATAAGAAGCCTGCCAAAGGCAGACATCGCGTTTGTGTTCAAGCTGCTTGAGGTTATCGAACAGAAAGGCCACAAGCTTGGCGAGCTCATCATCAAGGCATTGCCTTCGCAATGGATTATCGTGAGCTTCCCAATAATCACCAGCAGCGGAGCGCCCATGCGCTCACCAAGGCGTGCGTGGTTTGAGAAGATGTTAGGAAGGCTAAAGTACAAGTACGGGATTTTCAAGGTGCCAAACGAGATATTTTATGTTCTGAGGAAATCGCCTTAGCAAGGCAGAACATTCTTATACCACCAATTCACTATTTTTCTCATGGGCTGGAAGGAATTCCTCAAGCCGAGAAAGGCAGTCATTATCCTCTTCCTGATACAGTTCGTGCTTTACCTGGCGTACATGATATTCGCGCCAAAGCCCAGGACATTTCCTGTGCTTCACGGCATTTTTGCGCTCGCGCACGCTCCCTTCTTAGCGCTGTTCGTGCTGGCTGGAGCATTCACTAGCACTATTGACGCAGAGGTCTGGTTCCTGCCTGTCATATATGAGTATGTCTTCGCAGCTTTGCTCGTGTTTCTTGCAGAACGCTTTAGATGGAAATCTGCCATCATCATCGCGATTGTCTCTTTGCTTGCAGTGTTTCTTATCGTGGCAACTCCCTTCATGGAATGCCCGTTCGGCATCCAGGTGCTCTCGTTCGGAAAGGTGCTGATGCAGGCGTTCTGCGTCTTCTGACAACAATGTTTTTATACCTTGTTTGGCCTTTTCGTCGCGATGGAAGAGCTCTTCAGGCAGTATGGTATTTCTGGGGTTTATCCGCAGCAGGTCTCTGAGGAGTTCGCTTACAAGGTCGGCAGGGCTATTGCGATGCTCCTGGCTGTAGAAGAGATCATTGTCGGCCGTGATTGCAGGATCGGCTCTGACAAGCTTGCCGAATCGCTGATAAAGGGAATAACCGACCAAGGCAGGCATGCGGTGAATATCGGGCTGTGCTCAATGCCGATGTTTGTGTTCGCGACACAACAAGGCCCAGGTGTGCTGGTCACGTCGCCACATTACGGAAAAGAACACAATGGCTTCACGGTCTGCCAACAGGGCGGCCAGCCGCTCACGCATGCCACAGGGCTTGACACGATAAGGCAACTGGTCGAAAAGAACAAGTTCGAGAAACCGAAGAAGAAAGGCAAGACCAAGCGCCGCGATGTGATGAGCAAGTATGTCACGCACGTGAGGCAGTTCAAAGGCAGGCTCAAGAAGCTCAAGATCGTCATTGACGCAGGCAATGGCCTGGCAGGGCTTGTCGTGCCAAAGGTGTTCGGCAGGCTTGTGAACGTAATCCCGCTGTTCTTCGAGCTTGACGGCAATTTCCCTAACCGCGATCCCATGCCGATCAAGGAAAATCTCAGCGCGTTATGCAAAGCAGTCAAGCAGCACAAGGCGCAATTGGGCGTCGCGTATGACAATGATTGTGACCGCGTGGCATTCGTTGATGAGCATGGTGTTGTGGCGCGGCCAGACCATATCCTTGCCTTGCTTGCCCAGCAATTGCTGAAGCAGCAGCCGCATGCGAAAGTGCTGCATGACGTCCGCTGCAGCCGTATCGTGAAAGAGCACGTCACCCGGCTCGGCGGCGTGCCTATCATCACCAGGGTCGGGAATACCTTCATGAACGAGATCATGAAGGACGAAGGCGCGATTGTGGGCGGTGAGCTGAGCGCGCATTATTATTTCCGCGACAATTTCTGCGCAGACAGCGGCGATATCGCTGTGCTGCTCATGATGAGCCTTGTCAGCGAGGAACGCAAGCCGTTGTCAAAACTGCTCGCGCCATTGCAGAAATATGTGTCAGTTAACGAGCTGAAGTTCGAGGCGAAAGACCCTGCGCGCGTGCTCAAGAAGGTCGAGCAGGAATTCAGCGAAAAAGGCAATGTGTACAGCATTGACGGCCTCAGCATAGAATTCCCAGACTGGTGGTTCAACCTGAGGCCTGTGGATAACACGTTATCGCTCAACATCGAAGCAGCAAGCAAATCCCTGCTTGATCGCAAACTGGCAGAACTCAGGAGATTGCTCTCTTAACCGTATCTTTCATACAATCCCGCGACATAGTCTTCGCGGCATTGGCATCTGCTCCTGTGGGTTGGCGGGCAGCTGCCTCTGGCAGCGTCGTCTTGGTCAGGGCGGATGCAGCTTGTTCCGTCGTGATTGCAGCACGTGTATCTTGACTCGCCATCGCAGGCTACAGCGTTCCTGCAGACCTGGTTCACGACAACGTCTGACTGCAGCACCATCACTCCGCTTTCCACGCGCATCTGCATTCCTGACGGCCTGACATAATAATCGTCAGCTGCAAAGTACACCATGCCTGTGAGCGTGTTCTGTACAACGAGAACTATCGCGACAATCGCTGCGAGCGCAAAGATGCCGACGAGCATTATCTTCTTTTCCATTTTTACCTCGAAGGGACTGGCCATGATTGGCGGTATTGGAATTTCTCAGGGCACGTGCAGCGATAAGGCATGTGGTCAGGGCAGATGAGGTTGTGCGCGCCAGGAGCGCCGTATGCCTGCGGATACCCTTGCGTCCCTCCTGCATATCCGTCAAGAGGGGCAGTGCACTTCATGCTCGAACCTGGAAGCCTTTCTTCTGCGCAGCACATGAAGCTCACTTCGCTTCCGCAAGGCGGAACGTCAAGGCAGGCGTACGGATTTGCCTCGAAAGGCCTTGATGGTTGTGGATATTGCAGCACGACTTGCCCGGTGGCGCCGTACCGCACTATCATCACTGTGGCGATCACGATGACAAAGACGCTTATGATGCCGACAGTCGCCCAGAAGACAGTATTGTCAGGCACCTCATTTTGCTCATCCTGCGCTATCTTACGCATGACGACAAACCAGCACCATGAGTATTTAAACGTTTCGTTGGGCGCGCAAGGCATCCTCGACAAAGCTTTAAAAATGGCTGCGGGTTATCCTGATGAATGAGCGACGCAGACCTGCTCTATTTCATCGGAGAGATGCAGAGGTCAGACCTTCCAAAGGAGGTCAAGTCTGACGCGATCAATCTTGTCCTGCATCCTTCTGCTGACTTGGATCGCGCATTGCGCGAACTTGACGGCCTTGAGCCAGAGGTCAAGGCGTATCACGGCGAGCGGCTCGCGCCTTACCTGACGAGAATGATCGTTGGGAAGCATAACCTGACTGAGGACCAAGCGAACAGGCTTCACGACCGGGTAAAGAAAGCGCTGTGCGATCCTCAGCAGCTCAGGTATATGTCTTAAATCAAGCATCTGCCCGCATTCATGCGAGTTAACTTTATAAAGCCCTTCTCAGTCGGTCGGCGTATGGCTAAAAAGAAGACCACGCAGGATGCTTCTCGCCAACCGAAGGTTGGCGACGAACTTGACGACGCCGGGCGTCGGTCAAGTCACCCTGAGAAATCTCCGCCTCCTGAGCCGGTGGTCGCGAGTTCTTTGCCTCCTCAGCCTGAGCTTAACATCGGAATGGTCGGGCACGTCGACCACGGCAAGACGACTCTTGTGAAGGCATTGTCAGGCAAGTGGACTGACACGCACAGCGAGGAGATAAAGCGCGGAATCACAATCAGGCTCGGTTATGCAGACGTCACGATATTCCGTTGCAGCACCTGCGAAGGCGGAGATGCGTTCAGCATCAACGCAGTGTGCGCGAAATGCAAGAAGCCTGCTGTCGCTGTGCGCAGGTTCTCGCTTGTCGACGCTCCTGGCCACGAATCGCTCATGGCGACAATGTTGTGTGGCGCAAATATCATTGACGGCGCATTCTTGTTGATTTCTGCCCAGGAAAAATGCCCTCAGCCGCAGACTCAGGAGCACGTGCAGGCTTTGCAGATCGTGGGCATCAAGAACGTCATTGTCGTGCAGAACAAGATAGACCTTGTCACAGAGGAGCAGGCGACCAAGAACCATCAGGAGATCAAGGACTTCCTCAAGGGCACCCCATACGAGAACTCACCGATAGTTCCCATGTCTGCGCTACACAGCGTCAATCTTGATGTTCTCTTGGAAACGATCCAGGGCACGATTCCGACACCAAAGCGGGACCGCGCAGCAAATCCACTGATGTTCGTAGCGCGCTCATTTGACATCAACAAGCCAGGCACTGTGCCTGAGAAGATGTCTGGCGGCGTGCTTGGCGGAGCATTGCGGCAGGGCACGCTCAAGGCAGGCCAGGAAATCACGATACTTCCTGGCTATGATGTCGCTGAGAAGAAGCAATGGAAACCATTGACCACGACCGTGGTGAGCCTGATGACAGGCGGCACAAAGGTCGAGGACGTTGGACCCGGAGGCAGCATCGCGGTCCTGACAAAGCTGGATCCTGCGGTTGTCAAGTCAGACAAGCTTGTCGGCTCTGTTGTCGGCGTGCCTGGAAAGCTGCCACCTGTGTGGAATGAGCTGAAACTAGAGCCCCATCTGTTAGAACGCATGGTTGGTGTTCAGGACAAGCTTGTTGTCGAACCATTGCGGATGGGCGAGCTGTTGATGCTCAATGTCAACTCAGCGGCGACTGTCGGGATAGTCAAGTCGCTGAGCAAGAAGGAAATTGTATGCACGCTCAAGCGCCCTGTCTGCGCAGAAATAGGCGCAAGGGTCGTGATGTCCCGCAACATGGGCCAGAGATGGAGACTTATCGGCTACGGGACAATCAGGCAGTGAGAGGGTACAGTCAAGTTAAGCTGCACGTGCGCTCAACAAATAATATGGATTCGGTGCCCTAACGGGCACAGAGACAGAACGATTGACTAAGTTTTTTCAGTTATTCTCGAGCGACTGAGTGAGCACCGAGCTTGCGGAGGCGCGAACTCGGAGCGAGTGTTTATGTCCCGCAGGACCTTAACTCGGATAATTAAAGAAAATAATGCAAAAAGTTCTGTTCAGTTTATGCCGCCGCGTGCTCCGAAGATGTTCTTCCTGCAGGTCTTGTACATCTCCTGCACGCACACCTTGCGGCACCAGTCATTGTTGGGGTTCTCCTTCGAGCACTCGACTGAGGCTTCGAAGTGGCACCTGCTTGGCATGGCGCCTGACAGGATTATCGGGTCGATGCCCTTGCATGCTTGCCGGGAGAAAGACTGAATGCCCCTGCTTGTTGCCCCTCGCCTGAGCGTCATGGTTATCTGCCCGAAGCACTTGTTCTGGCAACGGTAGTTTCCCCTGTTCATATCGATGCATTCCTGCCTTGCCTTGCTGACGAAGCGGATATCCCCAGGACTTGTCTTGATATCCATCCTGCATCCTTCTGGCTCTGCGAGCCGCATCATCGGCCTCTGGGATACCTGCGAACTGAGATACGGGCTCACGTTCGCGCTCACCAGCGCTGCGTTTAGCATGACCGCTAGGATACATACAAGAATCACGTTCTTCTTCATGACAGTCACCTCTTATTCGTCTTCAGGATATTCCTCGTACAGGTCCTCGTTGCCTTCTTCTTCGTCGAAACGCGGCAGCATGCCGTGACCCCTCCCCCGTTCCGGGACTGATTCAGCGCAACAGCTTGACCCAGTGCCTGGCGATCTCTTTCGCTCGGCGGGCGTTCTTGATAGGACTCTTCTCCAATATATTGAGCTCAATCTGATTGAGCAATTTGACCTTCTTTTCAGGTTGATTTATCATTGCTACCACCCGTGTGCATCAATGAATACCAGCTATTTAAATTTTGTGTATGTAGAATAAGAAAAGAACAAGAAAACAAAATCACCAGTTCACAAGCGCTAGTCTTACGCCTTGCCCAGGATCCTGAAGACCTTGGTGCCGCAGTGAGGGCATTCTCCCTTAGCTGCCTTCATACCATTCTTCATGATGACTTCCTTTGAGTTCTTCATCTCGACTTCTTTCTTGCATTTCATGCATCTGCCCTTTGGCATAATAAATCACCCCAGAGTGTTATTAGACGACAAAAACCACGGGTGCTATATAAACATTTCGAAACCGTGCATTAGAGGCTAAAACCAGCCAAAACAGCGCTTTTAGACGTCTACGAACACCTTGTGCTTCTCTGTGCCTGCCAATTCTGCAAGCACACGCTTGATTATGGCTTTCTCAGGGTCAGGCATGAGCTTAACACGCGCCTTTATGTCTGCGAAGTTGGCGAAAGGCTTCTGTTCCCTCACTTCTATTATTTCCCACATGTGCTTCTTGCCTACGCCAGGCAGCAGCTCAAGCTGGTGCATCCTTGTGGTCAGCGGCCTTGCGGTGTTGATGAAGTCCACAAAGCGCTTCTCGCTCTTGTGGACAAGGTCCTTCACGACGAACTCGAGCTCTGTCTTGCCGGTCGCGGTGAGCTTGTCGATAGGAAGCTTGCCGACGATGTGATGTATCTGGTCCCGCTTGCCTTCGCCTATGTAGACGTCCTGCAAGGGCTGCAGGAACACTCCTGGCTTTGGCACGAGCTCAAGCAAAGTGAAATGTTCCTTGCCGATGGCTTGGACGATGGGAGATTTCCTGTGGCTCGGCCTTGGATCAAACGGATAGCCGTGGGGCAAGAAGTCTAGCACAATCGCCTGCTCTTCCTTGGACTGCCTTTTCTCTGGAAATATCGTGCCTTGTTCCATGTCTGATGCCCCTAACCATGTTAACTGATGCCGGTAAAAGAGAGTAACTATTTAAGTATTGCGACAAAAGAGCCAGGTATGCCCATCGAGGATAAGTTGTTGTTTTGCGGGACGCTCGGCCAGCTCAATCAGGGGGATGCTTCCAGGGACGCCAGGTACGCTATTGATGGGCACAAGATCGGCAAGGAGTATTATGGCAGCCTGAACCACGCGATAAGCGAGTACAAGAAATTTCTAAGCAGGCATGGCTACTGCGGGGCTGTGGAATTCTCCTGCAAGCCCTTGCTCGCGGCAAGGGTATATGGCTATTCAATAACCGCTGCACCTATCCGCAGGGTATAACTTTTTATACAGCCGCCTTTGACCAGCTCCTGGGTGAAGACATGACAGAATACCTTTTGCGGATAGACGCGCCTAGCTCATTCCGTTTGCACAAGAAGATCAAAGAGGAATACAATATCATCGGCCAATGTGTTGTGGGCGTGCAAAGGCTTGTCCATCGTCTTGAATCAGAGGCGAAGAACGGTAACCGCGTGTTCGTTGATGGACAGCATGCGAAAACTCTTGTGGGCGAAGAGACAAGCCTCGCAGACCTCGTCAGGAAGACATACACGCGCATGGGCGCGCAAGCGCCTGATCCGCTGGTTTACGCCCCAAAATCAGAAGTCATTGAATCAGAAATCCCTGACGGCACTTGAGAAAGATTATTTAGCTATCTCTGCTATCGTGTCCGCGATCTTCTTGCAGTTCTCGTTCGTGACTGTCAAAGCATAGCCTTGCAGTATGAGCTTGACCTCATCCTGCGTCTTGGGCAGGACGTCGATGAGCTTGTGCACGTGCTGTTCTTTCATCCGCGGTATATCGAGCTTTGTCAAGGCGCCCTCTATCTCTTTCGCCTTCTTGGCAGCGAGCACGCCGATGGTCTCGAGATGCTCGTAAGTCCTTTGCGCCCTGAAGCCGAGCTCCTTGTCGTGTTCCTTGATGCCTTCGAGGTATTTCTTTACTTCGCTTGAATTCACCGGAGTCTCTGAGATTACTTTTCGTGCCATTTTCACACCTTGTGCAGATGAATAGGATGTACGATGAGCGTCTTCGCCTTGCCACCGTCGATTATGGCGACTTGGTAGCAGTCGCCCTGCTTGCCCAGGACCTTGCCTGTCTTGCCGTGGAATCGCAGGTTATAGATTCCGTCCTGCACTGCAGGCTCTGCCCTCAGACCGACCATGTCGCCTGGCTTGTATTGCGCAAAGTACGCGTTAAGGCTTATCTTTCCCTTGTCGCGCACGTTCTTGCGCATCAGCTTGCGTGTCTTGCGGCGATAGCCACCCTTGCGTTTACCCATGTGCGTATAGAGTTGCCACCCCCTTTAAAAAGATTACGGTGACAGTTATCGTCGTGACTCCAGAATCGAAGATTTTATATACAAGTTAGTGCAACCTTAGCACTATTCCAGAGTTAAGAAAAACGGTGAGATATGAGGAGGCGACTATGGCAGGGTTCTTTGATCGATTGAAGGCGACGTTCTCAGGCAGTGCACCGAAATACGAGGAACTTGAGGCAGAGGAAGGCTACATCGAGGTCGATTCTGAAGCAGGCGACGGCAAGTCGCGCATCCTTGTCCGGCCATTCCAACTGGATGATTTTGAAGACGTGAAACCGATCCTTGATTCATTGCGCGAAGGCTACACTATCGCGCTCGTGAACATCAAGCCATTGAAAGAGCGCGACTTGGTTGAATTGAAGCGGGCGATAAACAAGCTCAAGAAGACGACCGATGCCATCGAGGGAGAGATAGCAGGCTTTGGCGACGATTACATCATCGTCACGCCAAGCTTCGCCAGCATCTACCGCTCAAAGCAGACCAAGGAAGTCAAGGCGTCTGCAGAAAGCGAACTGGCTGAGTGAGCGCGTGATTTCTTTTTCCCACCACATTTAATAATGCTGATGCGCTCCTAGTACGCATGCCAAACATGCGGGAGACGCTGGACACGATTTTCAGCTCGCTTGAGCACATTGTCAGGGCTCTGGACAAAGAACCGCGTCCTCCAGGAGACGCGAGGATTGTGCCTGACAGGACTGTGGTCAAGGACCCTGAGACGATTGCGCGCATGATTCTTCAAGGAATCGACCAGGCGTATGCGCGCGATGACGCGCCGACCCAGGCGAACACCGCGACATTTTACCTCACAGAGAAGCTTGACGACAGCGTCAAGGAAGGTGACCGATTCTCGTACGGCAATACGGTGAACGCGACAGTCGAGAGCATCACTCCGCAGCAGGATGCTCCGGATATGGCGTGCTACGTGGTCAAGATCATCCTCGGAAAGAACGCGTTCGGCCCATTGCCTGGCATAAATTAAAAACGCCGGCGCCAGGAAATTCAACCATCCGATTTCCGCCAAAACCGAAAGGTATTTGAACCCGGATGCTCTTACGAGCACCAGTTTCTGACACTGGCGGCGTACCAGATTTGCCTACTCCGGCATTTTGCCGAGGGGTTTTTCCTCGGTACTTTTTCCTTAAGGCATACTCCTTAAAGTAAATTTCTGCGAGTTTTCCGGAGAATCTCCGACGAGAATGAAAGAACTCGCAATTGTGGCGGAGATTTCTCACAGGCGTATAAAAATCCGCCAAAAGACTTCCGGAAAGACCAGAAATCTTTATGGACCTCAAAACCGCAGATTTTTTAAAGCTCGAAAGCGACCTGCCTCGTATGGCTGCAGAAAAAGTCACTGCGACGCTGAAAGACCAGCCGTGTCCTGTCTGCGGACAGAAGAAGCTTGCCCTGACCGAGGCTGAATCAGAGGTTCCGTATTTCGGCAGGCTTTTCGTGTTCTCGATGCACTGCGAAGCGTGCAAGTATCACAAGTCTGATGTCGAGGCGGCAGAGAAGAAAGAGCCGTGCAAGTACGTGCTCGAGGTCTCTGGAAAGAATGACCTGCAAGTCAGGGTTATCAGGAGCTCTGAAGCGACTGTGAAATTCGAGCGCGTCGGCAGCATTGAGCCAGGTCCTGCTGCAGAGGGGTTCATCACGAACATCGAAGGGCTGATCCAGCGCATCAAGGAACAGATAGAGAAAGTGAGGGACCTTGAGGAAGACGAAGAAGCCAAGAAAAAGGCAAAGAACCTTCTAAAGAAGCTTCAGAACGTCCTCTGGGGAACAGAAAAGCTGAAGATAACCATAGAAGACCCATCTGGCAATTCTGCCATCATTTCTGAGAAAGCCAAACGCTCAAAACTTTAATGGGACTTTAGGGCGATACCTGCGGTCCTGCAACTTTATTATCACTGTCGTTGAGCCGCTGCTGCTTTTCCTGTACATATCCTGCGGCAATGTCATCACGAATGGGCTCACCCAAGCAGGACGTTCCTGCTCAGATTCACGATATGCTGCCTTCATCTCATATTCACTCACGAATATCCCCTCCTTTTGCAAAGCATGTCGGAAATCCGATGATTTCCGAGCACCATCGCCGACTTTGTCGGCGAGGAAAGGAGACCAGCCGACCGAAGTCGGCGCTGCCTCCTTTTGTTGCCAAAGCAACGTGGTTGTATAAAAGGTTTATTCGTGAGAGGATGGTGATGAAAAGCTATAAAAGGATAGTGAACGTCAGGAATGCTATGCGTGAAGCGCGTATCTATGTTGCGATGTACCAAAGCCCGCCATCTCACCTAGTTGGGACATACAAAGTATCTGGCGAATTTGCTGCCAGACTATGGGTGCCTTGGGCTAGGGTCCTTGACATATTCGGTGATTCAATTGAAGATGTCGTTGAGAGGACAGTGATCGCAACAGTGCCTGATCTGCGCGGTAAGGTGCCGCGAATGCTCAGGCATCCGCCGCACATCAGGCGCACAATACCGCTCAGTGAACTCGATTACGTCACCCTGCCTTCTGAGCAATACGACAAGGTAAAGTGGTATCTGAACAAGAGCATTCGCAAACATTATAAAC
>Ga0247727_10012682_pt1 | contig 14399 bp, 13 predicted proteins | sample WisWelCaveWW1625_FD_202498 | JGI IMG/M metagenome (GOLD analysis project Ga0247727, IMG submission 202498) | Biofilm microbial communities from Wishing Well Cave, Virginia, United States - WW16-25 | ecosystem: Environmental > Aquatic > Deep subsurface > Groundwater > Cave microbial mat | place... | reverse complement strand
CCTCGAGCGGCGTACACCCTCAGGCGCTCGGACGCCCACGGATGCTCTCGGAGACCCTTCCGCACCCCGCTCCCACCGTCGAGGTACTCGCCGTGAGGATCGAACAGCAGCGATCCGTACCTCCCCTTCGACGCGAGGATCTGTCCGGTCAGGACCTTCATCAGGTTCGACTTACCCATCCCGGTGGTGGCGAAGACCCCGACGTGGGAGGTAAGCGTGTCGCCACGGATCCCGATCTCGAGATCGATCGTCTCCTCGCCCGACCGCAATAGCCCCACACGCAGGTCCCCCATGCGCTCGCGGAGGAACTCGAAGTCCTCGGCCGTTGGAGCCGTCACCACGGCGAACTGCGCCGGCAAGGACTTGGGCTTGCGGAACCCCCCGGCGGCGTCGATGTAGCCGAGCGGCTGACACGTCGCCATCTTGTAGAGGCGCTGTTCCGGGTCGTGGAGCGTGTACGGCGCGCCGGCCGCGTCGCCCGCCATGTAGGCGCCCGCCGTCCGCTCGGCCCATCCGGGGTCGGAGGAGTCCGACCCGTAGGTCACTTGGATGACGCGGAACAGGAACCGGCGCGCGCGCTCGGCGTCCTCAGCCACGAGCAGCTCGCCCAGGAACAGGTCCGTCCCGTAGTAGGCGCGGAACTGCGCCTCGAGCACGCTCTTGCCGAAGATCCTCCCCTTGGTCTGCACGCTCAGCTCCTGTTCAACACGAGATGGAAGTCGTCGAAGAGCACCTCGATGTCGTCCCCGGTCATGCCGGCGCGAGCGAGCGCATCGCGGAAAGCCCGGCGAACGTCTACGACCGCATAGCCCGTGATCCGAGCAGCCTGGTGCGCCCGGGCGAGCGGATAGGGATAGCCGACGAAGGCCGGGTCGCCGGCGAGGCCGGCGAGCCGGCCGAGGACGTCCGCGGGCTGAGCGGGCCCCCGAGCGACATCGATGCGGAACGCATAGGCGGCCGTCGGGGCCAGGTGTGCAACGAAGATCTCGCCGACGTAGAGCCGAGCGAACACGGGGTCGGTCGAGATCCGGGCCGCCCACCGCCGCGGCCCGACCTCCCGATCACCTCGACGCTTCAGGAGCGTCACGAGCGGGGCATGGCGACCCCAATACAGGGTGGATGCCTTGACGACGCCCGCCATGACGACGTCTCGAGCGACGGCCTCCTCGTGGACCCGTCGTACGACGGCCGGGGGGACCAGCGAACCTCCGTGAAGCGATCCATCGACCAGCACGAGCTCACCCGGTCCGGCCTCGGCGACGGTCCGCCGGACCTCGCGCCACTCAGCCCACTCGCGGAGCGCGTCGACCGGCCGGGGGAGATCGGGGAGCCGCTCGGGATCCTCACCGAGGTCGGCGAGCGCCTCGCGCGCGAGTCGCGCGAGGCGCTCGCCCGACACGGCGTTCACCTGCAGGGCCGGCGACTCGACCAGCTCGGTAACCCCCCCGAAGAAGCGGACCCGAGCGACACGATGCGCCGCCACCGAGAACGATCGGCCGTCGGCGACGAGGCACGAGCCGCCGTCGACGGCCCAGACGACGCCGGGATCGCGAGGATCGAGCGGGTCGATATCGAACGCGTCCGGGTGTCCGGAGACGACGAGATCCTCACCGAGGTCAAGCTGCCGCTCGGCGATGCGGATGTCCCGGCCGGGCCGTTCCAGGAGGTCCGCCACGAACGCCGCGGCCTCGTCGAGGGCGCCGGGCCGCACGCGATCCGCCCCGACCAACTCGTCGGGAGCGCCGGGGGTCGCGCGGGCGACGGTCATGTCCGGCGCAGCATAGCCGTCGCTTCCGACACGACCTCGGCGGTCCGGACGCCCTAGGTCGGCCGGCCCTCCTTCGATCCGATGGGCATCCGCCCACCGGCGACTGAACCGCGGAGGAGGACCTGCCGATAACCCCCTGGGGAAACCGGTCCGCCACGATGGAAGGCAGGCAGCGACGCTTATGGCACCGAAAGGTCGGTATGGGGTCGCCAGGACGATCTTGATCGGGCTGGTCGGCCTGCTCATCGCGGGTGTTGCAGGCGCGTTGTGGCTGAGCGTGCGCGCACGTCAGTCCTCTGAGGATGCCGCGGTCGAGCAAGCTCGCGCGATCGCGTCGCAGTCCCTCGCCCTCGTGCTCTCCCCCAGCGACTTCGACGCGCCCGTGTCCGAGATCCTCGCCGTGCAGATCACCCAGGACGTGGCGGCCGTCGTTCTCGACCCGAGCGACTACACGACCGTCACCGTGTGGAGCGACGACGGGACGATCCTGTACTCGACCGAGCTCGGGAGTATCGGCAACCTTCTCGCCGGGGAGCGCCAACGGATAAGGAGCGCGATCAGGGGCGAGGCCGTCACCAAGGAGTCGGGAGGCGAGTTCTCCGTGATGGTGCCCCTCGAGTTCAGATCTGGCGTCGGCCCCGATCTCGCGGTGGAGCTCATCCGACCAAGCGCTGAGATCGGCGGGGCGGCCGGGCCCTGGCGAACGATCGCGTTGTTCCTCCTCCTTCCCTTGCTCGCCTCATGCCTCGCGCTCTACGGCGTCGGCAGGATGAAGGCTGCCATCGGCACGATCACGAGCTTCCCCAGGGCCGAGAGCCCCCACCTCATGCCGCAAACACAAGCTCGAGGGCCGCGGCCGCAAGCTGAACCCACACGTAGGATCGAGGTGCCGACGCCCGGTCTGCGCGAGGAGGGGGAGGCTCGGCGGATGGCCGAGGATCGGGCTCGGGCCGCGGAGGAGCGGCTGGCCTTGTTGCAGGATCAATACAAGAAGTCTCTGGACGATCTTCAGACGTTCCAGCGGATGGCCCGGGAGGCTGCGAGCCGGCCCGACCCCCGATTGGAGGAGCGCGCCCTGCGAGCCGAGGGCCTGGTCCGAACGCTGGAAGGGCAGGTGCGGGCGCTGCAGGACGAGCGCGAGCGTTTCGCGACTCAGCTCGACGAGGCCACGTCATCGCTCGATCGACCGGATCCCGAAAAGGAACGGCGGATCCTCCACGCGGAGCAGGAAGCGGTGGGTCTCCGGGCCGAGCTCGAGGGGGCCCATACGCAGCTCACGATCACCAAGCGGGAGCTGAGTGCGCTGCAGGACGAGGCCGCGCGGTCCTCGAGGCTCCAGGTGGACCTCGACGGCGCCCAGCTCGAGGTCCAGCACACGCGGGACGCGTTGGTCTCCGCTCGGTCCGATCTGGAGAGCGCGCGTGCCGAGCTGGAGGACGCTCGGACGGAGACGCGAGCCCTCCGCCGGGAGGAGGAGCGCGCCACCGTCCTCGACGACGAGCTCCGCGCCGCGAAGGCCGAGCTGGCGAGCGCTGAGGCCTCGCACCGAGCCGAGCTCATCGAGCGCGAAGCCACCCTCGAGGAGAAGGTCCGGGCGGCGCGGGAGAAGTTCCAGCAGGAGCTCGGCGAGATCGACGCCTCGTATCGCGAGCAGCTCGCTCAGAATGAGTCGGAGTTCGCGGAGCGGATCTCAGCGATCGAGTCGGAATCTGGCACGGTCGGCGGCGAGCTCACCGCAGCCCACACGGGGCTGCAGCAAGCTCGGGAGGAAGCGGCGACCCAAACCCAGAGACTCGCAGCGTTGACGCACGACCTCGAGCAACGGTCCCGGGAGCTGGAGGAGTTGCGGACGGAGCTCGGGATGCGGGACGAACACGCCACCGCCTACCTCGCGGAGCTGGACGGCGCCAAGACGGACCTGGCCGCGGTTCGTAGCGAGGTGGTCGCGACGCAGGAGGCACTCGCCGGCACTCAAGCCGAGCTGCTGGCGGCGCAGTCGGGGTCGACCGACGCGGTCGAGCGAGCGGCCCGCATGGAACACGAGAACGGGGCTCTGGCCGGTCGGATCGAGCGGATAGGCGTCGAGCTCGAAACGGCAACCGCGGAGAACGCGGACCTCAACCGCAAGCTCCAGGAGATCGAGGCACGTCGGGCCCTCGAGCTGGCCGACGACTCCGGCCGATCGGAGATCGACGACCTGTTGCGGGTCACGCAGGAGCGCCTGGCCGGTCAGACCGAGAAGCTGATGGCGGCCGAGGACAGGATCCATGATCTCGAGAGCGACATCGTGAGCCGGACCGAGCAGCTCGACGAGGTCGAGGCCCAGATCCGCCAGCATCAGATGTCCGACGCCCTGCGAGAGATCCGCGAGCCCGCGCACGACGGGGAGCCTGGGCCTGTCGCGGAGGGACAACCCCTCGAGGATCGCCGCGAGTCCACCCCGCTCCTGAATGAGCTGGCCGTCGATGCCAAGCGCAACCTCTCGCGCATCATGGCGATCACTCAGGTCCTCAAGCACAAGAAGGACGGGAAAGACAACGCCCAGCTGGTGAGGCAGCTGGCGACTCTAACCCGGCGGCTGGACCATGCGGTTGGCGACCTCGCGGAGGTGGACGCCCTGGCGCGCGGCACGATCGATCTGGCCCTCAAGCGCACCGACCTGCAGGCGCTGGTGGAGCGCGTCGTCGAGGAGTCCGGCGTAGGGGATGACCACGACGTTCGTCTCGACATCACGTCGGTCTCGATCAGCGTGGACCCCCAACGCACCGAGCAGATCGTCTCAGCCCTGCTGCTCAACGCCGGCGAGCGGACCCCGGGTGGGAAGGGCATCACGGTGCGACTCGCCAAGGATAAAGGCGGCGCCTTGCTCTCGGTCGAGGACCCCGAGCCGCCGTCGGGCGCCTCGATGAGCCTCGTTGTGCTCCGGTTCGCGGAGGTGCAGGGAGGCTGGGCGAAGGTGGAGGATCTCGAGAGCCCCGGAACGGCGTTCCGCGTCTTCCTGCCCGATGCGGCACCTCCGGCTGCAAAGAGCCAGGACGACGCTCCGATCGTCGTCGAGGATCCGGCCGATGCTTGGGAGCCCTCAGCCGCCCAGATCCTCGTTCAGGAGCTGCATCGCCTGGCCGAGAAAGACTGACCCGCTACAGGGAGCGGAGCAGCAGGGCGTCGCCCTGGCCGCCGCCCCCGCAGATCGCCGCCCCGCCCAGACCACCCCCTCGACGACGAAGCTCGAGCGCGAGCGTCAACACGATGCGGGCCCCGCTCGCCCCTATCGGGTGACCCAGCGCGACCGCGCCGCCGTTGACGTTCACGATGGCTTCGTCGACGCCCAGCATCCTCGCGGCGTGCAGCGACACGGCAGCGAAGGCCTCGTTGATCTCGACGAGCTCGAGGTCGGAGGTCGACGACCCCGCTTTCTTGAGCGCGCGCTCCATCGCGATCGCAGGCACGGTATGCAGCGACGGGTAGCGGTCGGCCGACATCGCGTGCGCCACTATCTCAGCGATCGGCGCCAGCCCGAGCCGTTCGGCCGCCTCCGCGCTCGTCACGACGAGCGCGGAGGCTCCGTCGGAGATCTGGGAGGCGTTGCCCGCCGTCACGGTCCCGCCCTTCCCGAACGCAGGCAGAAGGCTGGCCAGCGATCCGGCGGTCGTGTCCGGGCGGATCCCCTCGTCGCGATCGACCACGACGGGCTCACCCTTGCGCTGCGGAGCCGAGACAGGCACCACCTCGTCGGACATCCGGCCCGTCTCCCAGGCCTCATGAGCTCGGTGGTGGGAGCGCGCGGCCCAGGCGTCCTGCTCCTCTCGTGAGATGCCGAGCTCCGCGTTCATGCCGTCCGTGCCCTCGCCCATGTGTTGGTCCTCGAAGGCGCACCACAACCCGTCGTGGATCATGGCGTCGAGCAACGGGGTGTGCCCGAGGCGCGCGCCCTCGCGCGCCTTGGGCATCAGGTAGGGCGCGTTCGTCATCGACTCCATACCGCCGGCGACGACCACGTCGAGCTCGCCGGCTCGAATCATCTGGTCGGCCTGCGCGATGGCGGACATCCCCGACAGGCAGACCTTGTTCACGGTCACCGCCGGGATCTCCTTGGGGATCCCGGCGGCGATCGCAGCCTGGCGGGCGGTGATCTGCCCCGTGCCGGCGCCGATCACGTGACCCATGATCGTGTATTCCACCTGGCCGGGCTCGATCCCGGCGCGCTCGACGGCCGCCCGGATCGCCGCCCCGCCGAGGTCGACCGCGCGCAGCGGCGCGAGCCCGCCGAGGAACCGGCCGTTAGGCGTGCGCGCACCGGCCACGATCACAGAACGGGTCATGGTTCGAGTCTAAGCCGTGCGTAGATCTCGCGGCTGTCCCCGCAGAACGACTCCCGCGCGAGCATCCGATCGAGCACTTCCGACGTGACCCACCCGTACCAGGCCACCTCTTCCGCCTTCGGCACGATCGGCCCGTCCCAGGCCACGTCGTAGACCGCGCCCCATGCCTCGCCGTCGGGCTCGGAGTACCGGTGCTTGAAGCGGAACCGCGGCTCGACCCCCTCGATCCCGAGCTCCTCGGCCAGCTCGCGAACGGCGCAGTCGTCGTAGGTCTCACCGGCGCCGCAGACGCCGCCAGGCAACATGTCGTACTTCCCCGGGTCGACGTCCTTGGTCTCGGTTCGCCGGTGGACATGGATCAGCCCGTCGGACCGCTCGACGAGCACGTACGTGCAGCGGTGGAGCAGGTTGCGCGCCCGCATCTCGCGGCGCGGCACGACCGAGACGACCCGGTCGTCCTCATCGACGACGTCGACCAGCTCGTCACCGGGATCCACGCAACGGGAGGTTAGCTCGCGCGAGCGTCAAGCGCTCGCTGGACCACCGCGAGGATCTCGTCGCGGACCAGCTCGTCGCTTTCGATCAAGGCATCACGAAGCGCGTGGTGGACATCGGTGTTCTCCGCCAGGACCGCGCGAACCCGCTCACGCTGACCCTCCAGGATGTCCTCGACCCGCCGTTTGCCGTCCCTCGTGCCGAGCACCTTGGCCACCAGGTTGGAGCGACCGATCGGTCCTTCGGCCACGGCCTCGTAGCTGATCAACGAGCCGGCCATCCCGAACGCCCCGACCATCTTGGCCGCCAGGTCCGTGGCATGCGCCAGGTCGGTCGCCGGCCCGGTCCCGGACTCCCCGAGGAACATCTCCTCGGCGACCAGCCCACCGAGGGCGATCGCCACGCCCGACTCGATCTCGCTGCGCGTACGGGTGAATCGTTCTTCTTCTTCGCTGTGCGCCAGCAGGCCCAGGGCGCCGCGCCGCTTGACGATCGACAGGACCTCGAGCCGGCGCCCCTTGCTCAGGAAGTAGGCGACCGCGGCGTGCCCGGCTTCGTGCGTGGCGACGGCCGCGCGGTCGGCCTCGGTGTAGATCACCGGCTGCTTCGTCCCGATCTCCTCGGTGAACTTGGCCTCGAGCACATCGTGCAGGTTCATCTCGCGGCGCCCGTCACGGAGCGCCAGCAGGAGCGCCTCGTCGAACAGGTGCTCGATCATCACGGGCGTGTACGCGAAGGTCTCGTGCGCGATCCGCTCGCGGCTGTCCTCCTCGTCCAGGATCTGATGGTGGGCCTTGCGGTCCATGAAGAAGTCGATCAGCTCGCGCCGCTCGAGCTTGGTCGGCACATCGAAGTACAACCGCCGGTCGAACCGGCCGGGCCTAAGCAGCGCGTGGTCCAGCGACTCGGAGCGGTTGGTCGCGGCGATCAGCAGGATGTTGTGATAGACGGACCGCCCGACACGGAGCTGCCGGTTGGGGGGGAGGTAGTCGTTCAGCCAGGTCAGGAACTTTCCTCGGAGGCGCTCGCGGAATCGCGGCTGGTCGAACGACTGCATCTGGATCAGCAGCTCGTTCACCATCGACGAGGTGTCGCCGCCGCCTCCGAAGAATGACGATGTGGTGCGCGCGAGATCTGCCGGCGCCGGCGCAGCGTTGACCCGGCTGCGCGACTCGGCGATGGCGTCGATCTCTTCGATGAACCCGATGGCCCCTCCCTGCTTGCGGGCCAGCTTCCGAAGGGCCTTGAAGAACGACCGGATCCGCCAGGCGCTCATCCCCTGCCACATCGACGTGAACGCCGGAGCCGGGATGAACAGGAACGGCACGCCGGCTTCCTTGGCCATCGCCTTCGCGAGGAAGGTCTTTCCGGTTCCGGGTGGTCCTTCGAACAAGATCCCGCGTCGAGGCGTGCCGCCGAGCTCGTCGCGGAACGTGGCGTACCCGAGGAACACGTCGAGCGTGCGCAGCACCTCGTCGCGCTGGCCGTCCAGCCCCTTCAGCTCGGTGAGACCGATCTCCACCTGCTCGGGCGAGACGACCAGGTGCGGCGAGCGGCCCGACATGAGCGGCAGGCACACCATGAGGACGATCGCGAGGACGATCACGATCGCGGGCAGATAGATGGGCCACTCCGGCGGAAGTTGGAACGAGAACCCTTCCGGATGAGCATCCAGCCACCGCCAGAACAGCAGGTCGAAGACCGCGACGACGACGAGAGCCCTGATGACCTTCTTCAACCGCGACCGTTCCCGGTGCCGGTAGACATCGGCGCGGCCCTCTCGCAGCCCGCTGCCGCGCTCGAGCAGGGTCGCCCGGGTCGCGCGATTCTTCTCGCTCACAGTCGCTCCCCCCGGGTCGTTCGGATCCGGCCTACTGCCGCGACCGTATACCTATCGGTCTCCCCCGTGAATCGGTCCTTCGGCCCCGATCGGGGGACCGAAGGACGCCGACGTTCGAGTCGGGAAATGGGCCTGCGGTAGGGTTGGCGCTCCGTGGCGAGGAAGAAGCAGCCGCCGATCAGCGCCGCCGATCGCCGGATCGTAGGCGGACTGCTGCGCGACCTGCGTCGAGCCGCGGGCTACCGCTCCGTCGAGGCGGCTGCGACCGTCGCAGCCTGTCCCGTGTCGAGGCAGACGATCTACGCGTACGAGCGGGGTGGGCTGACCCCGTCGCTCCCGCAATTCCTCGAGCTGGTCGAGTTCTATTCGCTGGAAGCTCCGACCGATGACGCCAAACCCGAGCTTCGGATCCTGGGGGTCGCGGCCGTCACGAGGGCGCTGACCCTGCCCGCCTACCACGTGACCGACGCGTGGGACCTCATCGCTCGCCTGCAGCCCGAACGATGACGATCTCGCTCACCGACATCGACCACGTCGGGATCGCGGTGGCGGACCTCGAGGCGGCCGTGGAACGGTATCGGCGGACCCTCGGCGTCGAGCCTGCCCACCGGGAACGGGTGGAGGATCAAGGGGTGGAGGAGGTTCTGTTCGCCGTCGGGTCCTCCTACATCCAGCTGCTGGGTGCGCTTGGACCGGACACGCCCGTCGGCCGGTCGCTTGCGACGCGGGGGCCGGGCGTTCATCACGTCGCCTACCGCGTGGAGGACATCGAGGCAGCCCTCGAACACCTTCGAGCCGAAGGGGCCCAGCTCGTCGACCACGCACCACGCCCGGGTTCGCGGAACACCCTGATCGCGTTCGTCCACCCCAGATCGATGGGCGGCATGCTCGTTGAGCTCGTCCAGGAGCTGTAGGCGTTCGACCCCATGACTGCACCGCTCTACCCGGAGGGTCTGCTCGAGCTGCTCAGGGGGATGACCTCGAGCGAGGTGTGAAAACGGGTAGCGCGGGCGAGGCCTCGGTCCGCCGTGGCCAGCGAGGCGTCCAGCCGCTCCGCGAGCGCGACGTACATCGCGTCAGCCGCCGAGAAGTTGTCCCGCAGCTCGAAGGCCCGACCGACCAGCCGCATGTGGCGATGTCGACGGAGGGGCAGCTCCGCATAGTCCAGCAGCAGAAGTTGCATCGAGTGCGCCGAGAGCGCTCCTGCCAACACCGGCCGTCTCAACGCAGACACGATCTCCACGTCGCAGACCTCCGGCACGTGCAGATCACCGTCCCGGAACACCGACGCGAATGGCGACCGAGGCGATCCCCCCAACAGGTAATCGATCAGGGCAGACGAGTCGACCACCAAACGTCCCACCACTCCTCCTCCTCCTGCCTGATCTCGCGGATGATGTCCGCGGCCGGCCGGCCGAGGGGGATGGGACCGCGTCGCTCGATCCTGTCGAAGACCTCGTCGGCGGGGGGGCGCGCTACCTCGCGCTCGAGGATGTCTTCGATGTAGCCCGTGAGGGTCTTGCCTGCCAGCTTGGCGCGCCGCACGAGCTCAGCATGAAGCTCGGGTGTGACATCTCGGATCTGGATCATCCTGGCCATACGAGCAAGGCTTGCACATGCGTGGCGCATGCGCAAGAGCCCACGGAGCGACGGTCATCCGCCCGGGGGGCAGTCCCTGGGCTCCAGGATGAGCGGCGGGACGGGATCTTGCCGGAAGTCGAGCGTGGCGAGCATGTCGTTCGCGGTCTCGTCGCGCTGTCCGAGGGACGGCAGATCGAACACGACCTCGACGAACCGCAGGATCGAGGAGAAGTCGGCCTCCTCGCTCCAGATCTGGTGGGGACGAGCGAACGGTGAGATCACGATCAGGGGCACCCTCGGTCCCATGCCGTAGATGTCCGGGTGCGGCGCCGGCACATGATCGTAGAAGCCGCCGAAGTCGTCCCACGTGAGGAACACCACCGTCCGCTCCCACGACGGGCTTCGCATCAGCGCGTTCAGCACCTCGACGGTCCAGTTCTCCCCCGAGCACAGGCCTCCGAAGTCGGGGTGATCCGACACGTCGTCCGGGGGCATCACCCACGAGACGGCGGGCAGGCGTCCCGCCTCGACGTCGGGAAGGAACTCGGCCGTGTTGACCACCCGCTCCCACATAGGACCGTTCCGGACGTGAGGCACCGCGCGGAGCATCGTGTGGTAGGCAGACTGGGGCGTCGAGTAGTACTTCCAGGCGATGCCCCGTTCCTCCAGAAGGTCGGGGAGCACCCGGATGTCGTGGCACGGCCACCGCTCCACCCAATAGGCGCGGACGGCCTCGTCTGCGGCCTGTTCTTCGAGCCGGTAGATCCGTTCCTGCTCGACGCGGGTCAGCTTCGGGAACGACCACGCGAGCTCCAAGGGATCGTCGCAGTACTCGCCCTTCGGCGGGGTACCGTCCTGCCCCTGGCTGGCACGCTGGTTGTCCACGAACCGATCGGTCTGCGCGGCGACGATCCAATAGTGCTCGAGCGCGGTCGGTCCGTACGCCGAGCTGAAGAACCGGTCCCCGAGCGTGAAGCGCTCGGCGTAGGTCCAGTAGTTGGGGATCTGCTCCCGCGAGAACTGCACGTACGCCTCGAGCTGCTCCCCGTTGGGGAGCCGGTCGAAGCAGTTCATCCGGCCTCCGTTGATGGCCACGATCCCGGCGAGGAACGAATGCGTCGGCCCGGGCGAGTCGTACTCGGCTCGGCGCAGCGGCACGGTCCCACCGTCGCAGGTGCGACCCGTCGTCGCTCCGTCGGCCCCGGGAAAGGTCCCGAAGAGATGGTCGAACGTGCGGTTCTCCTTGAAGAGGATCACCACGTGCTCGACCTTCTTCCGAACGCGGGCAATCTGGCGACGGTGCTGCGCGATCGTGAGCGGCGTCACCTTCCGAGGAGGACCAGTGGGGCTCGCGGAGGGGATGCCCGACCCCACGGGGCCGGCATCCGGCTCGACCGACGGTTGGGTGCATGCCGCGACGAGGGACGCCATGACCAGCACCAAGGTCGCGCGGCGGAGGCGGCCCGGGAGCGCGGTCAGACGGTCACCGTCCCGTGGAGCAGCTTCGCGTCGATGTCGCGCACCCAGTGAACAAAGACATCCGTGAGCGACCCCTCGATCGCCATCGCTCATCCCTCCTTCTAGGGCAGATCCCTCAGGCTAGGGCAGATCCCTCAGGCCTTCGCCGGGTGCGTTGACCAGCACGCTCACGTTGCCCTCGGGAAGCTTGCCGTCCGCCATCAACTGGTGCGCGTGGCCGCTCTGCTCGTACGGGTACGCCGCGCCGAGCGTCGTCCGGACCTTGCGCTCGCGCACCAGGTCGTTGAACGCCGCCGCCTGCTCGTCGTTGAACAGGTGCGAGCCCTGGTACCGCTTCTGCATGTACCACAGGTATCGGACGTCGATCATCGTGTCGTAGCCGGACGTACCCGCGCAGATCACGATCATGCCGCCTCGGTCGCACACGAAGTTCGACGTGGGGATCGTGTCTTGCCCCGGGTGATCGAACACGATCCGGGGACTAGTCTTCTCCCCCAGCACGTCCCAGATCGCCTTGCCGAACGCCTTCGCGCCCTCGAACCAGCCTTTCCAATCCGGCGAGTCCCACGCGGGCGGCACACCCCAGTGGTCGAACTCTTTCCGGTTGACGTAGCCGACCGCGCCCAGCTCCTTGCAGTACTCGCCCTTCTCTTGCGAGCTCACCACAGCCACCGCCCGGCCGCGAGCAAGGGTCACCAGCTGGATCGCGAGCGAACCGAGGCCGCCGGAGCCGCCCCAGACCAGCACGACGTCGCCGTCGTGGACGGTGTTGGGTGGCCACCCGTGCAGCATCCGGTAGGCGGTGGCGCCGGTGAGCGTCGGGGCCGCAGCCTCTTCCCAGGTGAGGTGCTCGGCCTTCGGGAGGCACTGGTGTGCCTGCACCTTGCAGAACTGCGAGAACGAGCCCCAGCATGTGTCGTAGCCCCAGACCCGGAATGAGCCGGCCAGGCCAGGATCCTTTCCGGCCACCACCCAGGGGTCGCCGAGGTCCCACTGGCCGGCATGCACCACTACGCGATCGCCCACCGCGACGTTCGTCACCTGGTCGCCCACGGCGTTGACGACGCCGGACGCATCCGAGCCAACGATGTGGAAGTCGGTGGGTTCGCCCCAGCGAGCCTGGGTCTTGGTGACGTCCACGGGGAGACCGCGCGCCGCCCACACGTTGTTGAAGTTCACGCCGGCGGCCATCACCATCACGAGCGCGTCGTGCGGGCCGATCTCCGGCACATCGATGACCTCGTCGTGGATCGCCTGCTCAGGCTCGCCGTAACCGTCCGGTCGGACCAGCTGGGCGTGCATCCTCGCCGGCACGTCGCCCACGGGTGGTAGCTCGCCGATCTCGTACAGGTCCTTCGCCATCTGCGCACATCCTTCGCGGTCTGGTGCCGCGAACACTAGCGACGCGCCCTCGTGGCCGCCAAAGGCTAGCGTTGTACGCCATGGAGGTTCACGAGCTCCGGGCGCTGCGGGCGATGTTCCTCCAAGACGGCGGCCAGACCTCGTCGGCTGTTGCGGCGGAGGTGGTGGCGTTCATCGATGCGGCCGGGCGTTCCCTCGACGTCGCCATCTACGACTTCGAGGCGCGCGAAGGCGCTCCCGTGACCATCGCCGACGCGCTCGAGTCCGCGCACGCCCGAGGCGTCCAGGTCCGGGTCATCTTCAACCTGGAGCGATGCGACAACCCGGCGGACTCTCGACCGATGCAGGCGCACGCGCATGAGATCGACGGACTCGACGTGCCTACCCGCGGGATCCACGACACCGGGAACCTGATGCATCACAAGTACGTGATCCGTGACGGCACTTCGGTATGGACCGGCTCGACCAACTGGTCCGAGGACTCGTTCTCCCGTGAGGAGAACGTGATGATCGTCGTGGATGACCAGCCGAAACTGGCTTCCGCCTACACGGCCAACTTCGAGGACATGTGGGAGCGCGAGAAGGTCGAGCGCACGGGGAGCGTCGGCCAGGAGGTGCCCTTCGCAGGCGACAGGCGGATCCGCCCCTACTTCGCGCCGTTCCCTCCGTTCCTCGGACACATGGTGGCGGGCAGGATCGTCGAGGCGGACCGGCGCCTCAAGGTGGTATCGCCGGTCATCACCTCCGGTGCCGTGCTGGGGACGCTGTGCGAGCACATCGCGCGTCGGAGCCTCGAGGTCGGCGGCGCTTACGACGCCACGCAGATGGACCAGGTGCAGCGCGAATGGGAACGGGTGCCGCACAACCGCTGGAAGATCGCGGCCTGGAAGACGATCGAGCCTTACCTGTCGGGCAAGATCTCGACGCCGTATCGACCAGACTCGGTGCACGACTACATGCACGCGAAGTTTGTCGTGATCGATCACGAGGTCCTGATGGGCTCGTACAACCTCTCCAAGCACGGCGAGATCAATGCCGAGAACGTGCTCCACATCGTCGACAACGACGTGGCCGATCGGTTCGCGGCCTTCGCGGACCAGGTCGCGGCCCGATACGCCGACGGCGGCGTGAAGAAAGAGGGTCTCATCGGACGATGACCGTCCGGATGGAGCTGCAGAGAGCGCTCTCGGATCCGGAGGCGGTCCTCACCTCGATCGGCGAATCTTCGGCCTTCGAGCAAGTGTTCGACCGGCATGTTCGGACGATCTACCGATTCGCCTGGCGTCGGGTCGGAGACAATCTCGCCAACGACGTGACGGCGGAGACGTTCACGGTCGCCTTCGCGAAACGGGCAGACTTCGACCCGGAAGTCGGCGAGGTTCTCCCCTGGCTGTTCGGGATCGCCACGAACGTGATCAGAGCCCACCGTAGAGCTGAGCGACGCCGGCTGCTGGCGTACCTGCGAACGGGGATCGATCCGCTCGGGGCTGTGGAGCCGATCGAAGACCGCATCGACTCTCTCGCGGCCGGGCCCGCGCTCGCGAGGGCGCTG
>Ga0247727_10012681_pt1 | contig 14399 bp, 9 predicted proteins | sample WisWelCaveWW1625_FD_202498 | JGI IMG/M metagenome (GOLD analysis project Ga0247727, IMG submission 202498) | Biofilm microbial communities from Wishing Well Cave, Virginia, United States - WW16-25 | ecosystem: Environmental > Aquatic > Deep subsurface > Groundwater > Cave microbial mat | place... | reverse complement strand
TTGCGCCACTTCATCGCCACAAAGCCGAGGACGACCAGCAGAACCATCAAAATCCACAGGTAGGTTTCAAAGTCGAGCAAAAAGCGCCAGCGATATTTGCGCTCGACGAATCGCATCCAGTCCAGCTCGAAATCGGCCACCGAGAGTCTGGTGCTCGACTCGAACGCTTCTTCGAAACCTTTTCCAATCTGCAGATCAGAAATAATTCCGTTGATACTTTCGAAACCCAATTCTTCTTCGAGATAAAGCACAGCAGAGTAGCTTTCTTCGTAAGCCAGCCGCGCTTTTTCTGTTTGAAATTTCAAAACATCTTCGATTTCAGTCAACGGAACGATGGAGTTACTAATGAGAGCCTTCGAGATCGCCGAGCCGCCGGCAAATTCTTCGTCATAAGAAAAATAGATCGCCAGGCCCTCGTCGAACCAGCGTGGCGATGTCGCATGGTGGCCGACACTGCGGCCAATCAAAATATGAATGATTTCATGACGCACCAGTTTTAGCAGGTGATCGTGGTTTTGATCCAAGTTGCTCGCTTTCAAGATGATGAGATTGCGGGAGGGATCGGCGATGCCTTCACCCCAATCGGGGATCAGGTAACCGGTCAGCTCATTGAACTTCTCCTGCGTGGGCGCAACCAAAACTGTTGCGAGGCTGTCCAATGGCGTCGCTAACGTAGTTGATAAATGAATATATTCATTTTCAAAAATGGTCGGCAGGGTGGCGGCCAATGCTTGATTGCCAGCGGTAAAATAAAATTTGAAGTGGGGCGATTCCAGCGTGTACCACTCCGACGGAGTCGAGGACTGAGATGTTTGAGAAAAAAAGATTGAAACTGCAAAAAGGAAACCGATCAAACTTTCTCCAGGGCTTGCTTTAAATCCTGGATCAAATCGCGGGCGGACTCCACGCCCACCGAGATGCGCACCAGCCCGTCGGTGAGGCCGATGCGGCGGCGTTCTTCCGGCGGCACCGAGGCGTGGGTCATCGACGCCGGATGGGAAATCAAACTTTCGACGCCGCCTAAACTTTCGGCCAGCGCAAACAGGCGCACCGATTCCAGCAAAATTTTTCCACGTTCAAAGCTGCCCATTTCAAATGAGATCATGCCGCCGAAACCGGGACGGCCGTCGGGATCGAGCTGCTGCCTTTTAGCAAGCTCATGCTGCGGATGGCTCGGCAAACCTGGGTAAATCACTTTCTCGATCTTGTTATTCTTAGCCAAAAATTCCACGATCTCCATCGCATTACGATTGTGCTGCTGCATCCGCAAGTGAAGAGTTTTGGTGGCGCGCAAAATCAGCCAGCAGTCAAACGGGCTGGGCACCGCGCCCACGGCGTTCTGCAAAAATTTGATCCGCTCGGCGACTTTCTCGTTGTTTGTGACAAAAATCCCGCCGATGACGTCGCTGTGGCCGTTGATAAACTTGGTGGTACTGTGAACGACGATGTCCGCGCCGAGATCCAGCGGCCTCTGAAAGTACGGACTCAGAAACGTGTTGTCCACCACCAGCAGCAGATCGCGGCTGCGGCAGAACTTCGCAATTTTGGATAAGTCAGAAATTTTCAGCAGCGGGTTGGTGGGAGTTTCCACGAATACCATGCGCGTGTTGGGCTTCAGCGCCGCTTCGAGATTTTCAAATTTCGAGGTATCGACAAAACTGAAGTCGAGACCGTAATCGGTCATCACGCGCTGGAAATAGCGATAGGTGCCGCCGTACACATTTTCAGTGACGATGACGTGATCGCCCTGCTTCACCAGTCCCATCACCGCGGAGGTGGCGGCCATGCCGGATGAAAACGCAAATCCAAATTTGCCGTTTTCCAGCGCGGCGAGATTTTTCTCAAGCGCTTCGCGGGTCGGATTGGCGGTGCGGCCGTACTCGTAGCCTTTGTTGACGCCCGGCGATTGCTGAACGTAGGTCGAGGTCTGATAAATCGGCGTGATGATCGCGCCGCAGTCGGAATCGGGGTGCTGGCCTGCGTGAATGGCTTTGGTGGCGAAGTCCATGGTTACTCCGAAGAATATTGTTGAACCTGAACAACCACAAAGACACAAAGAGCACAAAGCTTCATTACAGCTTTCGTATGAAGCTATCGAATCATTGCAATCAAAACTGAGTTTTGATTTTCAATACTGATATGAGTTTTTTTCTTCGTGACCTTTGTGCCTTTGTGGTAATATTCAATATGAATCCTTCTTAAATCGCAAACAAAAAAATCAGGCTATAAAATCCAACAAATCTGATTTGGTGATGATTCCCACAATGGTGCCGGATTTCTCAATTAGCACCGCCGGGTTGTGGCGCGTGAGATGAGTCTTGGCGTTTTCGATGGTTTCAGTAAAAGTGACGACCGGGAAGCTTTTGTTCATCACGTGCTTCACAGCGCCTTTCAAAAGGTCATTGTTTTCCAACACCTTCGCCATTGCCTCTCCCTCTTCGACGCTGCCAACCGATTTGCTGCCCTGCAGCACCGGTATCTGCGAGATGTTGAACTTCTTCATTTTTTCCAACGCGGCGCGGACCGTGTCGGTCGGCTCAACGAAAATCAGCGTCGGGATGCCATTGGATTTGACTTCGAGAACGCGTTCGAGAGAGATCTTTTCGATGTCAAAGAATCGGTTCTCTTTCATCCACTCGTCGGAGTAAAATTTCGAGAGATAATATTTGCCGGTGTCCGGCAGAATGACTACCAGAGTTTTGTCGGCGGGCAAGTCTTTGGCCACTTTCAACGCCGCGAACATGGCGCTGCCGGCCGAGCCGCCAACGAGCATACCCTCTTCGCGCGCCAGCCGCCGCGCCGCAAGAAATGACTCCTTGTCAGACACCGAATGCATCTCATCAATGTAATCCCACCACACCGTGCCGGGAATGATCTCCTGTCCGATGCCCTCGACTTTGTAAGGATGCCCCTGGATCACTTTGCGGGTGTAAAAATATTCGCGCAACGCAGAGCCGACCGGATCCGCGCCAACGACGCGAATCTTCGGATTCTTTTCTTTGAGGAATTTGGCCGCGCCGGAGATCGTACCACCCGTGCCAACGCCGCACACGAAGCAATCAATTTTGCCGTCGGTCTGTTCCCAAATTTCCGGACCTGTGGTGCGATAATGCGATTCGGGATTTTGAGGATTGAAATACTGGTTGGCGAGAATCGAGTTGGGCGTCTCGCGCACCATTTTTTCCGCGACGCTGTGGTAACTCTCCGGCGAATCGTGCGGCACGGCAGTCGGGCAAATAATGACTTCCGCGCCATAGGCTTTCAACATGCGGACTTTTTCCTGGCTCATTTTGTCCGGCATCGTGAAAATGGTTTTGTAGCCTTTGATCGCCGCGACCAGCGCCAGTCCGGCGCCGGTGTTGCCTGACGTCGCTTCGACAATGGTGCCGCCGGGTTTGATGCGGCCGTCTTTTTCCGCGGCTTCGATCATCGCGAGGGCAATGCGATCCTTCACGCTGCCGCCCGGATTAAAGAATTCCACCTTCGCTAACACGCTAGCCGAAATGCCTTTCGTAATTCGGTGCAATCTTACCAGCGGCGTATCGCCGACGGTTTCCAAAATATTTTCATAAATCTTTTTGATCATGCTTCCTCGTTGCAATTGTTACTGGTAGTCGCTAATAACCTGATCGATGAGCGAAATCAACACTTTTTTTATGCTTGCGGGATCAGATAATTTGCAGAAAGTAAATTGGTTTTGTTTTGCTAGGCCGAAATCAACATTGACGATCTGCTCGGGTATGGAGTGCTGGCCATTTTGTAGAGTGGCCACCACGATCAATGGAATGTCGTAACGGGCGGTCAGCGCGTCTACGAAGGGTTTGACGGCAACAAGGGATTCGTTTTGATTCCAATTGAAGAGAACCACGTATCCCAGCAATTTTTTGGAAACCAGGTCCCAGGAAGGATTCGGTTGGTTGTCTGAAAGCTTGAGGCCGTAAAGATGAAGCACCAACTGATTGTTGATCTGCACTCTGCCGAAAACCAGGCTCTCGGTTTCGAGTACTACTTCGTCGCAAACGGCTTCAACAAATTTACGATTTGTTTCCAGACCCGGACTAAATATGGCAATTTCGCCGATTCTCATTTGAGTATTCGCAATAGCATTTGAACCGGGTCAGATCAAGATCAGCCGCAGTTTCAAAATAACATGCCATGTTGATCATCCCCTCCCTTTCCGTTCGCAATATTATCGGAAAGTTTTTCGCGGATAATCAGAAGCTCGCTTTTGTTCAAATACAGATGATTCTTTTGTGTTTTCAAATCCGACCATCGCCGGCCGCGCAGCCGGCGCTCGATCTGTCGCCGCTCGCCGTGCCGGCGATCGGTGAAACCGTTTTTGGCGGGTTCCGTTTTCTTTTCTATAAAATTGACAATCAGATTGGAAAGATGTGTGGGATCGTTCAAGTTGCCTGAGTTTTCCTTGCTGGCGCCATTTTGACGAACCTCCTCCGCGGGCTTTTCAACGATGGCGCCTCGAGTGAATAGTCCGGCCGCAACTTGCAGCGCCTTCAGATCATTGGATCGGCTACGTTCGACGAGATCGAGCAACCGTGAATGCTCATCGATTTTCGATAAAATCTCTTTTTCCTCGGCGTTGAAATTTTGGCGGGCGACATTCGGCCCCAGTTTGATGGGGGCCAGAAGCGGCGGCAGCGCGCGCCTCAACTGCTCCCAACGGTCACGAAAGATCAAACCCTCCTTAATAATCTCTTGAGTCAGCTTGTTGAATGCGCGGGGTTGTTCAATCTTCCGGATTTCCACTCGGAACGACCCTTCCGCCCAGATTATCATTCGGAAAACCGCGTTGGACGCTTCCAGCTGCTCCAGCGTGGCGTCAATGACTTCGCCGTCCTTCAGAAAAATTAGGCCTTCTTTCGCTTCGTGCTGGATTTTAATGATCCCGGATTTTTTCCCAATGTGGAGGGCCTGGATAACTTCCAAAACGTTCATATCGACCAACTTGCCGGCAAACCCCTTTGAGACGCCGGTGGCTGTGGCTTCAAAGCGATCGATCTCTTTAAGAATGATCTCGAATCGCAGCAACATTTCATTTATGTCGAACGGCATGTTGATGTAATCGTCCACCCCCATGTTCATGCTGTGCACTCGCTCCTCTACCGACCGGTGTTTGCTGAGCAGAATGAAGGGAATGTTTTGGGTGGAGGTTTGCGATTTGATTTCTCTGAATAAATGGTGGCCGTCGATTTTCGGCAACTCGACTTCCGCCAGCATCACGTGCGGCAGAAAATCGCGGCACAAAGCTAGCGCCGCTGAACCATTATCTACCACCTTCACTTCATAGCCTTTGGAAATCAGGGCGTTTCGCAATTCCTGAATCTGCTGAGCAATTTTGACCGCTATAAGAATTCGTTTCCGTTCCATTTTGTGAATTCGCTAACCAGGGGTTAATTCCGGAAAACGCTGTCGGGATGAGAAATCGAACTGGTGGAATTGTTCTGACTGTTCTTTTCATGATGAGCAGTGGGGGGCTCGAGTTGCTGGAGAAGATGCTTAACCGATTCCAGATCTCGCACATCTACTTCGAGGAGTTGCTCTTTCTCTTCAAGCTTCAGTGTGTAGCGCACCACGTCCAGCGGGATCGTCCTTTTGCGATTGGATTGAATCATGACGATGATATGGGGCACCGAGAATTGTCGTTTCAGAGAATCGATCAGATACCCGGTGTAACCCAGATTCGAGAGGTTTTGGTCTCCGATCAGTACCACGTAACCGATCAAAGTGTCCGACAACTGTTCGAGCATCTGCAAAAACCTTCTCTCGGTAGAAACGCCAAAAATCTCAATGGCGTGCTGGCTGGGGGTCACTATTTTGGCAAATTCGAAGCTCATTGAATCGTTTCGGTCGAGGCTCTTGGAGAGAAAATTATTTTGAGATAAAACGGCGATTAAGTTTTTCCGGCTGATGATATCCGCGCTGACTACAACAAATCGCCCAACTGCCTCGGCGTGACCATTAAACAATTGATCAAAAATAATTCCAAATTTGCTGGTCGCTATTTTTGACACCGCCGGCTCTTTCTTTATGCCGCTGTTGTTGAGCGGTGGCTCAACGTTAATTTCTTTTGCAGCCGCCTTACCCTCAGGAGTAAGAAATTGCTGCATAACTTGCTTGGTTGCTTCGACAGGGGTGCGTGGTTTTTCGGGTAGAAAAATCCTTTCGTTGAGACCGTTGGCGCCAGGTTTCGGTGGCTCAACCACTTGAAATGACGGCGGCTCTACTTGCCCTGCCAATCGATGGTGCGGCACTCGGTGTTGAATTTTCTTTTGATCTATCACCGGTACCACCGGGAGTGTGATGGTGGCCTCGCTTGCTTTGTCAGGCTTGACACCCTGTTCGACATTCAATGGTTTGATGAACCCCTGGTGATGAAGTTTTATGATCTTCTCCAACGTCTTAATATCATCGAAGGTGCTTTCCGCGAGAATATCCATGAGCGTACGATGACCATCAAACAATGCGACGAATTTGAGGGCGTCGGGCGCAATAGTTTTACGCTTCAGTATCTGCTCAAAAATCGAGGTTCGAACAAACACGGCATCCAGCTCGGGCAAATGTTTCAATAAGTCCGCACGTTGCTGAAGCTGCTTCACGCCTTGCACCAACAGGCCGAGATTGCTGACTGTGATTTCATCTTTAATGCTGATTTCTCTGAAATCCATCACAAAATGACCGCGGTTCCACGGCAGCATTTGATAGACGGCTTTTTCTGCTTTGAAATTTCCCAGACGGGCATTGACCACCGCACCGTCACGGAAGTAGATTTCTCCGTTGCGATTATTCTGATCGTAAAGCGTCAAAACACCCGTCCTGCGCTGCAAGCCGTAATCCTCTACCAGACTTTCAGCGTTTTTCTCTTCCAGTCTGCCAACAACCTTCTTGTTAGATTCCGACTCCTCATGGCGCAAACGATCGATGCGTCTCAGAATCATCTGCAATCGGGCAATTACCTCTTTCACATGCAGAGGTTTGATCATGTAATCCTTAACGCCGGAACGGAGGCTTTTCAAGCGGTCTTCAATGTTGCGGCGATTAGTCAGGAAAACGAGAGGAATAGATGCAACCAGCGGATCTTTTTGAATCTTCTCAAGAAGCTCCAGACCATTAAGTCCGGGAATATCGACTTCGGAGACAATAATATCCGGTCTTTGTGTTTGGATGATCTCCCATGCCTGGTTACCATTATCGCAAACCGTGACCCGGAAATTTGACGACTCAAGACTTTCCTTCAGAATCTGAAGATTTTTCGGGTCACCATCAATAACAAGGATATTCGGAGCATCCATCTTGATAAACCCCGTTCATCAGTTCAGAAACATTTCAATTCAGATCGCAATTCGTTACTCTTTCTATCAACAAGTTGCTGTAATGCTTTAAATATTTTGAATATAAAGAAAAACCCAACTGTTTGTCAAGCTAATTTTTCTTAGTAAATACAAAAGGCCAGTGAATGGAATTACAATCGCACTGGCCTTTTAGGGAAAAGGGATATGTGAGTAAATTTGTTTACATTGACCTTTATCTTCTGGGTTTAGTTTTCTTAATCGTCTGAAGCGCTAACGCAAGTTTGATTTTTATTTTCTATATACACACAACGGAAAGTTTTCGGGTAAAATTAAAGTAATTCAATCAAAGAATCCCGGAACCACTTCTTAATAAGCTTGCCGAGATATTCAAAAATCGTTCTTTCCTGAGTGCGGTAGTTTCGTTGGGTCAGATCAATCATGTAGCGCCGTAGGTGTTTGTAATAAGAATCGTATTTCTTGCCCTGGCTGATATCCTCGAGGATTTCCGCCAGCGCCAGGAAGTAGATGTTACCCTTCTTTTGCGAGATTTTTCCGGAATTGACATATTGATTCTGGATTTTCCTCTTTATTCGCTTCAAGACTTTAACTTTGCGCTTTTCGATCTCTTGCAGCTTAAGATCATCCAATGGCGACACTTCATTGACTTCCGAAACCAAACGATCGCGCGCCATTTCCAAATTGGTGTGGCGCATGATCCGCGCGATCATATCCAATGGCAGAAAGTTCTGATACTTCTCCTCGCTTTTAACCACCACCAGCATTTTACGAATGCCAGCGGAAACGGGATCCTTCGGGCAGTACATATTTAGATATTCGCCCTTTAGGGATTTCTCAGGAATCGATGGCATGGACTTGCGAAGGTATTCATAATTCAACTCGCCGTTGCCGTTTACGCCGTTTGTGCCATTGACATGATTGGTTCCGTTATTGGCATGGCCATTATTCGAATAGCCGTTGTGACCGTTGTTCGAATGGCCGTTTTTGGAATGATGATAACCATTGCCGTTGAAGCGACCGTTGCCGTTCGTTGGTTTTCCGTTGCCACTTCTTAAATAGATGTACTCTCTCCCCATCTCCTTGAAGGATTCAAAATCAGCGGTGCTTTTGATCGCGACTTTGATGTTGCGGACGATTTTCGCGCCCTCAGGATCGCGCTCCTTAAAAATCCGCGAGAGTTCCTGCTTGGTCTTCTTAATCACCAATCTTCGCAACAGCACCATGATGTCCGCATCGCAGAGAGCGGCAACGTTGAGAGTATTTTGCAGAAAATACTTGTTGAATTGGATGAAATGACCGTCGTCGTTGCGCATGAACAACCCCGCCACGCAATCCAGCGCCAGGTCCTCCAATTCACCAATGGTTTTGTTTCTCTCCCAACGAATGTGCTTCCCGATGACCTCCTGGTATTTCAAATAACTGAGAGAAATTTTTTGGACGACGTGGACAAACTCGATGAGGTCAGTTTGGCTGTATCGTCCCCCGCAGATGGATAATACAAGCTTGGCTAAATTGGATATTTTAACAATGTGGTTCATAAGTTCCCTTTCCCCATAATCAATTTTGATGATTCCACCCTTGAGCAAAATCCATACCACGCAGGGAAGTACCTCGCAACCAGAAAATCCTATATAATTCTTTATTCAATTTGTGCAGAGAGGGAGGGCGAGAACTAAAACGTGTGTATCAATGAAACAAATGTATCAACGTGAGACTGCCTCTCAACTAAAAACGCCACAGAAAAAATACGTGGCGTTTTTAGGATTGAGAGAAATTGTGGAACTAATATTCAATTATTTTACCATTGGCAATCCGTATTTTTTCGCCTTGCGATAAATTGTGGCGCGGCCAATGCCAAGCTTTTTAGCAGTTTGGGAAATGTTGCCCTCGCATTCCAACAAAGCCTGACGTAGCGCGCTCTCCTCCAATTTCTCGATCCAGCCGGCCAGCTTATTATCGGACTCGTAAATTTTTTTCTCCCCTAATGAACGAACGTTGGGAGGCAAGTCTTTCGCGGAAATCTCCGGCGGCGTCGCCAAAACTATAGCCCGCTCGATGGCGTTCTCTAATTCGCGGACGTTGCCCGGCCAATGATAGGCCATCAGCAGCTCCAGGGCGTCGGGGGCGATGTCGTCGATTTGCTTCCCTTCCTGCTCAGAATACTTAGTGAGAAAATGCGCAGATAGCAATGGAATGTCCTCTTTTCGTTCCCTCAGTGGCGGCAGCTTAATCGGAAAAACAGCTATACGATAAAACAAATCTTCGCGGAACTCGCCCTTTTTAACTGCTTCTTCCAGATCTTTGTTAGTGGCGGAAATCACGCGTGTATCCACGCGCACGAGATCATTGCCGCCGACCCGCTCAAACTCGCGTTCCTGCAAAACTCGCAAGACCTTCGACTGAGTAGCCGGCGTCATCAATCCGATCTCATCCAAAAAAACTGTGCCGCTGTTCGCTTGCTCAAACTTGCCAATCCTTCTTCCAACCGCCCCGGTAAACGATCCCTTTTCATGCCCGAACAACTCGCTCTCCAACAACGATTCCGGCAAAGCGCTGCAGTTGACGGCCACGAACGGATTGCTGGAACGCCGGCTATGAAAATGGATTCCGCGTGCAATCAGCTCTTTGCCCGTGCCACTCTCGCCCTGAATCAAAACCGTGACGTTGCTGTCCACCACCTTTTCAAGGGAGCGAAAAACTTCCTGCATCACGCCGCTTTGGCCAATAATGTTTTTGAATTGATAGCGATCTTTGAGCTCCCGCTTCAGCTCATCCACCTCGCGCTTAAGAGATGAATTCAGCAAGGCGTTGTTTACCGTTACCAAAAGCCGATCGCTGGCGAATGGCTTGGTGATAAAATCATGCGCGCCTAACCTCATGGATTGCACCGCTTTTTCAATGGTGCCGTGCGCCGACATCATCACTACCGGAATAATCGTATCCTGCTCGCGGATTCGTTTCAAAGTTTCGAGGCCATCGATGCCGGGCATTTGAATATCCAACAATACGAGATCCGGAGAACTTTCGCGAATGTGCTTCAGACAGGCTTCTCCGTTTGTTGCGATGCCGATCTCGTAGTTCTTCTCCTTCCGCAGGTTAATCTCGATCATCTTGCAGATATTTTTGTCATCGTCAACAACTAAAATGTTACGTTTGGGGCCCTTCCTATTCACTGTCAAAGTTCTCCATTGATTCGTCTTTTGCCAATTTAAAAATGAAAATAAACAATATAGATTTAATTTACAAGAAATTTTTGCTTTAAGCCCATACAACTCAGGCCTCCGAGATGGAAAATTAGCATAAAACATTACTGCTTTTTCAACGAATTATGCGGGTTGAAAAGACACAATAAATGCCCGGCGGCAAGATTAAAGTAATTGACTTGTTTTGACATAAATTTTATATTAACCAATCATGAAACGACTTTGGTTGATACTCTTGGCTGCCAACCTTATGTCATGCACTCAGTCCGACCCTGAGATTGAACGCATTCTTCATCTCGAGGACCGCCGGGTGCAATGCGATAGCTTAACCGCATACCTGAATAACCCAGAACTACGATACCGGGCGCGGGCCGTTGAGGCAATCGGAAAGTTGCAAGACTCCACTTGTGTCTCAGTTCTTCTCAATCTGTTAAACGATCCCAACGACAACATCCGTCTTGAAACTGCATTTGCCCTGGGCCAGATTGGCAAAGCAAGCGCAGAGAAATCAGTGATTGACGGCTTACATTCCGAAGGCGTACTCGACGTCCAGCTGCGCCTGGTAGAAGCGTTGGGAAAGATCGGCTCGGAGCGCTCCATCCCTGTGCTCATCAATTTGCTGAAAGACAAAAACAGCCTACTGAGAGCCGAAGCCGCGCTGGCCGCGGGACGAATGGCCCTACGCAACCTCACTCATCCATCTCTCACGGAAGCTCTGACATCATTACTCGACGATGTCAACCCGGAAGTACGCTGGAAGGCCTGCTACTCACTCATGAGAGTTGGAAAGGAGCTAAAGCCCGGCAAAATCCGGGAAGCCATAAATGACTCGGATGCCAGGGTGCGAATGTACGCGGTGCAGACGCTGGCAAATACGCAAGAGCCGGCCATTCTCGAGCCGCTTGGCAAAATTTTGAGAACCGATCCAGATTGGCGGGTGCGCGTGAAGGCGGCAAATGCGTTGGGGAAATATCCTCTGCGCCGGATGGCCAACTACATTAATTTTTCGAATCAGACAACCCATGTGCGCATCGCGCTCATTCAGGCGATCGGCAGCAGCGCCCTCCTGGAGACCGAGGGCTTTTTACATAACAGCCGCGAACATCGCCTCGCTCGAAATTTATTGGAGCAAATTCTGGCAGCAAACGATGAGCAGCACAAGAGTACGAAAAACGTCCCGATTTGGTCGCCGGCTGAAATCGGCATGGCGCTTATCACTTATGCCCAGTTGCTGAACCACGACGCGGCTTTACGAATTGCAGAGTTTGCAACCCATCCTCATCCGCGGGTACGGGCGCGAGCAATGCAGGCTTTGGGGGAATCCGGCTCCCCGATGGCGAGGCGGGTTTTTGAAAACGTGTATTCCGAATCGCCGCCAGTGGTTAAAATCGCGGTGTTGGAGTCCCTGGCTAAATTATCCGATTATCGTGAACCACGACTCTTTTTGGAAGCCCTGCAGGGAAACGATCAGGTTCTGGTAGCACTGGCAGCTCAAGGGCTGAGCCAGGACACCGTGGGCAATAAACTCTATGCCCAACCCATTATCACCGCCTATCAAAAATTGCCGAAGTCCGTCGATCTTGAAGCCGCGCAAATGATCTTCAATGCGCTAGAAAAAATTGGCGACACGCTTGCGGTGCCAGTGCTTTCAGAAGCCCTTAACACGCCGGACCAGGCGCTCTCGAAATTCGCGGCGCAGGCGCTGCGCGGACTCACCGGCGAAGACTATTCATCGCAGATCGCTTCACACACCCAGCCGCATCAGCCATTTCAATATAAGGAAATTATCGCTTTGAAGGGGGCGCGCGCTTTCATCAAAACCAATCGCGGCAACATTGAAATCATTTTGTACCCACAGGACGCCCCGCTCACAGTTCTAAATTTCGTCCGGCTCGCCAAGAAAGGATTCTTCGACCGCCTGGCTTTCCATCGTGTCGTTCCCAATTTCGTGATTCAGGGCGGCGACCCGCGCGGCGATTCCTGGGGCTCGCCCGGCTACGCCATTCGCTCGGAATTCAACAAACGTCCGTTTATCCGAGGCAGCGTCGGCATGGCCAGCGCCGGCAAAGACACCGAGGGCTGTCAGTTTTTCATCACTCACTCCGAACAGCCGCATCTCGACGGCCGTTACACGGTTTTCGGTCAGGTGGTATCCAACACAGATGTTGTGGACGCCATTGAGGAAGGCGATGTGATTGAGCTCGTCACGATTCGAAAATAGGGCATCTTTCCTCGAAATACCCCAAATCAAAAACGCTGTGACAATCCTACCATCCCAAAGCTTTGCTAAAAAAACGTCACCCGAATAAATCCCGATATCTGAGCCCGCGGCAGCGACGTTGACTTCCTCGTAATGATAATTTCCTCTTTTTAGGACAGCCCCGGGTTTGTTCCCATACCGCCCGATTTTTACTTATCTGCGTCAATCTGCGAAATCTGCGTCCAAATGAATAAAGTACTGACTACGCGAAAATTTTCTTTTGCAATTCTCGGTGAAATTTTGTAAATCGCCTTGCGACGAGACGAGGAAACTTCCCATAAAACCCGGAGGGACTTATCATGATAGTTTCGACCAGTGCATCCCATGCAAAGACCTGGCGCGATGAGACCGCCATTCACATTCCCTACCGCGATCTCGAACTACCAGATTTCCAGAACCTGCGCTTTGATATTTATCAAACCGCCAAACTCTATGTCGCCTATCATACCACCGGCCATTGGAAAGATCTCCACAAACAATGGCCCGAACCCTGCTTCGATATCGGCTGGGAAAAATATTATTCAGATGATTACGAGGAGACCGGTTGGCACAAACTGCCAGGCGGACCGCTGCACGACCTGACCAACCTCGCGCTCCATCCCGCGGCCTGCGCCATGCACTACGCCCCCGCAACCTTCGAGGGAGGCAAGGCGATGATCTCCGCCAAAGGCAACGTGGTGCTTTTCCGGCCGGAGGGCAACGCCAAACGCATGCAGCGCACCGCCAGTCGTTTGCTGTTGCCCAAAGTTCCCGTCGACCTGTTTGTTGATGCCGTGTCGCAAACCGTGCTTGCCAACCGCGAGTTCATCCCGCCGTTCCACAAAGAAAACTGGGACTGGGAAACTCGCAACCCGATGTGCATGTACGTGCGGCCGCTGCTGTTCGGCCACGGCCCGGAATTGGGCGTGAAGCCGGCAAGGGCGCATCTCTTCATGGTGTTCACCTCGCCAGTGAAAGCATATTGGCCGACGGAAGGCATTCGCGTTTTGATCACGGAATATTTTCATCGCGCGGCGCCGGGAGGTATTGGCAACGTGAAAGCCATTGGCAACTACGCCTCCGGCCTGCTGCCCAGCACGCTAGCCAAACGCGGTTACGATTGGAAAGACGGCAAGCCGGTGAAAATCAGCGATCGGCCATTTCACGACGTTCTCTACCTCGATGCCGTTCACAACAAATTCATCGAAGAATTCGGCGGCGCGAATTTTGGGGCCATCAGCACCGACGGCAAATTGGTGATGCCGAAATCCGATTCCATTTTAGCCGGCAACACCGGCGACGCGCTGGTGACTCTGGCAAAAAGCGAGGGCTGGCCGGTCGAGCACCGGCAAATTCCAGTCACCGAGGTGATGGACGAAAGCCGCATCGCCGAGGCGTTCTGCACCGGCAATGCCGCGATCATCACACCGATTTCCGAGCTGCATTACCAGGGCAAGTCGCGCAAGTTCAACGCCGATAAGAATTCCAAGATCCGGCGGCTGTGGGATTTGCTGGTGGGCATCCAGTTTCAAATGATCGACGATCCGTATGGCTGGGTGAAGGAGATTGGGTGAAACGCATCGACTTGCGTGCTTGTGAAATAATTTGTATAATTCACAATGGAATTTGAAT
>Ga0247727_10012680_pt1 | contig 14400 bp, 13 predicted proteins | sample WisWelCaveWW1625_FD_202498 | JGI IMG/M metagenome (GOLD analysis project Ga0247727, IMG submission 202498) | Biofilm microbial communities from Wishing Well Cave, Virginia, United States - WW16-25 | ecosystem: Environmental > Aquatic > Deep subsurface > Groundwater > Cave microbial mat | place... | reverse complement strand
TTCACGCAAATTCTCAGCGGCATTGCCGAAGGCGAGCGCGTCGTCACCGTCGGTGGCTATCAAGTGCGATTAGCCTCGCTATCGACCTCAGTGCCGGTGGGACATGGGCACGAGCACTAAACAACATGGGACACAAAAGTGAAAGCACACAAAAATTTTTTGCGCCCTTTCAATTTTGTGTCCACCTATAACCAAGAAAAGGAGTGGATCATGGAAAACGAGAACGAGTATTTGTACAAAGATCTGAATTACGAGATCAATGGCTGCGCGTATGACGCTTTTAAAGAAGTGGGTGTCGGATTCGATGAGCCGGCTTATCACAAATTCTTTCACCAATATCTTCTTGATAAGGGGCTGAAAGCAAGATACAAAGTGCCTTTGCAAGCCTTCTATCGCAATGAAAAAATCGCAGATTTTGAAGCAGACGAAATTGTCGAAGATTGCATCGTCGTTGAAGCGAAGGCGATTCAAACCGATTTCATCCCAGAGAATTATGCCCACCTCTTTACGTATCTCAAACTCACAAAGCTCAGGCTCGGCCTGCTGATTAATTTCGGATTGATCAAAGCAAAATCCAAGCGTGTCATTTTTGATGCGCTTAGAACGGCCAGCGCTGAATATTGGGACGATAAGTTCCTCTTGAATTTCTCTCGCAAGCAAACACTCGATCTCGTTTTAAACTCCATTCATGCCGTCGATCAAGAGCTTGGCCCCGGTTTTCATAGCTCCTTGTATAAAGCCGCGCTCAAGGTCGAATTCAGGCAGCAAGGATTGCAATATGACGAAAACGTTTTGGTAGCCATCGAATCGGAACGCGTTCAGGTTAAGCCGATGGAAATCGATTTTTGGTTGATTGACGGAGGATTTTTACTCGCCATCCTTGCCGGTAAAGAGAAGATGAGACAATACGACATTTATCGCATGCGTTCCTACCTCAAACGCCTCAAGCTCAAACATGGAATGATCGCTTATTGGAATGTCAAGAATCTCCAGTTCTATGGAATTTATCAGCCTTGATGGGACACAAAATTGAAAGGGCTCAAAATTCCTTTTTAAAAAATATTTTTGTGATCTTTTATTTTTGTGTCCAACTATTTTTAAGAACTTTGAGGATTTAAATGTTCGATAAACTCATCAAACTTTCTCTCGAAAATCGTCTCATCGTTTTAGTGGCGGCATTGCTGCTGCTCATCACCGGCGTGTTCATCGCGATTCGCTTGCCGGTCGATGTCTTTCCTGATCTCACCGCGCCGACCGTGACGGTCATCACCGAGGCACACGGCATGGCTGCCGAAGAAGTCGAAACTCTCGTCACCTTTCCGATTGAGACGGCGGTGAACGGCGCGACCGGCGTGCGGCGCGTGCGTTCTTCCAGCGCCGCCGGTATTGCCATCGTGTGGGTGGAGTTCGATTGGGGCACCGACATTTTCATCGCGCGGCAAATCGTCAACGAGAAATTGCAAATTGCTACCGCCTCTTTGCCCACCGGCATCGACCGCCCGATTCTCGCGCCGATCTCTTCCATCATGGGCGAGATCATGCTCATCAGCGTGAGCCTTGATTCCGCCGCAGAAAGCAATGGGCGCTCCATCACTACGATGGATTTGCGCTCCATCGCGGATTGGACGATTCGGCGACGCTTGCTCTCCGTGCCCGGCGTTTCGCAAGTCGTGCCGATTGGCGGCGACGTCAAGCAGTATCAAGTTTTAGTCTCGCCGGAAAAACTCACGGCGTATGACATCTCGCTCAATGAAGTGTTGCATGCGGCGGAGCAATCCAACACCAACTCTTCCGGCGGCGCATACATGGACGCCGGACAGGAATATCTCATTCGCGGCATCGGTCGCGTGCAAAACTTGGAAGACATCGCCACCTCCGTCATTGCCATGCGCGGTAATTTGCCCGTGCTCATTCGCGACGTGGCCGAAGTGAGAATCGGGCCGAAGATAAAATTCGGCGACGGCGCCGCGAATGCCAAGCCCGCCGCCATCGTCATGGTGCAAAAGCAGCCCAACGCCAACACGCTGGAATTGACCGAGCGCATCGAAAACACGATCGCCGAAATTCAAAAAACCTTGCCGCCCGGCATTGCCATTAATACCAAAATTTTCCGGCAGGCGGATTTTATTCGCGTCGCGATTGACAATGTGATCGAAGCCTTGCGCGACGGCGCGATTTTGGTCATGGTGGTGCTCTTCTTCTTTCTCGGCAACGTGCGCACCACGTTCATTTCGATTTTGGCGATTCCGCTTTCACTCGTCGTCACGATTTTCGTCTTTCAAATTTTTGGCGTCACCATCAACACCATGACGCTCGGTGGACTCGCCATCGCGGTTGGGGCATTGGTTGACGACGCCATCATCGACGTTGAAAACGTCTTTCGCCGGTTGAAAGAAAATCAGCATCGACCACCGGCAGAGAGGCGCCCGACTCTTGAAATCGTTTTTTCGGCTTCGAGCGAAATCCGCTCGCCAATGGTTATGGCGACCTTGATTATCATCATCGTGTTTGTGCCGTTATTTTTCCTCAGCGGCGTCGAAGGCCGGCTGCTGCGGCCTCTCGGTTATGCTTACATCACTTCGATTTTTGCTTCGCTGATCGTTGCCGTCACCGTGACGCCGGCGTTGTGCTCTTTTCTTTTGCCCAACGCTGACTTCATGAAAAAAGAAGGCGATAGCTGGTTGGTCACACGTTTGAAAAGACTTTACCGCAAAACGCTGGATTTGGTGCTGCGCTTTCCCAAACTGGTGCTCATCGCCGCCGCAGTCGCATTGGCGCTATCAATTGCTGCATTGCCGTTTCTTGGTCGCGCGTTCTTGCCGGAGTTCAACGAAGGCTCGCTCACCATCAGCGTGCTCACCGTGCCCGGCACTTCATTGGATGAATCGAATAAAATCGGCCAACTCGCCGAACAAATTTTGCTGTCACATCCCGAAATCAAATCCACTGCGCGCCGCACCGGTCGCGCCGAGTTGGACGAGCATGCGCAAGGCGTGAATGCGGCGGAGCTCGACGCGCGCTTTGAATTGAACGGCAAACACAAGGAAGAATTTTTTGACGAGCTGCGGCGCTCGCTTTCGGTCATTCCTGGCACGAATATCACCATCGGCCAGCCCATCGGCCACCGCATCGATCACATGCTTTCCGGCACGCGCGCCAACATTGCGGTGAAAATCTACGGCCCAGACCTTTATCGGCTCCGTTCGCTTGCCGAAAGCGTGCGCACACAAATGGAAAACATTCCCGGCGTGGTGGATTTGGCGGTTGAGCAACAGGTTGACGTGCCGCAAGTGCGCATCAAGGCCAATCGTGGCGCGATGGCGATATACGGCGTCACAGTTGGCGAGCTTGCCGAGACTATTGACGTCGCATTCAACGGCGAAGTCGCCTCGCAAATTTTGGAAGGCCAACAGAGTTACGATTTGGTCGTCCGTTTCAACGAAGCGAATCGTGGCAACATCGAGCGCATCCGCAACGCGTTGTTCGATACGCCGGTCGGGCCGAAAGTGCCGCTCAGCCAACTGGCCGAAGTGGTTTATGAAAAAGGCCCGAACACTATCAGCCGCGAAAACGTGCAGCGCAAAATCGTCGTGCAAGCCAACGTCTCCGGCCGTGATTTGCGCAGCGTGATCGATGACATTCGCATGCGATTGGATAAAAACGTTTCGATGCCGCAAGGCTACTATGTCGAATTTGGCGGCCAGTTCGAGAGCGAGCAAGCCGCAACCAGACTCTTGACGTTACTCAGCCTCGTTTCCATCGCCGCGATTTTTCTGATTCTCTATCTTGAGTTCGGCGCGTTTCGTCCCGCACTGTTCATCATGGTCAATTTGCCGCTCGCGCTCATTGGCGGCATTTGGGCGGTGTTTTTCACCAGCGGCATCATCAGCGTCGCCTCGCTCGTCGGCTTCATCACCCTCTTCGGCATCGCCACGCGCAACGGCATTTTAATGATCGAGCACTATCACCACCTGCTTGCAGAGGGTAAATCTTTCCGCGACGCCATTGTGCAAGGCTCATTAGAAAGATTGAATCCCATTCTCATGACCGCGCTTGCCGCCGGACTCGGCTTGATTCCACTCGCGCTCGGTGGCGGAGAACCCGGCAAAGAAATTCAAACGCCAATGGCGCTCGTCATTCTCGGCGGCCTGTTATCTTCGACGGCGCTGAATATGATCGTAGTGCCGAGTTTATTTTACAAATTTGGCAAGAGGGTACAGTAATGCGCGGCGCTTCCGAGAGATTGCGTCCCGTATTGATGACCGCGCTCGTCGCCATGCTCGGCTTCATTCCGATGGCGCTCTCGAACGGCACCGGCGCAGAAGTGCAGCGTCCGTTCGCTACCGTGGTGATTGGTGGATTGGTAACTTCGACTTTGCTAACGTTGTTCATTTTGTCGGTGGTGTATCAGTGGATTGAAGCACGGCGCGAGATTCAAAGAGCGTAACAAACGTTTTGAATCACCGAAAATCGCGCCGCAAATCGTGCGCATGCCGGCGAAGCCCACGCGCATGCAAGCCGGTTTGGCCGATTACTGTGAGAAATCAGTTCGTGATATTAACCGTAAAGTCGATGTCGATATCACTCTCGTCACTGCGGGTCACGCCGTCTTTCTTGGAGGCCGGGTCGTAGTGGCTGAGCACGACATTGACTTGCCGGTCGCGTTCGCGCCGGCGGAAACTGCGACATTGTATTCCAAACCGACGGGGCGATTATTCGCATCTTTGTCGGTGATCGTCACCGTGAGACGGCCAACCGCGCCTTCTTTCGCCGTATAAAAAAACTGATGCGCCTCGGCTTCGTCTTTCACTTCGTCGCTAATGTTCGCCACGGGATTTTTGCTTTCATCCAACAACGCGATTGTGCCTTTGTAATTCTTGCCGGCTTTCAATGACAAAGTACCGATAGTGGGCGCCATGCCGCCGGAGCCGTCCGGATCTTTGAAATTAACCGATACTGTTGTCGCGGTGGGATTACACGCCGCGTCCAGCTCGGTCAAATTCAATGTCACTGACGTGATCAGCTCTTGTTCATTTGCATTGCCGGGATCAGCGGGGTTGTCTTCGCATCCGGTGGTGGCGATTAACCCGAACGCGACAAAGATAAGAATCCAGTACGCGATTTTTTGATGAAGGTGTTCATGGGTATTGCTCCTTGCGGTTAAATCCGGGTAAATGAAATGATTGAAATGTTTATCGCAGACTGGAAGTCTGCGCTACGATCCAAACGGAATTTGCAAACGCATCACGACGTTGCGGCCGGGATTGTCGGTGAAATAACGAAACCGGCTCAAATAGTCGCGATACGTTTTGTTCGTGATATTTTGCGCGCTGAGGTTGAGGCGCAGCGGTTGGCCGCTGAATTTAAACTCCGTGCCGAAATTAATATCAAACAGCGAATAGCCGGGCGGCGGATCGGCATAATCCGCATAATGAAATCAGGCATGCGATTGTTGTACCCGCTGATTTCAGCACGGGCGCTCGCGCTCAAGTGCCGCAGCGTGACGTCGAGGTTGAAACTGCGCTCGCTTTGCAAATTCAAATCGCCGATTTCAAATTGCGCGGTGCCGTGATGCACGCCGTCGCTGTACAACTCGTTGAGGCTCGGCGGCCGCCATGCCGAACCGATATTCGCGCCAATCGACCACTTCGAGCGACTGGCTGGCTTCGGTGAGATTCTGCTTATCTTTTTCCGCATCGACTTTCACCGCGCTCAATTCGATGGGATTGGCTTTCAAATAAAAGTCCTGTTTCAAATTCATCTCGGTTACGACGAGAGTTTTGCGCATTTCTTCATAACCGAGCAAACGGCAAACCAGCGTGTAGCGTCCGGCGGCAAGATTGGTGATGCTATAATTTCCCTTTTCATCGGTAACGTTGCCGCGCTTTAATTCAAGAATGAAGACATTGACCCCGGCAGCGGCGTTTTGTTTTCTTTTTGGGCGGAATCCTTTTCACGCAAAGCGCCGAGCTGAAATGAAAAAAGATTCCTGCGGAATGACAGATGGGTTTTATGGTTGGCGCACGAACGCCGTTAACCGGCGCGCAAGTCAAACGACCAGACGCCAATGCGAATAGCAAAACGCGCCTCGATTCGCACAAAGACGTCAAACAGCCGATCAACCGGACTTTTGCGACAAGCCAAAATACAATGTTACTTTTTGGAGAAAGCTTAAAGGGATTTTAGGCAAGAAAAGCGGGAGGACCGCGATGGAGAGAGAGATCGAACTGAGAGGAGGAGAGGAAAGCAAATTCACCAACAGGAATCACCGCTTGTTGCGCACCCGAAATCGCCAGATTGAAGACCGGCTCGATTTCAACGGCGACCGAATTCAGTTGGCAAACAAAACAAACGTGGGAAAATTGTTGACCCGTAGATTATATTTCCGCATCATCCATTATCAGAAAGGAGAATCAAGCATGAAAAACACCGCCGAGAAAGTGACCAAGCTGCTCATTGGCGAAAAAGTCAAGCGGCTGCGCACCACGCAAGCCTTGTCGCAAGAAAAGCTGGCCGAAAAAGCCGACGTCGATGTAAAAACGATTCAACGCTTGGAAAAGGGAGATGGTGCAAGAGACGACACGCTGCTGCGAGTCGCCGAGGTGTTTAAAGTTCCGGTGACGGAGTTTACGATGTTGAACCTTGACAATGGCAGGTTCACTGAGGAAGAATATGAACGCAAGATCGCCTTGCTGGATGTGAAGTGTGTTTGTAAAAACACCCCGCCAAATTAATCTGCCGCAAAGAATACTCTAGAACTGGTTGGCCCCAACTTTATGTTGACCGTATTTACTTTTCTTCGCAGCAACTTTTCGATTTGGTTTTCGGGTTCGTTTATTGAAAGCGCGCGTGGAGGCCTCCAGCACGGTAATGCCAACAAGTTGTTTGTCGCGGTAGCGAAACAATATCCCGTCATCCGTCATTTGGGAATCCGTCGCCTGTTGCGGGCGTTGGAAACTGATGTACAACACATCCGCTTCTTTGTCATAGTCAATCCAAAATCGTTGCGCGGGAAAGTCAATGAGAAAGGGAACGGCTTGAAAAACCGAATTGAGAGGGGAGGAAGACATTATCTTTTTCACATTCAATTTATCTACACCTGCAAAAAAGCTTTGCTCTTCGGATAATCACAAACAAGGCGGGCCCATGTCAACAAATCTTCAACGCCGAGCAGGAGCGGGACGGCGTCGTCTTCTGCTAAATAGGCTTTAATCGTGCGTGCAAAAATTTCTTTTTGCGTGGTCAAGAAGGCGATTTCAATTTTGGCCAGCCGCGCCAACACGACGCCTTTTCCAACGCCTCCCAAAGGAACAATGTCGGATAGATATTGGACATTTTGCATGGTCTGCCAGACCCGCTTTGGCAAAACGGTCAAGGGACTGCCGAGGTCGATGATGGCATTAACCGGATCTGACCATTCCGTTGTTTCTCTGAAACTCACGGGAACAAAGAGTCGAATAATGCGAACATGAATTCCATTGGCCAAGTGCAAACGATCGAGCTTCGTTTTCCAGTAGAGGCGCACTTTAATAGACATGAATGCCCCTTTCCACCAGAAAAAGAAAAGGCTGCCCTAAGCCAAGCTCGCCCGCCCTTCGCCAAACATCAAAAGCTTTATCGCCGGTTGCAAGCACTTCCCCATTATGAACGACGATCCATTCATTGGGATATTTCTCTTCAAGCTCTGAGTCGTGATCAAAAACCCATTGCTGGTCGCGCAGATATTGGCGCGACAGTCTCGGCGGGCGCGTTTTGGCAGATTTGGTTTTAACTTTCGGCATATTAATTCCCTCTCAAATTGGTTAATTGTGAAGCTGCGTATTCAAAGCAATACCAAAGCAAGATAACAAATTTCCCCTCAAAGCGCAATTGGTAATTTGTTTTCTCATTCCACACGCCACTTGACTTTGGGCAGAATCCGGCGTATCTTTTGAACACAAGTTAAAATGTCTTCATCTCAATTGGTGTTCAAATGGAAATCTTTTTTCTCAACTGCGCACGGAAGCGCCGCAACTTTGCAATCACGCTCACCTGCCTTTTGCTGTTTGTTTTTTGCCGTTTGTCTTTCGCCCAAAACACGCCCGCCAACGACGATTTTCTCTACGCGCAAAAGCTGTTTAACGACGGCTATTACGATCTCAGCATTTCGCAACTGCGCTTGTTCATGCAGCGCTATCCCGATGCGCAGCAAGTTGCCGACGCGTGGCGGTTGGCCGGTGAAGCTAATTTTGCTTTGAAGAAATTCGCCGCCAGCCGTGAAGCGTTTGAGACGCTTGAAGTTCGTTATCCGGCGCATCCGGCCATTGAGCCGGCGCGCCTTCGTATCGCCGAATGTTTTGCCAGCCAAAATGATCTCAAAAGCGCGGCGCTGACGTATCAGCGTTTTGTGTTGCTGCATCCCAAAAGCGGCAAAGCGCCGGAAGCGCAATTTCGCAGCGCCGAGTTGTGGCTGCGCCTCGACGAGGCCGAGAAAGCGCGAGAGATGTTGTATAAACTGTTGGAAGATTATTCCGGCAGCGACTTTCGCTTGCCCAGCCATCTTCTGCTCGTGCAATCCTTCGAAAATTCCGGCGATACCAAACGCGCTTTGGATGAAGCCGAGCGCTTGCTGCGCAGTTTCCCGCAAAATGATTTGACAGCGCAGGCTTATTTTATTCGCGCGCGCTTGCAAGAGCAGCTTGGACAATATCAGCTTGCGGAAACCAGTTATCAGGAATTGGTTTCGCGTTTTGCGCCCGCTGAAGAGAGCAAAAAAACAACCGGCGCCAAATCACGGGCTACAGCGCAACCGCAGCCAATAAAAAATGAATGGACGAGCCAAGCCTGCGCGCGCCTGGCGGAATTAGCCCATTCGCGCGGCGATTTTACCGGCGCCAATAATTTTTTGGATAAAGCCGAAACTTTCGCGCCGAATGCAAGTGCGAAAAACGCCGTCGTTCTTCGCCGCACCGAATTGCTGGCGGAAATGAACGACTACAATCGCGGCCTCGAATCGTTGGCAAAATTTGATCGTACCGATTCCGATTCCATTCACAAGTTGATTTATCTTTACACCGTCGGCCACTTGCAGGAAAATTTGCGCAACGAGGCGGCGGCTATCGAAGCGTATCGGCAAGTGACGCAATTGCCGCGTGATGTTGAAGTCCGTAGTGATAGTTCAAATTCCCAATACCGCCGGCAGCGCAGTTTCTGGCGCAGCGCCGTGGTTCTCACGCGTTTGCAAAAATATAATGAAGCGTTGGCGTTTTGTCGCACTTATCGCAATGAATATCCCGCCGGTGAATTTCGCGACACGGTTTTGCTGCTCGAAGCCGACATCCAACGCGACGGCAACAATGATTATCCCACCGCGCTGCGGTTGTATCAGGAACTGCTGCAAAATTTTTCCGAAAGTCCTGTGATCGACGATGCGCAATGGGCGATAGCCGACGTGTATGAACGAATCGGGGAGAAGCGCTTGGCAAGTTTGGAATGGCAGCGCTTGATGAAAGTTTATCCCGCCAGCGAGCATTTTGACAGCGCGCAAAATCGGCTGCGCCTGCTGGAAGAATTTGAGCCGAGCAACTCGTCGGAAAGCATGTCGAAGTTGACGCAACTCGTTTTGCTGCAAAGTCGAAATGCGAATGGTGGATTAGCACCCAATGAGCTGGCGCTGCAATTGGCGAAATTGCATTTGGAACGCCGCGAGTTTCAACAGGCCATCAGCTATTGCAAGCAAACGTTGCAGCAACAGGACAACAGCCGCACGTGGCACGAAGCGCTGCTGCTTTTGGGAACTTGTTATTTTAAACTTGGCGAACAAGAATACTTACAGAATCAAGCCACTGATAACTGGAAACTGGCATGGTTTGATAGTGCAAAAAGCAGTTTAAAGTTTCTCGCGTCGAAGCTTGATTCCAGCGAGACGAGAGATCTCGCCAAACGCGCGGGCGTGCTTTTAGCGCACATGATGTTTCCGCCATCGCCAGCGATTTTTGGCGCCAATGCAATCGTCGCGCGCAATTCCGCAAATTTAGCGCGCGCCGATTCGATTCTCGCGTTGCACGGCGATGAAGCGAGTCTCGATGATCTGCGCCTGTGGGCAGCGCAAACGCGCAAACAGTTGCAAGCCGCGAATTTGGCCACACCGTCGCCGTCGCGTAAATTGCTGTTGGCGGATGTTGATTCATTGGAAAATTCTCGCGTCGTTGAAACGCTGCAAAATATTGCCGCAAAAAATAATTTTGCCTTGCGAAATCTGGCACAATTGGAATTAGCCGATTGGCAGTGGCAGCGCGGTGATTCGGCGAACGCCGTTCGTAACATTGCCCAATTGCAAAATTCCACGACAAAAGAACCCAACATCGCGATTGGGCAATTATTGCTCGCGAAATGGCTCATTCAAAGAAAAAATTTTGATCTCGCGCTCGACCAGCTTTCAACAATTCAGAAACGCTATTTTTATTGCGCACTGGTTGACTCGGCAGCATTACTGCGCGTGCGGTTGTTGATCGCGGCGAATCGCTACAGTGAAGCGCTGCGGGAAATGCAGAGGGCAGAGGGCGGAGGGCAGAGGGTAGGGCGCACGTTGATGAACGGTAAAACTTCGAGCAACAATGGACTTGATCTCACGCGCGCTCGCGCCGCCGAAGCGATTGCTGAATATCCGGTTGCTATTCGCGCGTATTTAAAATTTCTCCAAAGCCATCCGCAGGCGCCGGAAGCCGCAGAAGTTTTGTTGAAAACCGCCCGCTTGACGAAACAAGTTGGCGCAGGGCAGCTTGCCACCGATTATTATAATGAATGTATTCAGCGCTTTCCGGATTCGCCGGAAGCGCGCGAGGCGAAAATCAATCTGGCGGATATGCGTTACGACGCCGAAGATTACGACGGCGCGCGCAATCTTTTTTTAGAACTCGTGAAAGAGGCGCCAGCGATTGAAAAGGCACCGCCAACCAAATGGGAAATCCGCAGCCGCAAAGGTGCGATTCTCTGTCTGTATAAAACGAACAAAGCGGCGCTCGCGGAAAGCGAAATCAAAACGTTCAAGCTGCGTTTTCCTGATGACAAAGTGAATATGGCCGAAATACAATACGCCGCCGGTGAACTGGTCGTCGAGCAGAAGAATTTTCCCGAAGCTGAAAAAATTTTCAAAAAGGTGAGCGGCGACTATCGCAACACGCCTTCGGCAATTTATGGCGACTACGGCCTCGGCAAGGCGTTGATCATTCAAAACAAATTCGAGGAAGCGCTCGAAGTGTTGACCGAAATTCCGCGCCGCTATTCGAATCATCCGTTTCTGCCGACGTATTACATCGGCCTCGGCGATTTCTATCAAACGCAGCAGCAGTGGGATAATGCCATCACCGCATTTACGAAAGTTGTGCAGGATTCCGCGTTCGACAACAACTACCGTTTGGCGACGCGTTATTTGATCAACGTTTATGATCGTCTCGGTTTATATGATCGCGCCATCGGGTTGTGCCGCCATTATATTTCGCGCTTTCCGGATGATGACATCGTCTTCACGCTGCGCATCAAAATCGGCACGCTGTTGATGAGCTTGATGCAGTTCGATGACGCGATCACCCATTTTCGCGCGCTCAAACCGCTGGCCGATGCCGAGACCGAGCCGGAGATTCAATATTATATCGGCAAAAGTTATTTCAACGCCGGCCAATTCGAGCAGGCCATCGCCGAATTGCTCCGCGTCAAATTTTTCTCGAAGCCGACAAAGCTGCCGTGGGATATAACCGCGCTGTACGAATCGGGCCTGTGCTACATGCGCTTGAAAAATTACGATCGCGCGCGCCAGCTCTTTCAACAAATCGTGAAGGAGCAAGGCTCGGAAAGTGATTTCGGGCGTTTTGCGCAGGCGAAGATTGAGGAGTTGGAGGCGATGGGGAAAAAGTAAAGCTTAAGCTGAAGCCGGACGGACGCAAAAATGTTTAACAGGCACTTGATTTTGCAGCGGGAAAATGCTATTTTGTGATACGGCTTTGAAGTTGTTCATCAGAAATCGGAGGCGCACATTGCAAGAAATCGACGACAAGGGCTACAAAAAGCTCTTATCCAACAAAGAGATTTTTGATTCGGAAAAAAGGCTGCGGAAACTGCCGCCGGTGTTTCCGATCATGTTGTATAACGGGAAAAGACGGTGGACTTCGCCGTTGAATCTTGCCGAGCTCATCGAAGGCCATGAGCTGCTCGGCGAGCACGTGTTGCATTTCAGATATTTTCCGATCATCGAGAATGCGTTTAGCCGGAACATGTTGTTGCGGATCGGCAATATCGTCGCGACATTATTTTTAGCCGAGGCGCATTATGATTTTGATCTTTTGGCAAAAAAAATTTTAGAGCTTGTTGAGAGAACGGAAGACAAACAAGCGTTGTCGTTGTTTCTCAATTGGCTCAAACAGCTTTTTATCCACGGCAGGATAGCTGAATCCGATTATCAGGTTTTTGAACGTATTTATCAAGATAAAGAGGAAGTCAATATGTTGATCGAATCCATTCGCAAAGAAAAAGCGCAGCTTCGCAAAGGCGGGAAAAGAGAGGGAAAATTGGAAATCGCCAGGTTGATGTTACAAAATGGCGAGCCTGTCGAAAAGATCAAATGCTACACCGGCGTCTCCGATGCGGCGCTCCAAAAATTTCTGCAAAAATTGCCAAAGCGATAATCTCGCAAACTGTGCCATTGCGGACAATTCAAAGCAAAAGCTTTCGAACACGGATGACGCGGATCACACGGGTTCTCGCGGATTTTATTTTGTCATGTTTCAAAATTTGCAAAATTGTGCTGCTCAAGCGGGACTTCGCCGCACGCCTGCGATAAGTGAAGTTCGACTTGCGCGTGAGGAGCTTTCTAATTGAGCAAAATTCCGCTGCGCAAGTCGAACTTCGCCCATTCGCCCTATTTAGGAGGAAGCGATGAATCGACGCATGAAATTTCTCAACGGCCACCTCTATCACATTTACAATCGCGGCCATCGCAAGGCCACGGTGTTTCATGATCGGCAGGATTATTTGCACTTTCTCCGCCAGCTTCGCGAGTATGTGGAAAAGTATCCGGTCACGCTCATCGCTTACTGTTTGATGCCAAACCATGATCATCTCTTGCTTCGCCAAAACGGCGATCACGGCATTTCGGATTTGATGCAGGCGTTCGGCACGAGTGTGAGCAAAACCTACAACAAAAAATACGGCGCCGTGGGCGCACTCTTTCAAGGCAAATTCCGCGACGAGCATGTCGGTGACACCGGCTATTTGCGATATCTGGCGCGTTACATTCATCGCAACCCGATAAAAGCGCTACTTTGTCAGCAGCCTGAAGCGTGGGAGTATTCGAACTATCCGGATGTCATCGGCTAGCGTCACGGCACGCTGTGCGACTTTTCGCCCGTGCTGTCTTGTTTTGTCAATGATCCCCAAATCTATCGCGAATTTGTTTTAGACCCACTGGCTGATGGCTGGGAACCAAGATTGATGAAGAAGATTCATGCACTGGAGGCGAAGCGGAGAAATGAAAAGAAAGCGTGAAATGAAGTCCAACCCTGGCCTGCGGCAGGGCAGGGTTGGACTTCGCCCCGCGCTGTCATTAATGCACGACCCTGTACTTTGGAAAATCAATCATGAACGGTCCTTTGCCTTTCAACTCAACGCCGGTGAAACGGATCATGGAGACTTCATGACTTTGCGCCGAGCTGAGTATGGAGAGCATGCCCACGTTGACGTCTTTGAAAAACATCACACTTGCCAGCCGGCCCTGAACAGAGCATGCACCATGAACAAAATTATGCTGTGAAATTTCGGTGAGCATCATGCCGGTCACCTTGACCTTTTGCCGGAACAGCCTCTCGCCCACTTCTTCGAGAATCGACTGCAACAAAGGGCTCTGCGTTTTTTTGCCCATGTTCATGAACGCGGGATTTTCCGAAAAATGATCGAAAAAATATTCCCACGGCTCATTAAAATTCTCGGCCCCCAAAATTTTTTCTTTCAGGGCTAAAAAATGTTCTACTTTCATTATGCCTGCTCCTTTCCAGTATGATTTGAATAATCGTGCAGTTTCATGACGCCGCCGTGAGAAAAGAATTCCGTTTCGACTTAAGAAAAATATAGCATTCTTTTCGTTTTTGAACAAGGAATTTTAACTAACTTTTAAAAAACGATTTGTTTTGTTCTTAGGTTTTCCGTACAATAAACTGATCACGGTTCGATGGAAAGAGCCTTGTGAAAAGTCCGAGGTTCTTTTTGCAGCAGATTGAGCAGAATCAAAGCAGGCCCTCGAGGAGATTGTTCTCCTTTGTGAGCAAGTGTTGAGCTCGACGCGAGAATTCGGGCGATTCTGCAACCGCCATGTACATGTGAAAAGATACAATAACAGGCGTCGAAAGTCAAGAATTTAGATTCCAGCCCGCA
>Ga0247727_10012679_pt1 | contig 14401 bp, 12 predicted proteins | sample WisWelCaveWW1625_FD_202498 | JGI IMG/M metagenome (GOLD analysis project Ga0247727, IMG submission 202498) | Biofilm microbial communities from Wishing Well Cave, Virginia, United States - WW16-25 | ecosystem: Environmental > Aquatic > Deep subsurface > Groundwater > Cave microbial mat | place... | reverse complement strand
GCAGACGAAGGGGCTTCACGAATACCCTTTTGTGCGCAAATTTCATCCGCCCATTTGAGCAGGGTCAATAGTTCGGTTTGTTCATCAATCGAAGGGGAAATTGTAGGGAGTCTTCCGAGAAAAACTTTTCCGGTTGTGCCATCCACCGATACCCATTCACCTTCTTTTACGACGGTTTCACCTACTGTCATCTGTCGTTTTTCAAAGTCAATCTTGATTGCCGGCGCGCCTACAACACATGGGATGCCAAACTGCCGCGCGACAACCGCCGCATGGGATGTGGCGCCGCCTTCGCTTGTAAGCACGCCTTTCGATGCGATCATGCCATGTAAATCATCTGGTTTGGTGAATGGGCGTACCATGATCGTGTCCTGCTTTTCATCCTTTGCCATTCTTTCCGCGGTGTCGGCATCGAAATAGACTTGTCCAACTGCCGCACCGGGGGAGGCGTTCACACCTTTTGCAAAGAATTTGCCGGTTTTCTCTGCGTCGTCCATGGCAGTATGATCGAATTGCGGATGAAGCAGGGCATCCACGTTAGCGGGAGTGACGCGCAGAACCGCCTGTTCTTTGGTAATCAGCCCCTCCTCTGCCATATCCACCGCGATCTTCACAGCAGATTTCGCTGTGCGCTTACCGTTCCGCGTTTGCAACATCCATAATTTGCCGCGCTCGATCGTGAACTCAATATCCTGCATATCCATGTAGTGTGTTTCGAGTTTGGCGGTAATATCCATGAATTGCCTGTAGGCTTTGGGCATTTTTTTCGCCAGATTCGCAATTGGTTCAGCATTGCGAATGCCCGCTACCACGTCTTCACCCTGCGCGTTGAGCAGGTATTCACCCATCATCTTTTTCTCGCCCGTGGACGGGTTACGCGTGAACGCCACGCCGGTACCGGAGTCGTCGCCCATGTTACCGAAGACCATTGTCACAATGTTGACGGCTGTTCCGAGATCGTGTGAAATGCCCTCTTTGTTGCGGTATGCGACGGCGCGCCTTCCGTTCCAGGATTCAAAGACTGCCCTGGTCGCGAGTTCCAATTGCTTGTACACATCCTGCGGGAATTCAAAACCGACATGCTTCTTGAAGACGTTTTTGTAGATGCAAACCAGTTCCTTCCAGTCTTCAGCGAGCATGTCGGTATCAGCTTTGCGGCCTTTCTTCGATTTATGTTCAGCGAGTGGGCATTCAAAGGCTTCATCATCCACGTTGAACACTGTTGCGCCGAACATTTCGATCAACCTGCGATAAGAGTCCCACGCAAAACGCGGGTTGTTTGTGAGTTCAGCCATCCCTGCTACAACGTCGTCGTTCAAGCCGACGTTCAGAATTGTGTTCATCATGCCGGGCATGGAAAATTTTGCACCCGAGCGGCACGAAACCAAAAGTGGATTCTTCGGCTCGCCAAACTTTTTGCCTGCGCATTTCTCGGTTGCTATTATGGCGGAGAGGACCTGTTTCCACATCCCGGCGGGGAAACTGCCTGTTTTACGGAACCAGTTACAGGCTTCGGTGGTGACCGTGAATCCGGGAGGCACAGGCACCCCCGCGCGGGTCATCTCGAAGAGCCCTGCTCCTTTTCCACCCAATAGTCCGCGAGCGGTATCCCATGAACCCGCATATCTTTCCACTTTTGAGACTTCATCAAAGAGATAAACCCAGATCTTCATGGAATCCTCCGCAACAGGAAATTTGATTTGTTCTACATGACGATCTCTTGACAAATATGTTGCATCTTGTGCTTGCGGCGATCACAATCAGTTAAAGTCTATTATTCCTGCCACTCCAACTCGAACTCACCAATTGCCACCGTATCGCCTTCCTGCACACCTGCCTTACGCAGGGCCCCTTCCACACCGAGCGTTTCCATGATCTTTTGAAATCTTCGCAGGGAGCCGTCGTGTTCCCAGTAGGTCATCTTGGCGGCGCGTTCAATGGCAGTGCCTGTAATGCGCCACTCGTGCTCGCCTTCGCGTTTGATGGCGAATTCGCGCGGGTCTTCCTTTGGTTTGTAGACGGGCATTGGCGGTTCAAATGTCTCAAGCGGGGGAGTCTCTTGCAGTTCCTTGTACGCCTTTATTAGCAACTCACGTGTATTTGTGCGCGTCAAAGCGGAGATGATCATCAACTCGACTTTTAACTTTTTGAATTTCTTTTGGATATCCCCAAGTTTTTCCTGCACTTCGGGTTGATCAATTTTGTTCAAAGCAACGATCTGTGGCTTCTTTGAAAGATTAGGGTCGAACAACGATAACTCTGAATTGATCTGGCTGAAATCGGCAACCGGGTCATCAGATAAACCATCGAGTACATGAACGAGCACACGTGTGCGCTGGATGTGACGCAAGAAATCGTGACCGAGTCCCGCGCCGTGAGACGCGCCTTCGATGAGTCCGGGGATGTCTGCCAGCACGACGGTTGTGTCATCGTCAATGTTCGCCACACCAAGATTCGGTTCAAGAGTCGTGAATGGGTACGGCGCGACTTTTGGTCTGGCTTTCGTCAGGGCAGAGAGCAGGGTTGATTTGCCCGCGTTCGGGATGCCGATCAGCCCAATGTCTGCGATCAGCTTCAATTCCAGTTTGAGGCGTTTCTCTTCCGCGGGCTCGCCTTTTTCGGCAGTGCGCGGCGCTTGATTCCGGGACGTCGCAAAGTGTTGATTCCCGCGTCCGCCGCGCCCGCCTTTGCACAGGATCAATTGTTGCCCGGGTTGAGTCAAGTCAGCCAGCAGGGGCGGAGTGTTTCCGCCAAAAGATTCTGTGATATCAAAAATTACAGTGCCGGGCGGTACGTAAATGACAAGGTCTTTGCCCGCACGCCCCGATCGTTGCGAAGGTCCGCCTTTGACGCCTTCCTCCGCTTTGAACTTTTGATTCTGGCGAAACGACGAGAGCGTGTTGAGCGTAGACTTGACTTCAAAGATGACATCGCCGCCCTTGCCGCCATCGCCGCCATCGGGTCCGCCCATTGGAATAAATTTTTCGCGGCGGAAATGCATCATGCCGTCGCCGCCCTTGCCAGACTTGACGTGAATTTCCACCTGATCTATGAACATTATCTGACAAACTTCCACGCCGCGGGTAAAGCCAGCGAAGCAAGGATCAATTTGATCGCATCACCGATCAGGAAGGGGATCATTCCCAACGCAATGGCTTGGCTAAAACTTCCCAGGAAAATTCCCAGCCACGCGACTCCGAAGAGATAGATAACCACTGTGCCGACGATGAACGGAATGATGGACGTGCGCACGCTTCGCTCCAAGCCTCGTTCTGCCAGCAGACCAATGACATACGCCGCCGCTACGAAGCCAACGAGATAGCCAGCCGTCGCGCCAGTGAGAATGCTCAGCCCGCGCGCGCCTCCCGCGAAAAACGGAAGACCGATCCCACCTTCGATGAGATACAGAATCAACGATGCCGCGCCACGTTTTGACCCCAACGCCGCGCCGATGAGCAACACGCCGAACGTCTGCCCTGTGATGGGAACCGGAGTGAACGGCAACAAGATCTCGATCTGCGCGAGCACGGCAATAAGCAAACTGCCCGCGATCACAAGCAGAACATCCCGCACGCGTGAAGAGACGTTTGGAAAGTATCGAGTGGTAAGTGTTGGTGCAAGTGTGGTCATAATTTCTCCTTCTTTTCCATTTTCACATCAAATCTGGCGCCTGGATATCGAGCAGGCGTAGGGCATTAGCAATCGTCTGTTTCGATGCGGCAACCAAGCTTAAACGGGCGTTCCGAATCTTGTCATCTTCGGTTTGCATGACCGGCACAGCGTGATAAAACGAGTGGAAGGCATTCGCCAGTTCATACGCGTACGCCGCCATCACCAGCGGGCGATACTCATTCGCGGCTTGTTGCACCGCGTTGGGGAAGCGTGAGATCTGTTCGATAAGTTCGATCTCGTGTTTCTCCAATTCGTAGTCGAAGGTCGCAAGTCCAAAGTCACTTGACCATTGACCTTCGACTTTTGACTTTTTGAGAATCGAATTCGCCCTCACATGTGCATTCTGAATGTATGGCCCCGTATGCCCATCGAAGGACAAAGCTTCGTTGATATCGAAGACGATGTCCTTGTTATTGTCCACCGAAAGCATGGAATAGACCAGCGCGCCCAGCCCGATCTGCCTGGCGATCTGTTCCCGTTCGGCTTCGGGAATATTTCCGCTTCTTTCAGATTCAACCGCCAGGACGCGCTTGATCGCCTCGTCGTACACTTCCTTGAATAGCGCCACGCGCCCGCGCCGCGCAGACATGGCTCCTTCGGGCAGGGTGACATATCCATACGAAAGGTGATAACACTTCGCCGCCTGTGGGAAACCCCACAACTCCAATATCTTGAATGCCTGTTGAAAATGCAGGCTCTGGCGAAAATCCACCACGTAGATCGAGCGATCCACGTGATAGTTCTCGAATTTTTGCTTTGCCAGCGCAAGGTCTTTTGTCAGGTACAACGAAGTGCCGTCGCTTCGCAAAATGACGCCTGTGCGATATTTTTCTTTTGTCAGCCCAAGTTTTTCGTCAATCTTCACGATCACGGGTCCGCCTGTGGCGCGTTCGTCCACAGCGATGCCTTTTTCGATCAACTCATCCACGATGGCTTTCGATGGCTCGTCTGCTTCGCTTTCGTAAAACCACACGTCAATTTTCACGTCGAGCATCTTTAGAATGTCGCGCAATTCCTCCAGGCTCCACTCGCGCGTCACGCGCCACAACCCGCGCACGGTTGCGTCGCCCGCATCCCATTTGCGATACATCTCGCGGCGTTCGGCTTCGTATGCCTCGCGTTGCGCGGTCTCTGCGGGCGTTTCGTTTTCTTTTTTCTCCAGCAGGGCGGTGGCGTCAGCGTAAATTTTCAGCATCCACTGACCGCGTTCATGAATCCCCTGTGGTTCCTGCCCTTTGTGAAATTTCTCGTACGCCCACAACACGGTGATCACACCCAACCCCAAATCACCCGGGTATGATGCGCGGATGGTTTCAAAGCCCGCGAACTCCACCAGCCGTGCGAGCGCTTCACCTAAAATTGTGTTGCGCGCATGACCGATGTGGAACGAGTGATGCGTGTTCGGCTGGGCGTATTCGACCATGACTCGCTCATTTTTTGGCGCGCCCCGCCCAAAGTCCGCGCGAGAGGCGAGCACTTCATCCACCACCTGACGCGCATATTCGGATGTCACAAAATACAGATTGAGATATCCCTTGATCGCTTCCGCGCGACTGATCCCTGGCACGCTTCCTAGCTGACCTTTGACCTGCTCGGCAATTTCCTGGGCGCGTTGCGGCACTGGAAGTTTTTTCCCTTTACCCGCGCGCGCTTCATCTGCCGCGGTCTGAAAGAACGAGGTCGCGATTCCCCACTCGCCTGAAAACGGAATGGCAGACCATTTCAGCGGCGCAAGCGCGATGTCGTTTGCTTTGCAAAAGGCCTGGATTTTTTCTTCGATGAGGCGCTGGACTTTTTCAAACATATTGGCTCATTATAGACTTCCTCTCCCAGTTTGGGGGAGGGTTTAGGAAATCAAAAGCGGGAGCATTTGCTCCCGCCGATGGATACAGGTAAAAGAACTACTTTTCCGCGGTCTTCTTCCGCTTCGGGGACGATGTTGCGGCAGCTTTCTTCGCCGGAGCCTTCTTCTTTGGCTCTGCTTTTTCCACTGACTCGGCGGGCATTTCGCCCATGCCAGCCAGTTTCTTCATAAGCCGGCTTTTGCGGCGGGCGGCGGCGTTCAAATGAATCACGCCCTGACCGGCGGCTTTATCGAGCGCGCTGATCGCTTTCATTACTGCTTCGCGGGTTTCGGGTGATTTTGTTTCCAATGCGGTGCGAGCCTGCACGACCGATGCACGAGCGGAGCCGCGCGCATTGCGATTGCGTAAACGGCGCTTCTCGTTCTGACGGTTTCGTTTGATTTGTGACTTGATGTTAGCCAAAGTCTTCCTCCTAAAACTTCTTGCCTTTCTTATTTGATTGACGGCAGATACTGCCGACACAAGAGCGGTATTTTACATGAGTGTGTTTGATTTGTCCAGAATAACTAAGGCTTGGCAGTGAGGAGCACGAAGTAACCGCCGAGCAGGCTGTCTTCCGACGATAGATAGGCAATCCCGAGATCTATTGTGCCTGAGTTCAAAATTTCTGCGCGCTGTGTAGGATCGTTCATCCAATAGTCGAATGCCGCACGTGGATTGCCTCCGTTTGCGGGGCTTCGGGCAAAGAGATTTTCAAATACCAGCGCGGCATCGTATCCCTGTACTTTGAGGCGTGTCTGCGGCGTGGAGCCGTTCAAGCCAATGTGACTCAGATAGTCATTGCAGATCATGTCAATCGCGTGCGACTTTGCCGTGGTCACCAGGTTTTGGTTCACGCTCAGTGCAGTCAGGCTATTGGCAGTTCTCTCGCCATTAATGAGGTTTTGCAATTCGCTCACGAAACTGGGATTCTCGATATATGTGCATTGACCGCTGGTGATGGGCGTGCCAGTCCCAGAGATACCGGATGCGGGAGTCGCCGTGCTGGCGGGCTGCCCTGGTACGGTGGGTGTGATCGGCGTGCTCGTGGGTGGGAGTGTTGCGGTTGGCGTAACAAGATTTATAGGAATTTGCAATACCTGACCAATGGAGAGGGCGTTTGCGTTTTCAATATTATTTTCATCAATGATGTTTTGTTCAATGCTATTGAACTTGGATGCAATACCGGCAAGTGTGTCGCCGGGTAAAACGCGGTATTCAATTAATGTTCCTCGCCCAAGGTTGGCTGGGATAGGCGTGGAGGTGGCTCGTATTGTACCGGGTGGAGGGATGAGGAGAGTCTGCCCGACCAATATCACACCACCAAAATCGTTGATGATCGAAGGGTTTTGGTCAAGGATCTGCAAAATCCCGTCTTCGCCTAGATTGAATTTTTGCGCAATCGCGTCCAGCGAGTCGCCTTCAACAACCGTATAGGGGAAAGGACCGGAAGGTGTCGCAGTGGAAGTTTCCGTTGGAGTGAGAGTGATGGTTCCAGTTTCGGTGGGAGGCAATGTGTTCGTGGGGGTAAATGTCAATGTGGGAGTTGGCGTGTCGGTTGCGAAGAGTCCGCCAAGGGGGGCGTTCGATCCGCCAGTCAGCCAGATGATGAGCAGGATTAATCCAATGACAGCCAGCGCGATGGCTCCATAGACGAGAAAGGGTCCTCGTTGTTGTCGTCGTTTGCGAAAGGAGTTGATCACGTTGGATGTATTCTTGGATGGGTTTCGGTTTAGCATATCATGTCCTTTGAATGCGCGCGCAGAGGAGCATCCCACCCGACGCGGTGAAATAATTCTACCTGAAAAATGTGAGTTGTGTGTGGGTTATTGGTGATGACAGCAGTAAACAAGTTTTGCTACCTGTTTACCTGATAATGCCTACTTCATATGATCTTTCAAGAATTGACCAGTATACGACTTCTTAACCTTCTTCACCTGCTCAGGCGTTCCCTCCGCGATTAATTCACCGCCCCTGTCACCGCCTTCGGGACCGAGATCAACGACCCAGTCAGCAACTTTGATAATGTCGAGATTGTGCTCGATGATCACAACCGAGTTACCTGTATCTACAAGCCTTTGCAACACTTCAATTAACTTGTGAACGTCTGCCGCGTGCAAGCCAACAGACGGCTCATCCAAAACGTAAAGTGTTCGCCCGGTTGCGCGGCGCGATAATTCTTTCGATAGTTTGACGCGTTGCGCTTCACCGCCGGAAAGAGTTGTGGCGGGCTGACCGACTCGCACATACCCCAAGCCTACTTCCTGCAACAACTTTAACTTGTTCAACATCTGCGGGTAATTCTTGAATTCTTCGAGCGCATGGTCAACAGTCATATCCAGCACGGCTGAAATGGAATATTGATCGTGGAATAAAACCTGCAAGGTCTCACGGTTGAATCGCTTGCCGTGACACACATCGCAAGGCACGTACACATCAGGCAGAAATTGCATTTCGATTCTCAACTCGCCCTGTCCCTGGCACGCTTCGCATCGTCCACCATGCACATTGAACGAGAATCGCCCGGGCTTGTATCCGCGCACCTTGCTTTCAGGAAGTTCGGCAAATAACTTTCTAATTTCATCGAACAAGCCGGTGTACGTTCCCGGGTTCGAGCGCGGCGTGCGCCCAATCGGTGACTGGTCAATGTTGATGACCTTATCGAGATGTTGGATGCCCTCGATCTTTTCGTGCTCGCCCGGCGAAGTCCGCGCGCCCATTAATTTCGCGGCAAGTGCGTTATATAAAATTTCACTCATCAAGGTGGACTTGCCCGATCCGCTCACTCCGGTGATGCAAACCAATTTTCCAAGCGGGATCGAGACGTCAATGCCTTTCAAATTATTTGCGGCTGCCTTGAGGATTTTGAGCGATTTGCCATTTCCATCCCGCCTCTGCTTCGGGACTTCAATCTGCTTCCTCCCCGAAAGATATTGCCCGGTCAAGGACTTTGGGTGCGCCAAAATCTGCTTCGGCGTTCCACTCGCGATGACTTCGCCTCCATGCTCGCCCGCGGCTGGACCGAGGTCAATGATCCAGTCTGCTTTGCGGATGGTTTCATCGTCATGTTCAACGACTAAAACCGTATTGCCCAAATCGCGTAACCCTTTGAGAGTATCAAGCAATCTTGAATTGTCGCGTGGATGCAAACCAATCGATGGCTCATCCAGCACATACAACACGCCAACCAGTCTTGAGCCGACTTGTGTCGCGAGTCGAATGCGCTGTGCTTCGCCGCCAGATAACGTGACGGCGGAACGATTCAAGGTCAAGTAATCCAAGCCCACATTTACTAAAAATGTCAATCTTTCGCTGATTTCTTTAATGACGCGCTCGGCAATCGTCTTTTGTTTTGATGTGAGCGGGGAATTTTTACCCGCGATTTTCTTCACCCAATCCAAAGTTTTCAGCACGGGCCACGAGTTGGCGTCCACGATGTTGACGTCGTCCACTGTCACTGCCAGCGCGGCGGGGTTGAGGCGCTTCCCCTTGCAGGTGGGGCAGGGGCGGTCAGACATGAACTCGGAAATTTTTTCCCGGATCCATTCCGAGTTTGTCTCGCGATAGCGACGTTCCATGTTCGTGATCACGCCTTCAAAGGCGCGCGTAAACTTGAACTCATTTCCGTTCGCGCTCTGATACGTCATCGGGATTTGTTTGTCTCCCGTGCCATACAAGACAATTTTCAAACTCTCTCTGGTTAACTCTCTTACAGGTTTATCCAAATCTATTTTGTATGCTTTCGCCGCGTTAATCAGGCTTTGCCAGTAGTAGCCGCCTTCGACCTTCGGTCCGCTCCACTCCATGCTGACGATCGCCCCTTCATGCAGAGACAGGTCGCGGTCCGGGATGATGCGGTCCGGGTCAATCTCCAGTTTTGAGCCAAGTCCCTGGCAATCCGGGCACGCGCCCTGTGGTGTGTTGAATGAAAAAGTGCGCGGCTCCACTTCTGTGATACTGACGCCATGTTCGGGGCAGGCAAGGTGTTCCGAAAAATGAATATCCTCTTTTTTATCAACAAGATTGACTGTCGCAAAACCTTCGCCAAACTTGAGCGCGGTTTCAACCGAATCGGTTAATCGCGTGCGCGCAGATTTTTTTTCTTCCTTGTCGCCGTTATTCGAGATCACGAGACGATCCACGACCGCTTCAATCGTATGTTGCTTGTAGCGATCCAGTTCGATTTCGTCATCCAGCGAATAAGCGGTTCCGTCCACGCGGGCGCGCGTGAAGCCTGCTTTGCGAATTTCTTCAAAGACTGCCTGATACGTTCCCTTGCGGGCGCGCACAAGCGGAGAGAGAATCAAAACGCGAGAGCCATCGGGGAGTTTCTCGATCCTGTCGACGATCTCCTGCGCAGACTGTTTCACTACTTCACGCCCACAGACAGGACAGTGCGGGATGCCAGCGCGCGCGAATAAAAGCCTCATGTAGTCATAGATTTCGGTAACGGTACCAACCGTCGAACGGGGATTATGCGAGGTGCTTTTCTGGTCAATCGAAACAGCGGGGGAGAGTCCCTCGATGTGGTCCACATCCGGCTTATCCATCTGCCCGATGAATTGACGCGCGTACGCTGAAAGCGATTCAACGTACCGTCGCTGTCCCTCTGCAAAAATCGTGTCGAACGCCAGCGACGATTTGCCGGAACCGGATAGCCCTGTGATAACTACGAACTTATCGCGCGGGATCTCGACGGTAATGTTCTTTAGATTATGAACGCGTGCGCCAACCACGCGAATGACATTGGATGACATAAATCTCCTCGAAAATCAATTATAGCACATTTGTTTCATTTATCATTTTGCCCTTACAACCCTTGCAAACGTTCAAAACCTTCGCAAGGGTTGTAATCTTTCATTATACCAACCGCTTTCTAAAAGACTCGGAAGTTTGACTTGATTTGCCCGCAACCAGGAGTCTTTTTAAGAACTTCCGAAGTCTGAGGGAGTGGCTAGTTATGTGTGTTAAGCCACAGAGACCACAGAGATTTAAGGGATGTTTTCTCAATGGGCCCAGGGTGCTCCCCTGGCACCGCCCGTGATTTGCTAAGCAAATCAGGCAGGTGTGTGGCTAAGATGGTTTTTTACTCACCTCTTTAGCTGCTCCCAAGCCTGAGTTCACAATGAAACTAAAATGTTGCATGTTATACTCCCTGCAACTTCCAAAACCCGTCGGGGTTATCTTAATCAGCCCCGCCGGTAGGGACTCTACTTGACGGAACTCGAATTCAATGAAGATGAAGTATTGACTCGTGCTTCACTGGGTGACCGAGATGCATTTGGTCACTTGTACGAGCGATATGTAGACCGCATCTTCAACTATGTGTACTACCGAACGGGCAACCTCCATGACGCGGAGGACCTCACTGCCCGCGTTTTTCAGCGGGCAATGAACCACATTCAAAATTACACAGATCGCGGCGTGCCTTTTTCTGCCTGGTTGTATCGTATAGCGCACAACCTGGTTGCCAACTGGCATCGCGACAGAAGCCGAAAGCAGGAAATCCCGTTAGATGACTTGCCCGTTCTGCCGACCAAGGGCGATCATCCTGAACGAAATCTTGTCCGATCACAGGAGCAAGGCGCGCTTCTCAAACTCATCCGACGCCTGCCACCCGAACGACAGAACCTCCTCATCCTCAAATTTGTGGAGAACATGTCGAATGCGGAGATCGGTGAGATCATGGGGCGCAGTGAAGGCGCAGTAAAAAGTTTGTATCATCGGACCCTCCTGGCGCTCCGCGACCAGTTAGGCGATCAAAATATTAACCTGGAAGGAGAGTAAAACCATGTTACGAATTGTGACCGATGGCGCCGGGGATATCATCCCATCCTGGGGGAAGGAATTCGGAATTGACGTGATTCCCGTGAATATTCTATTCGGGGAAAAATCCTACCTGCAAGGTGTGGAGCTGGATAACGAGGGCTTTTATAAGCTGGTGGAGGAAAGTAAGAAAATACCGAAGACCTCCCAGCCTTCGCCGCACCAATTTGTTGAGTTCTACAAAAAGATCGCCCAGAAGGGCGATACCATCCTTTCGATTCATGTCACCGCAAAACTGTCCGGAACATATGCGTCGGCGGTGGCCGCGGCCGGGGAAGTGAAGGATGATTTCAACGTGATTCCGGTTGATTCAGCGCTCGGTTCGCTGGGTATCGGCTTGTTGTGCCGCGAAGCGCGCAAAATGGAACGCGCCGGCAAGAGCGTGGATGAGATCGTAAAGTACATTGAGGATGTCAAGAAACGCTCACGTGTCATCCTCACGCTGGATACGCTTGAGTATGCAAAGATGTCTGGCAGGGTAAAGACACTGCAAGCCGCGCTGGCTTCGGTGTTGAACGTCAAACCGATTGCCGTCCTGCGCGATGGCGATCTCAAAATGGAGGAGCGCGTCCGCACGCGCAAAGCCGCGCTCGACCGCGTCGTCGAAATGGCAAAGAACGAGTATGGCGATATGCCCGTCTACCTTGCCGTTGTGCACGCGCGCGACCCCAAATCAGGCGAAGGGTTGCTCGAAGAGGCGAAGAAACATTTCAACTACAAAGAAGCGATCCTCGGCGAACTTGGAATTTCCATCGCGGCGAATCTGGGTCCCGGAACCGTCGGGTTGATCATAATTCCCGCAGACTAACGATGTGAATTGGAATGGCAAGCAGCATGACGACGAATCCTGACGACGAACTTAACGCCCTCGAAGCGCATCTCGCGGGGACGCTCAAGCCTGTCACCCCTCCGAGGGACCTGGTCCAACGCCTGCGCGCGCGGATCAACTTCCCCGCTCGGGAGGATATCGTATTGCGCTTTCAGGACTGGCGTAAGATGTTCCTGGTCTTCGGTGGAGTCATGTCGGCGCTGTTGTTGATCATCACCATCGCGCGTGCTTTCTTCCATTTGGTGGGAAGAAAGCATATGTAATTGGTTTATAGACGATCAGACCCTAAAGGTCTCTGAGACCTTTAGGGTCTTTGATTTAACAACTCTTGACAGAGGACTCGTGCTTCTGCAATCAGGTCTGCATGGATTGGCAGTTTAAATTCCTCAGTGACGCGTAAGGTCAAATGCTCAGCGATCAGCTTCACGTCCGAGGAAAGAAGCGGGTCGCCCTTGATCAGGTTCAACAAGTCTACTGCACTCGCGCTTGGGGGGCGAATCCCTTTTCGAGTCAGATATTCCCGAATTGCAATCCCTGCCGCGCGGCGCGCGCAGACGCGAGCCTGACCTTCATTACCACGGGCGCGGGCCCGTTCTGCTTTTTCAAATTCGGAGTTGATCTCCGATAAAAAATCCATGGTTCGATTATACCTTTGGCTTATAATTGTCTAACCGGAGGCTGCCATGAAACAAAATCAATCCACGTATTTGATCGTTATTATGAGTATTTTGTTGTTTGCCTGCCAGCTTCCGGGAATGATTCCACTGACGTCTTTGCCGGATATGGAAACGAACACAGATGCCGTCATTGAAGTGTTGAGTGGAGCGGATTGGATTCCCTTGCAAGCCCTTGCGCCGGAACAGTATACCGAGGAGGATTTCGCAGCACCGGGCACTCTCACATTCACTCCGGTTGTTACCAACGAAAAACAGGTGTACTTCAGTTATGGCTGGTGCACGGTTGATGAAGAAACTTTACAGCAGAATTTCGAACATATCACCGTGAGACTTTATCTCAACGATGACGAATTAGGGAGTAATGTTGTGCACAACCTGTCGTTTGGTAGCTCGGATGGACTGGTGTGCCTTGATTTTGGCGTTTTGCTTTCCAAATGGGAGCCGGGTGAATACGAATTGAAAGCCGTTGCCACCTTTGATGAAAAGATTAATGACGGACTTGCCGATTATGATGCCGGTGATTATATTTTTATTTATAACGTCACAGTGAATGAATAATAGCAAGAGTATCCACAAAAAAGAAGGCGCAAGAAACGCCTTCTTTTTTGTTAATCCACGAATCTGTATTTCCACAAGGTCCACACAGCTTCAAAGGCGTCTTTCAACTTTATTTTTTTGCCTTGCGAATAATCGCGCGGGTTAAAAGAGATTGGTACCTCAAAGATGCGATACTTTTTTTTCAATACTTTTGCAGTGAACTCCGGCTCAAAGTCAAATCGCTTTGCTCGAAGTTTCATGTTCCCGATCACTTTTCGCCGGAAGACTTTATATCCGGTTTCCATATCCGTGAGGATGGTGTTGTAAAGAATGTTTGTCATCAGGGTCAGCAGTTGGTTGGCAACCAGGTGCCAGAACATGGTGACGCGATGAGGCCCGCCGAGGAAGCGGGACCCGTAAACAACGTCGGCGATGCCTTCGTTGATGGGTTGCAGCAACGCCGGATAATCGCGCGGATTGTATTCCAAGTCGGCATCCTGAATCAACAAAATATCGCCCTTTGCGGCGTTCAACCCTGTAACGACTGCCGCACCCTTGCCCTGATTCCTCTCGTGCAGAATCACGCGGACTTTTCTCTTCCCGTCCAGTTTTTTCAGGACATCACGCGTTCCATCTTTCGAGCCATCGTCAACGACGATGATTTCCTTTGCCAGTTTTGTGGCTTGCACCCGCTTTAGGATCTCGCGGATATTGTCCACCTCATTATAAACAGGGATGACAACAGAAAGGTTTATCATGTTCCAGATTATATTCGAGAACCAATTTACCAAACGAACAAATTGTATTGAGATGTTCTTTAACGCAGATGCAATTAAGTAACTGTAGCGATTAAGGCAAGAGGCAGTATAATCTAGGCGCGCTTGATACGACGACTTTAGAAAGCATCCCGGTTTGGGAGGTGTTATGACTAATCCCCTTGGAAAATCATCAGTCGGTACCGGGGTATTCTCTCCGCCGCCGATCAATTCCGTTGAAGATACGGGTCTCTCAGCGCT
>Ga0247727_10012678_pt1 | contig 14402 bp, 10 predicted proteins | sample WisWelCaveWW1625_FD_202498 | JGI IMG/M metagenome (GOLD analysis project Ga0247727, IMG submission 202498) | Biofilm microbial communities from Wishing Well Cave, Virginia, United States - WW16-25 | ecosystem: Environmental > Aquatic > Deep subsurface > Groundwater > Cave microbial mat | place... | reverse complement strand
AGAGCGTCAGCGAGTTGCTCGCCGACATGCGCCGCTCCGGCCACGAAATCGCCGGCGTCGTCGATGAACATGGCGCGCTCGCGGGACTGGTTTCGGTGGAGGACGCGGTCGAGCAGATCGTCGGCGAGATCCTCGATCTGCACGATCTCGACCGCTTGCGCGCCACCCGCCTGGCCGATGGCGACTTGTTGGTGGACGCGGCGATGGAAATCCGCGCCTTCAACACCGCCTACAACGCCGCGCTGCGCGACGAGGCGGCCGAAACGCTCGGCGGCTTGGTACTGAACCAACTGGGACATATCCCGGTCGCGCGCGAGAGTTTCGCGACTCAAGGATTTCGCTTCACGGTCGAGCAAGCGGCGCCGAATCGCGTCTTGCGCTTGCGACTGCGGCGGCTGGCGCCCGGCGACGGCCGACCCGTGCGGCGGGAAGCGCGATGACTGGACACCTGATCACGATCGCAGTGTTGCTGGCCGGCTCGGCGTTTTTTTCCGCCACCGAGATTGCGGTGACGATGGCGAGTCGGGTGCGTCTGCGAACCCAATCCGAGGCGGGTTCGCGCCGGGCGCGATTCGCGGAGCGCTTGCTGCGACATCCCGACCGGGCCATTGTTACGTGCCTGGTGGGCAACAATTTGGTGAACGTGGCGGCGGCGCTGGTGGGGCGGTTGGTGGTGATGGCGATGATCACGAGCGGCGAGGCGACCGCGGATGCGGTCGCGACCGCGATCATGCTGCCGCTCTTGCTCGTGTTCGGCGAAGTGGTGCCGAAGGCGCTGTCCCAAACCTATCCGAACCGCGTTCTATCCTTGCTCGCGCCGGCGTTTTCGGTGGGGCGCATTCTCCTGTGGCCGCTGGCGGTCGTGTGCTTCGCGATCGTGGATCTCGTGCGTCGCCTGCTCGGGGCGCGGACCGGAATGCGTGACCTCGTGACCCGCGAGGAATTCAAACAACTGATGGCGCAGAGCGAGAAACGCGGTCACGTCGACGAAGACGAACGCGCGCTGATCGATCGCATCGGCGAGTTCGGAAGCTTGGATCCGCACCGCATCGCCCGCCCGCTGCAACAGGTGCCGCACTTGCCCGAGACGGCGACTGCGGCGATCGCGAAGGAACTCATGCGCACCGAACGCTTGGGACGTTTGGCGGTGACGAATGCTGCCGGCAATGCCGTGGTCGGAGTCGTGAGTGCGTCGGGACTTCTGGACGTCCCGAATGCGGCGCTGCTTGCGGCACACCTCTTGCCCCCCGTCCATGTGCGCGCCGCCGCCGGGCCGGATCGCTTGCTGGCGGAACTACAACGCAGTCCTTCGCAGATCGCGGTGGTGTCGCGCGAGGATGGCAGCGCCGGGATCGTCACCCTGGACGATCTCCTGGCACACCTGCTGGGCAGTGTCGCGCCACCGCGGCGCCAATGGCTGCGAGCCCAGGTTGCCTGAGCGAGCGCGGTTCGAAACGCGAACAATCCGCTTGCAGGCGCGGTCGGACCCTGCCTAACGTCTTCGAGTTCGGGTGGTCGGGGCGCGGCGAGCACTCTCGAGTGCTCCAAGGGGAGGAACGAACGCATGTCGGCGAACGTCGGAGATCGAATCAAGAAGATGCGCATCGAGCGCAATCTGACGCTCAAGGACATCGAAGCGCGCGCTGGAGTCTCGGCGACTCACGTTTCCGAGGTCGAGCGCGGTCGCGCCTCTCCCACGGTCGGCGCATTGGTGAAGATCGCCGCAGCGCTGGCGGTCGAGCCCGCGCACCTGGTGGAAGAAGACGGCAATACCGATCACGCGCTGGTGCGCCGCAGTCAGCGCCGCCGGGTTCGTTTCGATCAGCCGGCGGTATGGGTGGAGTCGCTCGCGGGCGAGTTACCCGGCTCCGATCTCTCCTTCCTGCTGGTCGAGTGGGACGATCAATCCGGCGATGCTCCGCTGTCCTTGAGCGCGAGCGGCGAAGAGTTCGCTCTGGTATTGACCGGCGCGCTCGAGTTCACCGTCGATGGACAGCGGCACCTGCTCAAGGAAGGCGACAGCATTCATTACGCTGCGTCGCTGCCGCACTCGGTGCGTCGCGCCGGTGACGCGCCGACCCGTTCGCTGTGGGCGACCTATCCACGCCTGACGCTCTGATGTCGCTCTGATCGCGCGACGCACGCGATGACGCAGGCATCGCCGACCGGCATCGCCGCGTCGTGCCGCGCTGCCCGGAGCTCTGCCGCGCTTGCGACCCGCACCATGCCGCTGCTAGGCTGCGCCGGTTCCGCGCCCGCGCCGGCGCGGTGGGGAGGCTTCATGGGCGGCGAGCGCGCGGTTTACTTCTTCGGCAAGGGTGCAGCCGACGGCGACGGTTCGATGCGCGAGTTGCTCGGCGGCAAGGGCGCCGGCCTCGCTGAAATGACGCGACTCGGACTCCCCGTGCCACCCGGATTCACGATCACCACCGCCGAATGCATTCGCTACTACGACGCGGGTCGGGTGCTGCGCTCCGAAGTGCAAACCCAAGCCGACGCCGCCATGGCTCGAGTCGAAGCGTGCATGGGACGCCGCTTCGGCGACGCCGAGAATCCATTGTTGGTCTCGGTGCGTTCCGGCGCCCGCGCCTCCATGCCCGGCATGATGGACACGGTCCTCAACCTGGGCTTGAACGACACCACGGTGCAGGCCTTGGTGCGGCAGACCGGCAACCCGCGCTTCGCGTGGGATTCCTACCGGCGTTTCGTTCACATGTTCGGTGACGTCGTGCTGGGCGTGGATCACGAGGAGTTCGAGCACATTCTCGCCGAGGCGAAGCGCGAGCGCGGTGTGAACCTCGATACCCAGCTCGACGCCGGCGACCTCGAGCGCATCACCGGCCTCTACAAGGAGCGCGTGCGGGCGCGCACCGGCGCCGATTTTCCGGAAGATCCGCGCCAGCAGTTGTGGACCGCGATCCAAGCCGTGTTCGGCTCCTGGTTCAACGATCGCGCCGCGTCCTACCGGCGCATGAACCGCATCCCGCACGATTGGGGTACCGCCGCCAACGTGCAGGCGATGGTGTTCGGCAACATGGGCGACGACTCGGCGACCGGCGTCGCCTTCACGCGCGATCCATCCACCGGCGAGAATCGCTTTTATGGCGAATACTTGTTGAACGCGCAGGGCGAGGACGTCGTCGCCGGCATCCGCACGCCGTGTCCGCTGACGGTGGCGCAGAAGGAACCGGACGAGGACGTGCCGGCGCTGGAAGAAGCCATGCCGGCGATGTTCCGCGAGTTGTCGGACATCCGCACCCGTCTCGAGGCCCACTACAAGGACATGTTGGATCTCGAGTTCACCATCGAACGCGGCCGGCTGTGGATGTTGCAGACGCGTTCCGGCAAGCGCACCGGGGTCGCGGCGCTGCGCATCGCGACCGACTTGGTGCGCGACGGTTTGTTGGACGAACGCAAGGCGTTGCTGCGCGTCGATCCGGATGTGCACCTCGACCAGTTGCTGCACCCGATGATCGATCCGCACGCCAAGGTCGAGCCGCTCGCCAAGGGTCTGAACGCATCGCCCGGTGCGAGCTCGGGTGAGATCGTGTTGACCGCTGAAGCCGCAGTGCACGCGGCGCGCGACGGCCGCAAGGTCGTCTTGGTTCGCACCGAAACCAGTCCCGAGGACATCGAGGGCATGGCCGCGGCGCGGGCGATCTTGACCGCACGCGGCGGACGCACCTCGCACGCGGCGGTGGTCGCGCGCGGGATGGGGAAGGTGTGCGTCGCCGGTTGCGGTGCGCTGACGGTCGACGGGCGCGCCGGTACCGCGACCTTCGAAACCACGCACGGCCCGGTCGTGCTGCGCACGGGCGATGCCATCACCGTCGATGGGACCAACGGTTTCGTGTATCGCGGCCACGTCCCGACCGTCGATCCCGAACTGTCGAGCGACTACGACTTATTCATGGGCTGGGCGGATCGCGCTCGGCGCATGCACGTGCGCGCCAACGCCGACACGCCTCAGGACGCTGCCGCCGGTCGCAAGTTCGGCGCCGAGGGCATCGGCTTGTGTCGCACCGAGCACATGTTCTTCGGCGACGAGCGCTTGCCGTGGGTGCGCCGCATGATCTTGGCGGTGGACGAGACCGAACGCCGCGCCGCGTTGGCACAACTCGCACCCATGCAGAAGAGTGATTTCGAAGGCATCTTCACCGCGATGGACGGCTTGCCGGTGACGATTCGCTTGCTCGATCCGCCGCTGCACGAGTTCGTGCCGCACACGCGCGAAGAATCCGATGTGCTGGCGAGCGAACTGCAAATGGAGCCGGATGCGGTCTGGCGGCGTTGCCAAGCGTTGCGCGAGATGAATCCGATGCTGGGCCACCGCGGTTGCCGCTTGGGAATCACCTTCCCCGAGATCTACGAGATGCAGGCGCAGGCGATTTTCGAAGCGGCGCATGCGGCACACGCGCGTGGCGTGCACGCGGTGCCGGAAATCATGCTGCCGCTGGTCGGCACGACGGAAGAATTCCGGCGCTTGCGCGCCCTGATTCTGCGCGTCGCGACGACCGTGCTGGGCGCCGAGCGCGACAAAGTCCCTTTCCTGATCGGCACCATGATCGAGGTGCCGCGCGCCGCGCTGGTCGCCGATCGCATCGCGGACGAAGCCGAGTTCTTCAGCTTCGGCACCAACGATCTCACCCAGCTCGTGTTCGGCTACAGCCGCGACGATGCCGGCGTGTTCCTGCCGGCCTACGTCGATCAAGGCATTTTGACCCGTGATCCATTCCAGAGCCTCGATCTGGAAGGCGTCGGCCAAATGGTGGCGATGGGAACCGAGCGCGGGCGCGCGACCCGCCCCGACTTGAAGGTCGGAATCTGCGGCGAGCACGGCGGTGATCCGGCTTCGGTCGAATTCTGCCATCGCACCGGGCTCGACTACGTGAGTTGTTCACCGTTCCGCGTTCCGGTGGCGCGGCTCGCGGCGGCGCAGGCGGCGGTGCGCGCCACGTGACCCGGCGGCCACCTTGCGAATTACAAGGCGATCTCCGCTGCTTCCCGCCGCCGTTGCTCTTTCAAATGATGCAGTTGGGTGGCGTGGATGGCCTGCTGACGCTGCGCGCACCACGGGCCACGTGCGAAGTTTGGTTCCAGCACGGCCGGTTGGTGTTCGCGCGTGGCGGCGATCAGAGCGGAACGTTGGGCGACGAGTTGGTGCGGCGCGGCTTACTCGACCGCGATGCCTGCGAGGACGCGGCGAGCTTGCGGCGCGGTCGCCGCGGCGGGCCGCGCATCGGCACCATTCTGGTCGAGCGCGGTGCGATCCGCCGCGAAGACCTGGAAGCGGTGCTCCGTGAGCGCATCAAGGCCGCGATTTACGACGCCGTCGAGTGGACCGAAGGTCGCTTCACGTTCGAGGCCGGCGCGCAAGCGTTGGACGAGGACGTGTTGCTCGACGTCGGACTCGAATCGCTGTTGCTCGAGTGCATGACGCGACTCGATCACGCACGGCGTGGTCCCGAGGCGGGCGAGCGGGGTGTGTCCTAGGCGCAGCCGGATGCGGAGCGCGAGCGCCTGCGTGCTCGCGGGCGCGCTCGCGCTGCCTCTGATCGTGCAGGCACAGTCGGCTGCCGATCTTTCCCACCGCATTCGAATCGATGGCGACGCCGCCGACTTCACGCCGGCGGAAGCGGCGTTCCGCACCGCCGCCATCTGCGTCGCGCTCGGTGATTCCTGCACCGCCGACGAAGAACCGCGCGCGGACGGCGCCTGCACCGCGTTGCAGGATCTGCGGCAAGTTCGCGTGACGTGGGATGCGACGCAGCTTTACGTCGCGGTCGAAGCGCGGGCGGCGAACGCCGCGTGCGTCGTCTATCTCGACGTGCGTCCGGGCGGGCTCGCGTCGGCGAGCGCCCTCGGTGCGTGGCGGCGCGCGATTCGCTTCGGCGGCGACTTCCGTCCCGATGCGTTTCTCGCGGTGCGCGATGCGGCGCACGCACCGGAGTTGTGGCTCGTGGACGGCGACGAAGGCCTGGTGCGCGTGCCGGCCGATTCCATCGAGGCGCGATCGAATCTCGATGCGGATGCCGATGGCCGCGGACTCGAAGCCGCGATTCCTTGGCGCGTTCTGTTCCCGGAAGCCCGTTTCGAGGTGAATTCCGCCCGCGGCGCGCCCGCGGCGCCGATGTTGGTGTTGCCGGCCGCGAGCGGTGTGCAAGGCCTGCGATTGGCGGCCGCCGTGGTCGCGTCCGAAGCGGGTGCCGGCGCGTGCGACGTGGCGCCCGACGCGGTTTCCGGATCGCCTCCCGATGCAGGGCTCACCACCGACATGGATCGTTGGGTGCGGGTCGATTGGGATGCCGGTCGCGACGGCTTCGTCGACTTCGCCGCCGCGGTGCAAACCCAAACCGCGCCGCGGTTCGAGCCGACACCGGTGGCGGCACCGGAGGGCGTGCGCCTCACCGCAATGCGCACTTTCGCGCGCGGCCAACCCAGCGGGCTCGTTCTCGTCGAAGCGGGACTCGCGTTCACCTTCGCATTCGACATCGCGTCGCCTGTACCCAGCGAGATCTACGTCCATGCCGCGGTGTATTCGTTGCAAGGTGAGCGGGTGCGCACCCTCTACCAGGACGCGCGGCGCACGCCGGTCACACCAGCCGCGCCCTTCGGTGCCTTCGGTGATCCGAGCGCCGATCGCTGGGATGGGCGTGACGATCGCGGCACGGCGGTGGCAGGCGGCATCTATGTGTTGCGCGTCAACGCGGGGCCGACGCCGGGTCGGATCACGAGCCACGTGCAGCGTCCGGTGACGGTGGTGCGCTGATGCGCGCGCTCGCGTTCATGATTGCCGTCGCCTGGATCGCGTCGCCGGTGCACGCGTACTTCGAGGCCAACGAGGTCGGTGCGCGTGCGCTCGGGCTCGGTCACAGTTTCGTGTCGGTCGCCGACGATGCCTCGGCGGTGCACTGGAACCCGGCCGGTTTGGTGACGCTCGCGCGCAATGAATTCCTGCTCTCCTACGACGAATCGGCCGACGTCGAGGGATTGCGACACGGTTTCGCGGCGCTGGCATTGCATCCGGGACCGGTGTCGGTGGGTTTTGGGTGGCGACACGGTGGGGTCGAAGACGCGGTAGGCGAAGACGTGCTGTACGCGAGCCTGGCGCGCACCGCGGTCCGGCGCAGCCTGGGTGCATACGCGGCCGGTGGCGCGACGCTGAAACTGGCGCGCTTGAGTGTCGACACGCGAGGCTTCGAGGATGTCGCCGGGTTACACGGCAGCGTCACCCGGGTCACGGCGGATGCAGGCATTCTCATCGCCCCGATTCCAAACGTCACCACCGGTGTCGTGGTGCGCAATCTCGGCAGGCCGACGTTCGATGTGCTCCAAGGCGGTGCGCGCAGCGCGCTGCCGCACGAAGTCGAGTGGGGCGTGTCGCTGCGGTGGCGCGAGGATGCGTGGTTGCACCTGTCGCGCTTGCACCGTGACCCCGGCTCGGAAACGCGCGCCGCGGCGGAATTCCGGGTCGCGCAATCGTTGGGAGTGCGCGCCGGCCTCGGCCGGCACGCGATCACCGGCGGCATCGGCATCGGCTGGGAACGCTGGACGTTCGATGCCGCGTTCCGATCGCGCGACATCCTGGGTTGGACCTATCGGGTCGGATTGCGCCGCGCCTTCGGCGCCGAGCGCGCCACAGCGGGAGGCGGCTTCGATGATTTCTAGAAGCTTGCTTGCCGCGATCACGGCGCTCGTCCTGTGTTGTGCGTGCGTCGCCACCGCTGCCGACCCGATTCGCATCGAAGGTGCGTTCGGGTTCGGTTTCGAGTCGAGTGCGCGCGGTGGCCGTTTTCCATGGGACTGGACCGCGGCGCGCACCGACACCGCGCTGGTGGATCTCAAATTGGGCGCGAGCCCGGGACGCGGCATCGATGCCTACGTCGCCTTCTCAAGCGGACTCGAACCGCACGGCGCGCGATTCACGTTGCGCGAGGCGGCGTTCGATGCCGCGTGGCGTCATACGGAAGCGGGCGACAGCGCCGCGATTCATCTCTTCGCGTTTCAGCCATCCCGACTGTGGCTCGATCTGCCACTGCAAGCGCCATTGGACGCCGATGCCTTCGGTGGCGATGCGGTGCACGGTGCGCGCGCCGATGCCGCCTGGCATTCGTTCATCGCCACCGCGCTGGCGGTGCGGGCGGGAGAGAACGATGTCGCAGCGAACGCGGCCTGGCTGGCGCGCGCCCGCTGGGATGGCTGGCACCCGGCAAGGCTGGGCGCGACGTGGACCCGACATTTGCCCGATGCCGCGCGCACGCGTGGTGACGCCGCAATCGTCGACCCACTGCGCCGCGACGTCCTGGGCGTGGATGCGCGCGCCGCGTGGCGCACGCTGATCGCGAGCGTCGAGTTCAGCGACGCACGCGATGCGTTCGCGGTCATGGGCGCGGCGCAAACCCAAGAACCGGGGCGCCGAACGCGTTGGGGCTCGAATCGCTCGCGCCGCATCACCGACATCCTGCCCACGACCGCGACGCTGCGCGCCGAGCTGCGCGCGACGGCGCTCGGCGGCGAACGTTGGGGGCGGATTGGAGTTGCGCCCGCGTATCGCGCCCTCGGCGCGCACAGCGGCTCGCGGTTGCAAGTCGCCGAACGCGATCGCGATGCACCGCGGCGCGGGCTCGAAGGCTACCGCTTGGAAGCGTGGTACGAACCACCTGGTCTCCCCGGTTGGATACGCCAGGTGTACGACCGGCACCAGCAATTCCGCGACGCCGATCGCCGCATTCTGGTGCAGCAAACCGAGATCGAGGGCCGGCTGACGACGGTGACGCGCGGGCGCTTGCGCTACGTGCAGCACGCGGTGCGCGACCGGGGCCGCAGCCGCGACACGCGTACCGACTACGTGCTCGGTGACGTGGTCGCCGAGGATCGCGGCGGGCGTTTCCGGCTGGCGGCGGGTCTCCTCGACCTCGATACGGTGCGCGAAGCACGGGTGCTGGCGCTCGAGTGGACCGCGAATCTGGGCGCGCGCGCGCAGGTGGTCGGGCGCTGGACGGCACAGGCGCGCGACGGTGATGCCGAGCAAGCCGCTTTCGTCGCGCTGCAGTACTGGCATGGATCGCAGTTCGAGGCGGCGTTGCAGTGGGGGCCGGAGTGGATCGGCGACACGGTCGATCCGGTGCTCGACCCGGATTTGCGCGGCGATCCGGCGCCGCGCGACGCGATGCGCATCCACGTGCGGGGGTGGTTCTGATGCGGATCCCAATCGGAGCGCTGTGCATCGTCCTGATGACGGTTGGCGCGAGCGCGCAACCGCTGAGCGACGATGGCGTGGTGCGCTTCGTGTATCCCGACACCACTGCGCGCTCGGTCGCGCTGGCGGGCGAATTCAACGGTTGGAGTGCAACCGCGACCCCGCTCGATCGCGAAGGCAGTGCCTGGGTGACGCGCGTATTCCTGGATCCCGGCACCTACGATTACAAATTCTTCGTGGACGGCGCGTGGCAATTGGATCCGAACAACCCGGAGCGTTCGGAGGCCGGCAATTCGTTGGTGCGCGTCGGGGACGATGGCGCCGTCTTGCCGGCGCGCAGCAGCGGAAGCACGACGCCGGTGGCGAGCTCGTCGCCGCTCACGTGGTCGATGCGCTATCTCGGCTTCGTGACTGCTCAGCGCCCACAGGATGCTCCACGGTACGATCTCGATCGGCCGGTGCACGACGTCGACCTGCGACTCGATGCTGCGATCACGCCCGAGGTCGCGGCCTGGTTCCTCGCCAACGTGCGCAGTCACGACGACAAGAGCGACGTCGCATTGCGCTACGACCGCGGCATGTTGTCGTGGACGACGGCGTCGCTTTCGGCACGTCTCTTCGATCACGTCGGGCTCGGTCACTTCGATGATCCCGCGGCGCTCGTCGGCCGCGTCGGTATCTACGGCGATCAATTCGGCTTCGGACGTCGCGGCGTCGGGCTCGATCGGCGGTTGCTGGGAGCGCCGCTGCAATTCTGGCTCGCCGACGATCTGGATCCACAACCGAATCGGGTGCCCGAGCTTCCGGCAACAGCTGCCGCGGCGATCGCGACGCCGTATCTCTCGAGCGACAGCGAGCGCGACGCGGATACCTGGGGCTTCCGCGCTCGCGGTGGTACCGACGCACTCGGGATCGGCGCGTCGTTTCGATGGGACCGAGGCGCGCACGCCGGACGCGTGCAGCAACTGCAAACACAAGTGTCGGGGGACACCTTGCGCGCGGTCGGACGCAGCTTCGAGACCCGGGAAGAAGGTCATGCCTGGGGCGTGGATGCGCGCGGGAGCTGGGAAGGCGTGGGCCTCGCCGCCGAATTCATCCGCGGGCGGAACCGCGCCCGCGCGACTTCGGCTACCGACCTCGAGCTGATGGCGACGCCGGCCGACACGGTCACCACCATCGGTGCGACGGTTTCGGATCAGACGCGATTCGATCTCGATCGCGCCCACCGCGCCGTGCTGCGATTGCGGCGCGCGCATCCGGCGGCAGGCGGCGTGCCGGATGAACCCTTCTGGGCGCGACCGAACGCCGCCGATCGGGTCGCGCCTGAATTGCGTTTCGACTACGAGCAGCACGCCTTCGAACCGCTGGTGACCGGCACCGGGTTCACGATGCGGCGATTCGGCATCGGACTCGGGCTCGATGCGCAGGTGCACGGTGTCCAACTCGAGGCCGACGTCGAACACCACGCCTTCGACTATCCGGCCGGGGCGAAATGGGAAACGCAATTCTGGTTGCGGCGACACGTCTTCTGGCTGGACCAAGATGTCGCAGGTGTCGAGCGCATGCCGCTCCTGGGAACCGATCGTGCCGGCATCGTGCGCCTGCGCGCGGCACGCGCCATCGGCGGTCGGGTGCGCGCCGAGATCGCCAGCACCCTCGCCGCGCCGGGATTCGATCGCGCGCCGCGGTTGTTCCAGAACGTCATCCGGTTCGCGGTGCCGATCGGGCGCCACTTCGAGCTGCAGGCGCATTCACGCATCGCGACCTACCGCACGTTCACAGCTTCCGACAGCGCGACGGTGGCGCGCTTCGGAGGACCGGGACCGCACTTCGAGATGGGGGAAGGCATGCCCGCGGGCGCCGGGATCACGCGCGGGTATCGCACCTACGCGGCGCACTTCGTCGAATGGGTGCTGCGGTTGTCGCCGCGCGCCGATCTCGGACTCGGATTCGGCGTCGACCCGATCACCGTCTACGAGCCGACCAACGAATACGCCGACGTCGGTTGGGATGCATTCTTGTTCGAACACGGCGTCGCACCCGAGAGTGTCGTGCAGCACCCGCAAGACTTGGGTGCGCGCGTGCAAGCCGCCGAAGCGGCCCTCGAAGACGAGCGGCGCGTCAGCATCGAAGTGCGGGTGTGGTTCTGATGCGCGTGCGTGCGGCGATTCTTCTCGTGGGCGTTTTCACCGCGTGCGCGCCGGCGGCGCGCGGCCCGCGATCGCCCGAGTTCGGGTCTCAGGGCGTCGTCTTCCGGCTGCGGGCCCCGGCGGCGCGGCTGGTCCAGGTGTCGGGAAGCTGGGACGTCAACTTCGCGCTGCGCGGGCGCGACTGGACCCGGTTCACGCGCGTCGGGCGCATGCAGGACGACGATCGCGATGGCGTCTGGGAATGCACCGTGACCCTGGGTCCAGGCCGTTACGAGTACTCCTTTTGGGTGGATGGGCGCTTCTGGGAAGTGGATCCACAGAACCCGGAACGCGCTCCCGACGGCCGTGGAGGCGTGGTTTCGCTGTTGGTCGTACCTTGAAAACAGCGGTTCCTTCGGGCTCGGGGCCTTGCTATACTGCCGATCAGTATGAGCAGTAAGCCACGTGTCGCCGTCCTCCGGGTCGCACCCGATCGCATCCTCGACGACATCGAGCGGTTGATGGAACTGGCCGAGTTCCGTCGCGCCCTCGATCCGTCGCGTCCGACCATTCTCAAGGACAACATCTCGTGGCACTTCCCGTTTCCGGGCGCCAACACCACGCCCTGGCAACTGGAGGGCGTGGCGCGGGCGTTGCGTGGTGCGGGTTATCGCGATCTCACCTGCGTGCAGAACAAGACGGTCGTCACCAACGCCTTCAAGGGTGAAGACCTCAATCACTACCTGCCGATCTTCGAACGCCTTTCGATTCCGGTGCGGTACAACTTCCGCCCCAACGACATGACGTGGGTCGAGTACAAGCCGAAGGCGAAGATGCTGGTACTCGATCGCATTTTTCCCGAAGGCATTCGTATTCCGGATTATTTCTCCGGCAAGAACATCGTCCACCTGCCGACCGTGAAGTGCGTCGGCGGCGACGCCCGCGTGGTGTTGGAAGACGGTGTCACGCTCACCATTCGCGAACTGTTCGAGCGCGAGCGCGGCACCGGTCGCGACGAAGTGCGGGTGGACGGCGATTTGCGCTGCGCCACCAAGGTGTCGCTGCTGGCGATGGACGGCAACGGCCGCATTCGCCCGCATCGCGCTACCTGGCTGTGGCGGACGCGGCCGAGCGGCCGCCGCGTCTTGCACTTGCGCACCTGGGCCGGACGCACGCTGACCGCGACCGAGGATCATCCGATTTGGACGCCCAAGGGTTGGCAGGCGATCGGCGCGTTGCAGAAGGGCGCCGAGATCGCCATCGCCGGCGCGATCCACCTCGAGGCCGAGCGCGAAGCGGCGCCGTCCGGCGGCGCGACACCGAAGTCGGCGCGGGCGCGCGCCGCGGTGACGGTGGCGGAACCGCGCATGCGCGCCAGCGCTGAATTGGGCTGGGACAAAGTTCAGGAATTGCGCGCCATTCCGTCCGAAAACCTCGATCTCTACGACGTCACGGTGCCGACCGCCGAGTGCTTCGTCGCCAACGGCCTCGTGGTGCACAACTGCCACATCTACACGACCACCACCGGCGCGATGAAGAACGCCTTCGGCGGTCTCTTGAACACCAAGCGCCACTACACGCACTCGTGGATCCACCAGACGCTGGTGGATTTGCTCGCCATCCAAAAGGAAATCCACTCCGGCTTGTTCGCGGTCATGGACGGCACCACCGCCGGCAACGGCCCCGGCCCGCGCACGATGTTTCCGGAAATCAAGAACGTCATGCTGGCGAGCGCCGATCAAGTCGCGATCGATGCGGTGGCCGCGAAGCTCATGGGCTTCGACCCGATGACGCTCGACTACATTCGCTTGGCGCACGAAGCCGGTCTCGGGGTCGGCCGTCCGAGCGAGATCGAATTGGTGGGCGACGACGTCGGCGACGAAAACTGGCACTTTCACGTCGGCGACAATGGCGCCAGCCGCGTCGGCGACTTCTTGTGGTTCGGACCGCTCAAGTCGATCCAGAAGCTCTTCTTTCACACCCCGCTCGTGAACTTGTTCATCTTGGGTTCCGAGGCGTACCACGACTTCTACCGCTGGCCGGCGCGCGATCGCGCCACCTTCGACCACTGGCGCACCACCACCGAGTGGGGTCAATTGTTCGACCGCTACGCGAGCGGTGCGCCGGTCTTCGCCACCTCCGACCGCTGAGCCACTGCGTGTTGCGGCCCGACGCCGGCGCGCCCGCCATCCTCGCTGCGTCAAACGGCGCACGCGCATCTTCACCGACCGCCGCTCGATGTGACACGCGCGGGCATCACACGCCGTCGCAAGGCCCGATCCGTACGTCGTGGCCGCGTTCGCGTCGGTGCGGCCCGCGGCACGTCGCTTGCGCTACAGGTCGCGAGCGCATGCGCCGCGACGCCGGCGCCGGTTCGAACACCGCGATGCGTCACGTTTCGCCCGCATCCTAAATCCACCGCCCGCATCCTCTGGGTGATCCCCTCGATCGCGCCACCTTCTCGCGTCGCGTCGTGTCCCGCCGTGTCTCGGTGTGGAGCCCGCGCCCGCGACCGAACTCGAGGAGTTCCATGAGCGGCAAGTGGACTTGGTTCGGGTTCGCGCTGTGGCTTGCGCTCTCGACGCCGGCGCATGCCGCCTCCATCCTCCGCCTCGAGGTGGCACCGGGCGGCGGCGCAAGCGTGGTCGATGCGCGCACACTCGTGGCCGGCGACACGCTGCGGGTGTGGACGGCACGTTACAACGGGCTCGGCACCTACCTCGATGCACCCGATGCCGACTGGGACCTGAACGGAACCGCAGCGACGCTCGATCGCACGCATGGATCGAGCATCTTGCTACAAGCGACGACGGTGGGCACGAGCGCGCTGGTGGCGCGCGCCGGCGCGATGGAGAGCGCAGCCGCCATGCTCACCGTGCAACCCGGTGCGCCGGTGCAGTTGGTGGTGCGCGATACGCCGGGCGCGGGAAGCCTTCTCACCGCACTCGATCTGCGTTCCGATTCCACCGTGGTGCTGTACGCCGGAGCGCAGGATGCCTTCGGCAACTGGACCGGCGCCACCGCCGTCGATTGGTCGGTGACGCCCAGCCGCGGCGTGGTGACCCCCGCACATG
>Ga0247727_10012677_pt1 | contig 14402 bp, 8 predicted proteins | sample WisWelCaveWW1625_FD_202498 | JGI IMG/M metagenome (GOLD analysis project Ga0247727, IMG submission 202498) | Biofilm microbial communities from Wishing Well Cave, Virginia, United States - WW16-25 | ecosystem: Environmental > Aquatic > Deep subsurface > Groundwater > Cave microbial mat | place... | reverse complement strand
TCGAAGACGACGAGGTAATAGGCCGCAGATGCAAGTCCAGTAATGGATTCAGTCGAGCGGTACTAATCAGCCGTGCGGCTTAACCATAAATTTTGTTTCGCAGCAGATGGTTTGTGGCTCTGATAATATACTTTACGGCAACTCAAATTGAACTGAAAGAAATTCCGGCGGCAATGGCGGAGGGGTCACACCTCTTCCCATTCCGAACAGAGCAGTTAAGCCCTCCAGCGCTGATGGTACTGCGGTGGTAACGCCGTGGGAGAGTAGGTCGTCGCCGGATTTTATTTTATAAAAATGCCTCGTGTTCGATTGAATGCGAGGCATTTTTCTTTTCAATACACGCTTCATTCATTTTTCTACTTCTCTCGCCATCTCACTCCCTATACATCGCCTCAATCAAATCACGATACCGCTCGGTCACCACTTTACGTTTGATTTTGAGCGACGCGGTCAGTTCACCTGAGGCAATGCTGAAGTCAGTCGGAATCAGCGACAGTTTTTTTACAGACTCGAACGACGCCAGGTCTTTGTTCTTTTCCGCAACTTCGGCTTCGATCAGCTCCTTCACTCGTGGATGCGCGACCAGCTCCGGCCAACTGCCGTAGCTCATCCCCTGCTTCGTTGCCCACGCCTCCACTTGCGGTTGATCCAGGGTAATCAAAGCGGCGATAAACTTTTTCTTATCGCCAACGGCGACTACTTGGCTGATGTAACGCGAAGTCCGCAAGATGCGCTCGATGCGCTGCGGCGCGATGTTCTTGCCGCCGGCGGTGACGATCAAATCCTTCTTGCGATCGGTAATGCGCAAGAAACCGTCTTCGTCGATCTCGCCGATGTCGCCGGTGTAAAGCCAACCGTTTTTGTCGATGGCTTCTTCGGTCGCCTTCGGGTTTTTGTAATAACCGAGCATGACATTCTTGGCGCGATAAAGCACTTCGCCGTCAGGCGCAATCTTTTGCTCGATCATCGGCCCGGTCGGACCCACCGTGCCGAACTTGTTGTTGTCGTAACGATTGACATTCGTAAACGAAGAGTTTTCCGTCATGCCGATGCCTTCGAGAATGAGAATGCCGCACGCATGAAAGAATTCCGCGATGGCTTTGTTCAGCGGCGCCGCGCCGGATACTGCCCATAGAAGTCGTCCGCCGAACGCCGCTTGAATTTTTGACAGCACCAGCTTGTTGGCGAGCTTGTGTTTAATAGCAAGGCTTGGTGGAACCGATTTCTTTTGCTGCTGCAATTTACTCACTTGGTAGCCGACGCCGACCGACCATCGGAAAATTTTTTCCTTCAACCCACCGGCATCCTGCACGCCGGAAGTAATCTTGTCATACACCTTCTCAAAAATCCGCGGCACACTGGCTATGAAATGTGGGCGTATCTCCTTCAAATTGTCGGCGACTTTCTCCATGCTCTCTGCAAATGCAATCGCAATACCGGCGCGCATGGAAAAATAGACAATAAGCCGCGCAAAAACGTGCGCCAACGGCAGAAAGAGCAGGGTGTCCATATATGGCAGCAGATATAATGATTCAGCCGCAGACCACGATGTAAAAATTAAATTGCCATGTGTTAGCATCGCGCCCTTGGGCACGCCGGTCGTTCCCGAGGTATAAACAATCGATGCAACATCTTCCGGTTTCAAATCATTCACTCTTTTTGTCAATACCTCGTCGGCAACGCTGTCCCCCTTCTTTAGAAACTCCTGCCAGGTGATGGCTTCGTCGCCGCCCGAAGGCATTCCGTCATAGAGAACAATGTGCCGGAGCTTTGTGAGCTGCTTGCGGACGGAAATGATCTTATTGAGCTGGTCCTGATTCTCGACAAAAATAACCACCGCATCGCTGTGGTTGATGATGTAAGCGCAGTCGTCGGCCAAATTAGAGGGATAAATCCCCACGCTTATCGCGCCGATGCTCACCGCGCCAATGTCGCACTGCACCCACTCGAGACGGCTCTGGCTCAAAATATTCACCTTGTCATCTTTCTTGATGCCGAGCGCGAGCAGGCTTTTTGAAATGTTCTTGCATGCTTCAGCATGCTGCTTCCAGGTTACCGGAATCCATTCCCCTCTTTTTTTGAAGCGAAAAGCGACTTTGTCCTGATTTTTTTCACAAACGCCACGAAATAAGTGATAAATCGATTTCTCATTCATGCGTCTACTCCTCTGTTCAATGTGCAAATTTTCCAGCAACGATATATCTCGTGAATGGGCGATTCATCAGCGATGTAGATTTTCAGCAAAAGAGTTTTTGTGAACGAATTCTTGAAAGTTATTTTTGTCGAGAGCGAACGAGTGCGTCGCAAAGACTTCTTGCGCGCATTTCGTACGCATCATCGCTCTATCACCCACGACTCCACAGCCAATCGCATCGCCGAAAGATCGCGAAATAATGCCGGCACGATTCCCTCGCGCACCAGGTCGTTCCCCAGCTTGTGAAGATTCAAGACTCGAAGATAGAAAGTCTCGCTGCGATTGATGTCTGCGACGTAGAGGGCGGCTTCGAGAATACCGGGTGTTTTCACCTTTTCCGGGAAATAAAGTCAAAATGCTCGACGGGCATTATATAATAGATGCAAGCCAAGAAATCAAGCCAAATTTGAAGTCTTGGCAAATGGTATTGACTTTTCAAAATTCTTTTCTTATCGTTTTTGGCGCGATAAACCTCGTCTTATTGATCGCGTCAATGCGTTATAGGAAACGCTTTTCCATGTCTTATTGAGGAGGGTGTAATAATGTCTATGTTGAAAGAGTTCAAAACTTTTGCGATGCGCGGCAATGTTGTCGATCTCGCGGTCGGCATCATCATCGGCGCGGCGTTCGGAAAAATCGTCACCTCGCTGGTCAATGACGTCATCATGCCGCCTATCGGCGTTCTGCTTGGCGGCGTCGATTTCAGCAGTTTGGCGGTGACGATCAAAGGCACGGCGGGCGAGGCGGACGCCGTGACCATCAACTACGGCCTATTCATCAATACGATCGTCGACTTCCTGATCGTCGCTTTTGCGATTTTCATGATGATCCGAACCATCAATCGTTTTCAGAAAAAAGAGGAAGCGTCGGCGCCGACGACGAAGGAATGTCCTGAATGTAAAATGACGATACCGATCGCAGCGAAACGCTGCGGGCATTGTGCAATTGTACTAAGCTGATCATCGGCATATGTTTTTCATGTTTAATTCATTAACCCCATTAAGGAGGACGTCATGTTAAAGGAAAAGTATCAGGAGCTTCTCGATCTTGGAATGAAGCTGCAAGTGAAAGCCGGCGATGTTCGCGAGGAAGGCGGCAAACTGCACGTCAAAGGCACGACGACTTTTCAATTGGAAAAGGATATGTTATGGGATAAGATCAAAACTTATCCCAATTGGCAAAACGAAATCGCTGTCGACATCAAAGTGGAAAAGACCGACATCTACGGCGTTTATACGGTCAAGGCGGGCGACACGCTTTCCAAGCTGGCGAAACAGCATTTTGGCGACGCCAAGCGCTACATGGAGATTTTCAATCTCAACAAGGATATTCTGACAAATCCCGACCTTATAAAAGTCGGCCAAAAGCTGAAGATACCGAACAAATAACCATGGAGAGGGTATGCATAAATATGTTGTCTGTGTTTTGCTTTGTCTGGCTGTGAATGTGTGCGCGCAGCAGGCACAACCCGATACGGCGAAGAAACCCGTCTATGGGTGGAAGAAAAGTTTGGTCGCCGGTTTGAATCTCACGCAAGTTTCATTCAAAGACTGGCAGCAAGGCGGCGAAGATGCGCTGGCCTGGACGGCCACTTTGGATGGAAAAGCCGAAGACGATCAACCAAAAACCAACTGGGCGACGTCTTATAAATTTGCCTATGGCCAAACCAAGCTGGGCGACGAGGGCATTCGCAAGACCGACGATAAGATTGATCTTGAAACCGTGCTTACTTACAAGCTCGGCTCGATCATCAATCCGTATGTCGCGGCAACGTTGAAAACGCAATTTGCCGAAGGCTTCGACTACACGACGGAGCCGAAGACTGCGGTTTCGACATTCTTCGATCCCGCATTCTTGACGCAAAGCGTCGGCTTCGGCTATCAGCCGGTTCCACAAGTGAAGACGCGTCTTGGCTTGGCGCTGCGAGAGATCATCACCAGCGACTTCACCGGCTATGCAGATGACCCGGCGACGCTCGCGATCGAAAAAACCAAAACCGAGGGCGGCATGGAATCGGTGACAAATGTTGATTGGAAACTTGCCGCAAATCTTTTGCTCACCGCAAAACTCGAGATGTTCGCAGCCTTCAAGCATTTCGATGAAGTCATCGTTCGCAGCGACAACACGCTTGCCGCAAAAGTCAGCAAGTACGTCACCGTGAATCTCAATGTGCAATTGATCAACGAGAAGAGGGTGACCCCGCGCACGCAAGTGAAAGAAACGATCGCGATCGGGTTGAGTTACGCGCTGTTGTAACAGAGCGAAGTCGGACTTGGACTCGGAGGGTTGAAGAGTTTTCGACTTGCCGCATGTCCAGGTCCGATTTCACAGGAGAGAGATAACCATGCAAGATTTCGAGAAACTGGGTGTCTTTTATCTGGGACGAGCCTACGACCTCCAGAAAAAAAAATCAAAAGAAGATTTGTTGCTTTACGACTCGAAGGACCTCGTCACCCACGCGGTGTGCGTAGGCATGACGGGCAGCGGCAAAACCGGTTTGTGCCTCGCATTGTTGGAAGAAGCGGCGATCGACGGCATTCCCGCGATCATCATCGATCCCAAGGGCGATCTTGGCAACTTGCTGCTGACTTTTCCGGATTTGCGAGCCGATGATTTTGCCCCGTGGGTGAATGAAGACGATGCGCGCAAGAAGGGCGTCTCTCCGGCTGAGTTTGCAAGCCAGCAAGCAACGTTGTGGAAGAACGGTCTCGAAAGCTGGGGTCAAAGCGGCGAGCGCATCAAGCGTCTGCGCCAGGCGGCAGAGTTTACGATCTATACGCCGGGAAGCAGCGCTGGCCTGCCGGTCTCGATTCTCAAATCATTCGCCGCACCCGATGAGGTCATCCTTCAAGATAGCGATTTGCTCAGAGAAAGAGTCAGCACCACGGCCACGAGCTTGCTAGGATTGCTGGGCATCGACGCTGATCCGATTCGCAGCCGCGAGCACATTTTACTTTCGACGATTCTCGATCATGCCTGGAAGAAAAAACAGGACATCGATCTTGCGGCGTTGATCCAATCTATCCAGACGCCGCCGGTGAACAAAATCGGCGTGTTGGATATTGATTCGTTCTATCCTTCCAAAGATCGATTTGCGCTCGCGATGCAGCTCAACAACCTGCTCGCCTCGCCGGGCTTCGAAGCGTGGCTCGAAGGCGAAGCGCTCGACATCGACCACCTGCTACATACACCTGATGGAAAGCCGCGAGTGTCGATCTTCTCCATTGCGCATTTGAGTGACGCTGAACGCATGTTTTTCGTTTCGCTCTTGCTCAACCAAACACTCGGATGGATGCGCACCCAATCCGGCACCACGAGTTTGCGCGCCATTCTCTACATGGATGAAATTTTCGGTTACTTCCCTCCGGTTGCGAATCCACCGTCAAAAGCGCCGTTGCTCACTTTGTTGAAACAAGCGCGCGCCTTCGGCCTCGGCGTCGTGCTTGCTACGCAGAACCCGGTCGATCTGGACTACAAGGGTCTCTCTAACACCGGCACGTGGTTCATTGGCCGTCTGCAGACCGAGCGCGACAAGGCGCGCGTGTTGGAAGGATTGGAAGGCGCATCCGCCAGCGCCAGCCAGAAGTTTGATCGTAGCAAAATGGAGGAAATTCTTGCCGGGCTTGGCAGCCGGGTTTTTCTTATGAACAATGTCCACGAAGACGCGCCGGAGATTTTTGAAACGCGCTGGGTGATGTCTTATTTGCGCGGACCGCTTTCCCGCGATCAAATCAAAATGTTGATGAACTCACGGAAGGGCGCAAAGGGAAAAATTGCATCAACCCAAACTAAAGGAGCAGACAAACCGTCTATTTCTGTGGCCGGAACCTCCACAAGCGTAAAGGCCGCAGGAAAACCGCCGCTTTTGTCGCCAGACGTGCCACAGTTCTTCGCGCCGGTTCGCGGAAGCCGACCGAGCGAGATGAATATTCTTTATCAACCAATGCTCCTTGGCGCAGCCTCGGTTCGTTTCGTTGATAAAAAAACGCAGCTCGACGTTTCAAAAGAAGCCGTCTATATAACGCCGATAACCGATAACGCAATTGCGGTAAATTGGGAAAATGCCGAGGCGATCGATCTTGCCCCGGATGTTTTGGAGAAAACCTCGGAAGAAAATGCGCGCTTTGGTGATTTGCCGGCGGCGGCCGGAAAAGCCAAAAGCTACGAGGCATGGAACAAGGATTTCACAAAATGGGTTAATGCTAACGAGAGAATTGGTTTGTTGTATAGTAAGGCGTTTGGCGCTTATTCAAAACCAGGAGAATTCGAACGCGACTTCCGCATCCGGCTGCAACAGAGCGCACACGAGCAACGCGATGATGCCGCCGAACAGCTCAAGAAAAAGTATGCGCCGAAAATGCTCGCCTTGCAGGAGCGTATTCGCCGCGCCGAGCATGCGCTTGCGCGGGAGGCCGAACAAGCAAAGCAGCAACAGCTTCAAACCGCTATTTCATTCGGCACAACTCTCTTGGGAGCGTTCTTGGGAAGAAAAACCGTCAGCGCCGCCACGATTGGCAGAGCCACGACTGCAGCGCGCGGTGTGAGCCGTTCCTTGAAGGAGCGCGAAGATGTTGGTCGCGCCACGGAAAATGTGCAGGCTCTGCAACAACAGCTTGCCGATCTTGAAGCCGAATTCAACGCCGAGGCCGCCGCTATGCAAGCGAGCACAGCTCCCGAAACGGAAAATTTGGAAACTACAAGCTTGCAACCGAAAAAAACCGATATACGCATTAAATTGATTGCGCTGGTGTGGCTGCCGCACTGGCAGGATGCGCAGGGCAACGCCGTTTCCGCATGGATGCAGAGATGAAAATCATTCCTGAAACTTGCCAACTTTTGCATACGTATCGGCATGGGCGCTTAGCGCCATCTTGCTTCTCCGGAAAAGAGCGGTTTAAATGCCTTTCAATGGCAGGAAATAATTTATGATCTCATCCGACCAACGGCGCTTGCTTCTGCGCAGCATCTTCGCCGTTCTCGCATCCCTTCTATTGATCATCGCCGTGATGAATTTTTATCGCTTCGCCAGCTCGCCGACGGATGAGAACTTGTTCACAGATGTGCCATCCAATTTGTATGTGTTCGAAAATTTCTCTGCGCAACTCTCAAACAAAGACGACCTTCAAAAAGTTGTGCAAGCACAAATCGCCGATTCGGTTTTGATTGGCGATTTGTTGGTTAGTATCAATCGAAAAGACCTTGCAGGAGTTGAAAACTCTGCACAATTTCTTGAGAGTATTGCAGCCGATAGCGTGCTGGACTTGAGAGTCTTTCGCAGCACGACTCAAGCGATGCTCGATTATCGCGTCGCAAACTCGGCTATGCCGGACAGTTTCTTCCGAAAAATTCCCTCCTGTGTCCGTGTGATCGACGTTCAACAAGATGGGGCCTCTTACCGCGCCGGCATGAAGGTGGGCGACTTGATCGTTCGAATCAACGGCAAGAGTTTCAAGAACGCCGCCGAAGCCGATTTGGTTTTGCGCAGCGGTGAAACCGGCAAGACTATCGCCTACGAAGTCATTCGTAACAACCGGACACTCACGTTGCAGGTCAAGCTCGCTAAATTCGGCGTTCCGCTTGCGCAGTTTTTCTTTTATCTAAGCGGTTTGGTCTTTCTTGGCGTCGGCGCTTTTCTGACGATCAAACAACCCGAGATTAGAGCGATACAACTTGTCGGCCTCGCGTTGCAGTTCATCGGCTTTTTCATGACGGTTTTGTTTAATCGAAGAGGCATCGAGCCGGGCGCTTTTCCATTCGTGCGCGATTTAACGATGGTCGTGGCGTTGTTTGTCGGCATTGCGGTCTGGTTTCACAGCGAGTATTATTTCCCGAAAGCCCGTCCGGAGCTTTTGGAGCGGCGTTGGATGCGTTATGTCCCCTACGGGTTTGCAGTTTTTTTTATGGGAGTCACTATTTATGCCGGCCCGATTCAAAATAACTTTTTGTCGTTGATTGCGCTTTTTGCAATGCCGGTTCTTACCCTTTTGTATTCCATCGTCATTCGTTTTGTTTTTCGCAAGCAGCGCACCCCCGAGCACAAGAAGTTAAGCCGCATCGTCAAATGGACCGGGATAGTGGTGGGCTTCATTATTTTCTTGATGATCTTCATCCGGGGCGTTAATCAAGAGAGTGGCTTCGCCGGCATTCCGCTTATATTGATTCCGCTTTCTTATTTATACACGATCGGCCGGTATCGCCTCTTCGATATGAATCTGCGGATCGGCCGCAACATTCAGTATACGGTTGCCTCGACGGTGTGGGTCGTGTTCTTGGTGGTTGTATCCGTGAGAATTCTGTTGTCGCTCGCTTCACTTGATTTCGAATTGCCGAACATTCGATTCTCCGTCACCTCCGTCGAAGTTCTCGACACGCCGCCGTCTCCTGAACAGCGCGCCTTGCAGGAACGCGGCATCATGATGTTCTTTGCCGTCGTCATTGGATGGATGGCTTGGAAAGTTGGCCATGCGGGGCAGCGATTTATCGACCGTCAGTTTGACCGCGCCGCCTACGACTATCGCCGTGCTGCCAGCGAGCTGGCCGAAGTGATGGCGACAAAGCTCAGCATGGCGGATCTAGCGCGCGGCATTGTTCAGAAGCTTTCCGACATCATGCATCTGCGTCGCGTCGGCGTTTTGTTCTTTCGAGATCAAAAGGAAAGCTGCTGCCAGGAGGCCGATGGCTTTGACGGCGTGGAGTGGAAGGAATTCTGCATGGACATCGACCATCGGTTGGTGCCGGCGCTGGAAAAATTCCGCAGCGACTCGCGCCTGAGCGTCGATTATCTGCCGCCGGATTTACAGGACTCGTTTCACGAGCACGGCTTCCGCCACGTCATTCCGATTCGCTTCAAAGAAAAACTCGTCGGCACGCTGCTCATCGGCGAAAAACTTTCCGAAGCGCCTTTTCATAATGAAGACTTGTCGTTCCTCGCGGCGGTGGCCAAGCAATCATCGGTGGCGATTGAAAACGCATTTCTCTACGAAGGGCTGGCGGAGCAGGAACGATTGAAACACGAGCTGGCGATTGCCCGGCGCATCCAGCTCGCTTCGTTGCCGCAAACCACTCCGAAGGTTGACGGATTGGATATTGCCGGCATTTCCATTCCGGCGACCGAAGTCGGCGGCGATTATTTCGATTACCTCAACGGCCTGCCGAACGAGATCACCATCATCGTCGGCGACGTGAGCGGCAAGGGCACTTCCGCGGCTTTGTATATGTCGAAGGTTCAGGGAATACTCCGCTCGCTGCACGGCATGGGGCTTACACCGCGTGATTTGTTCATTCGGGTGAATCATCTCCTGTGCCAGGACATGGATAGGAGATCATTTGTCACAACCCTCGGGGCAGATTTTGACGCAAACGCGCGACGCGTCGTTCTCGCCCGCGCCGGACATCTGCCGCTTTTCTACTTCAATTCGCAAACGCAAAAAGTCGAAATGGTTACTCCCAAAGGCCTTGGCTTCGGTCTTGATGACGAGGGCGTGTTCGCGACCGAGCTGGAGGAGAAAACCATCGGCTACCGCTCCGGCGATGTTTTTCTTTTTATCACCGACGGCATTACCGAAGCGCACAACCGCTCCGGCGGGGAATTCGGCGAGGAGAACGTCGCCGCCATTCTGCACAGCAGCGCCTCGCTCAGCGCCGATCAGATTCGCGACAAGATCATCAGCGAAGTAAAACGCTTCGGCGCCGGAACGCAACAGCATGATGACCAGACTATTGTGGTGGTGAAGGCGAGGTGAAGGGAATTCTTCGTGATGCCGGAGCAGCGGGAAGGTAATGATCTGCCGCGGCTGAGCCGTGGCATTTTCTTTCTAAGGAATTGAATCTTTGCGGAAGTAGAAAAGCTCTTTCCAACTGATTGAAAAACCCAACTGATAACGTTTTGCTGATCCGTTGGGTTTTTCTACCCGTTGGAGAGATGTTGGTTTTTGCAAAGTTATCTCGCTTCCCTTAGGCGCCTCGTCCACTGCCACACGCCGTCGGTCACCTCGCGTGGAAGGCGATGGTTGAGCTGGCGCGCCAACAAGATGATTTGTCCGCGATGATGGCCCTCGTGAGCGACAAAATAAGCAAGAAAGTGAACGACGTCGTTTGGGAAATTCAACCACGCCGGTTTGAATGGGAGCTTCCCGTCATTGTCAATACTTGCTCTCAAGAGCTTCAACATCGCCTGACTGCTTCGGCTCAATGCAGCGACGACTTCATCACGGCCGGCGTGGTAAAGATCGACGCGAGCCGGCGTTTTGACGGTTTGTTCTTTCCCGATCATTTTGATCCACATACATCGGCTATTATGAATGTGGTTCGCGATCATGCCGACGGTTCGGCGCGGCTGGCCGGGGATTTTTTCATTCCACAAATCTGCCGGAAGATGTTCGACGAGAAAGACCGTCGTCCGATTGTTCGTCTTCCAGGTGTTGAGGATTGCTTCGCGGAAATTAATCTCGTTTGCCATTGATTGTATCTCACTGCGAATAAGGCCCAACTAAAAAATCAAAAGCGCACGCAAAGGCGCGGAGACGCAAAGAATTCGCAAAGTTTTCTTTTGTTTTTCTTTGCGTGACCTTAGCGACTCTGCGTCTTTGCGTGAAGGTTTTTGCTTTTTCACTCTTTAGAAACTACGCGGTGAACGGGACTACTGTGTAAGATCAGGCGCAATCTGTGTTGTGACGGGCACTCTGAAATTGCGCTGAATCAACCACTGGCCGTCGGCTTGGCGCACCCATTCGGTGACGAACTTGCCGTGTTGCTCGCTCACCGGTTGCCCCGGAAACGATAGCCGCTCGAAGTAGGAACCCCAGAGCAATGCTGTGCCGCCAAAGACTTCTATCGTATCCGGCGTCGCGGTTGCGGAATCCACTTTGACCCCGGGGAATGAGGCGATGAACGCCCTGATGGTTTCCCTGCCTTCGATGGGGTTTATGCCCGGCTCAAACAAGATGGCAGTGGGAGTATAGAATGCGGCAATCTCATCGGCATTCACAGCGCGCGCGGCGACCATGTAGCGCTGCATGGCATTCGCGACTTCCGCGCGGGTTGCTGCTTCTGCTGCGGGGTCAGATTCCCGATGGGCTGATACACAGGAAAGGAGAAAAGCGGGGATAGCCAGAAGAAGATAACGGGCTTTAGTCCTCAACATAGGGACCTCATTTAGTGAGTGATGGCCTTTCGAATAAAAATTACGTCTTGCCGCTAACGCAATCATCAGCGGCGCGGACTCGGAGGTACAGACCTCGGAACACCACAGAACGTTGAGCGAAGGACAGACTCGGAAATCATGAAGCGCTGTCCCCGTCCGCCTGCATGAACTGTTAGCGCATAGTTTGTCATTCCACCGAACTTTATGTTTTCATTACAATACAACTCTATTTCTTCATGTATTTCTTTGACTCTTTCAAAATTTGTTGTATTTTTTCTTCACAGCTTCTTATTGCCAGATCAGGCAGCAATTTTACGCGCTCGCCCAAATACTTTAATTCGTCTTCTTCGATTTGGTATTCCTTGTCATAACGCGCCGCAATGTAAGCTTTGTACAGGCGCTTATAGGCTTGTTTTTGGAATTCATTGTCTTGGGGGAAGATCGTCCTGAAGATTGAATCGTTGCAAAATTTAACACATCAAAAGGCAATGGAGAGGTCGTTACCGTTCTTGAGTCTGCTCGAGTTCCAACAATTACAATATCCCCAAGTTGTTTAACGTCAACCTTAAGTTCAACATTAAGCACTTCGTCTTGTGTCTGCTCTAATTGAATCGTAACTTTTTTCGATATAAAGCCAACAGAAGAGAACATCACTTGATGAGGCCCGGCTCCTAAGTTAGGGGCACTTCTAGGCGAGTTTTTAGAGATGCCCAACATTAAAATAAAAAAGCCGTCTGATTTTTTCAGACGGCTTTTAAATGAATTCACTTAGTTATACTAAAATCTGTGAGTCAGGGTCAAATTGAAAATCCTGCCCAACTGGCTGAAATGATAACCGTCATACGTCATGACGTCGTAACGTCCGTTAAACGTAATCAAGTTCCTTTGAACTTTGGTTTGAGCAGGGTTGCTCAGAATCGCCGTGCCCGCGGAATTGAGCGCCTCAAATTTCCATTCTGGCAATACATCGAGAAGGTTATTGACGTTCGCGGCAAGGCTTACATTGTCAAAGAGATCGAACGTCACCGCCAAATCGGAAACGATCTTGGGGTCAAACACGGTTTTTAGGTCTGAACTCATACCGGCCTGGCGGAATTCCGTTTTGCCAAAATAGGTGTTGTTGAGCGACAGGTTCAACCTTCTCATTTCATAAGATGCGCCAACAACAAATTTCTGTTTGGGTCTGGATGTAAAGAACAGGGCTTCCTGTGTCGCATCAATCACATTGGTTCCTCTCACCTGCAGGATGGCGCCATCTCTTTCATTTTTGAGGCTGATATTTCCCGCCACCGAAAGCCCTAATTCGCCGGAACCGAGTTTGATGTTCTTGTAGTCGAGAACCAAGTCAAGACCGGAGGTTTTGGTGTCAATCGAATTCGTAAAGAATTCCACTTCACCGGTGCTCGTTGCGACGCGATTGCTGATGACGATTCGTTTATCAATGGCAATATTGTAAAAGTCGAAGGTGAGATTGAGGTCCGGCGTGAGATTCGCACCGATGCCAAAGGTGAGGTTCCTTGATTCTTCGGGATCCAGCGGCTTAACTCCCAATATTCTGGCTTGCGGAGAGACATTGTTTACCAAGCCAATCGATTGAATACCCTGCCCTGCGACAAAACTGTATTGCACTCGTTGGGTATAGATCTGATGCAAGGTCGGCGCCTTGAATCCGGTAGAATAGGAACCCCTGAGCGTAACTTTGTCCTCCGGAGTCTTGAACCGTGAGCTTATCTTATACACGAAGGCATTGCCAAAATCGCTGTAATATTCATTGCGGATCGTGGCAGAGAGCAGAAAACTCTTGGTGACGTCATAGGCTGCATCAAAGTAGCCGCCAAAATTATAGCGGTTGAAGATACCGATGTTTTCCGGCCGATTCCCGGCGAATGAATCCGCTCCAATGCCGTCCCAGGAGGCTTTATCGCCCTCGGTAACTTCAAACGTTTCACTTCTAAATTCCGTCCCCGCACCAATGCTCAGTTGATCGGTTACGGCTCTGGAAACGTCGATATTCCCAACGTTGTGCGAGAATTTTGTGCCGCCCGGTTTGAAATTGATCGGACTGTTTTCCTGATAAATGTGTGCGCCGTTGGCATCTACAAAATCCGAGCGATTATGGGAATTAAACACGGTATAATCCTGGCTGTTGAACCCCATGGTATAGCTGACGTCATACTTCCAATCATTTTTCTCTGAACGGAGCCCGAACGTCGCGTTGTAATCAATCAGATCGCCTTCAAAGGTTGGAACATATCCTACATAAGTACCATTTGGTCCATTCGGGAAAAAGTCAGCTAAGTATGGAAAAGCGGCCTGCGTTCTCCAGTAAGGCGTTCGATAATTGGCAAATGAATTCACTTTCTTATAGAAGTAAGCTGCATTCGCGTAGAAATTGGTATTATCAGAAAGATTGATGCCGCTGTTGATCAGGAATTTAGCGGCTGAGGTTGCCGGTGAGGAATTTCGATTGCCGGCAAATTTATCATAAGCCAGGAAACTCCTGACATCATTGATATTGGCCCCAAAGTCTCCTGCATCACCTTCAGCATCAACTATGCCTGAACGTCTTGCTTCATTGACTCTTGAAAGATCAATGGTGTAGTTCACAAACCCCTTATCTTCGAAAATGGAGCTGCCATTATTCAAAGAGGCGCCAATCCTCTCGCCATCGCCCTCGCTCGTTACACCGGTATTGACCGTGTAGTATCCGCCTCCGGGATCATCTTTTAATACGATGTTAATAACACCGGCAATCGCGTCCGATCCGTATTGGGCCGAGGCGCCGTCTCGCAATACCTCGACGCGCTCGATGGCATCGATTGGAATGGATGATATGTCAACGGCGGTTTCACCGCGGCTGGGAGAGGTTTGGGTATACACCAAGGCGCTGACGTTCTTGCGTTTGCCGTTGATGAGAATGAGCGTTCTGCCCACGCCCATATTCCTGATTTCCCATGGGTCTAACAATGCCGTTGCATCATTGACGGGAGTTTGGACCGTGTTGAATGAAGGAACACGATATTGAAGAATTTTATCAAAAGAGTTCTGCCCGGTGCGGGATATTTC
>Ga0247727_10012676_pt1 | contig 14404 bp, 15 predicted proteins | sample WisWelCaveWW1625_FD_202498 | JGI IMG/M metagenome (GOLD analysis project Ga0247727, IMG submission 202498) | Biofilm microbial communities from Wishing Well Cave, Virginia, United States - WW16-25 | ecosystem: Environmental > Aquatic > Deep subsurface > Groundwater > Cave microbial mat | place... | reverse complement strand
GAAGACAAAGGCGATGCCGTCAATATCACAATCCGAAAGAACGGGGTCCCCTAGATCGGGCCAGCCGTAGCCCATCAAGTCTGTGCTTTCGAGCAGGTTGGTGGAGTGCCCCAGCCCAAGCGCATGACCGATTTCATGGAGCGTGACCCATCCCAGGTATTCGGGGCTATATGGAGGAGTGTCACTGCTGGCTGGGAAATCAGAACTGACGAGGATATTCGGGCATCTGTGATTTCCACAGATTGCATACCCGGCAAAGACAACACCACCCGCGCGCAAAACATAATGAACAACAATATCCGCTTTTTGTGGATTCCTCGCCGTGCTTGTGATGTTGGTCAGAGTGATCTGCCCATCGAAGCAATCAAGAAGCGTGTTGCTCCAGGTAGCGATGGCAGCGTTGATGGCATCCCGTTGCGCAGGTTTGGCTTTGGGATGCGCCTGAACAGCGATGGTCAGGTTCGTATGGTCCCACCAATAGCCCGGGTAATAGTTGCTGAGAATTTCCAGCGCGTCCGCATTCGACTCTGGCAGTGTACAACTCACGTGATTGCGGGCAGGTGCTTCACTTGAGCCTGCTTGCACGGACATGGGAATGAGCAGTGAGATGAGAACAACGATGACAACGAGTGATCTTTGGATTTTCATGACTTAACTCCTTTTGTGTTTCGCTCAGGCGATTCTAATAGACTTTATCGGTAATAAGGCAAAGTCAATGTTTTGGACGCTGAAAAACGCTGACATCGCTGACAAAAAAGAAAAATCTGCGTTTCTCTGCGTGAATCAGCGTCCCAAATTAATTTCCGATAATGTCTAATGAAGTTTTGCTGGATTCTACAAATAATACGTCATCCTCTGCAAATGCGTGACCGGGTCAATGTATTGCACGTGCACATCCTCCGGCACGTTCAGGCTGATAGGTGCGTAGTTCAAGATGGCTTTTACCCCTGCCTTCACGAGTTGGTCTGCCGCTTCCTGCGCGGAAGTTGCAGGGACGCAGAGCATGGCAACCTTGATCTTGTGCCCTTTGATTTTTTCGGTCATGCTCGCCGCATCGATTACTTGAAAGTCTCCCACTTTTTGTCCAACTTTCCTGGGGTCGTTATCGAATGTCATGTTGACGTGGAAGCCGCGGTTGGCGAAGCCGTTGTAGTGGGCGAGCGCATGACCGATATCGCCCATGCCCACGATCACCACTTCCCATACGCGGTCTACTTTCAAGATGTCGCGTAATTTTTCGATCAAATATGGAATGGAATATCCGGTCCCCTGTTTGCCGAACTCGCCGAACTGTGAAATATCCTTGCGGATCTGCGCGGCGGAGATGCCGACGATCTCCCCCAATTCCTGCGATGACGTGGTCTGAATCCCTTTTTCGGATATGCGTTGAAGCGCACGTAAATAAATGGGCAATCTGCCTATGATAATGTCTGGGATCTTTTCAGAATTCATAAAATTGTGCCCTCATCGAATGTGAAATTCTGTATTAACTCTACCATAAAAGGTTTTTTTGTACAAACAAGCACAATCAATCATCACGTCATTGCGAGGAAGCCCGAAGGGCTGACGAAGCCGCGAAGCGTCCGTCACAGTGAGGGGAATGGCTTTACCTTGTGGTTTCGATACGCCCTTCGCAACTACCCGCTTCGACAGGCTCAGCGCGGCGGCTCAGGGCTACTCAACCACCAAGACTCGCAATGACGAATTTATGGAATTCCGGTAACGAGCAGTGTGAAGCGGGTGTATTGCAGTCCGCCAGCCGGGGAGGATTGGAAATGAACGGCATACACAGCATCGGGTGAAGTAGTGATCAAAATGATTTTTTCACATACCAGGTTTTGCATAACAGAATTGTTTTGCAAAAGTTCAGCCACGTAGGATTCGCTTCCCGTGCAGTCCAACTCAATCAACGTGATCTGAGTAAACGTAGTGAATTGAATCCAATCTTCGGTGTCGCCATCGGGCGAGGAAACGTCGCTGGAATATTGAAACGATGAAGTGCCCGACGCGGAAAGCGTGATGTTGACTGCTGGAGCCACAACTGAATCTCCATCCGCAGTCGCGGGGATGACCGTCGGGGCAGAAAGAGGTGGGATGTTTGTCGGCGTGCTGGTCCCCACGATCACATTGCCTGACGCGACGATAGGGAGAAGGTCTACGTCGTTTGCTTTTATGAATGCGGCGTTGACCCAGCCTTTGCCGTCGGGACCGGACTCGAAATTAATTTGAAACCACACCCCGTTTGCATCCTTGCCGGTGACGGTCACACTGTCATTCGCTTTGAGCGTGCCAAGGGAGTTGAAATTTGTACCGGGTCCACTGCGGATGTTTACCTGTTGCAAAATAAGACCGAACGCTCCAGTGTTTTGATTCGTTTCCTCGCCGCTAATGACCGGTACCTCGCCTGTTTCTGCCATGCGGACAAATTCCGTGGCGACCCAGGCTTTTCCATCCCTGCCCGGCGGGTACAGTATCTGCCACCAGTTTTCACCTGGGTCTTTGCCAATGATTTGGACTCTGGACTCTGGCGGCAGGATGCCCAACACCTCGCTGGCAGTGGAAGGTTCGGAGCGAACATTCACTTGCGTGGACGCGACTCCTTCAACAGGAACAACTATCGGCGTTGGAGGCTTGGGTTGAGCGCTGTCGAAACCAGGCGGGAGCGGCGTTTGGGATAGGGGAGGAGTCTGTGAGGGAGAGGATGTGGCAGTGAGGATGAGATCAGTTGGCGTCGCCGCTCCGTTCCCATCCACGTTGGGATTGCATCCCGCGCAAATAATCGCAATTAATATGATCGAAAAATATTTTTGCATCACAAATGAATTGTAATACAAAAAAATCTTTCACCGCGAAGCACGCGAAGGTCGCAAAGAAGAGTTTTTAAAGCTTGGTGTTCTTTGCGCTCTTCGCGGTAAAGAAAAACAAAAACTGCCTTGCGGCAGTGATGGCGCCCCCGCGCAGACTCGAACTGCGCTCTTCGGCTCCGGAGGCCGACACTCTGTCCACTGAGCTACGGGGGCGGAGGAAAAATTTTATCACAATGCAACTCGTCATTGCGAGGAGGGCTGGTGGTCGAGTAGTCCCGCGTGCAGTTCGCGGGACGTATCGAGACCTGCCCGACGAAGCAATCTCCGTCATCGTATTGGAGATTGCTTCGACACCTTCGGTGTCTCGCAATGACGAAATGTTTACGCCTTTGCCAACGGGGCGAGATTCATTAACTCCGCGCGGTATCCCTCGATGATCTTTGTGTTGCCGCCTTCCTCACCAACTTTGGTAAGCTGTTCTTTTTTATGGGCGAGTTCACCCAACACCTGGTAAAAACGTTTTGTGGATGCGAAACTTCCCGACCTGATCGCGGAGAGGTGCGCGTTGACCTGGAAGAACGAGATGGCAGTGTTGTATTGTTTGGGTGTGATCGCGCCGTTTGCCACTTCATCCCTCAGGTTTCTTTTGAGAATGTTGCGCTCGTGGATGATGATCCAGATCACAAAACCGAACATGAAAGCATAACCGATGTAATCTACCAAAGTTCCTGCAAGCAACCCTTCCACGCCGCCGATCAAACCGCTGAATGTATTATGGAACGCATGGAGTGTCACTGCAATAAGATACCCGGCAGGTATGGCGATAATCTTGACAAGCATATTTTTGCTCATACGCGCAATCGCAAAGCCAATGCCGGTGAATGCCGTGAAAAATGGATGCATCCAGCCGACAAGCACCACGCGAATGACAACGAGAAACCAGAAGCCCTCCCAGCCGGCTTCCTGATATCCGTTTCGATAAATGTATAAAACATTTTCGATGGCGGCAAAACCCATGGCAGTGATCGCGCCGTACACGATGCCATCCAGGATGGAATCAAATTCCTTGCGGAACAACAGGAATACGACCAGAACGGCAAGACCCTTCAACGCCTCTTCGATGATTGGCGCAACAATCGAAGTCGTGCCGAAGTCTGCCGCGCTGGCTGAACCCGTAAGCACGTAGATGCCAATGCCGAAAACCGTGTTCAAGATGTACGCGCCGCCTCCAGCGATGACCACGCCCCATACGAACGCCGCGCCAAGCAGGAGTTTTGGTTCTTTCTCGTAGCGGTCGAGCCAGTTCACGAACATAGCGAACAGGAACATTGGAACAAACCCAAAGAAAAACGATCCAGCTAAAGCCATATCTCCTCCAGAAGCCTTGCGAAGGTTCTAATCCTTCGCAAGGCTAAAAATTAAACGCGTCCGCTCGATCTTTGTGTCTTCGAACGCGATACCCAATACATCTAACACCTCTTCGGGGCGTCCCGTTGCGCCTTCGCGTGCCGCGAGTTTCATGAAGATTTTCTCCCCTCGCCCTTCGGGAGAGGGGACGGGGGTGAGGGCTTCAACAAGTGGACGCAGATCATACGTTTTCCCGCGCCGTTCACGGATGATGGATTCAGACTCCAAAACGGACTCAACCCTGCGCTTCAGATCGGACCCGTTTGCTGATTCCGTCAAAGTGACCTGATACTCCGCTGAGACCACTTGAGTCTGCAACGCAGGCGCGCGCTCATCCACTTGTTCAACATTCGTCACCTGGATCCCCGGCGGGAGGGTGTCGTTCAAACGAGCGGACAATCCATCCAGTGAAACTTCGTATTTGAGTCGCATGTCCAACACTTCGCAGGTGGAGGAAAACCCGAGCGGTAACGCCGCCGCAAGACTCATCTTCGGTTGCGGATGAAACCCCTGCGAATACGCCAGCGGAAGTTCCGCGCGGCGCGCGGCGCGTTCCCACAGTTTGTGCAAATCCAAATGCCCCGTGTAACGAAGCGCACCCTGTTTGGAAAACGTGATTTGAATCCGCATGAGGTTTTGTAGAGCGAGACGCTTTGCGTATCTCGCTCTACTTGTTGTTTGAGTTAACCGCGTTGGCTTTCAACCAATTTCGAATATCCTTGAGATGTTCGCGGTAATGCTTATACGTGTTGTTGGCGATACGATCAAAGAGATTGTGGCGTTCGATCATCTTTTCAGGCATTTTTTCAAATGTAGAAAGGATGGATGAAAATACCTGAATCTCCTGCGCGACAACTTCCTCCAAAGAGACGATCCTGTATTTTTCAACGACCCACTCATTTGGCGCGTTGTCATCCAGCAGGGGAGAGCCGAAATCGGGATAACCGAATTCATCTAGGAAGGCATCGAGCGCGGTTTGAGTTTTACATGGGATGTATGCCTGCTTATGCAGGACCTCGTTCATGCGATCCGCGATGTACAATTCGTACGCCAGGATATGTGCGAGAATATCCTTGATGGACCATTTCCCTGAAACGCCTTTCAAAGTCATGCGGCGCGAGAAGCCGACGCGATTTAACAACAACTCGAATTTATCGCGTTCTTGCATTAACTTTTCGGTGAAGAGTTTCTTTGTCATTTCTATTTGCGGCTAAATTTCTTTTCTGTAGATGTGATATTGCTGGACTGTCTGCATCCCAACGCTCTCATACAAGTGAGGAGCATTGGTCAGGCTTTTTGAATCGACGCTTAGTTTTACAGTATGGATGCCACGCCGGTAAAACTCACCAAACGTGTGTAAGAGCAGGGCTTTGCCGATTCCTCTTTTACGCCGTGCCTGCCGCACGCTTAGATGATCCACCCACCCCGTATTCGATTCTTCGGCGAACACATTCAACGCGACCCCGGCAATTTCATTTCCTTCGCATGCCAGGAACCAGATGCCCGGGTCAAACGAATCTTTTTCCATGTCCATGCGTTTGACCCAGCCTTCATAACTCAGCGGGTCGTGGTAACCCTTATCTTTGGATGCTTCTTCGTCGGCGTGATAGGTTGCCTGCTCATCCTGACCTTTGATAAAAGTCCGGGCTGTAATGTTTTTTGTCCATTGTGCGGCGGGCGGTTGTTCCTGCATGACCAATTCCATAATAATGAAAGACAAATTGGATTTATATCCGTTTGACGCAAAGAGTTGTACTAATGTATGGTTTTTCTGGCTGACTCTGGTGAACAGATTGACGGTTTCCTTCTTCCGGCTTGACGCTTTTTCTTCCAGTATCATCAGCAATTGAAATGCAAGGTCTGTATTGATTCTGTCGGCGAGATAAATAAAAGGTGAGTCGTTTTCAAGGAGCTCCGCGTAGCCCGCCAGTTTTCCATCCGCGTGTGCTGTGCACGTGTCTTTTTCAAGGTCAATGCTCTGCCATGACTTCTGCAAGTCATCCATGCTTCTCATGGCATTGCCATAATCTGCGATATTTTGCAGAGAGATGATTTCATGCACTTCTTCAATATCACTAAGCCTTGCAGGGCGTACAGAATACTTTTTCATGGAACAACTTGTCTATCAATCCCCAACCATCGTCAACCCTACGACTTCGCTCAGGGCAGGCTGATGACTGTTCACTGGTTCACTGATAACTGCTCTCCCCGGTGATTTCACATCCGGGCACTTCCATACATCGCCGGGGTTCTCTCGTCGCATTTGTGCAAAGGTCGGCAGGATGCCGCACGCGAAACAATCCAGCCGGCAGTCCACGCGGATCTGCCCTTCGAGCGACTGCCTGAAATCCTGGAAGAGGAAGTTCTTGCGAACTGCCGCAGTGATATGTTCCCATGGGGAGACTTCATCCGTGCGGCGCTGGCGGTGCGTATAAAAGAGCGGATCGAGTCCGTGCTGTTCAAACGCGGCGATCCATGCATTGTATTTTCTGCCCTCATCCCACGCGTCGAATTTCGAGCCATTCTTCCACGCGGAATAAACCACTTCCGCCATTCTTCTATCGCCGCGCGAGAGCCACGCTTCAAGGAACGAGTCGTGCGCTTTTGTGAGACTGAGTTTGATGTTTTTGTCACGCCCCAGTTCACGGCGCAATAATGCCTGCTTCGCTTCAATCTGTTCGGGTGTATCACACGAGACCCATTGGAACGGAGTCTGCGATTTTGGCACGAACGTACTCACGCCTGCGTTCAACTTGACTCGCATGCCTGCCACTTTACGTCCCTCGGCGATGACGCGCTTGCACAGATCCGCAATGGCTTGCACATCCTCCAGTGTTTCACTCGGATGCCCGATCATGAAATACAACTTGATCGTCGTCCAGCCGCGGCGATAAATTTCGCGCGTAGTGTTGATGACTTCTTCATCGGGAACAAATTTATTGATAATACGGCGCATCCGTTCGGTGGCGGCTTCGGGGGCGAGCGTGAATCCACCGGAGCGTCGGTGTTTGAGTTTTTCCATCAGGTCTATCGAAACAGATTCGATTCGTAACGACGGTAACGAAACTTTTAAGTGTGTGTTGCCGAATTTTTCGCCAACCTTCGTGACCAACTCCAAAACGTTTGTGTAATCAGACGACGACAGCGACAGCAATGCCAGTTCTTCAAAGCCGGTATTTTTGATCGCTTCTTCCGCAGCTTGCAGGACTTCTTCCACGGGTCTTTCGCGGACCGGGCGCGTGATCATCCCTGCATGACAGAACCTGCACCCGCGCGTGCACCCGCGCATGATCTCAATGGACACGCGGTTGTGGACGATGTCAATATTCGGGACGATGAACCTTGTGGGTGGGGGAGGCAGTTTGGCGACGAGTCTCTTCGTTACGATTTTCGGAATGTCAGCGATAATCGGTTCAATGTTCGCAACAGTCCCATCTTCGAGATAATTTGCTTGGTAGAAGTGCGGGACGTAGACGCCGGGGATTTTCGCCAACCGGCGCAATACATCATCACGATGGAAAGTAGAAAGTGGGTTTCTACTTTCTACTTTCCACTCTTTCACAACTTCAATGATGTCATGAATAACTTCCTCCCCTTCACCGATCACGAACGCGTCAATGAACGCGTGCATGGGTTCGGGGTTCATCGTCGAATGTCCGCCTGCGATGATGATGGGGTGAGTCTCGTCGCGGTCCGCGGATCGGATGGGGATGCCGGCAAGGTCAAGCACGTTGAGCGCGTTGGTGTAGAGAGTCTCGTAGGGGAGGGTAAAGCCGATGAGGTCGAAGCAGGCTAAGGGGCGTTTTGATTCGAGCGCGTACAGCGGAATCCCATGTTCGCGCATGAGGGCTTCCATATCCAGCCACGGAGAGTACGCGCGTTCGGCAAGCACGTCGTCGCGTTGATTCACCTGATCCAAAAGAATCTTGAGCCCCACATTGGAAACGCCGATGTCGTAAATATCGGGGAAAACGAACGCAACTTTGGTTTGAACCGAATCCCAATCTTTGACAATCGTGTTGAGTTCGCCGCCCACGTAGCGCCCGGGCTTTTGCACTTTTAATAGGATTTTATTCAATTTGCTTTCGATCTGTTCCGGGGTAAGCATGGCGAAAATTATATCAGAGGCGCATGGGTACTACGGGGGATGATTTGGGGCGAAAATCCTTGCAGTTATCGAAATTGAAAACCAAACGACCGGCTGCGCCATGTTCAAGGGCGTGGTGTCGTACTATGATTGGTTCACATTTGAAAAGGAGAGAAACAGATATGAAAAAACTTTTATTCCTTGTACTTGCCCTCGCTCTTGGCGCATGTACCGCCGCGCCCACACAGCCGCCTGCCCCGCTTCTTCCTGAAGCGAGCCCAACCCCTGTTGTCGTTGTGCAAACTGTTGTTGTTGAGGCTTCACCCGCCCCAACCGATGTTCCGCCGCCAACGGCTGTGCCTCCGGTAGTCGTGACTGTCGTCGTACAGCCGACACAGGCGCCAGCCGGGCAACCACCCGCCGCATCCCCTGATACAAGCGCGGGCCCGATCGCCCTCGATAATTTACTTGGCAAGGGTGTGTTCATCAACATGACCATGTCTGGCGATAATTTTTCATTGCGATGCCTGCCCAGAGAAATCACTTTCAATATCACAGCCAGCCTCCTGGATATTGTGGAAGCGGAACTTTTTTATCGAACAGTGGATCAGCCCAAGGCGTTGTATTATTCGGAATGGAAGAGCGCCGGAAAGATGGACACTCTTGGCAACGGAAATTTCTCGATGGTGCTCAGCGGTGAAGATGTTCACCCCGATGTGCGCCTCGACCTTGCCTGGTTTGAATTCCAGTTCGTTGGGTTGAACAAGGGCGGCGGCGTTGTTGACCGCACCCAAAAGATCGAACAACTCGTGACGTATCGGATTGACTGCCCGTAAATAAAATGGATGAAAAAAGGACAGGTGCATAACCTGTCCTTTTGATTTAATCCCGCTTCGCTCGAAACCGACGCGTGATCCCCTCCCCAAGCAGTAACGTCGCCTTGGCGTGACCTGCCTCCATCGCCACATCGAGCGGAGTCTTTCCGTCATTGCCGGTGAGGGTCATATCCGCGCCGCCAAAGAGCAGAACGCGGATCATTTCTTCATCCCCGTTTTGCGCGGCGGCGTGGAGAGGGGTGTAGCCGCCCTGTTCGCGCACGTTTGGATCTGCGCTGCGCTCGATGAGAAATTTGACAATCTTCACTTGTCCCCCAGCCGCCGCGGATTGGATCGGCGCGGCTTTGAGTCCGTTGCGTGACGGGGAGTTGATCGAAGCCCCGGCTTTGACAAGATACTCCGCCGCATCATATTGATCGAAGAAACATGCCAAGCCTAACGGCTGGAATCCATCCTCCGCATAGGCGTTGACGTGTTCCGGGTCGCGCGCCAGCAATCGAATGATGTTGTTGACCTTGCCGGTCGCCGCGGCTTCGAAGATGTTGATGCCAACCGTTTTATCCGCGAGGAAAGATGCAATCTCCGGTTCGTGATGATAGGCGGCGACGAGTATTGGGCTGAGACCATTTTCCTTCGAGTGGATCAAACCCGGTTCCTGCATGAGGCGTTGTTCCACCTCACCCTTGTCTCCCCCTTTGATCGCGTCAAAAAAATCTCTTTCCATTTTGCCGAATTCTATCACCTATTCGCCGATGATCTTTACCAGCACGCGTTTCCTTCTGCGCCCATCGAACTCGCCATAAAAAATCTGCTCCCACGGACCGAAATCGAGTTTGCCCTCCGTGATCGCCACGACTACTTCACGCCCCATGATCTGGCGTTTCATGTGGGCATCGGCGTTATCTTCGCCGGTATCGTTATGACGATATTGATCCACTGGCTCGTGCGGCGCGAGTCTCTCAAGCCATTTTTCGTAATCACCGTGCAATCCCGATTCATCGTCGTTGATGAAGACGGAGGCGGTGATATGCATGGCGTTGACGAGAACCATGCCTTCTTTGATGCCGCTTTCGCGCAAGGCAACTTCCACTTCCGGCGTAATGTTCACGAAGCCGCGTCTTGATGGGATGCTGAACCAAAGTTCTTTTCTGTAGGATTTCATAAGCTACTCTTTTTATGATTGTTAGAGAATCAAGAATGATTTTACTTGAAAAATAACGCATGCTGGTTGCCTTGCGAAGGATGAAAAAAATAAACCCTCTGAGTCTGTCTCGGAGGGTTGTGGTTGCACATAAAGGATTTACAGTTATGATGTGCGCAAGGTTTGCCACGTCCACACCGCGCCTGCCAAGTCTACCAGTCCGAAGGCGACCAGCAATGGACTAGCCAAGCCAAAGACGACTAACGTGGTTACGCCTGTGAAGAAGATCAGGCGGGCAATGATCGTTGCGCGGAAAAATTGACGGTCATCGTAGCGTACACTGTAGAGGAAGTACATGCCGAGAATTGCGGTTAGGAGACCTGTCAACCGAATCCATACTTCCGTTGTGGTGGGAAAACCCATCAGCGGCAAAACCATGTTGGGGACGAGGAAAAACGATAGACCAGCAACGGCAAGATAAATGCCAAAAACTGTGATTGAGCGAGCGGGGTTAGACATTGATTCATCTCCTTGAATTTATAGCCGCGCATCCATCCACGCGATGATGTCGTTCCAAACTACGGCTTTATTGGTGTCAGTCAGAAGTTCGTGATAAAAGCCTTCGTACATTTTCAGCGTCTTGTCTTTGGACGATGCCCGCTTCGCCAGTTGCTGACTGCCCTCGGAGTTCGTCCAGTGATCCTCCGTGCCGTGCATGATCAACACAGGCGCGGAAAATTTTTCCATGTCCGCTTGGGCGTTTGCAATGGCGCGCAAGCCTTCGGCGCCAGCACGCGCAGGCAATCCTTTGTGATCAATGAGCGGGTCTTTTAGTTTCCTCTCTATCACGCTTTTGTCGCGCGAACCGAAGTTGAAATCGGGTTTGTAAGAGGGCAATTTCGGCGCGATGGAGCCGAGAATGGGGACAATCTTTTTGAGCAAAGGCGTCACATCATGTCCCTCCTTCAAGCCTGCGCCACTGATGATGACACCGCGCAAATCATTTTTAGGATTCGCAAGAACGTACGTGGTCGAGATTAATCCGCCCAAACTGTGCCCGAATAAAAAAACGGGCTTGCCGACAGCGCGCTGTTGTACACGTTTGAGGAATACATCCAGGTCTGAGGTATATTCATCGAATGATTTGATGAAATATCGGTCGCCGCCTGAGTTTCCGTGTCCGCGAATGTCGAATGCGTAAACTGCAAAATTGTGTTTGGTTAATTCTTCGGCGAAGGGGGCGTAATAATCGGAATAATCCCACAGTCCATGATGCAGGATTACCGCCGCCTTTGGCGCGCCGTCGGGTAGCCAACTTTGTTCCTTCAAACGCAACCCGTCTGCGCTTTGAAAATCTCCTGTTTCGTGCTTCATTTCTTTTCAACCTCCGAGTGGATTTGATTTGCGCGGCAAAGGATGGTTCTTCGCCAGCAAGATACAAATTCATTGTAGCATCCGCATAAAGGACAAAATGTCCCGCGGGGAGGTTGTCAGGGCGAGGGGAACGCGTCAGGAACCGGGATTCCGATTTCCCGTAGAATGAAGCGGCTTTCGTCATCGGCGGGCAGAAAAGCCACGATCTGCGGGAAGTCGAATTGGAAGTAGCCGACAGAGATCAATAGCGGGCGTAAGCGGGCGCGTTTTGGCTGAGGCCGCGCGGAGGACACGGCAACCTCGACAATGGCGGAGATGGGTTGAGCCTGGGCGCTGGGATCGGATTCAAAAGCAGCATCCACTCGGACCGTGCGCCAGTGATTTTCAAACTCAGGCAGTTCCATGAGTTGGTTGATTAAATCCTGATACCACGGCTCAAACTGGCAGAGCAGATTTGCCATTTTGAAACCGTAAATGGTTTGGCGCGCCATGCGCGTCCACGACTCTCGGTTTTGGATGAGGTGCGGTTGAAGCGGGAGGGCAGGGTCGAACAGGAGATGCAGGATGTTTAGTTGAGGCGGAGGAATGGCAGTGACATCTTCGGGCGTAACGCCGTTGAGAGTCAGCGTATGCTGATTGATGTAATGAATATGCCAGTCGCGGTTAATGATGATGGCGGGCAGGGGCAGGTTTTGGACGACACCTATTGCGGCTTGCAGGGCTTCCTGAAGTTTTTTGCCTGTAAGATACGGTGTGACTGGCGTTGCACGCGCGGCAAGTAATAAACGGTTACGTTCTTCGAGCGGGCAATTCAGGTAATCGGCGATGTCCATTACGATTTCACGGCGCGGGGGACGGGTGACGCGTCCCTGGCGCATGGGCTTGTAGCTGCCATAGACCATGTCCTCAAATTCGGTGCGCGTCCATGTGCGCGGTCCCCATTCGTCATGTCTCCATGAAAAATTTGAGGATGAATGGGACGCTTCGCTCTGGCGGCGTTTCAAGAGTTCTTCGACAACGGTTACGAAGTCGCGGCAATCAGGATGGACGGCTGATGAAATGATGGTCATGGTTGAAAATTCTCTTTATCAGTATAGCATGATCATTCTTCGAAATATCGTTCAGGTCATTTCCCGCTACTCGCGTCAAGATTATCCGCGTCCGTTCTTTGCAATTGTCATGGAATATTTTTGAATTTACGACTTCACCGGATCGAGAAGCAGACCTTTTACGATAACCAAGAATGGTTGATCCAAATCCTTAGCAAGAGTATGACTTACGTCCAATATAGTCATCACGCCCTCTTTATCCATTCTTGTCTCAAGAAACTCCCCGCGCTGACGAAAATATCCATCAACGATTTTCGTTCCTGCAGATCATCCACGTATACGCCGTTTCGCCCGCGCGAAGAGTGGATCATCTTCCAGCCGCCTAAACTCATGCCGACGTGAGTGATGTCACTTTTGCTGTCGCCTTCGCCGAAGAAGAACAGGTCTCCAACTTCATATGGTGGCTCAACAGGTTTTGCGGCGTTGCATTGCATATCGGCATCGCGGGGAATATCCTTGCCAACCCAGCGATGGAGTAATTGAGCAAAGCCTGAGCAGTCAATGCCGTTGCCGCTGGTGCCGCCCCAGAGATAGGGAACGCCGGTCATACGGGCAGAGTCTACTGCCATCAATTCGCGTTTTGCTGAAAGTGTTTTTGGTAAATTATCCATGGCTCGCAAATGAATTGACTCAACCCAGCCTGATTTGTTTGCTGTCACACGCGACCAGTTATCACGAGTCGTTTCAACAACCACACCGGTTCCACTCACAATGCGTGTGACCACTCCGCTGTTTGAGTCGGGTTCAGCGCGGAGTTCAATCGCAGGCGCAAGCACGAGATGAGTCGCGGCGGGTGCTAGTCCTTCACCGAGATAGGGACGATATGCCCAGCCGAGATAGCCGTCTTTTTGTTTTGTGAAAACCCATTTCTCTTTTTCGTCCAACACTTCGAGTTCCGTGCCATATACCAATTCGCTTGAAAGCGGCATCCCGAATGTGGGCTTTTCGTACAAGCCTGTGAGATTTGTCGCGACGTGGATGCGCTCGTGAGTCTCAGCGTTGAGAACGCGGATCGAAGCAGTATCCAGTTTGAGGCTGGGGAAGAGGCGGGGCAGTTCATCGAGTTGAGATTTGTCGAGCACGCGTCCGCTGAAGGTGAGAGTCCCGTTCGTCTCTGAATCGATTTTTACATCGAAGAGCGATATGCGCGAGTCAACTGTTTTTGTGAATTCATCGAGTGTGGTTTGCATGGGGCGATTGTACCGAGTTGTGTTAAGATATGCAATATGCCAAACATAACCATCAATGACGCAAATATTTATTATCAAGTGCATGGGGACTCCGCTTCGCATCCGACGCCCATCGTGCTGATTCACGGTTCGACGAGTGACAGCCACACCGACTGGGATTCGCTCATCCCCGCGCTGGCTCAACAGTACAAAGTGTTCGCCCCCGATTCGCGCGGGCACGGAGGATCGAACAACCCGCGCATGAGTTATTCCTTCCGGGAACTAGCGGACGACACTGCCGCGTTCGTGCGCGCGATGGGATATGAGAAGGCGCACATCATCGGGCATAGCAACGGCGGGAATGTCGCGCTGGTGTTTGCGGTGGAGCACCCCGAGTTGACTCAAACATGTATTCCGCAAGCCGCGAACGCGTATGTGACACAATATCTAATTGACCGCGAGCCAGGCATCTTC